>Ga0209130_1001030_pt1 | contig 21370 bp, 15 predicted proteins | sample AraplaMF_Cvi_mLB_FD_184264 | JGI IMG/M metagenome (GOLD analysis project Ga0209130, IMG submission 184264) | Arabidopsis root microbial communities from the University of North Carolina, USA - plate scrape MF_Cvi_mLB (SPAdes) (version 2) | ecosystem: Host-associated > Plants > Roots > Endosphere...
GGCGACACCGTGCGCACCCTGTCTCTCAACGTGAGGAAGAACCAGAATGTCTGAACTGAGCAATTTCATCAACGGCCAATGGAAAGCTGGCCACGGCGAGACCATCGTGACCACCAACCCGGCCACTGGCAAGAACACCTACTCGTCGCAGGAATCCACTGCTGACGACGTGGCGGAAGCCGCGCATGCTGCGCGCGCCGCCTTCGAAGCCTGGGCCTATCGCCCGCTGGAAGAGCGCATCGCCATCGTCACCAGGTTCCGCGACCTGCTGAAGGAAAACGCGGAAGACCTGGCGCAGACCATTTCCGAAGAAGTCGGCAAGCCGCTATGGGAAGCGCGCACCGAAGTGACCACCATGGCCAACAAGGTGGACATCTCGATCACTTCCTACGGCAGCCGCACCGGCGAGAGCCGCAACAAGGTCGCCGATGGCGAAGCCGTGCTGCGCCACCGCCCGCACGGCGTGTTCGGCGTGTTCGGTCCTTACAACTTCCCTGGCCACCTGCCGAACGGCCATATCGTGCCGGCGCTGATCGCGGGTAATACCGTGGTGTTCAAGCCGAGCGAATACGCGCCGCGCACCGCCATCAAGACCGTGGCGTTGTGGGAGAAGGCGGGCGTGCCTGCCGGCGTGATCAACCTGGTCAACGGCGGCCGCGAAACCGGCATCGCGCTGGGCCAGAATCCTGAAATCGACGGCGTGCTGTTCACCGGTTCCAGCCAGACCGGCGCGGCGCTGCACAAGCAGTTCGGCGGCCAGCCGGGCAAGCTGCTGGCGCTGGAAATGGGCGGCAACAACCCGCTGATCGTGTGGAATCCGACCGATATCGACGCTGCCGTGTTCATGGCGATTTCGTCCTCCTTCATCTCGGCCGGCCAGCGCTGCACCTGCGCGCGCCGCGTGATCGTGCAGAAGGGCGAGCAGGGCGACGCCTTCGTCAAGCGCTTCGTGGAAGTGGCCTCCAAGCTGGGCGTGGGCGCTCCGGCTGCCGAACCGGCGCCGTTCATGGGCCCGGTAGTTTCCGCTGCCGTGGCTGAAAAGCTGGTGCAGGCGCAGGCCGACATGGTGGCCAAAGGCGGCAAGCTGCTGCTCGAAATGCGCCAGCTGGAACCGGGTACCGGCTTCGTTTCCGCCGGCATCGTGGACACCACCGACGCCAAAGGCATTCCTGACGAAGAATGGTTCGGCCCACTGGCCCAGATCATCCGCGTCGACGATTTCGACGCCGCGATCCGCGCCGCCAACAACACCGGCTACGGCCTGGCCGCAGGCCTGATCTCGACCGACGAAGCGCTGTGGCAGAAGTTCCAGCTGCGCGCCCGCGCCGGCATCGTGAACTGGAACCGCCCGACCACCGGCGCGGCCAGCTCGGCGCCGTTCGGCGGCGTCGGCAAGTCCGGCAACCACCGCCCTAGCGCATACTATGCGGCGGACTACTGCGCCTACCCGGTCGCCTCGATCGAGAACAGCGCTCTTGAAATGCCAGCCAAGCTGTCGCCTGGCATGAACTTCTGAGGATGGCCATGCCTACTGCACGCGAATACAACTTCGACGGCCTGGTTGGCCCGTCCCACAACTACGCCGGCCTGTCGTTCGGCAATGTAGCCTCGTTCAACAACGTCAAGAGCGCTTCCAATCCGAAGCAGGCCGCCTTGCAAGGCCTGGCCAAGATGCGCGAGCTGGCCAGGCGCGGTTTCGCGCAGGCGCTGCTGCCGCCGCAGGACCGTCCGAACTTCCGCCTGCTGCGCAGCCTGGGCTACGGCGGCACCGACGCTGAAGTGATCGCCCAGGCGTACAACGATTCGCCGGTGGTGCTGGCCTGTGCCTATTCCGCATCGCCGATGTGGACCGCCAACGCCGCCACTGTCAGCCCTTCGGCCGACACCAAGGATGGCCGCGTGCACTTCACCGCGGCTAACCTGAACAACAAGCTGCACCGCGCTTTCGAGCACGTGCAGTCGGCACGTGCGCTGCGCGCCATCTTCAAGGACGAGCGCTTCTTCGCCGTGCACGATGCGCTGCCGGGCACCCCGGCCTTCGGCGACGAAGGTGCGGCCAACCATACCCGCCTGTGCGACCAGCATGGCAAGCCTGCCGTGGAACTGTTTGTGTACGGCCGCGTGGAGTTCGATCCGAGCGCGCCGGCGCCGAAGAAATTCCCGGCCCGCCATACGCTGGAAGCTTCGCAGGCCGTGGCCCGCCTGCATGGCCTGGATCCTGCGCGCTGCGTGTTCGTGCAGCAGAACCCGGACGTGATCGACCAGGGCGTGTTCCATAACGACGTGATCGCGGTGGGCAATGGCAATGTTCTGTTCTATCACGAGCAGGCGTTTGCCGACGAGCAGGGCGCGCTGGCGTCGATCCGCGCCGCGATGCAGGGTGTGGGCGCCGAGCTGGTCGCGATCCGCGTGCCGACCGCTGAAGTATCGGTGGCCGACGCGGTGTCGTCCTACCTGTTCAACACCCAGCTGCTGTCCAAGCCGGATGGCAAGATGGCGCTGGTGACGCCGCATGAGTGCCAGGAGATTCCGGCTGTTGCCGCCTTCCTGGAGAAGCTGGTTGCTTCCGGCGGCCCGGTTGATGAACTGATTCACTTCGACCTGCGCCAGTCGATGCGCAACGGAGGCGGGCCGGCTTGCCTGCGCCTGCGCGTGGCCCTGACGGAGGAAGAAGCGGCCGCCATGCACCAGGGCGTGGTCATGACCGAAACGCTGTACCATAGCCTGGTTGCTTGGGTCGAGAAGCATTACCGCGACCACCTGGAACCAAAAGATTTAGCAGATCCGCAATTGGCTATTGAAGTGCATACCGCATTGAAAGAGCTGGAACAGATCCTGGGCTTACCCGGCCTTTACGATCTGTAAAGAAACCGGTAAACCAGTGCCTGACCCGCAGGGTCAGGCACTGTCTGCTCGAAGGACGGAGTGCTAAAAGTGCCGTTGGCCGTCGAGCAGCCCGGTGTCTGACCCAGCGGGTCAGACACCGAATTACCGGTTTAAGAAACGAAAGTACCCACAACGTATTTGGAGAAGCAAATGAAACAAATGCCACAAGAGTTGCGCAAGCAAACGCTCGAACTGGTCAAAGCCAGCGGCCCGATCGCCCAGTTGATCGAAGCCTGGCTCGGCTCCCTGGACGACGAAGACCTGGCCGACCTGTCTCCCGGCAGCCTGGCCCCGGTCCTTGTGGATGGTTTCACCCAACTGGCCAAGCGCACCGGCACCGGCTGCCAGATCGCCAAGCTCCAATACGAAGAAGCCCGCGGCGGCCACGCCACCGCCCTGCTGATCGTCAACGACGACATGCCGTACCTGGTCGACTCCATCGTGATCGCCCTGCGCAAGCTGCGCGTCGGCTCCAACGGCGTGCTGAACGCCGTGCTGCCCGTCCGCCGCAGCGCCGATGGCAGCGTGGAAGCAGTCGGCCAGCAAGGCGACAAGCTCGAATCCATGGTCCTGTGCCTGCTGTCCGAAAAGCTGGAAGACGGCGCACTGAAAGAACTGACCGATCGCATTGAAATGGTGGCGCGCGACGCCGCAGTGGTAAAACGCGACCAGGCCGCAATGAAGGATCGTTTCACCACCGTTGCTACCGAATCCGCAGGCCACGGCGAAGAAGGCCAGGAAGTAGCAGCCTTCCTGCAGTGGGCCCGCGACGAGGGCTTCGAAGTACACGGCTATGCCTACTACCAGGTGAAGCCGGGCGTGCGCGAACTGGAACGCGACATCCCTAGCCGCATCGGCGTGCTGCAGGATACCTCGCACCCGATCTACGGCACCTGCCTGGCCAATATTCCGGGCGACTTCGACACCCTGTCCAAGCGCGGCCACACCCTGTCGATCGTCAAGGCCGACGTGGGCGGCACGCTGCACCGCGACCAGTCGCTGGACTTCATCGGTGTGCGCCACACCGATGGCAAGGGCGCCATCCTGGGCGAACATTGCTTCGTCGGCCTGTTCACCCGTGCCGCCAACCTGACCCCGCTGGCGCGCCTGCCGTTCGCGCGCGGCCGCATCGCCCAAGTGCTGAAGATTGCCGGCGTGCGCGAGACCGGCTTCCGTGCCGAGAAATTCATCGAGATCCTGGAGTCGCTGCCGCGCACCGAAGCGCTGGAAGCCGAACCGGAATGGCTGGCCGAAGTGTGCGGCGCCGTGGTGTCGCTTTACAAGCAGCCGCGCGCCAAGGTATTCGCCCGCCGCGACGTGTATGCCCGCCACCTGAACGTGCTGGTCTACCTGCCGCGCGAGCGCTACTCCGCTTCCGTGGCGCATGCGCTGGCGCGCGCCCTGCAGGAAAGCTCCGGCGCCACCCACGTCAGTTCGCAAACCCTGGTGTCGGACGGCCCGCTGGCCCGCCTGTACCTGATCGCCCACGCCGCGCGTTACCCGCTGGACCTGGAAAGCGATATCCAGCGCCCTCTGCTGACCGTGCTGGATGGCTGGCATGACCGCTTCTCCGAACTGGCAGACAAGGTGGGCGAAGAGCCGCTGCGCAACAGCCTGCGCAAGCTGTGCTCCACGCTGCCGGTCGACTATGTGGCCGCAACGCCGCCGGCCGTGGCCTTCCACGACCTGGACAAGATCCTGCGAAATGGCGTGGACGAACGCGTCGCCGTGCGCGTCGAACTGCCATCCGAAGGCAATGCAGCCACCACCATCCGCCTGTATTCGGTGGACCGCGTGCCTGCGCTGTCCTCAATCCTGCCCGCGCTGCATAACGCAGGCGTGGCCATCGAGCGCGAATCCGCGCACACCATCCGCACTGCGGACGGCAAGAAGCACTACGTGACCAGCCTGGCAGTCGATGCGCAGAGCGCGCTCGAACTGTCGCGCCCTGGCGTGGTGCAGGTGGCGGAAGACCTGTTCAATGCCCTGTTCAACAACGAGGCCGAAGACGGCCGCCTGAATGGCCTGGTCGTCGAAGGCGGACTGCGCCTGCGCGAAGTACAGCTGGTGCGTGCCTACATGAGCTACTGGCGCCAGGCTGGTACCCAGTTCACCGTGCGCTACATGGCGGAGATCCTGCGTCGTCACCCGGCGCTGGTGAAGGAACTGGTCGACGCATGGAAAGAGCGCTTCGATCCGGCGCTGCCTGAGGCAACCCGCACCTCCGCCAAGGACAAGCTGCTGGCCATCAAGGGCCGCCTGTCTGCGATCAACCACGCCGACTCCGAAGTGATCTTTGCGGCCATGATCGACCTGATGCTGGCGACGCTGCGCACCAACTACTTCCAGAATGCGGGCCAGGGCGACAAGATCATCTTCAAGTTCGACACCAGCAACCTGCACCTGGTGCCGGAGCCGCGCCCATTCCGCGAGATCTACGTGTTCTCGCGCCGCTTCGAAGGCGTGCACCTGCGCGGCGGCCCGGTTGCCCGCGGCGGCCTGCGCTGGTCGGACCGCATGGAAGACTACCGCACCGAGGTGCTGGGCCTGGTGAAGGCGCAGATGGTGAAGAACGCCGTGATCGTGCCTGCGGGTGCGAAGGGCGGCTTTGTCTGCAAGCAGATGCCGAAAGATGCACCGCGCGACGTGGTAGCGGCGGAAGGCGAAGCAGTCTACCGCCTGTTCATCGCCAGCCTGCTGGAAATGACCGATAACCGCGTGCTGGGCAAGATCGTTCCGCCTGAAGACACCGTCCGCTACGACAACGACGACCCGTACCTGGTGGTGGCTGCCGACAAGGGCACCGCAACCTTCTCCGACATCGCCAACAGCATCGCTGTGAAGCGCGGCTTCTGGCTGGGCGACGCCTTCGCATCCGGCGGCTCCAACGGCTATGACCACAAGAAGATGGGCATCACCGCCAAGGGCGCGTTCGAAGCGGTCAAGCGCCACTTCTACGAGATGGGCCACGACATGAACACCACCCCATTCACCGTGGTGGGCGTGGGCGATATGTCGGGCGACGTGTTCGGCAACGGCGTGCTGCTGTCGCATCAGATCAAGCTGCTGGCGGCCTTCGACCACCGCCACATTTTCCTGGACCCGAATCCGGATACCGCGAAATCCTTCGCCGAACGCCAGCGCATGTTCGCGCTGCCGCGCTCCTCGTGGGACGACTACAACAAGGACCTGATCTCGAAAGGCGGCGGCGTCTTCCCGCGCACCGCGCGCACCATCGAGCTGTCGCCTGAAATCCGCGCCGCGCTGGATATCGCAGAAACTTCGCTGACGCCGGAAGAACTGATGCACCGCATCCTGCTGGCGCCTGTCGACCTGTTCTACAACGGCGGCATCGGTACCTACATCAAGTCGTCGACCGAAACCCACGCGCAGGTGAAAGACCGCGCCAACGACAATATCCGCGTCAGCGGCAATGAGCTGCGCTGCAAAGTGGTGGCGGAAGGCGGCAACCTGGGCGCAACCCAGGCCGGCCGTATCGAATTCGCCTTGGCCGGTGGCCGCATCTTCACCGATGCGATCGACAACTCGGCCGGCGTGGATTGCTCCGACCACGAAGTGAACTGCAAGATGTGGCTGGACGTGGAAGTCAACGCAGGCCAGACTTCCGAAGCGGACCGCAACCAGCTGCTGAACGACATGACCATGGAAGTGGAACGCCTGGTCCTGCGCGACAACACGCAGCAGACCCGCTTGCTGGTGCGCGAATTCCAGGCCCAGTCCGAAGCGCATGTGCAGGACGGCTACGCCGACCTGATCGCCGACCTGGAAGAGGAAGGCGCTTTGTCGCGCGAACTGGAGCACCTGCCAAGCGTGGCCGAACTGGCACGCCGCAAGGCCGATGGCCGCGGCCTGACCACGCCGGAGCTGGCGGTGGTGATCGCCAACGTGAAGAACCGCTACAAGCGCCTGCTGTCGGCCATGCCGCTGACGGATGAAAGCTGGGCGGAAAAGGTGCTGCGTCCTTACTTCCCTGAACAGCTGGTGGCAACCCGTCCTCCGCTGAACCATCCGCTGTCGAACGCCATCCTGGCGACCGTGCTGGCGAATGAAGTGGTTAACCGTTGCGGCCCGCTGATGATCCGTGACCTGGCGGCTGCCAACAACGGCACCGAGCAGGATGTGATCCTGGCATGGGGCCAGGCATGGTCGGCGCTGGACCTGGCGCCAATCTTCGATACCCTGGATGCCGATGCGCTGAATGTGCCGCGTAATGTTGCGATGCGCGTCGATGCACGTACCCGCGCAATGCTGAAAGCGGTGATGGAAGGCGTGCTGGGCGTACCGAAGGATCAGCTGCGCGGCGCCGGTATCGCGGAGCTGACCAAGCTGTTCGCCGATCCAGCCACCGTGCGCAAGATGGCGGCCGACGTCCAGTCGGAAGCGGCAACCCACAGCGGCCTGCGCGCGGAATTCGTGCAGGCCTGGAATGCGGTTGATGCGCTGGAAGGCGTGGCGGCGTTTGTGTTCGCGGCGCTGTCGGTCAAGCGTCCAGCGGGCATGGACCTGCCGGGCTTCCTGGCGGTGGGCATGGCGCTGCGCTCGCAGGCTGGTATCGATACGCTGGAACGCGGCCTGAAGCTGCCGGCCACGACGAAATCGCAGGAACACCTGCGCAGCTATGCGCAGCAGGCGTTGCGCCGTACGCAGCAGAAATTGCTGTCGCAGGTGCTGGCGCGTGCGACCAACGGGCATGATGCGGGTGAGGCGGTTGAACTGGTGACCTGCACGCTCGGCCTGTCCGGCTATGCAGCGTCGGCTGACCTGGAGCAGGCGATGCTGGATGTGTGGGCATTGTCGGAGGCGGTCAACGCTGTCGGCATGGCAGCCTGACACCGCTCAGCGGCCGCCGCGTAATAGTGTCAGACCCGGCGGGTCTGACACTGGTTTACCGGTCTTTGGCGGAGCAGAAAAGAAACAAGCAACAAGAATGGCAGACAATCAAACAATTCCCCCCGCAGTCCGCGCCCTCGCTGAAGCCGACTTCAGCGCGGTAGCCACCAGCTTTGGACATGCCGGCTTCGCCGTCGCCCAGCCCGCCGACGGCATCCTCACCATCCGCAGCAATCATCCCGGCCGCCCGGCCGTCCTGGTCTCAGTCGGCGTGCACGGCGACGAAACCGGCCCGATCGAGCTGGTGGCCTACCTGCTCGACGCCCTGGCGCAGAAACCCCAGGCGCTGCAAGTCGACCTGATGCTCTGCGTCGGCAATATCGGCGCCATCCGCCAGGCCAAGCGCTTCATCGATGCGGACCTGAACCGCATGTTCCGCGCCGAACGCGGCACCCTGGCCGGCACCGCCGAAGCCGCCCGCGCCGACGTGATGATCGCCGCAACCAGCGAATTCTTTGCCAACGCCGGCAAGAAACGCTGGCACCTCGACCTGCACACGGCGATCCGTCCAAGCGTGTACCCGACCTTTGCCATCGTCCCCGACCTGATCGCGGACGAGGCGAAGCAGGAGCTGGTCGGCTGGCTGGGCGAAGCAGGCATCGGCGCCATCATCATGAACCCGTCCTCCGCCGGCACCTACAGCTACTACAGTGCCGAGCACCACGCGGCAGCCGGTACCACGGTTGAACTGGGGCGCATCGGCACCCTGGGCCAGAACGACCTCTCGCAGTTCGAGGAAGCCAGACAGGCCCTGGATCGCCTGCTGCGCGGCAAAGACCCGGCACAAGTGGCCAGGGCGCCGCACGTCTTCAAGGTCGCGCAGAACATCATCAAGCTGAGCGACAACTTCAAGATGGCCTTCGGCAAGGAGACGCAGAATTTCACCGCGCTGAAGAAGGGCGACGAGATTGCGCGCGACGGCGACACCGTCTACACCGTACAGCACGACGAAGAGCTGGTGGTCTTCCCCAACCCTGACGTCCGCATCGGCCTGCGGGCCGGAATGATGGTCACACGCGTGAATTAAAGGATTGCGCTACACTGGCCGGACACCCACCGGAAAGGAGTAGCGCATGTCCCTGTCCATGTATAAAGTCTCCGCGCCCGTATTCGTGCGCGGCCTGAATGTGATGGCAAGCCTGCTGCGCAAGGCGCAGGCTCACGCCGAGGAAACCGGCAAAGTCCCGGAAACGCTGCTGTCGGCGCGCCTGGCCGACGACATGCTGCCGCTGACCGCCCAGGTCCAACGCGCCAGCGATACCAGCAAACTCTCGATCGAACGCCTGAGCGGCATCGCCGCGCCGAAATTCCCCGACAACGAAGCCAGTTTCGAGCAGCTGCAGGAACGCATCGCGAATACGATCGCTTACATCGAGAGCGTGGGGGAGGAGCATTTCGCGAACAGCGAAACGCGGGAGGTGGCACTGAGTTTCGGCAGCTTCAAGCCAACCTTCACTGGCGAGAGCTATCTGTTGACGTTCGCGCTGCCGAACTTCTACTTCCATGTCGTGACGCTGCACGACATCTTGCGGAACCAGGGCGTCAAGATCGGCAAGATCGACTACCTGGGTCCTTACGAAGGTTAGATGCTGACGTGCAGCGCGTAAGTCGCCGCCATGGTCAGCAGGAGTACGCCCACTGAGAACGCTTTCGTTGGATTGAAGCGGTACGAAACGGTCGGGATTTTGCGGTACATGGCTGGCTCCTTCTCAGTAGCGGTTTTGCATGACTCGAAGGTTATCAATGGGCGCCGCGCCAAGCTAGGCGTAAGCCTGTATCAATAGTAAGAACATGTAACATGAGCCACTTATTCTCTTCTTACGCATTGGGCCCGCTGGAGCTGGCAAACCGCATCGCCATCGCGCCCATGTGCCAATACTCCGCCAGCGAAGGCCTTGCGGCCGACTGGCACATGATCCACTACGGCCACCTGGCGCTATCCGGGGCCGGCTTGCTGATCCTGGAAGCGACGGCCATTTCGCCCGAAGGCCGCATCTCGCCGGCCGACCTGGGACTGTGGTCCGAGGCGCACCAGCAGGCGCTCGCCCCCATCGTGCAGGCCATACGCCGCCATTCGCCGATGAAGCTCGCCGTGCAGCTCGCGCACGCCGGCCGCAAGGCTTCCAGCGCACCGCCGTTCGAAGGCGGGCAAGCGCTGGCGCCGGGGCAGGGCGGCTGGCAGACGGTTGCCCCCTCCGCACTGCCGCATGCGGCGACCGACCCTGCGCCGCTGGCGCTCGATGCGGCAGGCCTGGCCAAGGTCAAGGCAGATTTCGTGAATGCCGCGCTGCGTGTGCATGCGCTCGGCATCGAAGCGATCGAACTGCATGGCGCCCATGGCTACCTGCTGCACCAGTTCCTGTCGCCGTTGGCCAACCAGCGTAGCGACCAGTACGGGGGCTCGCTGGAAAACCGCATGCGCTTTCCGCTGGAGGTGTTTGACGCTGTGCGTGCCGCGCTGCCGCGCGACATGGTGGTCGGCATGCGCGTATCGGCGTCCGACTGGGTGGAAGGTGGTTGGGACATCGAGCAAAGCGTGGCGCTGGCGCATCAGCTGAAGCTGCGTGGTGCCGGCTTTATCCACGTCTCCAGCGGCGGCGTCTCGCCCCTGCAGCAAATCCCGCTTGGACCGGGCTACCAGATCCAGTTTGCGCAGCGCATCAAGGCCGAAGCAGGCGTGCCAACGATTGGCGTAGGCCTGATCACCGAGCCGCTGCATGCCGAGGCGATAATTGCCAACGGCCAGGCCGACATGGTGGGCCTGGCCCGCGCCATGCTGTTCAATCCTCGCTGGCCTTGGCACGCGGCGGCCGCCCTGGGCGCCCAGGTTGCTGCACCGCCGCAGTACTGGCGCTCCCAGCCCCGGGAACTGAAAAACCTGTTCGGCGAAACGCGCCTCGGCCAGCGCTAATTTCGGATGTAACGTGGGGTGCCCGCCACGGTTGCCATTCCGGCATCAAAATCCTTTAGGTTCAGAAACTGCGAGGTCTTATAATCGTGGGGTTTTTTTGTCCTGAAGGATATGCCTGTGAATCAATCGCTGGTCCAGAAGCTGACCCGTACCAAGCCGACTCCGGTGGATACGGATGCCGGCACGAGCCTGCACGGGGAGGGCCTTAGCCGCTCCATCGGGTTGTTTTCGCTGACGATGATCGGCGTCGGCGCCACGATCGGCACCGGTATCTTCTTCACCATGGTCGAAGCGGTGCCGAAAGCCGGCCCCTCGGTCGTGCTGTCCTTCCTGCTGGCGGCGCTGACCGCCGGCCTGACCGCGCTGTGCTACGCCGAGTTGTCCTTCCGCGTGCCCGCCGCCGGTTCCGCCTACTCCTTCGCCTACCGCACGCTGGGCGAGTTCATGGCCTTCATCGTCGCCTTCTGCCTCTTGCTCGAATACGGGCTGGCCGCCAGTGCCACGGCGATCGGCTGGTCGGATTACCTGAACAACTTCCTGATCAATGCCTTCCATTGGCAGATTCCGGAAAGCCTGCGCTCGCCGATGATCGTCTCGACGCCGGAAGGCACGGTGTGGCATATGGACCACTTCAACCTGCCGCCGGTGATCCTGGTGGGGCTGTGCTGCTTCCTGCTGTTGCGCGGCGCCAAGGAGTCGGCCACCGCCAACGCGATCATGGTGATGATCAAGCTGGCGATCCTGATCTTCTTCTGCGCCGTCGCCTTCACCGGCTTCGACACCGCCAACTTCACGCCATTCCTCAAGCCGACGCCGGGCGAATGGCTGCCGGGCGCCAGCGGCATCGCCGCCGCTGCGGGCACCGTGTTCTTCTCCTTTATCGGCCTGGATACCATTGCCACCGCCGGCGAAGAAGTGCGCAACCCCAAGCGCAACGTCCCGATCGGTATCATTGCCGCGCTGCTGCTGGTGACCGTTTTCTACATGCTGGTTGCCATGGCGGCCATGGGCGCCCAGCCTGCGCATATGTTCGAAGGCCAGGCCGCCGGCCTGTCCGTGATCCTGCAAAACGTGACCGGCAAGGCATGGCCGGCGCTGATCCTGTCCGCCGGCGCGGTGATTTCCGTATTCTCCGTGACCCTGGTCACGATCTACGGCCAGACCCGCATCCTGTACGCGATCGCCAAGGACGGCCTGGTGCCAAAGGCTTTCCAGAGCGTGAATCCGAAATCGCATTCGCCGGTTGCCAATACCCTGATCGTCAGCGTGGTGGTGGGCATTGTCGCCGGCCTGGTCGATTCCACCTTCCTGTGGGATATGGTGTCGATGGGCACCCTGACCGCCTTCATTGTGGTGTCGATTGCCGTGCCGGTCCTGCGTTCGCAGGAGCGCGCAGCGGGCACTTACACCAAGGGGGGCTTCCGCGTGCCTTTCGGCCCGTACTTCGTGCCTGGCCTGAGCATCCTGGCTTGCGGCTACCTGATGATCAACCTGTCGCACGCCACCAAAGTGATTTTCACTATCTGGATGATCGTAGCGGTGCTAACCTATTTCATCTACGGAATCCGGAACTCCAGGCTTAACAAGGTATAAACAATGCAGGTCAAAGCAATCGCCCACACAGCATTCCTGGCTACGGCCATAATCTCTGGGGCGGTTGCCCAGGCGGGGGCCCACGGCTCCGCCATTCGCGACTACCGCTCGGTCGCAATATCCCCAACCGGCGACCGCGTGGTGTCGCTGGAATCCATCGATACCGGCAACGGCAAGCGCCCGCACCCCACCGTGGTGGTGCGCGATGCATCGAGCGGCGCCATCGCCGCCGAATTCGATCCCTGCTCCACATGCAGTTATGACAAGCCTTCCTGGTCACCGGACGGCAAGGCGCTAGCCTTCGTCGCCAGCGACAGGCGGGCCGCTTCGGCATGGCTGTATGTCGTTGCCGATGGCAAGGCACGTGCCCTGGCCACGGTGCAAGGCGTCGCCAGCACTGCGCGCTGGTCGCCCGATGGCCGCACGCTGGCCTTGCTGGCCACCATCGGCGCGAAGAAGGAAACCGGCGCCACCGCTGCCGGGGCGCGCCTGACAGGCGAGATCGGCGCGGAGGAAGATGCGCAGCGCATCGCCACCGTTCCAGCCGCCGGCGGAAACCTCAAGCTGCTATCGCCCGCCGACACCTTCATCTACGAATACGACTGGACGCCGGACAGCAAGGGATTCATTGCGACCAGCGCCAAAGGCAATGGCGACAACAATTGGTGGGTGGCCAGGCTCTCCCACGTTGATGCCGCCAGCGGCGCACTGCGCATCGTGGCCAGCCCTGCCGCGCAGCTGAACATGCCGCGCGTTTCGCCCGATGGCCGCACCGTGGCCTTCATCGGCGGTTTGATGAGCGACTTCGGCTCGGTTGGCGGCGACATCTATACCGTGCCGCTGGCGGGGGGCGAGCCGCTCAACCTGACCCCGGGTTTCAAGGGCAGCTTCAATACGCTGGCCTGGCGCGGCAGGACCCTGCTGGGTACTGCCCTGATGGGCGACAAGTCCAATGTGTTGTCGCTGGACCTGCAGGGGCATAGCACGCTGCTGCGTTCCGTTGCCGCCTCGACTGGCGCAGCAGATGGCCGCATGTCCTTCAGCGCTGACGGAAGCAAGGCTGCTGCGGCACAGGAAGACTTCGAGCACGCCCCCGCCATCGTGGCCGGCCCGCTTGGCGCCATGCGCGCCATCACCGACGACAATGACCACCTGGCGCCGCAGGTCGCAGTGCAGAACATCAGCTGGAAGAACGAAGGCTTCAACGTGCAGGGATGGCTGGTCGGCCCGCGCAGCACGGCGCCGGGCAGGAAGTACCCCATGATCGTGCAAGTGCATGGCGGCCCCGCTGCTGCGGCCTCGCCGCGCTATATCTCGCCGGGTGAACAGGGCAACCCACTGGTGCGCGAACTGGTGGAAAAAGGCTACTTCGTGTTCCTGCCCAACCCGCGCGGCAGCTTCGGCCAGGGCCAGGATTTCACGCGCGCCAACCGTCGCGATTTCGGTGGCGGCGACTTGCGCGACATCCTCGCCGGCGTGGACGCTGTAGCTGCCGTGGCGCCAGTCGATACGAACCGCATGGGCCTGATGGGGCACTCTTACGGTGGGTTCATGACCATGTGGGGTGTGACCCACTCGCAGCGCTTCAAGGCCGCTGTCGCCGGTGCCGGCATCGCGAACTGGATCTCCTACTACGGCCAGAACGGCATTGACCAGTGGATGATTCCATTCTTCGGTGCCTCCGCTTATGACGACCCGGCGATCTACCGCCAACTGTCGCCGATCGAATCGATCAAGGTGGCGCGCACCCCAACGCTGGTGTATGTCGGCGAGCGTGACGTCGAATGCCCGCCGGCGCAGTCGATGGAGTTCTGGCATGGCCTGAAGGCGATAGGTGTGCCGACTTCGCTGGTGATCTATGAAGGCGAAGGGCACAGTATCCGCGAGCCGGAGCACCAGCAAGACCTGCGCAAGCGAACAATCGAATGGTTCGGACGTTATCTGGGTGAGTAAGTAAGACATGCGTTTGCGGTACAAGTTGATGGCGGCCCTGTTGGCGACAGGCCTTGGATCGGTTGCGCTGGTGGGCGGAGTCGCCTATGTCAGCGTCAATTACAAGGTTGATTCCCTGCGCCGGCAGCAGGCCGCGGAACATTTCCACACCTATATGACGGCCTACCTGGCCGAATATGGTGATTGGCAAACGGCCGTCGCGACGGAGTCTTTCGACCGCTTCGTGCGGCGGCAGGAGGGTGAGCGCCAGTCCGGCGGTGAACTGCCCAGCGAAATGCTGGAACGCATGCCGCCGCGCATCAACAACCAGGCACCACATCGGCCGCCGCCACCCGACGGCGCCTATGTACCGCGCGACGGTGGCGGGCCGCCACCCGACCTGACCTTGCCGGTACCGCACCGCAGCAGCGGCACCCCGCCGCCGGATGGTGGTCTTCCGCCGCCCGATTACCGCGATGCGCCGCCCGATCCGACCCTGCCGGCCGCGCGGCGAGCAGCGCACGACCGCTACGGTCCACCGCCTGGTGCGGAGCGGGCGGCCGGCATGGATGCCGACCGCCCGCCGCCGCCTCGCCGTGACGGGCCGCCGCCGTTCCGTTTCATCCTGACCGACGCGAATTATCGTGTCCTGCTTGGCGGCGGCCAGTTCCATCATGGCGAAACGCTGCCGGAAAACCTGCGTGCTTCGGCACGGGGCATCGTGGTAAAAGGCCGGACCGTTGCCTACATGTCGTCGGAAGGTTCGTTGACGCCGACGCCGCAGGAACAGAAATACCTGGATGCCTTGTACAACTCGCTGCTGTGGGGGATCGCTGCCGCAGCCGGCTTGGCAACGCTGCTTGGGGTACTGCTCAGCCGCGGCCTGTCGCGCAGCCTGAGTGGCCTCACCAGGGCTGTGAAACGCATGCAGAAAGGCGAACTGCGGCAGGAAGTGCCGGTGCAGGGCAAAGACGAAGTGGCGGCGCTGGCCAGCGCTTTCAACGCCATGAGCGCGCAGCTTGCGCAAAGCCACGAGGAACTCAATACCTCGCACGCCACCATTTTGGAACAGGCGGAGCAACTGCGCGAGCTCAGTATCCGCGACGCCCTCACGCAGCTGTATAACCGCCGCCATTTCGACGAACAGGCCAGCACGCTGTTCAACCAGGCGGTGCGCCACAAACGCCCGCTGGCGCTGGTGATCTGCGACATCGACCACTTCAAGAAGATCAACGATACCTACTCGCACGCCACCGGCGACGCTGTGTTGCGCCATGTCGGCAATATCCTGCGCAAGCACATGCGCCTGTCCGACCTGGTGGCGCGCTATGGCGGCGAAGAATTTGTCATTGCCTTCCCCGAAACGGCTGGCCCGCAGGCTGCAGCCCTGTGCGACAAGCTGCGGGAACTGGTCGAGGCCTTCCCTTGGCATGAAGTCCACCCGGACCTCAAGGTCACCATGAGCATGGGGGTGTACGCCGACATCGCTGCCGGCAGCGCGGAAACCATGCTGCAAAAAGCCGACGCGCTGCTCTATCGCGCCAAGGAGAGCGGCCGCAACCGCGTGTGCTTCGCCTGATCAAGGTGATAATTCGCGCAACTTGAGACCGCGGCAAATGCTATCCTTGCCGTCCTTCTCTTGTTCAGGGCAGTCGACAGTGCGTACCTTTTTCAGCTTCATCCTTGCAGCCGCAGTTTGCCAGAATGCGCTCGCAGCGAAAGACGTCGTTCCGCTTGAATTCATCAACGGCATTCCCTTCGTGAACATCTCGGTCGGCGCGGCCCAGGCCCGTGTCATGTTCGATTCTGGCGGCCGCCTTGGCATTTCATTGCCCGCAGCGACCGCCGAAAAATCTGGCTCGGTGAAGGTGCTCGAAGAAAAGCAACGGTTCCAGGACCTGCAAGGCAAGGTTTATGAAGTACCGCGCATCGTGGCGGAAAAGGTTGTCGTCGGTTCGACCCAGCTCGCGCCGGTAAAAGGCCAGCTCCACACGCAATGGGGCGGGGCACCCGAAGGGCCCGAAGCCGAATTGACCAAGGCACGCGCGGGCGGGGCGATCGGCCTTGCTGCCTTTTCGGCTTTCCCTTTGATGTTCGACTACCAGCAGCGCACGATGTCGATCCTCGATGACGAAGAAGTCGCCCAGCTTGGCCAGCCGAAATGGCGCGCGCTGGACCTCCAGTTCGACGGCAAGGGCCCCGTGCTGACGCTTGTGGCGGAAGGCAAGCAGCTAAAGTTCGTGCTGGATACCGGTGCCCAGGTCAACGGGATCAGGCAAGGCGCAGCATGCGATACGAATCAGGCTTGCGCACTGCGCGACCTCAGCGGAGCGCTCAATCTCTCGACCAAAGTCTATCGGCTCAAGCTCGATGGCGCCCCGTTCGACGGCATCCTCGGTGCGCCATTCTTCCGCAGTCACCGCGTGGTGTTCGATGTCAAAGCCGGCAAGCTGTACGTCGCCCCAATTTCTCTTTAAGCGCTGACATGAAAACCCTCGCTCTGCTGGCACTACTGCTTGCCCTGGCTTCTGCAAGCGCTTTCTCTGCTGAAAACAACCGCAGTGTTTCGTCGGTCCGCTGGCATGACGGAGCCGGCGAAGTCCTCATGCGGGGAGAGGGCACCTCGACCCTCAATCAAGACAAGGTGGAGGTGAAAGGCGGCACCGTGTATGTCAACGGACAATCCTACGGCCCCGTTTCGAAAAACAGCGAAATCAAGTACACCGCATCCGGCAGCAGCCGCACGCTTTACGTCGATGGCAAGGTGCGCGCCGCGCCTCCGAAACCAGGCGGCTCCAGGTAAGGCTTGGCTTATTCAGGAGCCGCCCACTGCGAAAATGCGGTTGATCTCCTTGGCCGGGATGGCTTCTCCTGCGTAGCCGAAGGTACCCGCGGACTGCACTTCTGAGGCGGCACGCATCAACGCGCCATAAGCGGCGCGTGCCAGCGAGCCACCCAGGCTCACGCGTGTGACGCCCAGTTCACGTAGTTCTTCGACATTGAGCTGGATGCCCTGGAAGCCCATGATCACGTTGAGCGGACGGTCGATTGAGCTCACGATGGCGCGGACATCCTCTTTCGACTGGATGCCGGGGGCGAACAGCACGTCGGCGCCGGCCTCCTGGTAGGCCTGCAGGCGCTGGATCGTGTCTTTGATATCCGGACGCCCGTAGAGGTAGTTTTCCGCGCGGGCGGTCAGCATGAATTTGAAGCCGAGGGAACGCGCAGCCTGCGCGGCTGCGCGGATCCGTTCGGCGGCCAGGCCAATGTCGTAGACCGGATTGCCGGCATCGCCGGAAGCATCTTCAATGGAGCCACCAACCACGCCTGCCCCGGCCGCCGCGATGATCGCTTGCGCCGCTGCTTCGGGCGCATCGCCGAAGCCATTCTGCAAGTCGGCGGAGAGCGGAAGGTCGGTCGCGGCAGCGAGTTCCGCGAGATGTGGAATCATTGCCTGTGCGTCGACACTGAGGTCGCTGCAGCCTTGGGAAAAGGCGTAGCCGGCGCCGGTGGAGGCCAGCGCCTTGAAGCCGAGGTGTTCCAGCAGCTTTGCCGAGCCGCGGTCCCAAGGGTTGGGAATGACGAAGCAATTGCCCTGTTGATGCAGCGCTTCGAACTCCTTCGATTTCTCAAGCTGGCTTTTCATCTCATCCTCAAATTGGCGGAAGCCCGTGCATGGCGCGGGCTTTGTTGCATTCAGGGGTGTACTCGGTGAATTCGCGGCAGGTCGAGGAACGCTCGGCGTAGATGCTGCAGCCGACGGCTTTACCGACCTCCCCCTCCAGCGCAATGCAGCGCACCGGCCTGGCGTCCGTGCCGCGCATGGCGGCACGGTGGGGCGTGATCGGGACAGTCAGGTGTGCGGGGACTGCTTCACCCCAGTAGAAGGAAACCCTGAAACTGGCGCAGCATGCGCCGCAGCTTTGGCAGTGCGACATCCCATTCCTCAATCACCGTTTGCAACGTTGCGAACAATCGCTTCACTATGAACGATGATTTTATCCGCATCTGCCTGGAGCAGGCGGATGCGTCGCTGCACCAGCGGCCAGCCGGACCAGGCGACTTCCGGCTCGGGCACCGGCTCGCGCCGCAGCGGGGCGGCAGGCGGCGTGGCGCCAGTATGGCGCGACAGGGCTACCGACAGTGTGCGACATACGGAAGCGTGGCTGGTGTCCAGCATGCTGTTCACCGCCTCGCTCGGGATATCGCGCACGTGGCGGCGCAGGATGGCGCGCAGCGCGGCCACGTGCGCCACCAGCAGGTAGTTCTGCACGATGAACAGGTTGATGTCCTCGGCCGCGCGCTGCTTGCTCTCCGGCTCATCCAGCATGCGCACCAGGGCCGTACTGAGGGCGGCCAGGGAATCCATCAGGCGCTTGCGCTGGATGCGGTAGATGAAGTCATTGCGGTACTTGCCCTGCAACAGGTCGAAGCTGGCTTCCATATAGCTCAGGTTCACCGACAGCACTTGCCGGATCAGGTTCGGAAGCGACTGGTATTCCCAGTTCGCCAGCACGAAGCTGAAGGCAGTCGCAATCGCGGCGCCGACAAAGGTGTCCACCAGACGCTCGGAAATCAGGTTGCTGCTCGGCGCCACCAGGTACATCCAGAGCAGGATCATCACCGACACCGCAATCGCCGCGTAGCGGTAGCGCAGGTAGATGAAGGTTGGCGTGGCGATGGACGCCAGCACCAGCACTGCCAGGATCGCCGCCGGATGGTCCATGAACTTGAGCACCACGGCCGTGATGATGCAGCCGATGACGGTGCCGACGATGCGATCGGAACGCCGCTGCTTGGTCATGCTGAAGCTGGGCTTCAGGATGATCACGATGGTCAGCACGATCCAGTAGCTGTGCGCCTTGTAAGGCAGCATGGCGCCGATCGCCAGGCCGGCTGCAATGGCCATCGACACCCGCAAGGCGAAGCGGAAGACCGGCGAATCCATGCGGAAGTGCGAGAGCATGAGTTGCAGCTCGTACTTCTGCTGCGACAGGAAGGGCTGCATGTCCATATCGCGCCAGAACGGCGTGTCTTCATATACCTTCTGGCTCGACACGTGCAGCTCGCCGATCATGCGGATGATGGCAGTGATCTTGTTGCGCTGTGCACGCAGCACGGTGACGGCTTCGCGGCGCGGCTTGCCGGCATCGAGGTCGTCCTGCAGCCCGGCGATCTGCTGCTCGAGCGCCATCAGCTCCGGTGTGTAGTCGACTTCCGGATAGGAGGCGCGCTTGCGGGTCACGGCGTAAGCCACCGACTCGATATCGCGCGCCGCCTTGTATGCCAGGTCGTGCAGCGTGCGCAGGGCAGGCGAATCGACCAGGTGGGTGCGCAGCGCCGCGTAGTCGGTGTGCGTCGCCAGGACCTGCTCGTACAGGTCCAGCATGCAGACGTGGATCTGCACCACTACCGCATCCTTGCGGTTATTGTGGGCGCGCAGGATCAGGTCGCGCGAAGCCTGCTGGCGGTCGGCCAGCAAGGCCTGGTGGCGCACCAGCTTGTTGAATTGCTCGGTAAGGTTGTAGCGCGTGTCGTAGAAATCGGCCTTGATGTCGATATAGGCCGCCAGTTCGAACAGCGCTTCCGCCAGCACCTGCTGCTTGATGCGGTGGCGCAGCACGTAGGCGACACCCATGGCATAGGCAAGGTAGGCCGATGCGCCGAACATGAACAGGCCGGCGTGCGCGAACGATTGCGCAGGCGTCAGCACATGCTCGGTCGACATGGTCATGATGAACAGCGTCGCCAGTTGCAGCGGCATCGACTTCTTGCCATACACGACCATCATGCTGGCGAAGAAGCTCACCGCCACCAGCATGGCCATCAGCAGCCAGTAATATGGCCCGCACAAACTGATCAGCAGCGTGACGGCGGTACATAGCAGCACCGAGGCCATCATCTCATTGAACTTGTGGCGCAGCGGGCTTGGCATGTCCATCAGCGCCGTGCACAGCGCGCCGATGCCGATCGACATGGCAACATGCAGGTCGGTCAGCCACATGGCCAGCGCAATGATGCCCACCAGGCCGGCGCCGAAGCGCAGGCCCAGGTGGAAGTAGTGGCTGTAGAAGAAGGTGCGGGGGTCTAGTGCGTAATGCATGGCCCTCTTACACAATCGACAGGACAGGGTAGCGGCGCCATTCAGGCTCGCGCTGTCGCTGGCAGTTGTGGAAGATGAAGTGCAGCACTGCGTCCTTGTCCTTCACCAGCGCCGGGTTGGCTGCTTTCCAGCTTTCGAATTTGGCCTTGGTCTCAGCCTCGGTGGCCAGGATGTCGGCAGCCAGGTCTTCGAACACGTAATCGGAGATGTTTTCCTTGCGCTCCAATACGGAGTTGAAGAAGCCCCAGCGGAAGAAGGAGTCGTGGCCTTGTGGCTCCAGGGTTTCGACGGCGTAGCGTGCGTTGTCCTGGTCCAGCGAGACGTACCAGTCACCGGCGTTCAGTTCGAACTTGCCTTCGCGTTTTTCGATTTCCACTTCGTCGTGGAACATGTGGCCTTCGTAAGCGGACGGGCGCGAGGTCACGCTGTTGATGTGGTAGTACTGGGCTTGCACCGTGGTCGGTGCTTCGATGCGGGTCATCTGCACGCCGTTCCATTGCAGGCGCTCCACGACTTCACGCCATTGCTGCGGGACGACATAAGCCTTTGGCGCCTTGATCACGGTGTCGGCAGGGAAGCGGTTGAACCACTTGATGTCGCGCGCCCATGGCTTGCTGCGGTCGTACGACAGGCGGATGTAGTCGCCCAGCTTCGACGGGCTGCGCTGCGCTTCGTAGCCCTTGAAATGGAAGGTGTCTGGATTCTCTTCATCCATGCGCCAGGTGACGGCCCATTCCTTCTGCTTGCGCTGAGCGGCCTTGGTGGCGGCACGCATGGCCTTGATCTGTTCGCCGTGCTTGACGGTGAAGTTGCGCACGGTGTCGACCAGGGCGCGCATCGACTCGTAGCGGTCGTCGTAAGGCTTCAGCATATGGGTCTCCGGCATGAAGCCGATGATGTTATGCAGTGCCGTGAAGCCGGTCGAGAAGCGTGCGGTTTCCAGGAAGTCGGCGATGCCGTCATCCGGGGTTTCCACCACAGGGTTCACGTAAGGGCAGGTCGGCCAGCCGGCGGCGGCCATGTCTTCGTAAATC
>Ga0209130_1001035_pt1 | contig 21283 bp, 26 predicted proteins | sample AraplaMF_Cvi_mLB_FD_184264 | JGI IMG/M metagenome (GOLD analysis project Ga0209130, IMG submission 184264) | Arabidopsis root microbial communities from the University of North Carolina, USA - plate scrape MF_Cvi_mLB (SPAdes) (version 2) | ecosystem: Host-associated > Plants > Roots > Endosphere...
AACTTGTTACATATGGAGTATAGCAATTTAAAAGGAGGCATGTTTGTGAGACACGCGCTCATTACAGCCGGTACGAAAGGTTTAGGAAAGCAAGTAACAGAAAAGTTATTGGCTAAAGGATATTCAGTAACAGTAACATACCATAGCGATATAGCTGCTATGGAAACGATGAAAGAAACATATAAAAATATGGAAGAGCGTCTACAATTCGTGCAAGCTGATGTCACGAAAAAGGAAGATTTACATAAAATGGTAGAAGAAGCGATGAGCCGTTTTGGCAAAATTGACTTCTTAATTAATAATGCTGGTCCTTACGTATTTGAAAGGAAAAAATTAGTCGATTACGAAGAAGACGAATGGAATGAAATGATCCAGGGTAATTTAACAGCGGTGTTTCATTTATTAAAACTTGTCGTACCGATTATGAGAAACCAGCAATTTGGCCGTATTATTAACTATGGATTTCAAGGGGCAGATAGCGCGCCTGGATGGATTTATCGTTCAGCCTTTGCAGCTGCGAAAGTCGGACTTGTTTCTTTAACGAAAACAGTCGCATACGAAGAAGCTGAATACGGTATTACTGCGAATATGGTATGTCCTGGTGATATAATTGGTGAAATGAAAGAGGCAACGATTGAAGAAGCACGAAATCTGAAAGGTAGTAACACACCAATTGGTAGATCTGGAACAGGTGAAGATATCGCAAGAACCATTTCGTTTTTATGTGAGGACGATTCTGATATGATTACGGGCACGATTATTGAAGTAACAGGTGCTGTTGATGTTATTCATAGACATCGATAGAATTAAATAAAGTGAAGTTTCGAATAATTGGACAGTTTATCCTTTATACTCAGAGGTACGGATAATACTGTCCTTTCATGTAAGATTAAATCTATCGGAAAACTTGTATTATTTTTTTGTCAAATATTGAGATATTATGTTAGAATATAAGAGCGTAGAAAGCGCTTTAAAAAATGATTCAGGGGTCATTTCATAACTCAAGGGGGAACTAATAATGCGTATCGGTATTCCAACAGAAATTAAAAACAATGAAAACCGTGTGGCAATGACGCCAGCGGGAGCTGTACATTTAGTACAAAATGGTCATGAAGTTTTTGTTCAAAAAGGAGCAGGTATAGGATCAGGCTTTACAGATGAAGAATACGTACAAGCTGGTGCGAAACTTGTTGAAACTGCTGAAGAAGCATGGAATCAAGATATGGTTATGAAGGTAAAAGAGCCAGTTGCAAGTGAATACGGCTATTTCCGCGAAGGTTTAATTTTATTCACATACTTACACTTAGCTCCAGAACCAGAATTAACGAAAGCATTAATTGATAACAAAGTCGCATCAATCGCATACGAAACAGTACAATTAGACAATCGTTCTTTACCGTTACTTGCACCAATGAGTGAAGTAGCTGGTCGTATGTCTGCACAAATCGGTGCACAATTCCTTGAGAAAAACAAAGGCGGTAAAGGTATCTTGCTTGCAGGCGTTCCAGGGGTGAAACGCGGCAAAGTAACAATTATCGGCGGTGGTCAAGCTGGTACAAACGCAGCGAAGATTGCAGTAGGTTTAGGTGCAGATGTAACAATCATCGACTTAAGTGCAGAACGTCTTCGTCAGTTAGATGACATTTTCGGAAACCAAGTAAAAACTTTAATGTCTAACCCGTACAACATTGCAGAAGCTGTAAAAGAATCTGATCTTGTAATCGGTGCGGTATTAATCCCAGGTGCAAAAGCGCCAAAACTTGTAACAGAAGAAATGATTCAATCAATGGAACCAGGTTCTGTCGTTGTAGATATCGCGATTGACCAAGGTGGTATTTTCGAAACAACTGACCGTATTACAACTCATGACAACCCAACTTACGAAAAACATGGCGTTGTTCATTATGCAGTTGCAAATATGCCAGGTGCGGTTCCACGTACATCAACTCTTGCATTAACAAACGTAACAGTGCCATATGCAGTACAAATTGCTAACAAAGGCTACAAAGCTGCTTGCCTAGGCAACACTGCATTATTAAAAGGTATTAACACATTAGATGGCTATGTAACATTCGAAGCAGTGGCAGAAGCGCACGGCTTACAATACGCTGATGCAAAAGAGCTTCTTGAAAAAGCTCCTGCTTTATCATAATAGAGATATGTTCGGGACCTTCCTTTTTAGGAGGGTCTTTTTTTATGGGGAATAACATGTAAAAAATTGTTATTTTTTAATGTTAACAGACCTTTATTGTGATAATTTAGAATTATACAATATAAAAGAGGGGATTCAATGGGGAGCAAAAATAGGAAGAAAAAGCAAGCTAGGAGACAGAAATACATAAAGAAGAAACAGGAACAGAACATACCCACTTCAAAAAAAGTAGTCATTATGATAGAAAAAACATTTCGGTATATTTGTATGGCTCTGTATGTAATTTTGTGTATGTATTCACTTGGGGTGTTTTACAGTTTTGGGATAACTCCCAATATTATTGAGAGTATTCTAGAATTTATACTTGTCGTAATAGAATTAGCCTTATTCGTTATACTCTTTGCTACAGTATGGCCTAGTCATGAAAGTAAGAGAGATAGGAAAAAAAAGAGAAAAAAATCTTCATACGCTTCAAACTCATCAAGTGGATTTGGTTACGACAGTAACAATGATTGTAGCAGCTCAAGTGATAGTGGAGGCGACTGCGGGGGTGGCGGAGACTAAGTTAGTTTTTCAGGAGAACGACTAATGAAAGGGTGGGACGAAATATGGAAACTGTGAACTTAATAGAATTAACGAAGGACATTCAAGATCAACATAAAAACTTCGTCGTTTCAAATGTAAATAGTCATTGCTTACGAATCGCTGTATTTACTGGTGAATATGATTGGCACTATCATTCTAATTCGGATGAATTATTTATTGTGTTAGAGGGAGAATTACTTATCGATTTTGAAGATGGAGAAACGGCGGTATTAAAGCCAAATGATTCTATTTTAATTCCAGCATGTACGATTCATAGAACAAGAGCATTAAAGAGAACGGTAAATCTTTGTTTTGAAAATATAGAGGCTGATACGATTAAAGTAGAGCAAGTATGAAAAAATTATCTGTAGCCGAGTATAGAAAAATCCTTCCGATTTTAGAAAGTCATACAAAAACGACGACGTTTGCTTATGCGGTATGTGATCAAATGATAGATGGTGAGGTTTTTGCAAACGAGAAGTTAACAGCAGGACTAATTAGTACAGCTAACGGTATCTATTATTTATTTGGTGATACTGATGATCAAAATTATAACGAAGATTTATTTTCGTATATAAAAACGGCTATTGAAAAAATAGAGAAGAGATTTACACTCTTCACTTCGAGTGAAGAATGGGAAATGATGATTGAAGAGCGTTTTAGTAATGTACTTCGGAACATCCCGCGAATGAAATTTCAAAGAGTAACTTATGAAGAGAGAAAACGAGGTTGTAACAAAAATACATATGAAGTGAAGCGTATTGATAGAAAAGATATAGCACAAAGCAATGAATTTACAGAGGAATATTATAAAGAATATTGGGGATCAATTGAAGCGTTTTTGAATGATGGTTTTGGATTTTGTATAGAACAAGAAGGAATGATTGTAGCGGAATGTGTTTCGATATTTAGTGGGAATGAGTTTGCTGAAATCGATATTGCAACGCATGAAGCGCATCAAGGGAAAGGGTTAGCTCAAGCTGTTGCAACGCGGTTCATTGAACATTGCATAAAAAATGATATTACACCGTGCTGGGATTGTTATGTAGATAATATTCCTTCGCAAAAATTAGCTAGTAAATTAAGTTTTAATAATCCAATAGAATATAGATTGTTTGTACGTAAGAAAACGGGGGAATAAAAATGAATGTGGAGTTAACAAGATTTAAAGTGAAACAAGGTAAAAGTCATCGTGTAGATGAATGGATGCAGCTTCTTAATGACAATATGAAAGAAGTGCTTTTGACACTAAACGACGAAAAGATGTACGTTGAGACAATTTTCCGGGAAATAAGAGATGGAGAAGAGTACTTATATTGGTATTCTGTGCAAGGAGAAGGCGGGGCTCTTGTCGAAAATTCTCATCATGAAATTGATAAAAAGCACTTAGCGTTTTGGTATGAGTGTATTGATGAAGAAGCGCCGGTTTTTGATATGAAAACAGAAGTCGTTATGATTCAAGATGTTGTGAAGGAAGCGATGAAATAATAGAATAGTATTTTTGTGAGAAGTGCATCAAAATGGATGTGCTTTTTATTATGAAAAATTTTTCGGAAAGGCTGTATACATGTTGTGCTTTCAAACGTTGAGTATATAGAAAGGAGAGCTAGATGAGTACGAGGATATTAAAATAAACTCTATGGAGTTTATTAAATCTATGAAATCTTTAAGTGAAAATAAAGGGGGATATCAAGAAGGTTTTAGGATAAACTATAATGAGATCAAAAACTTCAAATCAGAAGACTTACCAACATACGGTGTAGTTGTAACAAGCAAAAGAGAGGATTTACAAAGTTTACAAGGAGCACCATATATTAAGGCTGCTGTTAGAGGTGTAACAGTTGAGAAATATTGATTACAAGTAATTAATGTGAATAATCAGAAAATTTATGTTATAATATGGGAAAAGGAGGTTTATATGAGGCAAATACATGGAGCAATATATATTTACATAACATTGTTTTTCGTAGGAGCGTCTTATGGGTTGGGGCATGTGTATTCGCATCCTATATTAACCTTTTTGAGTGGAGCATGTATGGCGTTTGCGATTCTTGTCCATCTTTTCTCAGTCTGGATTGTGAAATTTCAATTAAATATTAGTGAAATAGAAGAAGGTACTTTTTAAAGTGCCTTCTTTTTTAATAATATTTTGGAAGCTCTTGGAGCAATTTTTCAATTTCGTATTCGGTTTTATCACATATAGAAAGCGTGCGTAGTCTGAAAAATAAGCTACGTAAGAAAGATTTTATATTTCCGTATAGAAACTCGTACGATTTAATATGTAGTGTTTGTTTTTTGACGGGTAATTGAGCTACTAAGTCATGAAGGGCTAATATGAGTACTTCTTCCTTTAGACCATTTTGTAGCATTGCGACAATTGGATAAACGAGACGCTCGTCTTCTTCATATTTGTAGTAAATAGAATGGACACAAACTTTGTGTAATAAAGTTTGTAATATCTCTTAGTAATGTGAAATTTCCAGTTTAGGACTATGAACAATCGCCTCAAATGTATCAGAAGCATGAGCGATGCTATGTGCCCAGCCGTAGTCTTTCACATATCCACGGAAATCATGTTCATTGTTCATATATAGAATTAATTGATCTTTTACATGTAAAAGATCAGTCTGTGATAAGAAATTATGATTTGTGTCAGCATCAATAATGAGTGCGATTAATAATGTTGTAAATGCACGGGTAAATACAGCATCTTCGTCATCTGAATGAATTTTATACAATAAATATTTTTCACTGATGCTTTCTAATAAAAGTTTCTGTAATTGTGTGTGTGATAGGTAGTCCCTTTTGATGAGATGATAAAAAGTAGAGTAAATAAGTTTGTCCCTTAAATAGCTATCAGTAACACCGATATGTTCAAGCATACTGGAACTTAAAGAATCAATGTTAAGGGTGTTATTAATTATGTAATTATTATTACGAATTTCTTCTAACTGTTGTTGTAACATATAAACCTCCTATTTTAGAAAATTCTGTATTTTAATAGTATAATAAGAGGAAGAAATAGACAATAAATAAGTGCTTTTGAATGGAGGGACATTGTGAAGAGAGCATTATTCTTTTTTATTAGTATTTTCTTTTTAGGAAGTTGCTCAATTTCATATGTTACTTTTTCTAGCGAGAGTAAAAGTTGGAAGGGGCAATATAAAGGCCATATTAAGGATGACAGTGAAGATGGCATGTTTACGTTTCAATATAAAGGCGGAGATGGAAATACAGAATTGAAAAATTTAGAGATTGCTATTAATGGAGCCTTTAGTACAATGACACAAACGTCAGAAAATCATAAAGGAGCAAAGGTTGAAATGAAGTCTTCTTGTGTAAGTTGCGCGCCTTTATCTGAAGATGAACCGATAGAGATTGTGATTAAATGGGATGATAAGTATGAAGAGAAGATGGTGTTAAAGCGGAAATAGTGTAGGATAAGGAGTTAGGAATGAATAGGTATATGAAAATTTCTATGTATATATTTTTAAGTGTATTTCTACTCGTATTATCAGCGTGTACTACAAAACAAGTAGCGGTAAAAGTAATACCTAAAGAAGGATATATTGTATTAAGAAATGACACGGTGTTTTTTGTCGGTGATAAAACGTTTGAAACAAAAGTAGAGTTGCAACATTATATAGAACAACAAATGAAGAAAGAACATCCATCAGATATAGTGTTGAGCTTTAAGGATAAAGACGCATATAATCAATTAAAAACAGGGGATAAAATAAAAGTATGGTCTTCTAAAATACTTGAAAGTTATCCAGCGAAAATGATAGTAGAGAAATAAAAAAAGGCAGCAATTACGCTGCCTTTTTCTTATTTCACAAATTGTAATTCTTTCGGGAATTTCGTTAAAATTTCTGATCCGTCTTTTGTGATGTAAATATCATCTTCAATACGAACGCCACCTACGTTTGGTACGTAAATACCTGGTTCGATTGTGAAGACCATACCTTCTTTTAATAGAGAATTGTTGCCTTCTTTTACATCTGGATATTCGTGAACGCTAATTCCAAGTCCGTGACCAAGTCGGTGTGGGAAGAAGTCTCCGTAACCTGCATCTGCGATAACAGAACGAGCAGCATTATCGATTGCGCCAAGTGTAACGCCTGGTTTACATGCTTCAACTGCTTGTAGTTGTCCAGCAAGTACAGTGTTATAAATACGAGTTTGTTCTTCAGAAAGTTCACCGAATGCTACTGTACGTGTAATGTCAGAGCAATAGCCTTCAATGATTACACCTAAATCAAATAGTACGAAATCGCCACGTTTCATTTTGTTCGCACCTGGAATACCGTGTGGAAGGGCAGAGTTTGCACCTGCTAATACCATCGTATCGAATGACATTTTATGGATGCCTTTTGTTTTTAATTCGTGTTCAATAATTGCTAATACTTCTAGCTCGCTGCGATCTTCTTTAATTGCATTTACACCCACTTCAACAGCATAGTCTGCCATTTTAGCAGCTTCGCGTAAAATAGAAAGTTCTTTTTCATCTTTAATTAAGCGAAGCTCGCGAACTTTCTCTTCGGCTGATTTGAAAGCTGCATTTGGGAATAATTTTGTTAATTCCTCGTAACGTTCTACGTTTAAATGTTCTTTTTCAATTGCAACTGCAGTTGCATTGATACCGCGGTCTTTAATTGCTTTTGCAATCATATCCCATGGTTTGTCAGTATCGGTAAATCCGATGATTTCATGTGCCCAGCCAGCGTTACGGGCTTGACCTTCTTCCATTTTAGGACAAATTAAAATAGGTTCTTTTTCTTGGAATACAAACATACCAAGTAGTCTTTCATGTGGTTCGCAGTGGAAGTTCGTCATGTAGAAAACGTTTGGTGTAGAAGTTAAGAACGCAGCTTCTACGTTTTTTTCTTTTAGCCATTGCATTAAATTTTCTAATCTAGCATTCATCGATTGGCACCCCCGAGATATTTAATTACAAATATAACTTTACATCGGATGAAAGCGTTATGACAAGTAAATAGATGTTAGAAAAGACAGGGAATTAAGAAATCATGTAGAATAAAAAGTGTGAATGTGAATAGGGGAGGAATGTAATAATGAAAGTATCTTATCACGGGCATTCAGTTGTAAAGATTGAAACGAATGGAAAAGTTATTTTAATTGATCCATTTTTAACGGGAAATCCGAAAACAGATTTAAAGGCTGAAGATGTAAAAGTTGATGCGATTCTTTTATCGCATGGACATGGTGATCATGTTGGAGATACAGTAGAGCTTGCGAAGAAAAATAATGCGGTTGTTGTAGCACCATTTGAATTAGCGACATTTTTAAGTTGGCAGGGTGTAAATACACATCCGATGCATATTGGTGGCTCGCATGAATTTGACTTCGGCAAAGTGAAGTTTACACAAGCATTCCACGGTTCTAGTTATATTGATGAAGAAAATAAGACGATTACATATACAGGTATGCCAGCGGGTATTTTATTTACAGCAGAAGAGAAAACTTTGTACCATGCAGGAGATACCGCTCTATTCTCTGATATGAAATTAATTGGGGAACTGAATAACATTGATGTAGCATTTTTACCAATTGGCGATAATTTCACAATGGGACCAGAAGACGCTGTTTTAGCTGCAAAATGGATTGGTGCGAAAACAGTTGTACCGATGCATTACAATACGTTCCCAGTTATCGAACAAGATCCATATCAATTTGTAGAAAAACTACAAAATTGTACAGGGAAAGTATTAGAAGCTGGAGAAAGTATTACATTATAAAAAGAAACCCTTCATTTGAAAAGACAAGTGAAGGGTTTTTACGTGTTCAGTATAGCTTTGAAAGCTTGTGGTTGCTTTGGTGATTCTTTTCTTTTTGGAAGTGATTGTTCAGGTGTTTCATTCAATTCCATCGCAACTTTTTTTCCATCCACGAAAGCTAAAAATACAGCACCTATAACCTCTAAAAATTTTCTCATCATTTATCCGCTCCTTTGTTTCATTTCTTGTCTTAATTGTATATTGAAGCGTCTGGACAAACTATCGAACGAGATGACAATACCATTACATTGTTGTAATAGAACGACTGGTGTAATGTAAGGAGCATTTTGTTATAAAAAAAATAGTACAGGTATAGAAAGAGAGAGTGTAACAGTTTTGAAAATATAGTATACTGAAAATACAACACATGAAGAATTTAGGGAAAAGAAAGTATGGTGAAACCATTTGGCTACCAAACATAATCAAATTTTAGAACATATTAATAGCCTGCCAGTAGGGCATAAAATTTCTGTGAGGCAAATTGCAAAAGATTTAGGTGTAAGTGAAGGGACAGCTTACCGTGCAATTAAAGACGCAGAAAATAAAGGGTATGTTAGTACAATTGAACGTGTCGGAACAATTCGAATTGAACAAAAGAAGAAAGAGAATATCGAAAAACTGACATATGCAGAAGTCGTTAACATTGTCGATGGTCAAGTACTTGGAGGCAGAGAAGGACTACATAAAACATTAAATAAATTCGTAATCGGGGCTATGAAATTAGAAGCGATGATGCGCTATACAGAAGCAGGGAATTTACTTATCATCGGTAACCGTACGAACGCACATCAATTAGCACTAGAAGCTGGGGCAGCAGTGTTAATTACGGGCGGATTTGATACGGAAGATCATGTGAAGAAATTAGCAGATGAATTAAAACTGCCGATTATTTCAAGTAGTTACGATACATTTACGGTCGCAACGCTAATTAACCGTGCGATTTACGATCAGCTTATTAAGAAAGAAATTGTACTCGTTGAAGATATTTTAACGCCAATTGAAGAAACGTTATATTTAAAACCAAATGATACAGTGCAGCAATGGCATGCGTATAACGAAGAGACGATGCACGGAAGATATCCGATTGTTGATGAAAATAAAAAGGTATTAGGTATTGTAACTTCTAAGGATATGATTGGTGTTGCAAAAGAAACGCCAATTGATAAAGTAATGACAAAGCATCCAATTACGGTGAATGGAAAAATGTCCGTCGCAGCTGCGGCGCGTATGATGGTGTGGGAGGGTATTGAGTTACTTCCAGTTGTTGATGAAGGAAATAAACTACAAGGGATTATTAGCCGTCAAGATGTACTTCAGGCGTTGCAAATGATTCAGCGTCAACCGCAAGTCGGTGAAACAATCGATGATATTGTAACGAATCAATTTATGACGCCGAAAGAAGCGAAAAATGAGCATTTATATCAATTTTCAGTGACACCGCAAATGACAAATTCAATCGGAACGCTATCTTACGGTGTATTCGCAACGATTGTGACGGAAGCAACGAATCGCGTTATTCGTGCGCAAAAGAAGAGCGATTTAATTGTTGAGAACTTAACAATTTATTTCGTAAAACCAGTTCAAATTGATAATGTTGTATCTGTTCATCCGAAAGTATTAGAAATTGGACGTAAATTTGGTAAGGTTGATGTAGAAGTGCATCATGAAGGTAATGTTGTCGGGAAAGCGTTACTTATGGTGCAGTTAATCGATAAATAAAAAGATGGAACAAATCGTTTTGATTTGTTCCATCTTTTTTTGTTGAAAGGATAGAATTAAAAAAGAAAATAAATTGCGTATTATTTCATATTCATAGTAGAAATAATACGCAATTTGAAGTTGGGGAAATGTCGTACCGATAAGGGGGTGCTGAATGGGAGGGGTAATTTTCTTTTTAGTTGTCGTATGTATCATAATTGTTCATGTATTAACACATAGAAGAATGAATGTTATTAAAAAGAAATTGTATTTTGTAAGTTTGATTTTCGCAAGTATTGGCGCCTTTATTCCTATAGCAGGAGAAAATGAGTCTGATTTTCTTTATTTTGGTGTACCAGCTGAAACGTTTGTTTATTATAGTGGTTGGGAAGTCTGGTTTAATCCATTAGGGTTTTTCTTTAACTTTATTTTGTTTTATTGGGTTTTGAAGCTGTTGCTAAAGATATGGGAGGATTTTAGCTGGAAGACAAAGAAGTAGCAGGATACATATGTGGGGAAGTAATTATATGGTTAAAAAACAGAATATTAATTTAATTGGAGTTTATACTATGTTATGATTGTATTGTAAGATAATGGGTTTCGAAAGGTGGTATGCCTTATGTCATCAGAATTACTCTTTTTTGGTGGAATCGCACTATTTTACTTTCTTGTGATGATACCGCTTCAGTATTTATACTTACAAGGTTTACATGAAAAAAAGAAACGAACAGGATTATCTCAGCGAGAACTATATGAAAAAATGTCTTTTGAGGAAGAACAATTACATTTTCACGTACAAGGCAATCCCTTTAATATACCATCTGCGTTTGTTGCATATATGATTTTGAAAGTTAAGGGACGTAAAAAAGCATCACAATATTGATGCTTTTTTACGTTGTTTTATAAGATTCGGCTTCTTTGACTGCCAATGGTAGAAAGTGTTTATATTGGCGGAATCCATTAAATGTACTCACGCTGCCAAATAAAATAAACAAAATACCAACAATAATACGGGCAGTTGAAAGTTCTAAAAAGAATTGGTTTATCCCGAAAAATAGGACGAATAAGCCGAGTGCCATTGCGGATTTTCCGGAGAGCCACCCTTTCTCCATCGGACGGTTTGTACGAAAGAATTTTGTTTTATAGAAAAGATACAACATAAATGAGACGATAATACAAAAGACTAATACTGGCATAATGCACACTCCCATCACTTCGTATAAAATGGCAAAGAAAAAGAAATATCTAAACTTTCTAACTTTTATTATAAAGCAATTGTTCGCATGTATGAAATATTTTCCGTTATAATGGGGGATAAAGTGAAACTTTAATTAGTGTGGGGGGATATTTCCCACACACTAATTATTAGCCCCCACCAATCGGGCTTTTACGTGCAGTGGATCTCCAACTTAACTTTGTCTCATTGTTTTCGATATGTTTGGAGGTGGGAGTCTTACTGCACGTTAATGCGGGATAAAGTGAAGAAGTTGAATAAAAAGGAGATTATACATATGCATGAGCAAATTTTAGGAGCAATTAAAGAGTTTGATACGATTATTATTCATCGTCACGTACGTCCGGATCCAGATGCATTAGGTTCACAGGGCGGTCTTAGTACAATTCTACAAGAATCATTTCCAGAGAAAAATATTTATACGGTTGGGTACAATGAACCGTCATTAGCATATTTACGAGTAATGGATGATATTGAAGATAGTGTATACGAAAATGCGCTTGTTATCGTTTGTGATACAGCAAACCAAGAACGTGTTGATGATCAACGCTATACAAAAGGGAAGATGTTAATTAAAATTGATCATCATCCAAATGAAGATCCGTACGGAGATATTACGTGGGTAGATACGACAGCGAGTTCTACAAGTGAAATGATCTATGAGTTTTATAACTATGGAAAAGATAAAGGATTAAAAATAACAAAAGAAGCAGCCCGCCTTATTTTAGCAGGAATTGTTGGAGATACAGGTCGTTTCTTATTCCCGAATACAACAGCAAAAACACTTCGTTACGTAAGTGAGCTTGTTGATATGGATGTGAAATTCACAGATTTATACAATGAAATGTATAAGACGAAAGAAAAGATTGCTCGTTTAAACGGTTATATTTTACAAAACTTTACGATGGTAGAAGAAGGGGCAGCTTACATTAAATTAACGAAAGAAGTATTAGAAAAGTTTGATGTACTTCCTTCTGAGGCATCCGGCGTTGTTGGAGCACTTGGTAATATTGACGGATTAAAGGCATGGGTTCTATTTTTAGAGGAAGACGATGTGATTCGTGTTCGTCTTCGCTCAAAAGGACCAGTGATAAATAAATTAGCAATGCAATATAATGGCGGAGGACATCCGATGGCTTCTGGTGCAAAAGCATCTTCTTGGGAAGAAGCGGATCGTCTTTTTGCTGATTTACGTGAGCTGTGTAGATAAAAATTGGATGTTGGACGAAAGAGAAGGAGGGCGCTGAGGCCCTCCTTCTTTATTTTTCTTTCTCTATAACAATACTAATTTCCAGTACGGTATCAAAAGAGACTGTGTCTACTTTAAAGCGATATATACGATCGTAATGTTTGTACGTTTTATTTTCGATCACTTTTTTGAGTAGGTCCTTATTTTTTGCGATGCTTTGAATGTTTTTCGTTAAAAGATGCTGGAGATCATTATGGATAGAAGTGGTCATGTTTTCGAGTGTAAGGTTGTCTAAATCATATTTTTCTCGATTTATAATTTTTATTTTAATTTCTTGAATTGTTAAGAGCCGCTTATTTTCTGTATTCAATTTCTCTTGATCTTCGAGAAGGACGTGGAGTTTTGCTTCTTGCTTTTCTATAATTTCTCTTTGTTCTGCTATTTTACTAGCTTGTTCCTGCTGAAAAACACCATATATGTACAAAAAAATAAACCAGCTCAAAACGCCTCCAACAGCAGCACCTGCTAAAACTAAATACCATCTTTTGGCTGTATTGGCACTTGGTACTCTCATACATGTTCCTGCGTCAGCCATTTAATAATAATAAGACCAGTTTGCATACCACCAGTTGCAAAAAAAATAAGGAGAATTTGTTTTACGATATCTTTCATATCTCCGCCAAAGAAGCTTCTTTCAAAGCTATAAAAGGTATCGAACGTTCCACCAATCGCTGCAACGAGTGCCCAAATTCTTAAATTTTGGGCAAATTGATTAATATAAGTTAGAGCTGGTTTTCCAATGAGAAATGCACCAAATCCGCCAATTAATGAACCCCCAAGTATAACTCCAAAGGCAATAAAGTAACTAATAATAAGCAGAGAGAAAAAAGTATGTTCTCTTACATCCATCGTCATTCCCCTTTCTTCTTCATATATATGGACAAAGTATGAGAAGTATGTTTTGATTTCCGCTTTCCTCATCACCTATAATAAAAGTAGTCAAATAGGTAAAGAGAGGGTACAACAGTGAAGTTTGTGCATTTACAATGTCAAACCGTTTTTAGTTTGTTAAAAAGTGCTTGTAAAATTGATGAGCTTGTCATTCGGGCGAAAGATCTTGGATTTTCATCGCTGGCCATTACAGATGAAAATGTTATGTATGGAGTTATTCCATTTTATAAAGCATGCAAGAAAAATGGTATACAGCCTATTATCGGCTTAACAGCTTCTATTTTTAGTGAAGAAGAAGAAAAGTCTTATCCACTCGTCTTACTTGCTGAGAATGAAATAGGCTATCAAAATTTATTGAAAATTTCTAGCAGCATTATGACGAAGTCAAAAGAGGGTATTCCAAAGAAATGGCTGGCTCATTATGCGAAAGGATTAATTGCAATTTCACCAGGGAAAGACGGAGAGATTGAACAGTTATTATTAGAAGACAAAGAGAGTCAGGCTGAAGAAGTAGCTCATACGTATCAAAATATGTTCAGCAATTTTTATATAAGTTTGCAGCATCATGCGATTCAAGATGAACTGCTTTTACAAGAAAAGCTGCCTGAATTTATTAATAAGGTAAACGTTCCAGTCGTTGCAACAAATGATGTGCGCTACATTAATCAAAGCGATGCACTCGTTCATGAATGTTTATTGTCTGTTGAAGGCGGAACAAAAATGACTGATCCAGATAGGCCGAGAATGAAAACGGATCAGTATTATTTAAAGTCATCGGATGAAATGGAAGCACTATTTTCTCATGCTGAGGAAGCGATTCAAAATACAATAAAAATCGCGGAGCGTTGCCGAGTAGAAATTCCTTTCCATGTAAATCAATTACCGAAATTTCCTGTTCCATCTAACGAGACGAATGATACGTATTTGCGCCGTATTTGTGAAGAAGGTTTGCGTAAGCGATATGGTACGCCGAAAGAAGTACATATACAGCGTTTGAATCATGAATTACATGTGATTTCTAGTATGGGATTTAGTGACTATTTCCTCATCGTATGGGACTTTATGAAATACGCACATGAAAATCATATTTTAACAGGACCAGGACGTGGATCGGCAGCTGGTTCACTCGTTTCTTACGTATTAGAAATTACAGATATTGATCCGATTGAATATGACTTACTATTTGAAAGGTTTTTAAATCCTGAACGTGTGACACTTCCAGATATTGATATTGATTTTCCAGATATAAGACGTGATGAGATGATTCGATATGTGAAAAATAAATATGGTCAGCTTCGTGTTGCTCAAATTGTAACGTTCGGAACTCTTGCAGCGAAAGCCGCAATTAGGGACATCGCTCGTGTAATGGGGCTTCCGCCAAGAGATATTGATATATTTTCAAAACTTATCCCATCAAAGCTTGGTATAACGTTAAAAGATGCATATGAGGAATCTCAGTCACTCCGCGAGTTTATACAAGGGAATCTTTTGCATGAGCGTGTGTTTGAAATCGCAAAACGTGTAGAGGGATTACCGCGTCATACGTCTATTCATGCAGCCGGCGTTATTATGAGTCAAGAACCGTTAACGGGAAGTGTAGCAATTCAAGAAGGGCATAACGATGTTTATGTTACGCAATATCCAGCTGATGCATTAGAAGAGCTTGGGTTGCTCAAGATGGATTTTTTAGGATTACGTAATTTAACGTTACTTGAAAATATTATAAAGTTTATTGTGAAAAAAACGGGGAAACACATTGATATAAGAAATTTACCTCTTCAAGATGAAAAAACGTTTCAATTGTTAGGAAGAGGGGATACAACAGGTGTGTTCCAGCTTGAATCAGGTGGTATGCGAAATGTGCTTCGTGGGTTAAAACCGAATGAATTTGAAGATATAGTTGCTGTTAACTCGTTATACAGACCGGGGCCGATGGAACAAATTCCAACCTTTATTGAATCGAAGCACGGAAAACGACGAATTGAATATTTACATCCAGACTTAAAGCCGATTTTAGAAAGAACATATGGCGTAATTGTATATCAAGAGCAAATTATGCAAATTGCATCGAAGTTAGCCGGGTTTTCGCTTGGAGAAGCGGATTTACTGCGCCGTGCAGTGAGTAAAAAGAATCGTGATATTTTAGATCAAGAACGTAAGCATTTTGTTCAAGGGTGTTTGAAAAATGGATACGATGAGACGGCTTCAGAACAAATTTACGATTTAATTGTAAGATTTGCGAATTACGGTTTTAACCGAAGTCACGCTGTAGCTTACAGTATGATCGGATATCAGCTTGCCTACTTAAAAGCGAATTATACGCTGGAATTTATGACAGCACTATTATCAAGTGCAATTGGAAATGAAGATAAGATTGTGCAGTATATACGAGAAACGAAACGAAAAGGGTTTCATGTTTTGCCGCCGTCTCTTCAGAGAAGTGGTTATAACTTCCAAATAGAAGGGAATGCGATACGTTACAGCTTACTTTCAATTCGAAATATCGGGATGGCTACAGTGACGGCGTTACTCGAAGAACGTGAGGGGAAAATGTTCGAAGATTTATTTGAATTTTGTCTTCGTATGCCATCAAAGTTTGTAACGGAGCGAAATTTAGAAGCGTTTGTTTGGTCGGGATGTTTTGACGATTTTGGTGTTTCGAGAACGAATTTATGGAAAAGTCTTAAAGGAGCGCTAGAGTACGCGAACCTTGCACGTGATTTAGGAGATGCTGTTCCAAAATCAAAATATGTACAAGGAGAAGAGCTATCCTTTATTGAACAGTTAAATAAAGAGAAAGAAGCCCTCGGTTTTTATTTATCTAGCTACCCGACAGCGCAGTATGCGAAGTTAGGAAAAGAATTAGAAATCCCATCTCTCGCTCAGGCGATGCGACATAAGAAAAAAGTACAAAGAGCGATCGTATATATAACAAGTGTAAAAGTGATTCGTACGAAAAAGTTGCAAAAGATGGCGTTTATTACATTCTGTGATCAAAATGATGAAATGGAAGCCGTTATTTTTCCGGAAACGTATATACATTTTTCGGACAGGTTACAAGAAGGGGCAATTGTTTTAGTTGATGGTACGATCGAGAACAGAAACCATAAGTTGCAATGGATTGTGAATGGAGTATATCCGCTGGAAGAAATGGATGTTTATGAAGAAATGAAATACGCATCTGTTTACGTGAAATTGCCGTCTCAATATGAAAAAAAGCTTGTAAATCAAGTTACGAAAATATTGTTTGACTATTCAGGTTTTGCGAAAGTACTAATTTATTATGAAAAGGAACATAAAATGGTACAATTATCTCGAAGTTTATCAATTCATCCGAGTGAAGAATGTCTGGGAGCACTTCGTGAAATTGTCGGCGACGAAAATGTCGTTGTGAAAATGTAATGGACAATTTCCCTACACTTCGATTATTATAGTAGTAGTGTTCGTGGTCAGACCACTTGGAGAAATTGATATCAGCAAGAATAATTTGAGGAGAGTGGATAGTTTGTCAACACTTCGTGAAGAAGCACTTCACATGCATAAAGTGCATCAAGGAAAATTAGAAACTGTATCAAAAGTAAAAGTAGAAAATGCAAAAGATTTAAGTCTTGCATATTCTCCAGGGGTTGCAGAGCCTTGTAAAGAAATTTATGACGATAAAAGTAAGGTATATGAATATACAATGAAGGGAAATATGGTAGCAGTTGTTACAGATGGAACGGCTGTACTTGGTCTTGGTAACATTGGACCTGAAGCATCTCTTCCAGTAATGGAAGGTAAAGCTGTATTATTCAAGAGCTTTGCTGGTGTAGATGCATTCCCGATTGCCTTAAATACAAACGATGTAGATAAAATTGTTGAAACTGTAAAATTAATGGAGCCAACTTTTGGCGGTGTAAACTTAGAAGATATTGCAGCACCAAACTGCTTCGTTATTGAAGAACGTTTGAAAAAAGAAACAAATATTCCTATCTTCCATGATGATCAACACGGAACAGCTATCGTAACAGTAGCGGGCCTTGTGAACGCGCTGAAATTAGTTGGAAAGAAAATGTCTGACATTAAAGTTGTCGCAAATGGCGCAGGTGCAGCGGGTATTGCAATCATTAAACTTTTATATCGCTATGGTGTACGTGACGTTATTATGTGTGACCGTAAAGGCGCAATCTATGAAGGTCGCCCTACAGGTATGAATCCGGTGAAAGATGAAGTTGCAAAATATACAAATAAGAATCGTATTGAAGGTTCTTTAGCTGACGTTTTACAAGGTGCGGACGTATTCATTGGTGTATCTGCAGCAGGTGCATTAACTGAAGAGATGGTTCGTACAATGAATGACGATGCAATTATTTTTGCAATGGCGAATCCGGTTCCAGAAATTATGCCAGAATTGGCAAAAGCAGCGGGCGCAGCTGTTGTTGGAACAGGTCGTTCTGACTTCCCGAACCAAGTAAATAATGTACTAGCGTTCCCTGGTATTTTCCGCGGTGCACTTGATGTACATGCGACACAAATTAATGAAGAAATGAAGATGGCAGCTGTACAAGCTATTGCAGAGCTTGTATCAGAGGATGAGTTGAATGCGGACCATATCATTCCGGCGCCATTTGACGCGCGTGTAGCGCCTCAAGTAGCGGCTTACGTTGCGAAAGCAGCAATGGAGACAGGAGTAGCTCGCCGTCAAGTAGATCCAAATGAAGTCGCTGAGAAAACAAAACAATTAGCGCTGATTGGTAAAGAATAAGCGAGGAATTTCCATTGACATCATCAAATACAAAAGTATATCTCGAAATTGTAAAAAAAATCCGTTCCATAATGGAAGAGGATGGTTTAGTAGCGGGGGATCGTTTGCCATCTGAGCGTGAGTTAAGTTCACGCTTAAACGTTGGACGTTCCTCTGTAAGAGAAGCATTGCGTGCTTTAGAACTTGTAGGGTTAATTGAAACGAGACGTGGTGAGGGGACGTTTATTCGAAACTTTTACGATAACGGCCTTGTACAATTAATTGCTCCGTTCTTGCTGCAAGATGAGAAAACAATTCGTGATTTATTACAAACAAAACGATTGCTTGAGAAAGATATGATTCGAATTGTATGTAATTTGCCGAAAGAAACGTTTTCTAAAGTGCTAAGTAAATTACACCAAGTGCTTGAAGAAAATGAAAGCTCAATTCCAATGCTCCATCAAACGTTCTTTAAAACACTTATTGAACAATTCGATAATTATTTACTTTATCGCATTTGGATGATCGTAAATGATTACGTTGCAACGCTTTCTTGTGAAATTTCAGGAGATTCTATCGAAATATATAGAAAGCTTTATGCTGCTTTGAAAGAGCAACAAGAAAATGATGCACTAAAAATTTACGATGAATTAGTAGAGAATATACAGTTTCACTCGTAATGTATAAAATTTGTCGAAATGACCATGACACGTTATGACAAACATTCTACCGCATAGCGGTTAAAGTTAAACGTAAAGAGAGAGGTTATTAGACAGATTGAGAAGATAAGGCTAACATCAAACTTTGGTGTTAGCCCCATTTTCTTCTTACGCTAACCTTAGCTCTCAACGAAGGGGGTCAAATTGTGCTAAGAGATTTATTCGTGAAAAAGAAAAAGTACGCTGCAATACCTTCAGAACAAGTACGGAAAGATGTACCGGATGGCGTTATGACAAAATGTCCGAAATGTAAAAAAATCATGTATACGAAAGAAGTTCTAAAAAATTTAAAAGTATGTGTGAACTGTGGATATCATCATCCTATGAATGCATGGGAACGCCTTAATAGTATATTGGACGAAGGCTCATTTCGTGAGTATGACAAAGAGATGGTTTCATTAAATCCACTTGAGTTTCCAGGATATGAAGAGAAACTAGAAAACGATCGTAAGAAGACTGAGTTGAATGAAGCGGTTGTAACTGGTGAAGGAACAATTGATGACATGCTTGTTGTTATTGCAGTAATGGATTCTCGTTTTCGAATGGGGAGCATGGGCTCTGTTGTAGGAGAAAAAATTGCCCGTGCGGTTGAAAAGGCATACGACTTACAAGTTCCATTTATTATCTTTACTGCTTCGGGTGGTGCCCGTATGCAAGAGGGGATATTAAGTTTAATGCAAATGGCAAAAACAAGCGTAGCTTTGAAAAAGCATAGTAATGCAGGAGGACTATTTATTTCTGTTATGACTCACCCGACGACGGGCGGGGTTTCAGCGAGTTTCGCTTCACTTGGTGATTATAATCTTGCAGAGCCAGGTGCACTTATCGGATTTGCTGGTAGACGTGTAATTGAACAAACAGTGCGTGAGAAGCTACCAGAGGATTTCCAAACGGCAGAATTTTTACTAGACCATGGTCAATTAGATGCGGTTGTGCATCGTGATGATATGAAAGAATCACTTCGCAAGATTTTAGAAGTTCATCAAGGAGGGGAAATGGCTGTATGGCAGAGCTAGAATTTGAAAAACCAGTTGTTGAGCTAAGAAATAAGATTCGTGAACTGAAAGACTATACGAAAAACAGCCAGATGGACTTCAGTGAGGAGATTCGTATTTTGGAAGACAAGCTAGAAAGTTTAGAGGAAGATATATACGGCAATATGAAAGTATGGGACCGTGTTCAAATTGCTCGTCATGCAGAACGACCGACAACGCTCGATTATATTGAGCACTTATTTACTGATTTTTTTGAATGTCATGGAGATCGCCTATTTGGTGATGATGCAGCGATTGTCGGCGGCATTGCGAAATATAAGGGGATGCCTGTAACTGTAATTGGGCATCAACGCGGAAAAGATACGAAAGAAAATATTCGTCGTAATTTTGGGATGCCTCATCCAGAAGGATATCGAAAAGCACTGCGTCTCATGAAACAAGCGGAAAAGTTTAATCGTCCTATTATTTGTTTCATCGATACGAAGGGAGCTTATCCTGGTAAAGCAGCTGAAGAACGTGGACAAAGTGAAGCGATTGCCCGCAATCTATTTGAGATGGCAGGTTTAACGGTACCTGTTATTTGTATCGTTATCGGTGAAGGTGGTAGCGGTGGTGCGCTAGGTCTTGGAGTAGGAGATTACATTCATATGCTAGAAAATTCCACTTATTCTGTTATTACACCAGAGGGTGCAGCGGCAATTCTTTGGAAAGATGCGGGGAAAGCGAAGGAAGCTGCAGAAGCAATGAAAATTACGGCAGCAGATTTGAAAGAATTAGGTGTAATTGATGAAATTATTCCAGAGGCAAAAGGTGGAGCTCACCGTAATCTTTTAAAACAGTCAGAAAATATAGACTTAATGATTAGAAAAACTTTTGAACAATTAAACGGAATTTCGAAAGATGAATTAATCGAAAAACGTTATGAAAAATATATGAAAATTGGGCAAGTTTCGTTTTCAAACGCTTCCATTGGGATAAAATAAGAAAAGCGTGCGTTCCTCTTCGCGAATGCACGTTTTTATTATGAAAAGACACATCTTCTCCATTGTGTTTTTATATTTTTTCGTGTTATTTTATTATAAGGCAAATAATCTTTATGAGGTGAGTACAAATGAAACGTATTGGTGTATTAACAAGTGGTGGAGATTCACCTGGTATGAATGCTGCCATTCGTGCAGTTGTTCGTAAAGCGATTTTCCATGATATTGAAGTATATGGTATTTACCATGGATACGCTGG
>Ga0209130_1001043_pt1 | contig 21026 bp, 20 predicted proteins | sample AraplaMF_Cvi_mLB_FD_184264 | JGI IMG/M metagenome (GOLD analysis project Ga0209130, IMG submission 184264) | Arabidopsis root microbial communities from the University of North Carolina, USA - plate scrape MF_Cvi_mLB (SPAdes) (version 2) | ecosystem: Host-associated > Plants > Roots > Endosphere...
ATGTGCTTATCGCAGCATGTTTCAGTGCATTTTCCACGCCGGGCAGCCAGGTGCCGCAAGTGGCGGGCGAGTACGGCAGCCTGGGGGCGATCGTGAATATGGTCCGGGCCGGTTTCGGCTGCGCGCTGATGCCCCGCCTTGCTGTCACAGGACTCGACGCCGGGCTCGCCGTGCTGACGTGGCAGGGGAGCGCCGGGCGCATCGGCATCCATATGTGCTGGCGGCCAAGGCAGCTGCCGGCTGCCTTGCGCCAGTTGCAGGATGCGGTTCGGCGCCGGGCTGCCGGCTTACACCAGCCGGTGTCCGCCATCCACGTGCAGGACGCTGCCGGTTGTGAAACGGTTGCGCATGAGGAAGCAGATGGCGTCGGCGATATCGTCGACGCAGCCGACGCGGCCAACCGGTAACTTCTTCGCCATTCCTTCGAGCATGCCTGCCTTTGCGTCGCCGGCCACAAATTCCCAGATGGGCGAATCGACCCAGCCGGGAGAAACCACGTTGACGCGAATCGGCGCCAGTTCGACTGCCAGGGCGCAGGCGAGCGAGTTGAGCCCGCCGTTGATCGCAGCCACCACCGAACCGCGTGGCGCCGGACGGCAGTAGGCGATGCCCGAGGTGAAGGTGATGCTGCCGGACGCAGGCAGTAAAGGCGCGCCGTGCTTGGCCAGCAAGAGCGGCCCCAGGAGCTTGGAGTCCATTGCCTTGCGCATGACCGCAACGTCTATCTCCGGCAGCAGCTGGTAGGCGCCGCCGATGTCGGCGGCAGTGCAGACAAGATGGTGGACGTGGCCGCACTGCGCGAACAGGCCAGCGACCTGATCCTCTCGTGTGATGTCTGCCGCGACCGTTGCGAGCTGTGGCGAGCGCCCAAGTTTTTCCTGCGCGGCAGCCAGCTTTTCCTTCGAGCGCCCAACTACTGTCACGGCGCAGTCCTCGCCCAGCAGGCGCTCGGCGAGCGCCAATCCCATGCCGGAACTGCCGCCGGCGATCAAGACCCGTTCCATGTTTCCTCCTTGCTTGTGAACCAGGCCATTGTCGCGGCGCCAGGCGTGAAAGGGAAACGGGAAATGGCGATGGCAGTTATCGGGATTGCCGATGCGCGAGGGCTTCCAGGATGGCGGGCTTGAAGTTGCGGCCAAGGGGGACCAGGGCGCCATTGCGCAAAACCAGCTGGCCTTGCACGTCGATCTTCTCCACCAATGACAAGCGCACGGCAGCGCGCCGGTGGCAGCGCACGAACTGGTTGCCCAGGCTGTCCAGCAGGTCGGTCAGGGTCTGGCGCAGCAGCGGGGCGCCTTGCGGAGTGTGCAGGGCCACGTAGTTGTCGGCAGTCTCGAGCCACTGGATGTCGGCGACTGGCACCACGCGGGTGCCGCCGCGCTCGCTGACCAGCAATTGTTGCAGCGGAAGGCCGTGGGTGGCGGGAGTGCTTTCTTCCTGTGCCACGCGGCTTGCCAGGCGTTCTCGCAGGCGCTGCATGGCGCGCTGCAGGCGCGCGGCATCGAAGGGCTTCAGCAGGTAGTCGATGGCATTGGCATCGAAGGCCGGTACAGCGTATTCGTCGAAGGCGGTGGCGAACACCACCAGCGGGGCTGGGTGGGGCAGGGATGCAGCTACTTCCAGGCCGCTGACTTCGGGCATCTGCACGTCAAGGAAAATCGCATCGGGCGTGAAGCTGGCGACTTTTTCCAGCGCTTCGACGCCATCGCGCGCTTCTTCGATCGCGGTCACGCCCGGTTCCGGCGCCAGCATGCGGCGCAGCTTGTCGCGCGCGGGGCGCTCGTCGTCCACGATCAGGATACGCAAGGCAGCCTCATTTCTGCGTGCACGCCCGCTGGTTGCAACTGGCGCAGCGCCAGGCTGGCGCGTTCCCCATGCAAGGCCCGCAACCGCTCGCGCAAATTGCGCACGCCGATACCGCCAGGCCCGCCGCCATTGTTGTCATTTTCCGCCGCAGCGCTGCCTGCGCTGGCCTTGTCGAGCCGTCCCGCATCATCGCTGACCGCGAGCACCAGGTCAGCGCCATCCCGCATCGCACTGATGGCAATCTTCGTTACGCCGCGCCGTCGCTCGACCGTGTGCTTGAATACGTTCTCCAGCAAAGGCTGCATGCTCATCACCGGCACCCGGCACTCACCGCAGGCCGCATCGATCTCCCAGTCAATCTGCACACGGTCGGCAAAGCGTTCCTCCATCAGCCGCGCATAACCGCGCAGCAGGCGCAACTCGGTCGACAGCGGCGCCTGCTGCTGGCCGCTGACGTCCAATGTCGCGCGCAGCACGTCGGCCAGTTGCACCAGGGTGGCATCGGCGCGTTCGACGTCGGAGTGCATCAGGGAAGAAATCGTATTCAGCGCATTGAACAGGAAATGCGGCTGCATCTGCTGCGTCAGCTGGTGCAGCTGGGCCGTCCGCAACTGGGCATTAGCCTGCTCCGCAGCGCGGTAGGACAGCACGCCAAAGGTAATCAGGGTAAAGATGATCATGAAGACCGAGATCTTCACATTCTCGTAGAGGAAAGTTTCACCCCACGGCTCGTGGCGGTATTCCGCGCCCAGCAAGAAATACACGCCATGCCGGATGCCGAATGCCAGCGGCGTGAACAGGATCCACCACACCGGCAGCCACAAGGCCTGCCGCGCGAACCAGCGTGCCGGCGACGCCAGCAGGCCGTCATGGCGCCGGCTGGCCACGCGCTGGACCGCCAGCAGCAGGGTGGCGACGAGCATCGACGATGACTCCCACAGGATGGGCTGCCACAGCGGGCCATGATCGTCGTGGCGCAGGAAATCCTGCACGGCAGTTGCCACCATCAAGGCCCAGAACAGCAGCCAGGCGCTGGCGAGCGAGAGTGTGGCGCGCCGGTTCATTTCTTCTGGTGGCGTGCTTCGACGAGGTCAATCTCGCGCACCAGCTTGCGCGCGGTTTCGTCGGAAATGTGGTGGTGGCGCGCCAGCTCGAAAATGGCCTGGCGCTCGGCGGACATGGCTGCCAGGCGCAGTTCGCGTTCGGCGCGGTCCAGTTTGCGGAAATGTTCCTTGTTCTGGTCCTCCGCCGACCAGGCTACGTTCAGCCGGTATTCGTACAGCGCAATCACGCGCGCTGCGGCTTGCGGCAGCACGTCGGGATGGTGGGCATCGGCCAGCGCCAGTTCGGCGCGCTCGATGGCCGCAATCGCTGCCGAAGCGGCCTGGCGCCGCGCCATGTCTTCCTGCTGGCGCTCAGCCGGCTCCTCCGGGAAGTGCATGCCGCCCAGCAGGCGCGGCAAGCCGATGCTGGCCGCCAGCAGGGAGATCAGGATCACCGAACTGGCCAGCAGGATGGTCAGGTCGCGCGCCGGGAAGGGATCGCCGTTTGGCAGGAACAGCGGCAAAGTCAGCACGCCGGCCAGCGTGATGGCGCCACGCGCGCCTGCCAGGGCAGTGGCCAGCAGCAGGCGCCAGTGCGGCTTCCCGCCTGGCATGGAAGTGGCGCGGCGGCTGCGGCGATACAGCGTGACACGCAGCGTCGCCCACACCCACACGAAGCGCAGTGCAATCAGACCGAAGCTGATGGCGAAGGCGTACAGCACCAGCCACCATGGATTGATATGGCCGGTATCCTCCAGCGATGCACTGGCGCCGCGCAGGATGTCGGGCAGCTGCTCGCCGAGCAGCACGAACATCACGCCATTCAGCGTGAACTGGACCGTGTCCCACACGGCGGTGCGCTGGATGCGGGTCGCAGCCATGGCCTGGCCGCCCAGCTCCACATAGCTCATGGTGATGCCGGCGGCGACAGCGGCCAGGATACCCGAGGCATGCAGGCGTTCGGCGACCAGGTAGGCGCCAAAAGGAATCAGCAGGCTGACGAGAATTGGCGACCCGGCCGGCTCGCCGTAGCGCATGGTGAGGTGGCCTTGCAGCCAGGCGATGGCCGCCGTCACGGCCACGCCGGTGGCGATGCCGGCGGCGGCCAGCCAGATGAAGGTGAGCGATGCGCTGGTGAGCGAGAAGGTGCCGGTCAAGGCGGCGGCCACGGCAAAGCGGAAGCACACCAGGCCGCTGGCGTCGTTCAGCAAGGCTTCGCCCTCCAGGATGTGCATCAGGCGCTTGGGGATCGGGGCGCGCGAAGCGATGGAGCCGACCGCCACCGGGTCGGTTGGCGACAGGATGGCCGCCAGCGCGAACGCCACCGGCAAGGGCATGGCGGGAATCACCCAGTGAATCAGGTAGCCGGCGCCGAGCACGGTGAAGATCACCAGGCCCAGGGCCAGTTCCAGGATCACCACACGATCCCGGAACAGGCCGGTGTTCGGGATGCGCCAGCCATCGAGGAACAGCAGCGGCGGGATAAATAGCAGGAAGAACAATTCCGGGTCGAGCTGGATGCCATGGCCGGACCATGCGGCAATGCCGGCGCCAAGGCCGATCTGCACCAGGGGGAGGGGAATGCCGGCCGGCAGCATCCGCTTCATGTAGGCGCTGGCGATCACCGCCAGCAGCATTGCCAAAACTATCTCAATAGAATCCATGCGGCCATTATAGGGGCATGACAAACGAAAAAGAACTTGTCACTCCGGACAGTGGCTGTCATAATAGCGCCTCCCAAGCGGGAATAGCTCAGTTGGTAGAGCGCAACCTTGCCAAGGTTGAGGTCGAGAGTTCGAGACTCTTTTCCCGCTCCAGAATTCTTGAAAGGACGCCATCGCGCGTCCTTTTTTGTTGTTTCTGCCCCTCATCGCTCCCGGCTGTTAAAAAGGGCCGGTATACTGCCGAAACATTCCATACCAAAGGGAATGCCATTTAAAGCAGATTGGAGCGATCGATGAATTCCGTTCAACAAGAAGTTGACGAGCGTAGCAACCTCACAAACTCCAACAAGTTCGAGCTGCTGCTGTTCCGCCTCGGCGTCGATAGCACCAGCGGCAACTCCGAGCTATACGGCATCAACGTCTTCAAGATCCGCGAGATTGTTGCGATGCCGACCGTGACCGCTGTCGCGGGTTCGGAGCCGCACATGCTCGGCGTGGTCAACCTGCGCGGCCAGATCATTCCAGTAATGGACCTGCCGGGCATCGTCGGCGTCAAGCCGAAGACTGGCCTGAACATCATGCTGGTGACCGAATTCGCGCGCACCACCCAGGCCTTCGCCGTTGAATCGGTGGACGAGATCGTGCGCCTGGACTGGAGCCAGGTGCTGAGCGCCGAGGGCAGCCACGGCGGCGGCATGGTGACTTCCATCGCCCGCGTCGATGGCGACGTGCAGAACACCCGCCTGGCGCAGGTGCTGGACGTGGAAACCATCCTGCGCAACCTGACCCCGAGCGACGGCAAGGATATCGATGAAACCGCAGTGGGCCGGCTGCCGCTGAAGCCGGGCACCTTCATCCTGGCGGCAGACGACTCGGTGGTGGCGCGCAACCTGATCGAGCGCGGCCTGGAAGCCATGCACGCGCCGTTCGTGATGATGAAGACCGGTAAGGAAGCCTGGGACAAGCTGAACCACATCGCCGAAGGCTGCAAGGCCGAAGGCATTCCGGTGGAAGACCGCGTGGCCCTGGTGCTGACCGACCTGGAAATGCCGGAGATGGACGGCTTTACGCTGACCCGCCTGGTGAAGCAGGATACGCGCTTTGCCAAGATTCCGGTGGTGATCCATTCTTCGCTGTCGGGCAAGACCAACGAAGACCACGTGAAAGGCGTTGGCGCGGACGCTTACGTGGCCAAGTTCGTGGCGGAAGAACTGGCGGAGACCATCCGCAAGGTGCTGACGAAGTAAACCCGCTTCAGAGCTCTTTCAATTGCCGGCTGTGGAATTTCACATGGTCGGCAATGAAGCTCGAAATAAAGTAATAGCCATGATCGTAGCCCGCATGCCGGCGCAGCTCCAAAGGCTGTCCGGCGGCGCGGCACGCATCCTCGAACACTCCCGGATATAACTGCTCCTCAAGGAACTTGTCGGCCAGGCCCTGGTCGATCAGGATGCCATTGGGGAAGGGTGCTTCCTCCTGCACCGACATCAGTGCGCTGGCGTCGTGCTGCAGCCAGGTCTCCTGGTCCGGTCCCAGGTAGCCCGCGAAAGCCTTCTGCCCCCACGGACAGCGCACCGGCGCCGCAATCGGCGCGAACGCCGACACGCTGCGGAACAAGTCCGGCCTGCGCAGGGCCAGCGTCAAGGCGCCGTGCCCGCCCATCGAATGGCCGAAGATGCCGATGCGCTTGGCGTCGACCGGCAATTCATCGATTGCCAATTGGCGCAACTCGTGGATGTAGCTCTCCATGCGGTAATGCTGCGACCATGGCGCTTGCGTCGCATCGAGGTAGAAGCCGGCGCCTGCGCCGAAATCCCAGCTCGCCGTTTCGCCTTCAATGCCGGCGCCGCGCGGGCTGGTGTCCGGTGCGATCAGTATCAGCCCTTCGCGTGCGGCATGCTGCTGCGCGCCGGCCTTGATGGCAAAGGTCTCTTCAGTGCATGTGAGTCCCGCGAGATAGAACAGCGCGGGAAGAGGCCCTTGCGCTGCCTGCGGCGGAATGAAGATGGAGAAGCGCATTGGCAAGCCAATCGCCTCCGACTCATGGCGGTAGAAGCGCTGCACTCCACCATGGCAAACGTGTTCGCTGATCATGTCCATACGTGGCATTGTAGCGGAGATGAGTGCGACGCGTTTTTCACAAATGCAATATAGTGAGGGTCGGAGGTAAGTCTATGACCGATCTGTTAGTCATCTCTGACGAACTCGCATGGCCTTGCGCCATGCTGCTTGCATGGCTCGCTGGCGAGTTCGTTCACCGTTGGACCAATCTGCCGCGCATCAGTGTGTACGGCCTGGTGGGCTTCCTGCTGGCGCAGGCCATGCCCGATCTTCTTGTGCCGGATGGCAGCAGCCAGGTAACGCTGCTGGCCAATATCGCTTTCGGCCTCATCCTGTTTGAATTCGGTTACCGCATCAACTTGCGCTGGCTGCGCGTCAATCCATGGATTGCCGTCAGCGGCCTTGCAGAATCCGCACTCACATTCGGCGCGGTCTTCTTAATCGCTTACTGGCAGGGCATGCCGTCGTTGACGGCGCTGCTGCTCGCTTCACTAGCGATGTCCACCTCGCCGGCCGGCGTGCTGCGCGTGATTAACGAGGAGCGCAGCTCGGGCCAGGTGACGGAACGCTTGCTGCACCTGGTGGCAATGAACTGCGTGCTTGCGCTGTTCGTGTTCAAGGTGGTAGTGGGCTTCTGGGTCTTCCAGACATCCGGCAGCCTGACGCAGGCGGTGTCGCGCAGCGTGATCGAGTTGCTCGCTTCGGCGGTGCTTGGCGCGGTGGCGGGCATGCTGGTGCCGGCTTTGCTGCGCAACCTTGGCACGCTGGCGCGCGATGGTACCGTGGCTTTCGCCATGGTGGTCGTGCTGCTGGTGTCGATCACGCAGGCTGCCGACCTTTCGCCGGTGCTGGCTGCGCTGACCTTCGGCCTGATGGCGCGCCATCGCCGCGTGACCTTCACGCGCACGCAGCGCAACTTTGGCGCCATCGGCGAACTGTTGACGGTGCTGCTGTTTGTGTTTGCCGTATCCACCCTGGACTGGCAGCGCGTTGTGTTCGGTGCTTCGCTCGGCTTCCTGCTGCTGATGGTGCGCTTTGCCACCAAGACGATTGCAGTGGCGCTGTTGTCGCACGTCGCCGGGATTTCGTGGCGCAAGGGCGCGTTGATCGGCGTGGCATTGTCGCCGATGTCGGTGTTTGCCATCCTGCTGCTGGAGCAGACGCGCTATATGGGTATAGTGCTGGTCGATGAACTGGCCGCGCTGGCTGCCATGACGCTGTTCATGGAAGTGCTGGGGCCAATCATCACGCAGCGCGCGCTGATCCGGGCGCGCGAAACGGCAAAAGAGGAGGGTTGATATGCCGTTGGAAGAATTCAAATCGTCGCAACCCTTGACGATGGGTGTCGAGCTGGAACTGCAGCTGGTCAGCCTGTCCGACTTCGACCTGACTGCGTCGAGCCCGGACTTGCTGCACCTGCTGGCGCGCAAGCCTTTCCCCGGCCACGTCACGCCGGAGATCACCGAGAGCATGATCGAAATTAACAGCGACGTGCACACCAGGCACGGCGAGCTTCTCGCGCAGTTGCGCGAGACGCGCGATACGCTGGTGCGGGCGGCCGACACGCTGAATATCGGCATCTGCGGCGGCGGCACGCACCCGTTCCAGCGCTGGTCGGAACGCAAGATCTTCTCCAAGCCGCGCTTCAAGGAGGTATCGGCGCTGTATGGCTACCTGGCCAAGCAGTTCACGATCTTCGGCCAGCACGTGCACATCGGATGCGCCAGCGGCGATGATGCGCTGTACCTGCTGCATTCCCTGAGCCGCTACGTGCCGCATTTCATTGCGCTGTCCGCTTCCTCACCCTATGTGCAGGGGAACGACACCTTGTTCAACTCCGCACGCCTGAATAGCGTCTTCGCTTTCCCCATGAGTGGCCGTGCGCCTTTCATCCTGAAGTGGGACGAATTCGAGCACAGCTTCTTCTCCAAGATGGAACATACGGGGGTGATCAAGTCGATGAAGGACTTCTACTGGGATATCCGGCCGAAGCCTGAATACGGTACGATCGAACTGCGCGTGTGCGACACGCCGCTCACGGTGGAGCGTGCCGCGGCACTGGCCTGCTACCTGCAAGCCCTGTGCTCCTACCTGCTGGAACGCAAGGAAGCACCGCCGGCCGAAGACGACTACCTGGTCTACAACTACAACCGCTTCCAGGCCTGCCGTTTCGGCCTGGATGGCACGATAGTGCATCCCAAGACCTACGAGAGCCTGTCCCTGCGTGAAGACATCCTGACCACGCTGCGCCGCATGGACCTGCACGCCGAAGCCCTCGGCGGCAGCGCCGCGCTGAACCACCTGATGCAGGTGACGCACATGGGCAGCGACGCCCACTACCTGCGGGCGGAGTTCGATTCCTCCGGCAGTGTGGAGGGTGTGGTGGATGCGGCGATTGCGAAGTTCAGGGGAAATTAGGCAGGCAAGCAGGGATTGCGGCGATTGGCTACAATTGCCAAGTTTTCAACATGCAGCATCATCCCATGCCCGCAATTCCTGCAAAGTCCCGCGCATTCAAGCGCGCCTTCGTCACGACTGCCGTTCTCCTTCTGGCGTTGATGCTGGCCGCGTCGTGGCTGGCGAAGATGCCGTTCGCCAGCGACCAGGTGTTCGGTCACCTGCGCTCCGGACAACTATGGAGCGAAAAGGCGCGCTACCTGGACGACTGGTACGCGCTCGAAGCGATCGAAGACGGCAGCTACATCATCGCCGAACCCAAGTCTTCGCAATACAACTCGTCATACCTGCTGGTTGGCAGCGAACGCGCTTTGTTGATTGACGCGGGATCCGGCGAACGTCCAGCCAACACCCGCTCGATAAGGGCGGTAGCCGAAAGCCTGACTGCCAAGCCGCTCATGCTTGCGCTGTCGCATTTTCACTTCGACCACATCGGCGACCTTGAAGCCTTCGATGGCGCATTGTTGCTCTCGACTCCCGAATTGCGATCCCGCGCGCAGGGCGGAAAGCTGCAGATCGCGGCCATCGAGTCGCTAACGGGCGCCCGCGACCTGCGTATCCAGCGCTGGGTGGGCGACGGGGAGAAGATCGACCTTGGCGGCCGCGCCATCGAGTTCCGCGCCACGCCTGGCCATGCCCAGGAATCGGTCACTTTCATTGACCGAGAGCGTCAATTCGTATTTGCCGGCGATTTTCTCTACCAGCACCTGGGTGGCCTGGTGGTCTTCCTTCCGGGAAGCGACATACGCGTCTATGCCATCGAAATAGACGAACTGCTGGCAACGACCAGCAGGGGCTACAGGTATTTCGGAGCCCATGGCAAGCCGGAGTTTGATCGCGATTGGGCCAACCGGGTCCAGGCCGCAATGGGCGAGCTGGCGAACGGCACCGCAAAGCCTGTGCTGGCTGCAAGCTACCTCGCTCCTGGCCTGCCGCTGCACATGTACCGGCAAGACCAGCTATTGATCTATGAGCCTCCGTTTGTCTCGGCGCCGGTGCTCTTTACGTGGCGTACCGTGGCGGTGCTGGCTGCTGCGGTGATGCTGATATCGGGCACTTTCTGGTGCCTGTTCAGGGCATTGGAGCGACGATGGGCCGCAGTATAATCAGGCACGTCCTTTAATTCGAACAGCTCATGAGCGATAACAGTGTCCTGGGGATTTACACCTTTGAAGGAATCTTCGAAGGCAAGCCGGTTTATGAATACGCGCACCCGCAAGAGCATGCGCTGCACAAGTGCATGCTTTTCCTGCTGCAGGAAGGTGCCGAGGCGCTCTGGGATTCTGCGATTATCGAGGCGGGCAAGTTCGGCTTCGAGGAAGTCGCGATGGATGCGTTCAGCATCATGCAGACCGAAATGCTGGAACAGAAGCCTTTCGTCGACCTGCATGCGCATATTGAAGAGGCCCTGACACTGGGCAGCTCACTGGTCTTCTACGAAAAACCATGAACCATGTCTGCCGCTGCTGATTTTGCGCGGCGCGGTTTTGCGGTCATTCCAGGCGTCGCCTCGATTGGGCAATGTGAGCGGTATGCCGAGCAAATCAGTGCCCAGGGCAGCGCGGGTTCCCGCACCTTGCTGTCGCAGGCATGGTGTGGCGAACTAGCCGATTCCCTTGTTTCCGTCCCCGCGCTGCGATGCCTGCTGCCGCATGGCCATGTCGCAGTCCAATGCACATTCTTCGAGAAGTCCGGGTCCGTGAACTGGCTGGTGCCGGTGCACCAGGATTTGAGCATCCCGGTGCTTGAGCGCGTCGACGATGCCGCCTTGCGCGGCTGGTCGCGCAAAGACGATGGCTGGTACGTTCAGCCGCCGGCCGCCGTACTGGAACAGATGGTCGCGGTGCGCCTGCACCTTGACCCATGCGGCGGCTCGGACGGACCGGTGCATGTCGTGCCGGGGTCGCACCAGCAGGGCAGCATTTCCTCGCAAGATGCAGTCGCGATGCGCCGGAACGAACTGGCTTGCCTTGCGGAGGTGGGCGACGTGCTGGTGATGCGTCCCCTCCTTTTGCATCGTTCCTCAAAAGCAACAGGCGCCAGCCGCCGCCGGGTATTGCACTTCCTCTTTGGTCCTGCTGAGCTACCACATGGATTAGAATGGCCGAAGCGGGGAGGGTGGCAATATGAAACTGATCATCACAATTCTTAGCCTGGTGTTCAGCCAGGCCTCGCTGGCAGGGGCAAACTCGTTGCCGGCATCTGACGAAGCCGCCGCATTCAAGGCCGCGGGCTTCAAGCAGCACGGCAAAGTGTGGAAGTCATGCAAAGACTCGGGTTCCAGCTATGTGCCGGGGACCATCGTCAAGGTCCAGGATTTGAATGGCGATGGCTTGCCGGAGGCTGTCATCAGCGAAGGCGGGACGGGGTGCTACGGCGATACCGGCGTGGGATATGCCCTGGTCAGCAAACAGGCTGATGGCGGCTGGAAGCTGGTCACGCACGGTATCGGCATCCTGAATGTGCTGCCGACCAAGGGCAAAGACGGCTGGCCCGACATCGAAATCGGCGGGCCAGGCTTCTGCTTCCCGATCGAGCGCTGGAACGGCAGCGCTTACAAGCAATATCAACTGCAATACGACGGGAAGCCCTGCAAGCGTTAGAAGCGCGTCTCGCGGGCGGCGCGCAGGAAGCTGTCGAGGATGCCGGTGCAATCGAGCAGCTCGACGCCGCCGGCGCGGTGGAACTCGGGGTGCCATTGCAAGCCCATGACGAAGGGCGCCCGCGTATAACGGATCGCTTCGATCATATTGTCCGGATAGGACAGTGCTTCCACCTGCATGTCTTTGCCCAGCGACTTGACCGCCTGGTGGTGGATGGAGTTGACCAGCGCGCGTTGCGGGCCCTTCACCATCGCGGGCAGGGATGATCCGGGCGGGAAAGTGACTTCGTGCCGGTGCCGGTCGTATTCGTCGGACACGTGGGCATGCGCCTCCGGCACGTCGGTCACGATGTCCTGGTAAAGGGTGCCGCCGAAGGCGACGTTCAGCAGCTGGCATCCGCGGCAGATACCCAGCACCGGCTTGCCCGCTTCGACAAATTCGTGCAGCAGCTCCAGTTCGTACATATCGCGTGCCCGGTCGCCGCTCCATTCGGGCTTGGTGGGCGTTTCGGCATAGCTCTGGGGCGAGACGTCGGCGCCGCCCTGCAGCACCAGGCCGTCGAGGTGCTTGGCATAATCGCGCAGGCGGATATTGGAAGGATGCAGCAGGCCCGAGGTATTCACGGTCGGGATCATGAACACCAGCACGTCGCGCGACATTACCCACTGCGCCACCGACTCTTCGAGATACTGCAGGTTCTTGCTGCGCAGCCCCGTGGCGCCGGGCTCGGGATGGTAGATGCGGGCTGAAACCCCAATGTGCAACGGCCGCTGGATGATATGCCGCGTGGCGGCGGCGGCCCAGCGCTTGTAGCGCGCCAGGATTACGCGCCCCCACAGCGTGAAGATGGTTTCGCCGGGATCGAGGTAGCGCGGTGCATCGCCGGCCCGGCGCCGCTGTCCGCGGTCGCCTTCGCGGCGGTCATGTTTGCGGGGATCGTGTTCCGTCATCCGTTGGCAGCCTCCTCAGCGCCAGTGTCGCACACGGGGCAATTCAAAGTCGCACTACTGGCTCGTCAGCAGATCGAGGACTTCCTCTTCCGATACCTGCGGGAAGCTGCGGTAATGGCGGCTGACGGACATGAAATTCATCGGCGCAGCAAGATAGACGATGCCGTCGGCCAAAGGCGCGATCACTTCGAGTGAATCAGGCGCGGCGACCGGCACGGCGGCAATCAACTGCTTCGGCTTGCGGGCGCGCGTGGAGCGCAAGGCTGCCGCCATGGTGGAACCGGTCGCCAGGCCGTCGTCGACAATCACCACCACGCGGCCTTCGGGATCGGCCGGGGGCCGCCTGGTGCCGTAAGAAGCGCGCCGGCGCCGCATCAATGCAAGCTGTTCATGGGTTTGCAGCTCAACCCATTCCATGCTGGTGCGGGTACGGTTGAAGTAGGGTGCCAGTTCGCGATTGCCATGCTCGTCGACGGCGCCGACGGCCAGCTCGGGATCGATGGCGGAGGGGATCTTCCGCACCAGCACCACATCGAGCTCGCCTTCGAGGCGGTCGGCAATGATGCGGCCCATCGGCACTGCACCGCGCGGAATGGCAAGGATCAGGGGATGGCTGCCGCGCAGGTGCGCCAGCCTGTCGGCCAGCAGCTCGGCAGCTTGCTTGCGGTCTTGAAGGGGGAGTTCCAGGTCGTCCATGCTAGCCTCCGCCACGCTGCACATACGACAGCATAGCGCGGGAAGGCGCGGACGTTAAGCTTTGATGTCCAGCAGTGTGCCGATGCGTTCGTCCGCCGCCTGGATCACTTTGGCCGACAGGTCGAAATTGGCCTTGTAGACCAGGGAATTGGTAATGGAGCTGGCCGGATCGGTGCCCGACGGTGCGCCGCCGGCGTTGGCGGCAGCCGACAGGTCGCGCGCGGCGGTGGAAATGGTGACGCTGGTCCCGCCCGGCGTTTCCTGGAACGTGGCCTGCTGCGGCTGGAAGTTCTGGGTCGCCAGGTTGGCAACGTTGTGCCCTTCCACGTCCAGTGCGCGCTGGTTTGCTTGGAGGCCGGACAGGCCGGCCTGGAGTGCGGAGATCGTCATGGCGCCAGTTTACATGATTCCGCATGGAAAGTTCGCCCCTGCCCAAAAAATAAGCAGGCGACGCAACACGTGGTATGATGATGATCGCAATGATTGAAGCAGGAGGCTCGCCATGAAGATCACCAAGGAAAAAGCAGCGGAAAACCGGCAGGTGCTGGTTGAGACGGCCGCCCGGCTGTTCCGCGAAAAGGGGATTGACGGCGTTGGCGTGGCGGAAATCAGCAAGGCCGCCGGACTGACGCATGGCGCCCTGTACGCCCATTTCCCCTCGAAAGACGCGCTGGCAGCGGAGGCGATGCAATTCAGCACCCGTTCGGCCTACGGCAAAGTGACCGAGCAACCGGTAACCTTGCCGCAACTGGTCAACTACTACCTGGCGCCGGAGCAGCGGGACAACCTGGCCGAGGGCTGCCCCCTGGCTGCCGCGGCGAGCGAGGTGGCGCGCCAGGATGCATCGGTGGGCGCCGGCTATACCAGCGGTTTCCGTCAGATGGTGGACTACATCGCCACCCAGCTGCCGGATGGGGAAGGCCAGCGGCAGCAGGCCATTGCCATCATGGCGGCGCTGGTGGGCGGCATCTCAGTGTCGCGAAATGTCTACAAAACCGACCCCAAATTAGCCGATGAAGTGCTGGAATCCGTGCGTTCCATGCTGCTGAAACTGAGTTAATTGCTACGTTTAGCGTTTTGGGATTGCTTTCCTGAACGGTGCGCATAAGAATCTGGGATATTGCCCATACGCATTGTTCTGGAGAGAATCATAAATTCCCTTGCTGCACGCGTCGTCGCCATCCTGCTGGCCTGTGCAAGCCTGCCATTTGCGCAGGCAGGGGAAGCTGCGCTCGATGGGCGCCTGAACGAGCAAATCATCATGGTTCCCGCTGGCCGTGCCCAGAGCGTGCAGCTGGAAACCACCGTGTTCCGCCCGCCCGGCCCTGGACCATTCCCGCTGCTGATCGTCAACCACGGCAAGGCGCCGGGCAATCCGAAGCTGCAGTCACGGGACCGCTTCATTTACCTCGCCACGGCTTTCGTTCGGCGCGGCTATGCGGTGATGGTGCCGATGCGTACCGGTTTCGCCAATTCGACCGGCAAATTCGTTGAATATGGCTGCAATATGACCGCCAATGGCTACGAACAGGCGGGCGATATCGCCGACGTGGTGCGCTTCGCCCGCACCCAGCCCTGGGTCGACAACGAGCATATCGTCCTGGCCGGCCAATCCTTCGGCGGCCTGGCCAGCATGGCGGCGGCCACGCAGGACTTGCCGGGCGTGCGCGGCATCATGAATTTTGCGGGCGGCTTGAAAGTGCATGGCGACCTGTGCAACTGGCAGGGCGCCCTGGTCAAGGCCTTTGGCGAATACGGCCGTCGCAATAAATTGCCAAGCATGTGGCTGTACGGCGCCAACGACAGCTACTTCGGCCCCGAACTGGTGGCGCGCATGCACGGCGCCTTCACCGCAGCCGGCGGCAAGGCAGACCTGGTGGCCTACGGCCCGTTCAAGAAGGACGCACACGGTTTGCTGGGCAACCGCGACGGCGCAGCGATCTGGCTGCCGGAAGTCGAGCGCTTCCTGGCAGGGCTCGGCATGCCGACGCGTGAAGTCTATGCGATTGCCGAACCGCCGGTGCAGAAGGCCACCCACTATGCGGCGCTGGATGATGTGAATGCCGTGCCCTACGTGCCGCAGCGCGGCCGCGAACAGTACAAGGAATTCCTGAAGAAGGCGACGCCGCGCGCCTTTGCGATTTCCGCTACCGGTTCCTGGGGCTGGGCGGAGGAAGGCGAGAACACCAACGAGAAAGCGCTGGCGGCTTGCCAGGCGGCGAGCAAGGAGCCTTGCCGCCTGTATTCCGTCGATAACGATATCGTCTGGTCCGACCACGGCACCGCCGGGCGCAACTGACTACGCCAGCGTGAAGCCGGCGACGAGGGTCAGCACGGCGCTCAGGTAGCCAAGTGGGCGCTGGCCCCAACGCATGCGGTGGGCCATGATGGCGCTGGCGTGGTGCAGATGGACGAAGGCATAACTGGCCAGCAGGTTCTGGAGCGCGACCCAGGCATGCATCATGATCGCGGCCCCCAGCAGGGCGATCCCGCCACCACGCCCAATAGTGCTGTCTTGCACGGCGGCGGCAATCACCGTACCTTGCGCTATTCCCAGCATCATTCCAAGCATGGCCACCCGCATCAGGCGCGGATGAAAGTATTGGCGCTGCCATTGCGGCACCAGGCTGAGCGCGTGCAGGACAAGGATGATTGTCAGGCTCAACTGGTACAGGTCCAACATGGACGCCAGCGACTGCAAATTTTCCACGGTCGACCTCCCGTGCTGTGGCATCCTTATACTGACAATAACATGTTCCGCCGCAGGGCTACGCATGATACCCTGAGGTAAGCAACGCCATTTTGCGAGGTGAATCAGGGCATGATTCCTATTGCAGTGCAGGGTGCCAGCCGGGAGAGGAAACGCCAGCGGCCGAAAGGCCGGCAGGTCGACACTGCTGCGCTGCAGCAGGTGCAGGCATTGCTGGGTGGCCTGCCGCGCAGGCGGGATTTGCTGATTGAGTATCTGCATCTGATCCAGGATGCCTATGGCTGCCTGTCGGCGGCGCACCTGGCGGCGTTGGCTTCCGAGCTGCGGCTGGCGCAGGTCGAAGTCTTTGAAGTCGCTTCCTTCTACCATCATTTCGATATTGTTCGCGAGGGCGAGCTTGCGCCGCCAGCGCTGACCGTGCGCGTGTGCGAGGGCTTGTCATGCGAGTTGGCCGGCGCCGGCGAGTTGTTGGAGCGTTTGCCGGCGATACTGGGGCGGGAGGTGCGGGTTGTGCCGGCACCATGCATCGGCCGGTGCGATCAGGCGCCAGCCGTGCTGGTCGGCTGGCGTGCGTTGGGGCAGGCCAGTTGCGCGAGCGTGTCGGCCGCTGTTGCCGACGAAGAGGGCGTCACGGCGGAACCATGGGCGGTCGCGTGCCGCGAGCCCGCCCCGTTTTCCGTTCTGGGTGAATGCCTGTCCGGCGTGCGTTCTGTGGAGTCGGTCATCGCAGCGCTGGAGGATTCAGGCCTGCGCGGCTTGGGCGGCGCCGGCTTCCCGGCAGGCCGCAAGTGGCGCATTGTCCGCAATGAGCCGGGGCCGCGGCTGATGGCAGTCAATATCGATGAAGGGGAACCCGGCACTTTTAAAGACCGCTTCTACCTCGAGCGCAACCCGCGGCAATTCATTGAAGGCATGCTGGTCGCCGCCTGGGCAGTCGGCATCGACGACATCTACATCTACCTGCGCGACGAGTACCACGCGTGCCGCAAACTGCTGCAGCAAGAGTTGGCGCAACTGGACGCGAGCGCACCGCGTATCCACCTGCGGCGTGGCGCCGGCGCCTATATCTGCGGCGAAGAATCCGCGATGATCGAATCGATCGAAGGCAAGCGCGGCATGCCGCGGCTGCGGCCACCCTATGTGGCCCAGGTGGGATTGTTCGGCCGCCCAACGCTGGAGCACAACTTCGAGACCTTGTATTGGGTGCCCGAAATCCTGGACAAAGGCGCCGCATGGTTCACCAGCCATGGCCGCAATGGGCGTACGGGCTTGCGTTCGTTCTCGGTATCCGGCCGCGTGAAGCAGCCGGGCGTCAAGCTGGCCCCGGCCGGAATCACTGTGCAGGAGCTGATCGACGAATACTGTGGCGGCATGCAAGAGGGTCACCAGCTGTACGCGTACTTGCCGGGCGGGGCTTCAGGGGGCATCCTGCCCGCCAGCATGGGCAACATCCCGCTCGACTTCGATACGCTGCAGCCTTATGGATGCTTCATCGGTTCCGCCGCCATCATCGTGCTGTCGCAGCACGACACCGCGCGTGCCGCGGCCGCCAACATGATGCGCTTCTTCCGCCACGAATCCTGCGGGCAGTGCACGCCGTGCCGTGCTGGTACGGCCAAGGCGGCTGAATTGATCGAAGCCCCTGTGTGGGACGCCGGCCTGCTGGGCGAACTGTCGCAGGTGATGCGCGATGCCTCCATCTGCGGACTTGGACAGGCCGCGCCAAACCCGGTCGACTGTGTGCTGAAGTACTTCCCGCACGAGGTTACGCGATGATGATCGCCTTCGAGCTCAATGGCCGCGCAGTGCAGGCAGCGGAAGGCGAAACCCTGCTGCAAGCGGCGCTCCGCGCAGGCATCGAAATCCCGCACCTGTGCTACAAGGACGGCATGGCGCCAGCAGGAAACTGCCGCGCGTGCATGGTGGAGATCGACGGCGAACGTGTGCTGGCGCCATCATGCTGCCGGCATCCTGCGCAAGGCATGAAAGTCAGCACGGGCAGCCCGCGAGCGGTCGCCGCGCAAAAGATGGTGCTGGAACTGCTGCTGGCCGACATGCCCGAACGTGCCCATACGCGCCACAACGAAGTTGAGCATTGGGCCGCGCGCCTTGGCATTGGCAAAGCGCGCTTCGCCGCCCGCCAGCAGCCTCCAAGCGACCTGACGCACGCCGCGATTGCGGTCAACCTCGACGCCTGCATCCAATGCACGCGCTGCCTGCGGGCCTGCCGCGACGAGCAAATGAACGACGTAATCGGCCTGGCCTGGCGCGGAGACCATGAGAAGATCGTCTTCGACATGGGCGATCCGATGGGCGCCTCCACCTGTGTCGCCTGCGGCGAGTGCGTGCAAGCCTGTCCGACCGGAGCGCTGATGCCAGCACGTGACGCGGCACTGGCGGTGCCAGACAAGCGAGTCGACTCGGTATGCCCGTATTGCGGCGTGGGCTGCCAGCTGACTTACAACATCAAGGAGAACAGGATCCTGTATGTCGAAGGCCGCAACGGGCCGGCCAACCAGGGCAGGTTGTGCGTGAAAGGCCGCTACGGCTTCGACTATGCGCATCATCCGCAACGCCTGACCAAGCCGCTGGTGCGCCGCAGCGATGCACCGCCAAAGTCGGGCGACTTCACCATGGATCCTGAGCGCGTCTTCGACATCTTCCGCGAAGCGAGCTGGGAGGAAGCGCTGGCGCTGGCAGGCGGCAAGCTGGCCGCCATCCGCAACGCGCATGGCCCGCGCGCGTTGGCCGGCTTCGGCTCCGCCAAGGGCTGCAACGAAGAAGCCTACCTGTTCCAGAAGCTGGTGCGCACTGGCTTCGGCAGCAATAACGTCGACCATTGCACGCGGCTGTGCCACGCGTCCTCCGTGGCTGCGCTGCTGGAGGGTATCGGCTCGGGCGCCGTGTCCAACCCCGTCAAGGACGTGATGAAGGCGGAAGTCGTCATCCTCATAGGCGCCAATCCGGCCGTCAACCATCCTGTGGCGGCAACGTGGATCAAGAATGCTGTGCGGCAGGGCACGAAGCTGGTGGTATGCGATCCGCGCCGTTCCGACCTGTCGCGCATCGCCCACCGCTGCCTGCAGTTCAAGCCGGATACCGACGTGGCCCTGCTGAACGCGATGATGAACGTGATCGTGACGGAAGGCCTGGTGGACAAGGACTTCATCGCCAGCCGCACCATCGGTTACGCCGAACTGGCGGCCAACGTCGCAGATTACAGCCCGGAAGCAATGGCGCCTGTTTGCGGCATTGACGCCGGGACCATTCGTGAGGTGGCGCGGCTGTATGCCAGGTCCCGTGCGTCAATGATCCTGTGGGGGATGGGAATCTCGCAGCACGTGCATGGCACCGACAACGCGCGCTGCCTGATCGCACTGTCCCTGATGACGGGGCAGATTGGCCGGCCGGGTACCGGCCTGCATCCGCTGCGAGGACAGAACAATGTGCAGGGCGCCTCGGACGCCGGCCTGATCCCGATGATGTATCCGGACTACCAGCGCGTGACCGAGCCTGCCGCCCAGGCCCGATTCGAGCGTGCCTGGGGCCTGGCGCCCGGCATGCTGGACAACAAGCCCGGCCTGACGGTGGTTGAAGTGATGGACGCCGCTGCAGCGGGGCAGGTCAAAGGCATGTACATCATGGGCGAGAACCCCGCCATGTCCGACCCCGATGCCAACCATGCCCGCGCCGCGCTGGCATCGCTCGAACACCTGGTTGTGCAGGACATCTTCCTCACGGAGACCGCCTACCTGGCCGACGTGATCCTGCCGGCCAGCGCCTTCCCGGAAAAGACCGGCAGCTTCACCAACACCGACCGGCTGGTGCAGATCGGGCGGCAGGCGCTGGAACCGCCGGGAGAGGCGCGGCAGGATTTGTGGATCATCCAGCAGATCGCGCAGCAGCTTGGCCTGGACTGGCAATACGGCAGTGCCGCCGACGTGTTCGAGGAAATGCGCCACGTCATGCCAAGCATTGCAGGCATCACGTGGGAACGGCTGGAGCGCGAACATGCCGTGACCTATCCTTGCCATGCGGAGGGCGATCCGGGCACGCCAGTCGTATTTACCGAAGACTTCCCGCGCGAGTCCGGCCGGGCGCGTTTTGTGCCGGTCGATATCATCCCAGCCGACGAAAAGCCGGATGCCGCCTATCCGATGATCCTGATCACCGGGCGCCAGCTGGAACACTGGCATACCGGCAGCATGACCCGCCGCACGGCAGTGCTGGATGCGATCGAACCGGACCCGGTCGCGCTGGTGCATCCGCTGGACCTCGCAGCCCTCGGCGGCAAGCCCGGCGACGTAGTGACCATTGCCTCTCGGCGGGGGCAGGTCTCACTCTATGCCCGGGCCGACGACAGCTCGCCGCGCGGCGCCGTGTTTGTGCCGTTCTGCTATTACGAAGCGGCGATCAACAAGCTGACCAACCCAGCACTCGACCCGTTTGGCAAGATCCCTGAATTCAAGTACTGTGCAATCAAAGTCACGCTGGGTGGCACGGTTGGCGCCCAGTCCAGTTTTGGTGGCGGCAAGGCGATGGAGGCGGCAGGCGCATGAGACTACCGGAAATGACACAGGCCAGCGTGCCGTTGATGCAGGAAGTGGAAGCGATCGACGAAAAAGGGCGCCGCTCGCTGATCCACATCCCGGCGGAACGGCCGCTGACGGTGTACATCGACAAGCGCGAACTCGTCACCCTGATGACCCTGGGCGGCGCGCCGGAAGCCCTGGTGCTCGGCTACCTGCGCAACCAGCGCCTGGTGCGTTCGGTGGACGATGTGGAATCGATCCACGTCGACTGGACGGTTGGCGCCGCAGCGGTCAAAACGCGCGGCGGGGTCGCCGATATCGAAGAACGGACCGCGCGCAAAGTGGTGACCACCGGTTGCGGCCAAGGCTCCGTGTTCGGCGACTTGATGGACGAAGTGGACGAAATCCTGCTGCCGCCCGATGCGCGGCTGAAGCAATCGGGCGTGTACCGGATCGTCGAAACCATACGCACCCTGCAATCGATCTACAAGCAGGCCGGCTCCG
>Ga0209130_1001052_pt1 | contig 20940 bp, 17 predicted proteins | sample AraplaMF_Cvi_mLB_FD_184264 | JGI IMG/M metagenome (GOLD analysis project Ga0209130, IMG submission 184264) | Arabidopsis root microbial communities from the University of North Carolina, USA - plate scrape MF_Cvi_mLB (SPAdes) (version 2) | ecosystem: Host-associated > Plants > Roots > Endosphere...
TGTAACATTCGAAGCAGTTGCAGAAGCTCACGGTGTAGAGTACAAAGGTGCTAAAGAATTATTAGAAGCAGAAACAGTATCTTGCTAATAGAAGCATTATACAAAACAAAATCGAACAATATATAAAACAACATGATAAGAGCTAAGAGATAACACCTCTTAGCTCTTCTTGGTAAAAGGGGGCATTCATCGTGGCCAACCTATTTAAAAAGAAATCCGTTACGCAATTGTTAGGGGAAAGTAAAAGTAAAACTTTGACGAAAACGCTAGGGGCATTCGACCTAACAATGCTAGGGATTGGTGCGATAATTGGTACAGGAGTTCTAGTATTAACGGGATTAGTAGCAGCAAGAGATGCTGGTCCAGCAGTTATTTTTTCATTCATGATTGCAGCAATTGTTTGTGGATTTGCAGCTTTATGTTATGCAGAGGTTGCATCTACACTTCCTGTTTCAGGTAGTGTGTACACATATTCATATGCAACAATTGGTGAATTTGTTGCCCATTTAATGGGATGGACATTGTTATCCGTATATGTCGTAACAACTGCCGCAGTAGCTGGCGGATGGACAGGTTATTTCAATAATTTAGTGAGTGGATTGGGACTTGAAATTCCAAAAGCATTGTTAACGATTCCATCGCAAGGTGGTATGGTGAACTTACCGGCAATTATCGTTACGTTGGTTATAACTTGGTTATTATCACGAGGTACGAAAGAAAGTAAGCGTGTGAATAACATAATGGTATTAATTAAAATTGGTATTGTTGTTTTATTCATTGCAGTTGGTGTATTCTACGTGAAACCAGAAAACTGGATACCATTTGCACCGTACGGCTTAAGTGGAGTCTTTGCCGGAGGAGCAGCAGTATTCTTCGCTTTCTTAGGATTTGATGCATTAGCAACTTCTGCTGAAGAAGTAAAAAATCCGCAACGTGATCTACCGATTGGTATTATTGCTTCGTTAGTTATTTGTACAATCATTTATGTTGTAGTTTGTCTCGTTATGACAGGTATGGTTTCTTACAAGGAATTAGATGTACCAGAAGCGATGGCATATGTACTAGAGGTTGTAGGGCAAGATAAAGTGGCTGGTGTAATCGCTATTGGAGCTGTAATCGGTATTATGGCTGTAATTTTCGCTTACATTTATGCGACAACACGTGTATTCTTCGCAATGAGCCGTGACGGTTTATTACCAAAATCTTTTGCGAAAATTAACAAGAAGACAGAAGCACCAACATTTTCAGTTTGGTTAACAGGAATTGGTAGTGCTTTAATTGCTGGATTTATCGATTTAAAAGAATTGTCGAATTTAGCGAATATTGGAGCGTTATTAACATTTGCGATGGTTGGTGTAACTGTCATCATTCTTCGTAAAACACATCCGAAATTACAACGTGGATTTATGGTACCACTTGTACCAATCTTACCGATTATTTCAGTTGCATGCTGTCTATTCTTAATGCTAAATTTACCATTAACAACATGGATTTACTTCGGTATTTGGTTAGCAATCGGAGTGGTTGTATACTTTGTTTATTCGAAAAAACATAGTCATTTAAAAGACGATGGAAGTTCGCAAGATAGTTTAGAAAAAGCTAATTAAAAAAAGCTAAATAAAAGGGATATAAGATAGTAAGCCTTGTGCGTCTAGGGAACGCGCAAGGCTTTTTATTATGTAAATATAAAGGGAATGGATATGGTTTTGTAGAATTTTGTATGTCGTAATATGCAAAAGGGGTGTAAGAATGAGAATAAAAGAAGATATAAAAGTTGTCGTTGGAGCAGAGGGATACAATAATAACCCTGGTTGGTTACATACGAATGAAGAAGAATTAAATTTATTAAAAAGAGCAACGTGGCTTAATAAATTTCAGCTTAATTCTTTATCAGTAATTTTAGCGGAACATGTATGGGAGCATTTATCGTACGAAGAAGGAATCGAAGCGGCAAAAATTTGTTATGAGTTTTTAACGGAGGATGGATATATTCGTTGTGCAGTACCAGATGCATTTTTTCCAGATGAAGAATATCAGGAAGGTGTACAAGTAGGCGGACCAGGTCCATTAGATCATCCAGCGGCAAGCCACAAAATCGTTCATAACTATAAAACGATCACGTCCATGTTTGAATCAGCAGGTTTTCAAGTGAGGGTTTTAGAATATTGTGATGAGAATGGTGAGTTTCATTATAATGATTGGGATGAAAAGAAAGGATTCATTTATCGATCGAAACGTTTTGATCATAGAAATCAAGATGGTAAATTAGAATTTGCTTCGTTAATTGTGGATGCAGTGAAAGTTAATAAAGTGAAACTTTAATCAGTGGGGGTTCTTGGTCTCCCGCTGATTATTAGCCTTCACCAATCGGGCTTTTACGGGCAGTTAATGTGGGGTAAATAAGAGAAGGATGCACGATAGTTTTCGTGCATCCTTTTTGTGTGAAGAGTATGATGGATGCGGAGAATATTGATATGTGCATGTTGAAATGTGAACGAAATTGTCAAAAAAATCTTTCGGATTTTATTGACACATATGAGTAGGCGCTCATATAATAAAAGTATAAGATATATGAACAGTTGTTCATATGTTCAATTAAAGAGGTGAGCTATAATGGCTGAAAATAAAGTAGAAACACCGCAGGAAACTTGTTCTCAAACGGTAATTCATGAGGAAGTCGTGGATCAAGTGAAGCAAACAATTCCGACTGATGAAAGTTTAAGTAAAGTAGCAGAACTATTTAAAGTATTAGGTGACCGTACGCGTACGAGAATATTACATGCATTATTTGAAGCTGAAATGTGCGTTTGTGATTTAGCTTATTTATTAGGAATGACACAATCGTCTATTTCACATCAGCTACGTGTGTTAAAGCAAGCGAAACTTGTAAAGAATCGTAAAGAAGGCAAGGTCGTTTATTATTCGTTAGCTGACCAGCACGTAATTCATATCTTCGAGCAAGCGTTTGAACACGTAAACGAGGAAGAATAAAAACGCGAGGAGGGAGAACGATGGCAGAAGCATTAGTGAAAAAGAAACTGATGTTAGAAGGTTTAGATTGTGCGAACTGTGCAATGAAAATTGAAAAAGGCGTTGGGAATATAGAAGGAGTAAATTCTTGCTCTGTAAACTTCGCAACAAAGACGATGGTTTTAGAAACAGCACAAAATAAAGAAAATGAAGTTGTGACAGAAGCGAAACAGCTTGTTACAAAGTTAGAACCACATATTAAAGTGCAAGAAGAGCAAAAAACAAAACCGGCAAAAGAAGTTTTTATATTAGAAGGTTTAGATTGCGCGAACTGTGCAATGAAGATTGAAAATAAAGTTAAGGAAATGCCGACAGTTTCAGAAGCAACTGTTGATTTCGTATCAAAGAAATTACGAGTAGAAGTTGCGAATAAAAGAGAGTTAGAATCGACTGTAGAAGATATAAAAAATGTCGTTCAAAAGTTAGAACCAGATGTGAAAGTTGTTCGTGAAGAAAAGAGCGGTCATGACCACGGACATAGTCACGACCATGGTGAAGCAAATGTGAAAAAGATGATAGGGCGATTAGTAGTCGGTGGAATTTTGACAGGAATTGCTGCCTTAGCTGATTTACCACAAATGATAACAATTCCGTTATTCGTCCTTGCGTATTTATTAATAGGTGGAGATATCGTTTGGAGAGCGGTAAGAAACATAACTCGCGGCCAAGTATTCGATGAAAACTTTTTAATGGCAATTGCAACTGTAGGGGCTTTTGCAATTCAACAATATTCAGAAGCTGTTGCGGTAATGCTATTTTATCAAGTAGGGGAACTATTCCAAAGTATTGCAGTAAATCGCTCGCGAAAATCAATTACTTCATTAATGGATATTCGTCCTGATTATGCGAACGTAAAGGTTGGAAATGAAACGAAACAAGTATCACCAGAGGATGTGCAGATTGGTGATTATATTATTGTGAAACCAGGTGAGAAAGTACCGTTAGATGGAAAAGTAGTCGAGGGAACATCAATGATGGATACTTCAGCACTTACAGGTGAATCTGTACCGCGTGAAGTAGAAGTTGGTAATGACGTATTAAGTGGTTTTGTAAACCAAAATGGTGTATTAACAATTGAAGTTACAAAAGAATTTGGTGAATCTACTGTATCGAAAATTTTAGATTTAGTTCAAAATGCAAGTAGTAAAAAAGCGCCGACAGAAAACTTTATTACGAAATTTGCGCGCTATTATACTCCTGTTGTAGTTATTACAGCAGCGATCATGGCGTTTATTCCACCGCTTATTTTAGAAGGTGCTACATTCTCCGAGTGGATTTATAGGGCTTTAGTATTCTTAGTTATCTCTTGTCCATGTGCGTTAGTCGTATCCATTCCTCTTGGATTCTTTGGAGGTATTGGTGGTGCATCTAAAAGTGGGATTTTAGTAAAAGGAAGTAACTATTTAGAGGCATTGAATGATGTGAAATATATCGTCTTTGATAAAACGGGTACATTAACAAAAGGTGTCTTTAAAGTTACAAAAATGGAGCCAAGTGAAGGTACTACTAGTGAAGAACTGTTAGAGTATGCAGCGTTTGCCGAAGTATATTCAAATCATCCAATTGCACAATCTATACGAAATGCATATGGAAAATCAATCGATGAAAATAGTATTGAAGACTATAGTGAAATTTCTGGTCATGGTACGGTTGTAAAGGTACAAGGAAAAGAAATTTTCGCAGGTAATGCTAAATTAATGAGAAAAGAAAACATTACATTTAAGCAACCAAATACAGTAGGTACACTAGTTCATGTTGCTGTAGATGGTAAATATGCAGGTTATATTGTTATCTCTGATGAGGTAAAAGAGGATTCAAAACAAGCAATTCAAAAGTTAAAAGAACTAGGTATTAAGAAGACAGTCATGTTAACTGGTGATGCAAAATCAGTTGGTGAAGCTGTTGGTAAAGAATTAGGTTTAGATGAAGTGCATGCCGAATTATTACCACACCAAAAAGTAGAAGAAATCGAAAAAATTGATGCAGCAAAACACGGTAAAGAAAAGATTGCATTCGTCGGTGATGGTATCAACGATACGCCAGTATTAGCGAGAGCGGACGTTGGTATTGCGATGGGCGGTTTAGGATCAGATGCAGCAATTGAAGCTGCTGACATCGTCATTATGACTGATGAACCTTCAAAAATCGCGACAGCTGTAAAAATTGCAAAACGTACACGTAGTATTGTATGGCAAAATATTATATTTGCATTAGGTGTAAAAGGGCTAGTTTTATTACTTGGTGCCTTTGGTATTGCAACAATGTGGGAAGCGGTCTTCTCAGATGTTGGTGTGACATTACTTGCAGTTTTAAATGCAATGCGTGTACTACGAGTGAAAGATTTATAAAAAAGAGGACGCAACCCGCGTCCTCTTTTTTATCGGTTATTTTGTCGAAATTGACTTAATAAAATAATATCAAATATTATTTTAGTTTTAAATAACGTAATATTAAATTTTATAAATAAAAATATTCTTCTTGTTATTTTAATATATTTTTTACAAATATCCATATAGTATTGAAAAAACAGAGAAGGAGGAAACTTCTCTGTTTATTTTTGTATGTTTTTTTCAACTTGTTCGCGAACAGTTTGAATATAATTCATTTTATGATCCCAGCACTCTTGGCTTAAATCGACGGGATACTCTTCGGGGTTTAAAGTTCGCATGTATTCTTCCCAAAATAGAGCGAGACTCTGTTCGTTATATTTTTGAATATCTAATATACTTGGTAGTTCATATGTTCTTTCACCGTTAACGAAAATGTCTTTATGCAGTTCACGTGCTTCAAAGTTTGTCACGAATTTACTTATATATGTGTGAACGGGGTGGAACATTTTTAAGCGTTCTTCTTTTTCGGGCTCTTCAGAATCTAACGCAATATAATCGCCTTCAGCATGATTATTAACCCTGTTGACTATACGATAAATTCGTTTAAGCCCTGGAGTTGTAATCTTTTCAGGGTTAGATGAAATTTTAATCGTGTCATTTAATTTCCCGTCAGTATCTTCAATCGCAACTAGTTTGTAAACAGCCCCTAATGCAGGTTGCTCAAAGGATGTAATTAATTTTGTTCCAACACCCCATACGTCAATTTTTGCTCCTTGAGATTTAAGGTGCATAATTGTGTATTCATCTAAATCGCTAGAAGCAATAATTTTTGTATTTGTAAATCCAGCCTCATCTAGTAATATTCTTGCCTTTTTAGACAAATAAGCCATATCGCCACTATCAAGACGAATGCCATAGAAATCAATGCGATCTCCAAATTCTTTTGCGACACGAATCGCATTTGGAACACCAGATTTTAATGTGTCATATGTATCAACGAGAAAGACACATTTTTTATGAGTTTCAGCGTATTTTTTAAACGCGACATATTCATCGCGATACGCTTGAACGAAAGAGTGAGCATGTGTGCCGGCTACAGGTATCCCGAAGCGTTTTCCAGCACGAACGTTGCTTGTAGATGAGAAACCACCAATAAAGGCAGCTCGTGTTCCCCAAAGGGCAGCATCAAACTCATGAGCGCGTCTTGTACCGAACTCTAAAAGCTCATCATTATTTGCAGCGTGCTTCATACGTGCAGCTTTTGTAGCAATTAATGTTTGGTAATTTACAATATTTAAGAGGGCGGTTTCAATTATTTGTGCCTCACCGAGTGGTGCATCAACCCGTAATAAAGGCTCATTATTAAAAACAACTTCACCTTCTTGCATACTACGAATCGTTCCAGTAAATTTCATGTTTTGTAAATAATGAAGGAAGTCTTCTTCAAATTGAAGCTCTGCTAAATAAGCGATGTCACTTTCGGTAAAACTGAAATTTTCTATGTACTCTACAATTTTCTCAAGACCAGCAAAAACAGCATAGCCGTTTTCGAATGGAAGCTTTCGAAAGTATAAATCAAAAACAGAACGGCGATTATGAATACCATCTTTCCAATATGTATAAGCCATGTTGATTTGATATAAATCTGTATGTAAGGCGTAACTATCGTCTTTATAATGATTCATTGCGAAAACACCTCCGTAATTTGGTTATAGTATACCAATTTTTCCCCTTGCGTAGCAAAGAAGTAATAGGGAGTGAAGTCAAGAGAGAAAAAAATGAAATAATGCATATTTTTTAGAAAATTTACATTTATCAATTTATATTTCTCTAGATTTTATGTATTATTAGAGTAATGGGGGTAATGAGAATGGAGGAGGACAATGCAACAAACATTAGAAAAAATAGGCAAGCAAGTTTTTTATAAACGGCTACAGCAAAAAATGACACAAGAAGAATTATGTCAGGGCATTTGTTCTGTCTCATACTTAAGTAAGATCGAAAATGGAAAGATAGAAGCATCAGAAGAGATTCTACAATTGCTCTGCACAAGATTAGAGATTGCTGTGACGGATTTGAGAGATGTAGAAGAAGATGTGAAGGTGAAGTTGGATGAGTGGTTGAATGCATTAATCCGTTTGGACAAGGCACAGGTTGAACGTATATATAATGAATTACAAGAAGATATGCAACATGTTTTAGATTTTGAAATTATAAATTATTATAAACTACTTAATATACGTTATTTAATGATAAAAAGGGACTTGCTGACGATTGCAGAAGAGTTGGAGAAACTTAAGAAGGCATATAAGAAATTCTCGCCTTTTCAGAAGTTGTTGTATACGTATAGTAAAGGATTATTATGCTGTTTACAATATAAGTGGAAAAAGGGATTAAGTTATTTGCTAGAGACAGAAATTATGGCAAAAGAGCTAGGATATCATGAGACAGGAATTTATTATAATATCGCTCTTACTTATAGTCATTTGGAAATCCAACATCTTACGTTGCATTTTGCAAATATTGCACTAGAGGCATTTAGAAATGAGTATAAATTTAGGAACGTGATAAACTGTCAAATTCTTATTGCATTAAGTTATGCGGAACAAGGGCAATATGAAGAAGCTTTAGAAATGTATGAGAGTATACTGAGGGAATCAGAAGCTTTTGCAGATAAAGACGTTCTAATGGCTATTACTTTAAGTAATATCGGGAATATATACTATAAAAAGAAAAAATATAATCAAGCGAAAGATTATTATTTAGAGAGTTTACAACTTCAAAAACAAATAGATTTAAATTATATAGACACATTATATGAAATGGCATTAGCGTGTATTAAATTAGAGCAGTTTGAAGAAGCAAGAGAATGGATTGAGAAAGGTATTGGCGCTGCTAAACGTGAAGAGAGATTTAATACAAAATTGTATTTGCTGCTTATGCTTCGAAATAAGTATTTTGAAGAGGCGCGAGAGTATAAACAATTTTTGGAATTAGAAGCTATTCCGTTTTATAAATCAGCAGGCAATAAAATAGAACTAAAGAAAGTATATGTGGAGCTTGCGGAATATTTTTCTAAGTCACTAAACTTTGAGCAAAGTAATCACTATTATAAGCTAGTTATTGAAATGTTAGAAAATCATAAGGAGGATGAAAAATGAAAAAAGCATTAGCTGGAATTTTAGTAGTTGCAGTAGTACTTACAATTGTCGGCGGAGTACAGTATACGAGTAAACCGGATACTTATGGATTAGATACTAGTGTATCACAAACTGTAAATGTATAATATTGAAAAACCCCTTTCCAATCGGAAAGGGGTTTTTCAATATTTGTTCCTCAAAATTCTACAAAACTTGAGAAAAAAGTTATTTGAATTTTTAGTATATTAATAGTGAAAACATAATGCTAATATGAAATTACTCTTTTTCAAAAATTTTTTATTAGGGGGAATGTTAGATGAAAAAGAAGAGTTTAGCGTTAGTGTTAGCGGCAGGAATGGCAGTTACTACGTTCGGAGGGACAGGCTCTGCATTTGCGGATTCTAAAAATGTGCTCTCTACTAAGAAGTACAATGAGACGGTACAGTCACCTGAGTTTATTTCTGGTGATCTAACTGGAGCGACTGGTAAGAAAGCGGAATCTGTTGTGTTTGATTACTTAAACGCGGCAAAAGGTGATTATAAGTTAGGGGAAAAGAGTGCGCAAGATTCTTTCAAAGTGAAGCAAGTGAAAAAAGACGCTGTGACTGATTCAACAGTAGTACGTATGCAACAAGTTTACGAGGGAGTACCTGTATGGGGATCTACTCAAGTAGCTCACGTAAGTAAAGATGGTTCTTTAAAGGTATTGTCTGGAACAGTTGCGCCTGATTTAGACAAGAAGGAAAAGTTGAAAAATAAAAATAAGATTGAAGGCGCAAAAGCAATTGAAATCGCACAACAAGATTTAGGAGTAACACCTAAATATGAGGTAGATCCAAAAGCGGACTTATATGTATATCAAAACGGTGAAGAAACGACATATGCGTACGTTGTAAATCTAAACTTCTTAGATCCAAGCCCAGGAAATTACTACTATTTCATTGAGGCGGAAAGCGGCAAAGTATTAAATAAGTTTAATACAATTGATCGTGTAACAAATGATGATAAGTCACCAGTTAAACAAGATGCTCCTAAACAAGAAGCGAAAGCAGCTGGAAAACCTGTAACTGGAACAAACAAAGTAGGGACAGGTAAAGGGGTATTAGGAGATACGAAATCAATCAATACAACGTTATCTGGATCTTCTTACTATTTACAAGATAATACGCGCGGAGCAACGATTTTCACATATGATGCGAAAAATCGTTCGACGTTACCAGGAACATTATGGACAGATGCAGATAATGTTTTCAATGCAACATATGATGCAGCGGCAGTTGATGCTCATTACTATGCAGGTAAGACATATGATTATTATAAAGATACATTTAACCGAAATTCTATTAATGATGCAGGAGCACCATTAAAATCAACTGTTCATTACGGAAGTAAGTATAATAATGCATTCTGGAACGGCTCACAAATGGTATACGGAGATGGTGATGGTGTAACATTTACTTCATTATCTGGCGGGATTGATGTAATTGGTCACGAATTAACGCATGCTGTTACGGAAAATAGCTCGAATTTAATTTATCAAAATGAATCAGGAGCGCTAAATGAAGCAATCTCTGATATCTTTGGTACTTTAGTAGAGTTCTATGATAACCGTAACCCAGATTGGGAGATTGGTGAAGATATTTATACACCTGGTAAGGCGGGAGATGCACTTCGTTCTATGAGTGATCCAGCGAAATATGGTGACCCAGACCACTATTCTAAGCGTTACACTGGTTCAAGTGATAACGGTGGTGTTCATACAAATAGCGGTATTATTAACAAACAAGCGTATTTATTAGCGAATGGTGGTACGCATTCTGGTGTAACTGTAACTGGTATCGGTAAAGATAAATTAGGTGCGATTTACTACCGTGCAAATACACAGTATTTCACGCAATCTACTACATTTAGTCAAGCTCGTGCTGGTGCAGTACAAGCTGCAGCAGATTTATATGGTGCTAGCTCTGCAGAAGTAAATGCAGTGAAGCAATCATTTAGTGCTGTTGGTGTAAACTAAGGCTTTAAAGGATAGTTATTAATAAAATACTTCAAAAATAAAGAAGGAGCCTATGCTCCTTCTTTATTTTTTTCTCCATTTTTTCCACAAATAAAACAATCCAATAGCGCCCGCGATTGTTACAATCCACTTCGCTTCATTCGTTCCATTCATGACATGATAGGCAGAATATACTTCGATTAACAAAGCCGGTATTTTACCTATTGTACTGGCAATACTGAAGGATAGTAATGACATTTTGCCTAGAGCTGCAAATAAAGTCACGATACTGGACGGAATGAAAGGGATAAGACGGAAAGATAGGACGAGTAGAAAGGCTTCTCTGCCTTTTACATAAAGAAGACGCTCTACCTTTGGGTACTTATTTACTTTATCGTGAGTGAACTTTTGAAGGCCTATACGATAAATATAAAACGAGATAATAGCCCCTAATGCCTCACCTGCGATCGAAATAATGGTTCCGTTTGTTACACCAAAGAGCTGTATGTTAATAGCGGTCAAAAAAATACTAGGGATAAAACCTAAAAGACTGATGATGATGTTGATTAAGATACTAAGTGGAATTGCGATTGAATAATAGTCTGTTAAGAAGTTTTGAATTGTTTCAGCCATCTTGTAAAATCCTTTATCTTTTTTTGCATTACACCATATTTCTATTGTGTAGGCAAGTGTAAATTTACATAATGTAGAAAATAGTTAATAAAAAGAGGTCTGTATACCGTATATGGGTATTGGGTATATAAAAATAGGGGTATATTTAGTTTGTTTTAAAAACACTCCATAAATCTTATATTTAAAGGGTTTATATAGTATTATGATTGGTATTTTCGTTCGGGAAATAATCGTAAAATAATGGGGGTATATTTTAAGGTGGGCGAAAAACAGTGGTTTGATGAAAGTAGGTTGGAAATATAGAAAAATGAATGCGAAACTTTAAAACTATATACGTTTTTTCTTTGTGAAATTGACTTTTAGTGGAGTTACGATAATAATCATGGAAGAGGTGATATGATGAAACGACTAAGTAGTCTTTTCTTGAGTGGTTTATTGGCACTAATGCTGATTTTAAGTGGATGTGCAGGAAAAGAACAAAAAACAGAAAAACCAAAAGAGGATCATTCTACATCAGTAGAAAAAATTAGTGATAATATTTTAGATGAAATGGAAGGACCACCGAAAAATGGTCATACGATTGAAAGGCATGTAGGCAAATCAGAAGAGGATTTGAAGAATCGTTTGAAGACAGATAAAGTATCAGCGGCAAGTACATACTATGATAAAGAAACAGCGACGAAAGCTGTAAAAGATAGTTTGAAGCAACATGATAAGGAAATTCAGGATTGGTTAAAAAATTCTAAAGAAGCTCGTCTTGTGTTAAATACAACTCATTCATTCCCAGTTGGAAAAACGGTAATAAAGAAAAATATGAATGTAAAAGACAAGTTAGTAAAAACTGTTACTGTTTTAGCGAGAGATAAATCAGGAGAATTAGGATATAAGATCATTACTTCTTATCCATCTGACAAATAAGAAGGGGGAGTACATATGTATACGACATTACAATACTTTCTTAAATCGTACTGTACGTTAAGTATTCATGAGGATGAAATAGTGAGTGTGATGAAAGAGTTTATAGAGCAAGAAGAAGAAATTGTTTTGAAATTACGTGATGAATTAGTATATATGAAGAAAAAGAACGCATGGGAAGAAGCGTGCGTATTAGCTGCGAAGCAAGGAAATCGTATGTGGTCTTTAGAAGAAACGAAAGACCATCTTGAAAATTTTTTACTATTATTGCAAAAGAAAAAGGCGTGATCTACTCACGCCTTTTTCTTTTTAAAATTTGTCCGTTTAATAGTATCTTATTGTTTTGGGGCACTTTTATATACGCTTTTTGAAATTTGTCCATTTGATATTACTTCACCATTTTGTGTTACCTTTTTATATGTAACCGCGGTTATTTTATCACCAGTATTACTAACTACTTGAGAAGAAACTTCAACATTTTTGCCAGTATTTGTACCGAAAATACGTGTAGTAATACTACCTCCATTTGAAAATGCTTGAATGTAAATATGCTTACCTGTATTGTTTTTAAATTTTAAATCTGGACCATAATCTGCGACGGCTGCATCTTGCCCAAGTGGTAAATAATTTACGGGCATAGAATGATTACTTCGAGAAACAATTCCTAAATCTGCCCTTAAAGCTGCGCTATATAAAGTACTACTGACTTGGCAAACGCCTCCGCCTGCACTTTGTATAACTTTACCTTGTGAATATACTGCTGCGGATTTATAACCATGTGCAGCATCAGTTACGCCAACACGGTCATTAAAACTAAACGTTTCATCAGGTGCTACAATAACTCCACTTAAAGTATTAGCTGATTTATTTACGTTATAAGACTGATTTCCATTACGGCCAGCCATTGGAGTCGAGTATTCAGCAATTACTTCTTTAATCCCCATTTTCTGTATATCTTCTGTAGAACGTTCTGGTTTTATTAATGTAACCGGTAATGTAACATCTGATTTACCAGTAGTAATAGCTTCGTTTGTTAAATCGTTTAGTTTTCCTTTATCAATTTTTTCTCCGTTTTGACTTTGACTAACATTTACTGTAGAGCCTTCAACACTTAATTCTGCATTAACAGGATTTTTTAATGTTTCATTATATTTATCTTTTATAAAGGCTTCATAAGCTGTTGTATTTAATTGTGGTGTTAATTTATAGTCACGTTTTAATTCATCGTTTTCAGCTTGCTTCCGCATTTTGTAACGACTCATTACGTTTCCTTCTTGTTCTTTAAAGATTTTGTTTACAATATCTTTCTCTTTATAATTTATCCCTAAATCTTTCCATGTGTAAGTTTGTTTATCATCTTGGAATATGTAGGTAAGGGATTTTTGATCTAATTCATTTACTTTTTGATTAATAATTGCTTGAATATCTGCTTTATTTTTTCCATCAAGAGAAATACCTTCAAATGTAGTGTTTGGTAATGCAGTTGTATTCAGTTGATCATTTAATTTGGATACATATTGATATCCACCAACACCACCAACACAAAGTAATATGCCACCAGCGATAGTGGAACCGATCAGTATTTTGCGTAGCTTCATTTATTTCCCCCCAGAAAAATTTGTATAAATATATGTATGACATTTTTTGTATAAAAATGATGAAAATAACATTATGTACGTACTAGTATACTATTATTTTCACTATGCGTGTAATGTTTTTATAAAAAATGTTACACTGATGTAATAATTGTCTCTTTTTGTCACAATATGTACGAGAAATATGTTGAAAATTATAATAAAAAGGCTGCTTAGAAAAATCTAGCAGCCTTTTTATTATAATTTTTTATGCTCATTTTTATTCGTAACACCGAGATGTTCTTGAAGTGTTGTCGATATATCATTAACACTTTTTTCGTTTGGAACGTAATAATAAATACCACCTATATATTTATCAGTACCTTCCACTTGCAATTTATCCATTTTTAAATTTGAATCCATTGAACTTTTTGCAATAGCCATCATATCATCAAAAGTTAAATTTGTTTTTAAATCTTTATCGACAGCATCTAATAAGCTTCCGATTTTATTAATGGAATTGAGAGATACTGCTTTTTCAGCAATAGCCTCTAAAACAAGTTGTTGTCGTTGACCACGCATATAATCACTATCAATATGACGAGTTCTAGCTAGTGCAAGTGCCTCTTCTCCATTTAAATGTTGACGTCCTTTTTCTAGGTGAATTGCATTTGCTTCGTCTTTACTATTTTGTTCTGTAAACTCAACGGGAACATCGACAGTAATACCACCAAGGGAATCAACGATTTTGATAAAGGATTTAAAGTTGAATTTTACATAGTAGTCAACTGGAACGTCTAAAAAGTTCTCTACTGTATCAATTGTGCTGTCTACACCACCGAACACGTGCGCATGTGTAATTTTATCATATTTATCACGTGATTTAATGTAGACGCGTGAATCACGTGGAATGCTGACAAGTTTAACGGATTTATCGTTTTTATTAATTGTTGCAAGTAATAACGCATCCGTACGAGTCGCTTTTCCATAATCCTTGTCCCTAATATCACTTTCATCAACGCCCATAATAAGGACAGAAATATTGTCAGTCAAAGGTTTAACGGCTTTTTCACGTTTGCTGGATTTATCTCCTCGGCCGAGTTCAGAATAGGCGTTGCTTAGGACGGATTTTGCTTTACTGTATATATGGAAGGAGTAACCTCCTGCTCCCATTGCTACAATAAGTAAGGGAATAAGAATGAACCAAAGTAGGCGCTTTTTCTTTGAACGTCCTTTTTTGGCTCGAGTTTCTTTGTTAATGTCGGATTTCATCATTTTTTCTCCTTTAAAACAATCAAAGTGTATACATCTAGAAGTGTATTAAAACACATAAAAAATATTGTACGCTAAATAAAAGGTATTGTACATGTATAAAAAATAGATGTCTTGATTATTTATAAGACACCTATTCGTTATTGTATACAAAAGACAAGGATAAGAAAATGATAAAATTTTACCTAATTAAAGCATAATACTTACAATAATCGCAGATAAAATGCTAACAAGAGTAGCTCCGTATAGTAATTTTAGGCCAAAGCGGGCAACGACATTTCCTTGTTCTTCGTTTAACCCTTTTACCGCACCGGAAATAATTCCAATGGAAGAAAAGTTAGCAAAAGAAACGAGGAAGACAGAAATAATACCAACTGTACGGATAGAGAGCGTGCTGGAAATTTTACTAAGATCCATCATTGCTACAAATTCATTTGTTACAAGCTTCGTTGCCATAATGCTACCAGCTGTGACAATTTCAGAAGTTGGTACGCCGATAAGAAATGCAATAGGGGCGAATACATAGCCTATTATTTGTTGGAAAGTAACTCCAAATATAATGAGGAATAGGTCATTAATACAACTCATTAATGCGACGAATCCAATGAGCATAGCACCGACGACAATTGCTACGCGAAAACCATCAAGAATGTATTCCCCAAGCATTTCAAAGAAACTTTGTTTTTCCCCTTTGATTTCCAAAATGTCTTCATCATCGTTAACGTCGTAAGGGTTAATAATGAGTACGATAATAAAACCGCTAAATAAATTGAGAACGAGTGCGGTTACTACATATTTTGGTTCGATCATTGTCATATAGGCACCGACAATGGACATAGATACTGTTGACATAGCAGAGGCGCAAAGTGTATAAAGTCGATGTTTTGGAATTTGGGCTAATTGTTTTTTTACCGTAATGAAAACTTCTGATTGGCCGACAATAGCGGAAGCGATGGCGTTGTAAGATTCCAATTTACCAAGACCGTTTATTTTACTAAGAAAGAAACCAATCCAACGAATAAAGAATGGTAGTATTTTGAAATGTTGTAATATACCAATTAAGACTGAGATGAAAACAATCGGTAATAATACGTTAAGGAAAAATGGCATTTCTCCTTTATTTGCAAGACCCCCAAATACAAAATTTATTCCACTGGCAGCATACCCAAGTAGCCTTGTAAACAGATTGGAAATTATCGTAATAAGTATGAGGCCAATTTCTGTATTTAATAATAAATAAGTTAAAATTAACTGTATAATAAGCATGATAAAAATTGGTTTGAATTTAATATGTTTTTTATTGTTGCTAGCAATGTAGGCAAGAAAAAAAACAACGATAAGTCCAACGAAAAAAGTGATAAATTTCATAATAAGCCCCCTAAAAGAGATATTCTGCTATATATGTTTTTCATTTAAAAGGAGAATATGCATGTTTAGTAAAGAGAGGAATAGAGGAATCATGAATATATGTAGAGTACATCACGTTGCAATTATTAGTTCAAATTATGAAGTGTCAAAGGATTTTTACACACGAATATTAGGTTTCAAAGTGATGAATGAAGTATACAGAAAGGAACGAAATTCTTATAAGTTAGATTTATGTGTAGGAGAAGAGTATCAAATTGAATTATTTTCATTTCCAAATCCGCCTAACCGCGCAAGCTTTCCGGAGGCTGCTGGGCTTAGGCATTTAGCTTTTGCCGTTACTGATATAGAAGAAGCTGTTAAACATTTAAAACGATGTGATGTTGAGACGGAATCGATACGTGTTGACGAGATAACGGGAAAAAAATTCGTCTTTTTTCAAGATCCTGACGGTTTGCCATTAGAATTGTATGAGGACTGAAAATTGGTGAATTTTATGTAGGGTTGCTTTCAAGTAAATGAAGAAACTAAAGTGAAACTTCTTTTTTAAAGGAGGTGTAACTTTAGCTAAGAAAAGCTAAAGGACATATGTGGATATTTTAAAATTATTGATGGTAGCTGTTCTGATTGCGCTAACAGGTTTTTTTGTAGCTGTAGAGTTTGCAATTATTAAGGTACGTAGCAGTCGTATTGATCAACTCGTCAGTGAAAAAAAGCGAGGGGCATTGGCAGCGAAAAAAGTAACTTCAAATTTAGATGAGTATTTATCAGCATGTCAGTTAGGGATTACGATTACTGCTTTAGGGCTCGGGTGGTTAGGGGAGCCAACCATTAAACATTTACTTGAGCCGTTATTTTTAAAGGTACATTTATCTCCTGCAATTTCCAGTACAGTTTCATTTATTATTGCCTTTGCAGTAATTACATTTTTACATGTTGTAATTGGTGAACTTGCTCCAAAGACTTTTGCAATCCAAAAAGCAGAGCAAGTTAGCTTATTATTATCAAAGCCCCTTATTTATTTTTACCGAGTTATGTATCCATTTATTTGGGCTTTAAATGGCTCTGCACGATTTGTGACAGGCTTATTTGGCTTACATCCCGCTTCTGAACATGAAGTTGCGCATTCTGAGGAGGAACTAAGATTAATCTTGTCTGAGAGTTATGAGAGTGGCGAGATTAATCAAGCTGAATTTAAATATGTAAATAACATCTTTGAATTTGATAACAGGTTAGCGAAGGAAATCATGGTACCTCGTACTGAAGTTGTTGGTTTATATGAAGATGAGCCGTTTGAGACACATATTAAAGTAATTGCTCAAGAAAAATATACGAGATATCCAGTATTTGGTGAAGATAAAGATGAAATTATTGGGATGGTTAATGTAAAGGACTTATTTATTCGTTATATGGATGGTAATCGAGATGAAGAGTGTTCGATTACACCATATACACGTCCAGTTATTGAAGTGTTAGAAAATATCCCAATCCATGATTTATTATTGCAAATGCAAAGAAAGCGCATTCCATTAGCTGTATTATATGATGAATATGGTGGCACAGCAGGAATCGTTACATTAGAAGATATTTTAGAAGAAATTGTTGGAGAAATCCGAGATGAATACGATGAAGATGAACATCCACCAATAGAGCATATAAGTGAAGTGTGTAAAATTGTAGAGGGGAAAGTGCTTATTAGCGAAGTAAATGATTTATTTGGCATACATTTGGTTGCTGATGATGTTGATACAATTGGTGGGTGGTTTATGGTACAAAATCAAATCGTTGCTGAGGGGGACATTATTGAGAAACACGGCTTTTCTTTTAAAGTTCTTGAAAAGGATATGCATCAAATTAAGCGAGTTGAAATAAAGAAAGTAGAAGAATGAATTTTTTATTATATAAACTTTAATAAAAAGGATATATAGAAAAATAAATGTTTGCGCTTTCAAAAAAGGTGCTTTATAGTGAAGGTGGATACTGAAGAATTCTTTTTAATGATACTCGTATTTTATAGGGCGAATTCTTTGGATAAGGATTTAGAATGAAAAGTATAGGTGATGAAAAATGATAGCAACGAAGGATATACGTATAGAAAAAGATTTTTTAGGTGAAAAGGAAGTACCGAGTGTAGCTTATTATGGTGTACAAACATTACGTGCCGTAGAAAATTTTCCGATTACAGGATATCGCATTCATCCGTCACTCATTACGGCAATGGCAATTGTAAAAAAAGCGGCAGCGCTTGCGAATATAGATACAGGTTACTTGGATAAAGATATCGGACAAGAAATTGTAGAAGCTGCACAAGAGATTATGGATGGAAAGTTCCATGATCAATTTATCGTAGACCCAATTCAGGGCGGAGCAGGGACTTCAATTAATATGAATACTAATGAAGTAATTGCTAATAGAGCTTTAGAACGTATGGGGTACGAAAAAGGTGAGTATGCGAAAGTTAGCCCAAACACTCACGTGAATATGGCCCAATCAACAAATGATGCGTTCCCAACTGGGATTCATATTGCAACTCTTATGATGTTAGAAGAGCTTCTTATTACAATGGAAGAACTTCATTCTGCTTTTCGTAAAAAAGCAAAAGAGTTTGATCACGTTATTAAAATGGGACGCACACATTTACAAGATGCAGTTCCAATTCGCCTTGGACAAGAATTTGAAGCGTATAGCCGAGTGCTTGAGCGTGATATAAAAAGAATTAAACAGTCTCGTCAACATTTATATGAAGTGAATATGGGGGCGACAGCTGTTGGTACAGGATTAAATGCAAATCCTACGTATATTGAACAAGTGGTAAAACATTTAAGAACGTTTAGTGGATTCCCACTTGTTGGTGCAGAGCATTTAGTTGATGCAACACAAAATACAGATGCATACACAGAAGTATCTGCAGCACTTAAAGTATGTATGATGAACATGTCTAAAATTGCAAACGATCTTCGTATTATGGCGTCTGGGCCACGTGTTGGGTTAGCTGAAATTCAATTGCCAGCACGTCAGCCAGGTTCATCGATTATGCCAGGTAAAGTAAATCCAGTTATGGCAGAAGTGATTAACCAAGTCGCATTCCAAGTAATTGGAAACGATCATACAATTTGCTTAGCATCAGAAGCAGGGCAATTAGAGTTAAACGTAATGGAGCCTGTGCTTGTATTTAATTTAATTCAATCTATCAGTATTATGAATAACGGATTCCGTGTATTCCGTGAATATTGTATTGAAGGAATTACAGCAAATGAAGAATTGCTGAAGCAATATGTTGAGAAAAGTGTTGGAATTATTACAGCAGTTAATCCTCATATTGGTTATGAAGCAGCATCTCGTATTGCACGTGAAGCAATTGAAACAGGAAAATCTGTTAGGGAGTTATGTTTAGAACATGGTGTACTTACAGCAGAAGAGCTTGATATTATTTTGGATCCATATGAAATGACGCATCCTGAAATTGCTGGAGCTTCTTTATTAAAGGATAAAGTGAAACTTTAATCAGTAGGGGGGAATCCCCCACTGATTATTAGCCTTCACCAATCGGGCTTTACGGGCAGCCCGACTCCCACCTAACTCCCTCGCATTCGCCGAATTTTTGGGTGGGAGTTTTACTGCCCACAAATAGCGGGATAAAAAAATGTAATGTAAAAAGAACCGATCCATTTGGATCGGTTCTTTTTTTAGAAGATATTAAATACAGCGTTTAATTGAAGTAAGCTAATAACAGCTAAGAAGATTAAACTGTATTTCATTGCTGTTTTAAATAAGGCAGATTCTTGACCAACTAGTCCAACTGCTGCACAAGCAACTGCTACAGATTGTGGTGAAACCATTTTCGCCATTGTACCACCTACTACGTTTAATGCAACGAGTGTAGAAGGAACGATGTTTAATTGGTCTGCAGTTACCGCTTGAAGTGGTGCGAATAATGAACCACTTGATACTACTGATCCTGTAATGAATACGCCAATCCATCCTAAGATTGGAGAAAGAACTGGGAATGCATTACCAGTAGAAGAGAATGCAAGTCCAAGTGTAGATGACATACCAGAGTAGTTCTCTACGTAAGCTAAAGCGATAACGCTACAAATTGTATATACTGGAGCTTTTAGTTCTTTAATTGTTTCAACCATTAGTTCTTTAATCATTTTACCTTTTACGCGGTAAACGATAAGTGAAACGATAATTGCTAGTACGATCGCAGTAGTTGTAGAAGAGAATACATCGAATTTGAAAATCGCTGCGAAAGGTGTATCTGCTTTTGTAATTGGTGTAGTTTTCATAACCATATTATGAAGACCAGGGAATTGAATGTTAAATACTAAGTTTGCTAACGCACCATCCGGAGCAAATAAAGCTTTAATTGGTTTTAAATTAAAGATTGTTACGAATGCAGTTAAGAATACGAATGGAGACCAAGCATATAAAATTTGATTGAATGTATGAGATGCTCTTGCTTCTTGTTTTTCTTCTTTAGCAGAAGATTTTGGTTGCCAAACACGTAAGAATAATGCAAGTGATACCATACTTACAACGGCTGCGAAAATATTAGTAAGTTCTGCACCTAAGAAGTAAGTTACAAGGAACTGAGTAATTGCGAAAGAAAAACCACTTACAAGAATACCTTGCCATGTTTCTTTAATACCTTTAATTCCATCGACCATTGAAACAAGTAAGAA
>Ga0209130_1001056_pt1 | contig 20884 bp, 21 predicted proteins | sample AraplaMF_Cvi_mLB_FD_184264 | JGI IMG/M metagenome (GOLD analysis project Ga0209130, IMG submission 184264) | Arabidopsis root microbial communities from the University of North Carolina, USA - plate scrape MF_Cvi_mLB (SPAdes) (version 2) | ecosystem: Host-associated > Plants > Roots > Endosphere...
CGTGTGGTAATTCCAAAGGAACTTAGAAATACGCTAGGTATTAAAGAAAAATCACCATTAGAGATCTTTGTAGAAGGTGAAGACATTGTTTTACAGAAATATCAGCCCGGTGGTGTTTGTGCATTAACAGGAGAGGTATCAAATCATAACATATCATTAGCAAACGGTAAGATAACATTAAGTCCAGAAGGTGCAGAACTATTAATAAAAGAAGTAGAACAGTACCTTGTAAAATAAGTGGCTCCTTTCAAGGGACTTTTATTAAAATTAATATAGTAATTTCGTGTATCGTAATATTTATAAAAATATTTACCAAAAATAGAATCAATTTCATTCCTTTTTGTAAAAATTTAGTTAGTTTATATTTTCGTATCGGTTTTAGAAAAATAAAAGCTGGCAGAATTTATCGCATTCTCTGAACGAAAATTACATGAGAAACATATGTGAAAAGGAAAAAATAATAAACAGGCTAGTTAGTCCATTATAAGGGCTAACTGGCCTTTTTATTTACTAAAGTGAACCTTGATAAATGAAATAAATCTCGGCTGCCCCCCCCACTAATCACTCTCACCTGAATACACTTTTAAGTGTTCCATTGCTATAGACATGGCATGTTTTTCTGTATCAATTAACGATAACCCCTGCTTAATAGGGGCCCAATACTCATATCCGTAATCCTCAAACCACGCAAAAACTTCTGTAGTGTAAAAACCATCATTTCGTTTGATAACTTGAACTTTGTATCTTTTACTTGTGGAAATAATCTCTTTAATAATTTCTTCCATTGTCTAGCTCCCTCTACCTTTTATCCAGAGTGTACCACATCAAGAATATAGATGATGAAAGGTATTTTGATTGCATAAGGTATTCTTATTAAGCTTACATAATAGATCATTATCAGCATCAATATATCTAGAAACAAAAAAATTCTTTGTATGTTGGCTGTTAAATACGGTCTTTTCCAAAACCAATCATGATTTCACCTTCATGGTAAAATTTTATAACAAAATTATTTGGACAAAAAAGATAAGTGTCGCTACCAACCGCCGTTACCAACCGCCGTTACATCATCAATATTACGTAATACATCGTGTAAATTCGCATAGAGAGCAGGAATAGGTCCAGTACTCCATAAGATATAGACTTTACTTTCAAATGGGATAAGATGAGATATTTGATCGATGGAGTCAATGGTATGTTTAAGGGCAACCTTATTCCAATTAATTCGTCCCCACCATTCAAAAGGGTAAGAGTCATTTAATAATTTGTATATTTCTGATCCTCTTTCAGGAGATAATTCTTTAGTTTCCGTACCTAACACGCAGACGCATTCGTCATATAAAGCACCATAAGTAGGTTTGTGCTTTTTTCTATTTGCTTCAAGAAGTTCTAAGAGTCTTTGAGACCTGTTGTTTTTATTCATCATTTAGCACACCATAAGGTAAATGAAAACACATAATAAAATCTTTATAAATAGATAAAAACTCTTTTATTTCTTGGCTAATATCTTCTAGATTCCCATATATATTATCTTCGGCTAAATTTATTTCCTCATTAAAATTATACAGCTGTTTATCTACATTATCGAACCCTTCACAGCAATTATTATGTACTAATTTAAATATAAATGGTTTTATTTTCAATGCATTTTCTCCAGTTATAATAAATTTCTCACATAAAAGCCCCAGTATAATTTTCACTGGTAATTTTTCATCATATCTTCCTTTTATGTTTTTTAATTTAGATGCAATATCGACCAATTTATCATTACTGGATAAAGAAACGTCAATAATTTCATTAGCAGGACTATCTAGTGTTTCAACAGTTTGATCAGCCCAATTAATTACATCAGTTTTTGAAAATAAACCAATTTGTAATCCTATCCTAAAAACCTCAGCCATTTCTTTTGTTTTAGCCATATATACAACTCCTTAGATTTTTAGATAAGCATATACCACTTGGACATTATTAATAAGAGCCTAATAAAAAATTATCTTGGATGCAAGAGGATTTTTTTATTGGGAATAGTAAGGATGAGGGGAGGTGCATTATATATGGGAAAAGGTAGAAGTAATAATGCTGGTAAAAAACAACCGAATTTCGATGATTCGTCTAATTTCGCTAAACAAAGCCAACCGACAGAAAAGAAGAAGAAATAAGAAAAGGAGCTCTCTTTATCAAGAGAGCTCCTTTTTAAGATTTATTGACGTACCGATCACTCAACCAAATAGTCATAAGTGTAGTTTTGCAATAAAGTCGTACCGTTTTTTTATGATGAATTGAAATCTGTCTGTGACTTCGTTTTTTTCTTATTTAGCTATCAGAGAAAATTAGTTTAACGCATTATTCGAAAGAAGTCTCCTTCCTCAAGCGCGTGAAGGACGATAGTCTGGCGGTAGGTGGGAGATGAATTTCGGTTTGGCGTAGCCAAATATTTGGTTTTCCTATTTATTTCGGCTCTGATATAATCAGTCTTATAAGAGGTAAAGTTTGGTATAACAATGAAATTAGATAATCATGTAGTGTTTAGGTTGTGTTATCACCGTCATAGCTTATGGGAAATGAAGGCGAAAAGTGAGGTGAACTGATATGAAAAAGCAGAATAAGGCGTACAAATTTCGTCTGTATCCAACAAAAGAACAAGCACATCTGATCTGTAAAACTTTCGGGTGTGTACGCTTTGTGTATAATAAAATGCTGGCTGAGCGGCATGAAATATACGAAACATACAAAGAGAACAAGGAAGAACTGAAGAAACAAAAATTCCCTACTCCTGCGAAATACAAAGTGGAGTATGAATGGTTGAAAGAAGTCGATTCATTAGCATTGGCTAATGCTCAATTAAACTTGTAAACTGCGTATAAGAATTTTTTTAGTGGTCAAAGTGATTTTCCTACATTCAAAAGTAGAAAGTGTAGTTGGGTTAGACTTCGCAATGGCTGAATTGTACGTGAGTAGCGAAGATGAGAAAGCCAATTATCCTCGCTTTTATCGTCAGATGCTGGACCGATTAGCAAAGGCACAACGAGTATTAGCAAGACGTGTGCAAGGCTCAGTGCGTTGGAATAAACAACGGATCTGTGTAGCAAATTTGCATGAAAAGGTCGCAAATCAACGTAAAAATTTCCTTCATCATAAGTCTAAAGAATTGGCTACCAATTTTGACGTTGTAGCAATCGAAGACTTACATATGAAAGGAATGTCACAAGCGCTTCGCTTTGGTAAGAGTGTAGCGGATAACGGTTGGAGGATGTTCACGACATTTTTATCATATTAGCTACAAGACCAAGGAAAACAACTTGTAAAAATAGATAAGTGGTTTCCTTCTACAAAGATGTGTAGTCATTGTGGAAACAGAAAAGATATGTCACTATCTGAACGCATGTATGAGTGTTCGTGTGGACTAACAATAAGTCGTGACTATAACGCAGCTATCAATATCAAAAAGGAAGCGATCCGCTTATTAGCGTTGGCATAAATAGTAACAAAATAACCTTTGGAACAAGGGAGTTAGTTCGGCTGTTTTAAGACAAATTCGTTAGCTATCAAAAGTAAGGACTAACCGAGAAGCCCCCACTTCAAGTAAGCTCGTAAGAGATACTAAGTGGTGGGTAGTTCACAAATATGCTATATTATCAGCTGCATGTCCTATACGAAAAATCTCCGTAAGCATATATTAATTTAGGTAAAAGCTAGTTTTTTACATAAAATATGTTTTTAAAAGGGTGATAAAGTGCATAATCAAAAAAAACAAGACAGGTGCTTCCAGTGCGACTTTCTCTACATTGGCGATAGCTTCGACGACACTGTGAAGACTTTCGACCCGAAAACAGGGAAGTTCCTTGGCACTTTTGTCGCACCAAATAGTGGAAACTTGCATGGTCCCCGGGGACTTATCTTTAACCATGTGGGCAATCTCCTTGTTACTAACCAGAACGTCGGGCAACCCGAGAATGGCGACGTATTGAAGTTAAATGGGAAAACCGGGGCGTTTCTGGGCGAACTCGTCCGTTCAGCCGAACCAGGCGCTCCATTGGCACCGCGCGGTATCTTACTCTCCAAACATAATGTCCTGTTTGTGGCGGATTTGGGTGACTTCGACTTCAACACGGGCATAGAAGTGCCTGGAGAAGTGCGGATGTACAATGGTTCCACTGGGATGTTTCTAGGCAACGTCGACCACTCCTGCTTCAACCCTTTCCACCCCCGCGGATTGGTCTTCGGTCCTGACGGCATGCTGTATGTCTCCGTCATTGACTTTTTAGATTCGAATAAAGGCTGGGTGCTGCGCTTCAACCTGAAATCAGGGGGATTCGATGTGTTTATTGTGAGTGATAACAAGAACAACCTCCATCGTCCTGAAGGTTTAGTCTTCGGTCCTGACGGCAACCTCTACGTCACTAGTTTTAAAAAACTTGATGACCCTAATGACACCGACAAAATTCTGATCTTCGATGGTGATACGGGCGAGTTTATCGACAAGATTGACCTCTATGCCCCGGGAAAACCACGTGCTTTCGCACAGGCACTCCTTTTTGGACCGGATGGAAAATTGTTTGTCCCTATTACGGGCCCGTTTGACAATGCTACGGGGGCCCCTACAGGCGAATTTACCGGTTCAGTACGGCGTTATAATGTCCATAGCAAGAAGTTCAAGGAGGTGGTCCCTCCTTATAAAAAGGGCGGACCATTGGGAGTGCCGTGGTACCTGACGTTTGGCAATACGAATCCCGCAACACTAGCTTACCGGTGTGACCAGTAAGAGAGCAGCGACCATCATCATCATCCACCTCATGAGGAAAGTAGTAACGAGAGCAGTAGTTAACATTTGAATATATAAGGAAAGACCGCTTCTAGAGTTTAGAACGGTCTTTTTAAACCTTCTAAAAGGTTAGATTCACAATATCCTATGATTTGTTAAACGATATTCCACATTCAGCGAACGGGTGCTTATCTTGAATAAGATTTAAGCAATGATCTTCAACAATCGGGCGCTATTCTTTTATAGAGAAAGCATCTTTTTCTTGTATTTCAAGTGTTCTCATGGTTAAGTAATTTTTTGTATTCTACGATTGTTGAATAACTAGTGTATAAAAGAGACTCTCCTTGAATATAATAGAATCTAGATTAATTGATTTGCAGAATGGGAGCGTGAAGAATAATGTTATTATCTGAGGCCAGGGAACAGTATCAATTAGATAAAAAAATTGAGGGATATTCACCTCTGACTTTAAAAACATCTTGTTTTCAATATAATATCTTATTGCGTTATATTGGTGGCATTAACATGAGTGAATTTACTATAGAAAAACTAAAGGGCTACTTAATTGAAGCAGGAGAACACTTAAAGCCATCTAGTTTAGGACATCGAGTTCGATGCATCAAATCACTTTTTAGATGGACACATGATGAAGGCTTTGTTCTTAAAAACCCTGCTGCTAAATTAAAAGAACCAAAGTTAGGCAAAAGAATCCCAAAATTCCTTTCAGAACTAGAGATTGAACATCTTAGGGAAGCATGTCATAACTCAATCGAGAATGCATTATTTGAATTTTTGTATTCTACTGGCTGCTGTATTGGGGAAGTCGTAAAACTGAATCGTGACGATATTAACTTCTCAACGAATTCTGTCATTGTACGTGGGAAAGGTGATAAAGAAAGGGAAGTATACTTTAATACTCGTTGTACCATTTGGTTAAAAAGGTATCTAGATGAAAGAAATGATGAGGAGCCTTGTTTGTTTATTACGGAAAGAAGGCCAAAAAGACGTATGAGTATTGATAACCTAAGATTTATTATCAAACGTATATCGAATCGTGCTGGGATTAAAAAGAGTATTCATCCTCATCAATTACGTCACAGCTATGCTACACATATGATTAACAACGGTGCGCCACTTGAAGTAATACAAAGCTTACTTGGTCATGAGAAGAGTGAAACCACGAGAATATATGCTCAGCTGAGCGGAAAGTTGAGACACGATTTTTATATTAAATATTTTTGAAAGCTACTGAAATTAATCTTTAATAAAAATCGAGGCGTGCATATATAAAGACATATCTATTTGAATAGGGCCATTTTCTGGAATAAAGCGATTGCTCAAATTACAGAATTTTGAAATAATTGTTATTAAGTTAAATGGCAGGATTTTAGAATATGACCGAAACATATTGTATATAAAAAAATTAACACTAGTTTCTTAATTCTTTTTATTGGGAGGAAGAGTCGGATGGAAATAAAATGGATAGGTGTTAGCGTCATCACCGGATTCTTTCTACTGGAGCTTGGTGCAATGGCTGCGTTCAGTTACTGGGGTTATCATATCAAGACAGGGGCAGCGGTCAAAATTATACTCGCGGTTGCCACGCCACTAGTCATAGCCACTCTGTGGGGTATGTTTCTCTCCCCGAAGGCGTCGCTCCCCGTCTTCTCCTTCCCCATACGAACTACGCTTAAGCTGGTTGTGTTCATTGTTGCTTCCGCAGCTTTGTACGCAAGTGGGCAAAGCGCGTTCGCAGTTATTTTTCTGACGGTGTCCCTTCTTATCGTGGCAGCAGTCTTCATCTTGAAGCTTCATAAAGTAAATATGTGAAGTGGATTAGTCTAAAACCGAACTTCAATAATCGGGCGCTTTAATTGAGCAAGGATTACAAAAATCATCAAACTTTTTTATAAAAGGATGATTCAATTGAATATAGAAAAAGCGTGTTTTGATCAATCTTTTTTCAAAGCACGCTTTTTCTATTTGCTCTTTTATCAAGGTTTATTAGGTTAATTTAATCAAACTTTATTCAAAAGCTACAACAAAGCATATAAATTTCGTATCTATCCAACGAAGGAACAAAAAATATTAATTGTTAAAACCATTGGGTGCAATCGCTTTGTATTCAATTTCTTATTGAGCGAATGGGGCAGTTTATTTAAAGAAGTAAATCAAATCGTATAGGCTACAAAAAAGAAAGCAAACTAAAATCGTGGGTGCTGATGACGAAAAAACACAACTCCGCTATCTGTATATAGTGTATTTATTATAGTTGGCATCCTTGAAGGAATAACTAAATCAAGCTACAAGGGTGGTGAAAAAATGGCTAAAAATAAGAATAATCAATTGAAGAACAATAAAAATGCTGTACCAAAAGCAGATGTAGAATTTGCGGGAGAAAATGGACTTGAAAAAATCGCATTAAGAGCCCAAAAAAAATCAAAATAAGTAAACAATAGGGGGCAGTAAATCTGTCCCTTTGTTCCTCAAAATTAACATAGTTCTTCAAAAAAATAAGCATCTTTTGTTAGCATAAAACCAATGTATTGCAAAACCTGGAAAGTCCCCTCAGAAGTTCTGAAAGTACTTTCCATTCACATAATTAGTGTTATCGTAAGTCAATGTTATTGTTAGTTTGGATTCGACTTTTGTATAGTTGACGAAATTTGATGAAAGAGATAATTCTCCAAGGTAAGATATATCCCAGTGCTACAGTCATAAATAGTGCTGCTTCTGTTTCTGGACCTAGCCATTTTAAATAATCATGAAGTAAAAAACGGATAATAAGTACGATGAGAAAGGTAATAATAAAGCTCTTGTTTCTTACAGCATAAATATGCTGATCGAATCGGAGTTCATAGTGAGTGGTCCAAATAAGTGGAATTGACAAAAGAAATCCAAAGATAGCTGCACAAATCCATTCCCAGCCAGCGGCATGTGCTTTTGGATTTAAGATGATGTGAATGCAGGGGAGTAACAAAAATAGTATGGGTAAGAGAATGCGGGTTCCGTTTCCTTTAATAGGGCGATACATTGCCAAAGTTCTACGCCATATGACTAACGCAGCAATTATGATCACAATAGAGTAAAACGAAGAAGAATCCATGATTTCACCTCGACACATAGAATATTTCAATTATATGGAAAGTACAGATGGTTGGATAGTGGTATTCATCCTGATTGGGGAAATATAACATTAATTTGTGATATCATATATAGGTATTTGCCATTACATACTATTGCAAGAGGTAAGCAAAGAGGCTTATCCCTTATGTATCAAGGATTACACCTTTTTTTCTTTTGAAAGATTTATAGAAAAAAACATACTTGTTTTATTAAGTATGCAGTCTCAGAATTGTCCTTATTTCCCATATAAAAATCGCATATTTGCTAGTTAGTTTAATACTTTTTGTAATGGAACAGCTGCAATCTAAAATTATGATTTGAGTACATGCAATATATACAATACCCCTGGCATATAGCTAAGAGCGTATAGCGCGCTTATAGCTAAACAACAAGTCCACTGCCAAAGTAGGGCTATTTTTTTCTGCCTTTTGTGGTAATATCGGTATTGCCGTTTCACGCATTAGTTTATATTTAAGCTGTGCAGTGATAATAAAGCTGTTTAATTGTAAACGTAAAAGAGCGATATCCTAAAAACTACGATAGACGGTATAATAAAAGCAATATATATAGAAATACGTTTGCTTTCGAAAGGGAGTACATATATAAAACAATTCGATTTGGCAAGATTGAGTAATCATACACCGTTATGCCTCCTTTAACGAGAACGTCTGTTCTTATTGTGCGCGAATGTGCGTTCTTTTATGAAGTGGTTTTTGTAAAAAAATAAAACTGACTCTAGTTAGCCAGTTTTTACATATCCCAAAAGTCGGTGGATTTAACATTGGGTTTTATTTGCCTAATAACTTTTAAAATCTTTTTCATTACAGTTGGACTAGGTATGTATTCTTTATCATTGCACGCCTTTGAAACTGTAGGACGACTTAATTTCGCGGTCTTTTCTAAATCATTTTGGCTGAGGCCATTCCGATCTAAAAAATCACCTAATTTCGTTCGGTTTTTCCCTCCAAATTTCCAAAACACTTAAATCCCTCCTGAACCTATTTTCAACATTGTGGACATAAATGTAAAAAACTATTCGCATAGACGGCAAAAGTTTTTTACATAATGTACAAGCTGTCCACAATATGATGTATCAAAGCAGCTACCACGGTATTTATTAAGATAGAAGAATACGAGGTTACCAAAGTAAGTTGCGAATGATTACCACAGTATTTATCAAGATTTCTACCAAGGTAAAACTACCACGGTATTAAGTAGATGAAGCTATGTAATATCTACATTCTAAATTCTGTTTATAAAGGGGGTATTTAAATGCGTGCTAGGAAGGAAACAATTCCTTTTCGCGAGTTTATGGATCGGTCATACAAAGATAAAGAAAAGAAAATTCGTAAATACAATTCATTAAGTCCTTTCGCATTCCTTCATATGTCGGATCAGGTATTACATACTTACATTGCATTAGGAGTTATGGGAACGATTTTAATCGGAGCAGTCATGTTAGAAAAATACTTGGTGCGACATGACTATATATCAGCAGCTAAATTTGTAAGCGAAGGTATTTATCACGGCACGCGAATTAGTGGAGTTTGCTTGATTGGATATATATTTGTTCGTATCGTAATCATGTTTTAAGGAGGGAGGGGAGTAATGGGGATTATAAAGGAGTGGCTTCGTACGCAAAGGTTAAGGAATCAGCTTATGGAGGTGTTCGGAAAAGCAGGTCTATATACGGAACATCAAACGCGTGGGGGCAAAGTGCCTATTTATCCAAAGGTACATAATGTTTCTTCTTCAGCAGAAAGCGTGAGGTATGTTTTTACCATACCAAACGGATTAGATCCACAGAAGATTGAAAAGAAGTGGTTTTGTTTTCAGCAAATATTAGGACGGAATATTATGATTGAAGGGGATGTGAAAAAGTTTGTACTACATGTATTCCGTTCAGATGCTGGACTAAAACCATACAATTACTGTTATAAAGAATGGCAGCCATTATTAAAAGAATACCGTCTTCCTGTTGTGGTTGGCCGGGATCAATTCGGAAAAACGATTACGTACGATATGGTTGATTCCAATACACCACACTTATTAATAGCAGGGGAAACGGGAAGCGGGAAAAGTAGTATGGTACGTGTTGTACTATCCACACTCATTCAATATATGTCTCCTGATACGTTGCATTTGTATCTTGGAGATTTAAAAAACTCTGAATTTCATTTCTTGCGTAGAGTGAAGCATGTAAAAGAAGTTTGTATGGAAGAAATTGAAATGAAAATAATGCTTCAAAAGGTGTGGAAGGAAATTAGAGAACGAAGAAAACTTATGGAAGAATATGAAGTTGATCATATTGATGCGTACAACAAATTAAATCCTAATCATCAAAAACCATATATTCTACTTGCTATCGATGAAGTGGCTATGCTTAAAGATGAAAAAGAGTGTATGACTACGATTGAAAAGATTTCAGCAGTCGGCCGATCACTTGGAGTTTTTCTTATGCTTAGTATGCAGCGGCCAGATGCGAAAGTGTTAGATGGTAAGTTAAAGCTCAATATGACCGTAAGAATCGGCTTTAAATGTGATAGTGCGATTAATAGTAATATCATGGGTACTCCTGGTTCAGAGCATTTAGAGCAATCAGGCCAAATGATTTTAAAACGAAATGGATTAAAGAAAGTGCAAGCCCCTTATTTGGAATTAAGTAAGGCGAAACAGATTGTTGAAACATATCGCATGTCTAAAGAGGAGAAAATACCCCAGAATTCATCGCAAGAAGAAATTCCGTTATTTGGGGTGTTAGATGATGAAGAGTAGAGATAAAGGAATTTTGAATGATTTGAAGCGATTTAGATGCATGTCCCGTGACGATATTATTGACTTGCATTTTCAAGGCTTAAAGAATGCGGTAACTTGTTGTAATACGGTTATGAAACGATTAAGAAGAGACGGCTATGTTGATGCTAAGGTATTGCAGCACCCATACATTTATTTTCCGCAGCCAAGTTCTATCAGAAAGACAAGTCAAAAAATTCCTCATTTCCTTGGTATTGTGGACGTATACAAACAACTCGTTCATTATGAAAATCCTAAACTATTTGAAGTTGAACCAAAGTATGGGAAAGAATATATGGAGCCGGATGCTTTTACAATATGGCGTAGATCGCCATTCTTTATTGAATTTCAAAAGTCAGTGTACAGTAAAAAGATAATGCAAGATAAGATAAACAGATACGAGTTATACTTCCATAGCCAAGAATGGCACAATGAATCCTGGCAACCGAAAGGTTCTAAATTCTTTCCTTCAATCCTTATCATTACTGACAAACATTACGACGTTCAATCTCCTTATTTACGTATATTCCAGGCGAATTCTATAGAAAGTTTTATGAATAATTTAGCGGTGAAATCATAAAGAAAGCCTGCATAGTGCAGAGCTTTTTTCTTTTCAATAATATATTAAGTCATGTGTGATGATGATTGTTAGAATGCAGTAAATGAGCAAAGTAAATTTAAAGTAAGTTATGAACTAGTAATAAAGTATATTAAAAAGATAGGATAAAACTTCTTATAGAATGATATCTCCATAATTAATAACTTGTATGATAACCTCTCGATTATCACTATATCCATTCATATCTACAACTTGTCCCACATATTCGTTTGTACCAATATCTTTTTAAAGTGCTCTAAAAATGCACTTTATCTTTTCTTTATTTTATCTTTATCTTATCTTTAAATTTCTATATTAAACTTTAAACCTAAAAGAAATAAATTTGAGTCTGAAAGGGGTAGAGAAATAGATGATTATTATATATTTTGTAAATAACCAACCGCCATTGAAAAATTGAATTTCTTATACGAGGAGAAATATATGAAGGATATGAGTAAAAAACAAATTATTAAAGTATTCCTTATTAGTATTTTAGGTTTAGGAACAATGCTTGGAATACTATATATTAATCATAAAACTAATGTTCAACAAAATAAAGCGCTCGCTACCGAAAAACGTGTATTGCAATATGAACCTACCTTGAAAAAAGAATTAGAAAAATATAATTTAGGAGGGAAAACAGCAGTTTTATTAGGAATTATGTACCAAGAGAGTAGAGGTGAGGGAAACGACCCTATGCAGTCATCTGAATCACTTGGATTAAAGCCAAATGAAATTCAAGAGACAAGCTTGAGCATTGAACAAGGGGTAAAACACTTTGCTAAAATGTACAAATATGGAACGGAAAAAGATGTTAGCATGGATGCAATTATTCAAAGCTATAATATGGGACCAGGGTATATTGATTTTATTGCCAGTCAAGTAGTTAAACAACACTCGGAAGATTCGGCTAAAAAGTTTTCTAAGATGAAAGTTGATCAAAATCCAGCGATGTACACTTGTGGTGGAAATAAAAATAATTTTAGGTATCCATATTGTTATGGTGATTTCACATATGCCACAAAGGTGAATGAAAAAACAAAACTTATTGAAGAACTTCTTCGAAATGTACATAACTCTTCTAAATAAGCTGCAGAATGAAATATAATGATACCGTCAGTTATCAGCAATAAAATATTAGAATATAACTTATATTTTAGGTAATTATATTTATCAATGTGACGGTATCCTATATGAAAAATCTCGATCTTATTTCTATAGGATGAAATAAGATCGAGACTCTTTTGTTGTTTACTTGATGGATAATGGAATGGTAACCAAAAATTGTACGCCTTGTTTGGTATTATTCATAGAATACGTGATAGAAAGAGATTCGAAAATTTGTTTTACAATATATAATCCTAAGCCACTCCCTCCAGTATTTCGATTTCTTGACTTTTCGATTCGATAAAAGGGTTCGAATATATGTTGTATATTCTCTTCTTTAATTTCGACACCTGTATTAAGGACTTGCATTTCGATATAGTTTTGCTTAGATTTTTGGCTTAACTTTATATAGACCTTTTCGTTAAGTGGTGAATACATAATTGCATTATGAATGATGTTTTTACAAGCTTTTTCTAAAAGAACACAATCCGTATAAACAAAAATGTCAGAATCGACTTCTTTTATTATTTGAATGTCTTTTTGAGAAGCAAAAAATTCGAGGTCTTTTGTGATTGTACCTATTAACTTCGAAAGATTTACTTCTTCTACTTGTGGTTTAAAGGTATGTTGTTCTAGTTTTGATGTGCTTAAAATTTCGCGAACCAGTTGTTCCATACTTCCAATTATTTGATGATTTTTCTTTAAATATTGGTCACGATTTTGATAAGGGCCGATATTATATATCATCCCCTCTAAGTAACCTTTCATAACAGTAAGAGGAGTTTTTAATTCATGTGCTACAATAGCAAAGAATTCCCTTCGCTTTGCCTCTATTTCTCTTTCTTTTTCAATATCGCTTTTCAATTGATGATTCGCTTTTTGTAAATCAAAAATTGCCTGTTGTAAATTTATGGACATATCATTCAAGCTATTGGACAATTCCCCTAATTCATCCATAGAACGAACCTCAATTTTTTCGGAGAAATCCAAGTTTGCCATCTTTTGTGCACCTTCATTAATATAAATAAGTGGTTTAGTAATAAATCTTGAATAGAGATAAGCACTTCCTAAACCAATAACCAGTACAATGATACTAATATAGGGTAGAAAACGTACCAAGACCTGTGAAGCTTCATCGATCGGTTGAAATGTTGCGAACACCACAAGCGTTAAGTTAACATCTTGGAATTGTATTGGCTTAGTAGCCTCATATGAATTACGAGATTGAGCCAAACCCTTTATTGGTACTGTTGTAACAAAACCTTTTGCTGGAGTACCCCCCTGAACAGTACTCCCCTGAACAGTACCCCCTTGAATAGTACTTTGAAGAAAAGGATAATAAATAACCCTTCCCTCATTATCTTGAAGATATATCACTGCATTATTTTTTTGTGCGTATTCATCAACAAGTGGTGTTGCATTTTGAAGCGTAAGATCTTTAGATTTATCAATTATTTCTTCGATTCCCGTTTGAAGCTGATCTGTTTTGTATTTCTCATAAAATTTAGGGAGAAAGAAGTATAAAGTTACATAAATTAAGGTTGCAAAGGCTAACAAAATGAGGGATGTAGTCATAAAGAGTTTATAGGTAATTCTCTTCATCTTCATGATCTTTACAATCCTATTCATCGATTTTATAACCAATGCCCTTTACTGTTTTAATGTAGGGTATATCTAATTTTTTTCGTATGTTTTTCATATGCGTATCAATCATTCGTGTGTCTCCGGCATACTCATATCCCCAAATTTTTTCTACGATATTTTCTCTTGTGAGTACCTTTTTTTCATTTTGAAGTAGTAGTTGCAAAATTTCGAATTCTTTTGTCGTTAGGGGAACCTCAACTTTATTTACATATACTTTATATGCATCGCCATCGACATGTAGTTCTCTAAATACAAAATGATTATCCGTACTTTGATTATTACTTCTTCTCAGTACTGCTTCGACTCGTCTCATCAAAACATGAAAAGAAAAAGGTTTCGTAATATAATCATCGATTCCAAGATCAAATCCTTTCATTTGATCTTGTTCTTCTTCTAGCGCAGTTAGCATAATAATTGGTATATTTGACTGACTTCGAATCATTTTGGCAACTTCAAATCCATTCAGGTTTGGCATCATCACATCTAGAAGAATTAAATCGAAGGACTGCTTATTAAATTGTTTCATGCCCTCTAATCCATCTGATGCAACTATAACTTTATATTGTTGTGTCATTAAAAATTGTTTGATTAATTCTTGTATTTCTTGATCATCTTCTACCACCAGAATGTGATAGTTCTTCATAATATCACCTCTTGTAGTCATTATAACCTTCCAATCTGGAGTTGATGTGGAGACGTATTAGAAACACGATAAAAACTTCACAAGAAAACTACATGTATTTCAAATCAGCTCCAGATGCATGAGATAGGTTATATACATAACAAGACAGAGGGAGGTAATCAAGATGTCACTGGAAGCAAACATCATTCTTTCTTTATTAGATGTACAACTGTGGATGGCCACTCATTCGAATAATGGTCGCATAAAAGAGAAAAAACAAAAATTGAAATTAGCGCCGTGCTTAAATAAATACACAAGTGTAAATAAAAGAAAACTATATAAGTCTAGTGAACAAAAATAGAGAGGATCAAATTGATTCTTTTTTTTGCATTCAATAACTAGGTACTGAAAATCTTTACTATAACTCTAGATTAACTCCATATAGAATACAGATTAGGTTTGTATGCTACATGTATCAAATAGAAAGGAATGATACATGATGTTGACGACATACACAATCTATCAATTTTTATCCCTTCCTTCTTATTTACACGCAAACCTATTACCATCCATTCTCACGAGAATGCTAGGCTCTAAGTTTATAACAAAAGAGTAAAGAATCTAATTGAGGTTATGATTCCTTCTTGCTGCTTTGTGCCAATACCCGTATAACATGCTATGTACATTGAATAATTGATTTGATGAGAGCCGAATAGGCTCTTTTTTTTAGAGATCAGCTCGAGGTGGGTTTGAATATCGTCATACATGTATTTATGGAAAAATTCAAATATAATGTTACCCCTACGAAAAAACAGTTGATTTATATCTGAACCATGCCTAAAGGTGAAATTTTTTTTGAAATGGTGATTCCTAAATATCACATTCATACATCGTAATTCAAATGTGAAGATAAAAATATTCAATTGAAATTAAAGGAGAAAGGGATGTTCACAATGGGACATTATGATACAAATCAAACAGAAAACAATAGGAATAAAGCCTATAAAAAAACAGGGTATTTTTTCACAGGAATAATTGGTGCAATGATTGGTGTAATTACCATTGGATTGACCATCCCTTATATAAATGAAATCAAAGGAAATGCAGACCAATCTCCTAAACATAACGAAGTAAATCAGGTTACGCCGACCTCTTACAAACCAGAAGATGTGAGCAACCTTCAAAATATGATTGAATCTGCAAAAGAAGTTGTCGTAGGTGTCATTAACTATAAACAAAATACAGATGCATTTAATACGCAAGATCAATCAGAAGAAGCAGGTTCGGGATCAGGGGTCATATATAAAAAAAACGGTAATAAGGCTTTCATTGTTACAAATAATCATGTGATAGACGGTGCGAATAATGTAGAAGTGAAATTGAATAATGGTAAAAAGGTTCCCGCTAAAGTAGTAGGGACAGATCCATTATTAGATTTAGCGGTATTAGAAATTGACGGGACAGATGTAAAAAGAGTGGCAACACTTGGAGACTCAGAAAAAATTCGTACAGGGGAAACGGTAATAGCCATTGGGAATCCATTGGGGCTAGAAGGTACTGTAACAAAGGGGATTATTAGTAGCAAGGAACGAGAAATACCTGTTAGTACACTTGGAAATCAACAAGTGGATTGGCAAGCACAGGTAATTCAAACAGATGCAGCTATTAATCCTGGGAATAGTGGAGGAGCTTTATTTAATGAACAGGGTGAAGTCATTGGAATTAATTCGAGTAAAATTGCACAACAAGCTGTTGAAGGAATTGGATTTGCAATCCCGATTCATATAGCCAAAACAATCCTAGGGTCTCTTGAAAAAGAGGGAACAGTTAAACGTCCAATGATGGGTGTACAGTTATTAGATGTAGAGAAAATGACAGATTCTGCACGTAATCAATTAAAATTACCAAAAGAGATATCAAATGCTGCCGTGTTGGGGAATATCTCAAATCAATCACCAGCAGAAAAGGGCGGCTTACAACAGTATGATGTTGTGATTGCATTGGATGAACAAAAAATAGAAAATGTCGTTCAATTCCGTAAATATTTATATGAAAAGAAAAAATTGGGAGATACAATTAAAGTAACCGTTTATCGAAATGGTGAAAAACTAACAAAAACCGTGAAATTAATGGAACAAACACGTACCGCTTAACAGCCACCTTTCGGTGGTTTTTTCTATTTTACTAGTTTTATATGTACGATCATTCCATTCGTCCTCACTCCACATTAATGGACTGGCTCTCTACCAATATTCAAAATCGATTGCGTATTCTAATTTGTGTTCCAGTTTTTCTTGCTAAGGTCAATGAATAAGTACACATAAACTCCATATATCTCTAGATAAACTACTGAGTAACTCCATACAAACTCTAGATAGCGTATATAGAATAACAGCTATCAAGGAGGTTAGGAAAAATGAATTTTATAAAACGCGCAATTCTCAGTATGAAAAAAAGAATAGGAACATCATTAATTTTGATGGCAGTCTTCCTGATTGTTACAAATTTAGTGCTGGCAGGATTCACAATCCAAAATGCATCAAAAAAAGCTGCTGATGCAGCAAGAAAAAAACTAGGTGCAGATGTTACTTTAGGTCTTGATTTTGACAAATTAGGTCAACAAGCTAGGGAAACTGGCGAGATGCCTAAGCCGCCGAAGCTCAACACAAAAGAAGCAGACCAATTAGCGAAGTCCAAGCATGTAAAAGACTATAATTATATAACCAATAATTTCGGAATTGCGGATGGGTTTAAATTAGTAGGAGCTTCAGAAGGAGAAGGAAAAGGAAAAGGTAACGTTGCAATGGTGGGAGGATCAGGTTCAGGTTCAGAAATAGATATGAATTCTTCTCTTATGATAGAAGGAGTTCGCAAGACTTTATTACAAGAAAGTTTTAAAAATGGAAAAAGTAAAATCGTTGATGGAAAACCAATTACAGAACAGATGCAAGATCAGAATGTAGCTTTAATGGAAAAACGATTAGCGGAACAAAACAATTTGAAAGTAGGAGATAAAGTTAAAGTTCAATCAGGGGATAAGAAGGAAACTCTTGAAATTGAAATTATCGGTATTTACGAAACGAATGAGCAACCAATGGGTCAAAATCCCCCTCCTATGATGAATCCAGCTAATAAACTATATATGCCTTACTCTACTTTGAAAAAATTAGAAACAGATGAAGGTATGAGTAGTAGTATTCAAGTTGTGTACTTATTGAACGATCCACAAGACATTGATGCATTTAAAAAAGAAGCAAAAAAATCTGAAATTGATTTTAATTATTTTAAGTTAGATGCACAAGATTCATTGTACAAACAAATGATTGGTCCTATCGAAAATATCGCTTCTACGTCTCAAATGATTATCTATATAGTATCTATTGCAGGTGCGATTATCTTAGGATTAATCATTATGTTATCAATTAAAGCACGTCGTAAGGAAATGGGGATTTTATTATCTATTGGAGAGAAAAAATGGAAACTGATGGCGCAGTTCGTAGTAGAAGTAGTATGTATCGCTATTTTAGCGTTTGGATTATCCCTAACAACAGGGGCTAAAGTTTCTAAATTTATAGGGGGTAATTTACTTTCGGGTGAAATTGCTACAGCAAGCGAAGAAAAAGACAATTCACAAAATGGTAGTGTAATGATGGTTGGAGCTGGTGGTACTCCACAAAACCAAAACGAAGATCCAATTGATAAAATTGATGTAAGTGTAACGGGAGAAGATGTAGGGAAAATGGGGGGAATTGGACTAGCTATTGCTATATTAGCAACGCTTCTTCCAGCATTATCTATTCTACGCTTAAATCCAAAACAAATTCTTTTAAAAGATGAATAAGGAGGCTCGATATGGAGACGATTTTACAATTTAAAAACTTAGATTATTATTATGAAAGTAACGGGAAAAAAGTAACGATACTAGATAATGTTAATTTTTCTTTTCAAAAAGGGCATTTTTACACGATTTTAGGGCCCTCTGGATCTGGCAAAACCACAACTCTTAGCTTAGGTTGTGGGCTGGACATACCTAAAAACGGTTATGTACTATATAATGGCAAGGATATTCGAAAAATTGGTTTGGATCGATACCGTAATCAAAATGTATCCATAATTTTCCAATCGTATAATTTGATAACCTATATGACCGCTCTTCAGAATGTACTAACGGCAATGGAAATTACAGGTGTGAAGGTACAAAATAAAAAAGCAAGAGCATTAGAATTATTAGAGAAGGTAGGGCTCACAGAAGTAGAAGCGAAACGAAATGTCTTGCAACTAAGTGGTGGACAACAACAACGTGTAGCAATTGCTCGAGCACTATCTTGCAATGTCGATTTACTTATTGCTGATGAGCCAACAGGAAACCTTGATGGAGAAACAGCAAATGAAATTATTGAGTTGTTTCAGGAGCTCGCTCATCAAGAGGATAAATGTGTAATTGTAGTTACGCATTCACAAGAAGTTGCAAAAAAATCGGATCGAGCAGTTTATTTAAGGAAAAAGAAGTTAGTAGTAAACGAAATTAATAATAGTTAAGAAAAAAGCTAATTTCGTTCTTAATTCACATAATTTTCAAAATTAAAATTTATGGCTGTTAATATTTGTTATATAATATATTTGTCAAAGCATTACCCCAGTAGTTTCTATGATGAATCTGTAAGATAGTTTGTCTCGTATATTCACCTGAAACTAAAAAGAACTTGTAGAGATTCCTACAAGTTCTTTTTGTTTTAACGAATTCCTCGAAAGAATTCTCCTTCTTCAAGCGCGTGAAGGGCGTAGCCAAAAGGCTTTGCTTTTTATTTTGCCTCTGATAAAAACATATTGAAAAAAGACACCTTAATGCGTCTTTTTTTTGATCTTTTTACATATTTTTCTGGAAATAGAGCATGATATTACCAAATTCAATGGAGGTGTGTAAGAAATGCAAATTCGCGAAAATAATAATTCAAACGAGATTTTGGTAGGAGCTGCAGCAAGTGCAATTGAACAAATGAAGTATGAAATTGCTCAGGAGTTTGGTGTTACACTTGGACCGGATTCAACAGCACGAGCGAATGGTTCAGTAGGTGGAGAAATTACCAAACGTTTAGTGCGTATGGCGCAAGAGCAATTATCTGGTCAATATAAAATTCACTAAAGTTAAAGGTATATCCCATTGAAGGGATATACCTTTTTAATTTTTTGAAAGAGGATAATGAAATTTTGATTGTTAGTTAAGCTTTGAAACTGCAAATTTAGCTGTGAAATTCATCTTCTTCATGTACGAAGAATTTGCACCTGCTTGAAATTGTACAGAAATATTACCATCTTTTTGTGCTTTGAATACGCGACCATATGGTGAATTAGCATTGTAGGTGCCAATTATTTGATTATCTGCATCAAAGACCGTATAAGAAATTGGAAACCCAGAATTTTGTACAAAGACTGTAAGTTCTTCTCCTTTATTGAGATTAAATGTTTCCTTTTGAGACACTTCGTAAGAACTCATAGAGTAATATTTTGTAACTTCTTGAATTTCTAAATTTGTAGTTGCTGCACTCGCTTTTGGTGCCTCTGCTCCTGGTAAGTTCATACCTGATAGTACTGCAATTCCTAGTGCCCCTGCTAAAATAACTTTTTTCATAATGCTAGTTCCTCCTTTAATATATTGTGAGATTTGAAAAGGAAGTGAAAATATCACCTCCTGAAACCATTATAGTTACAATGAGAATGATTTTCAATAAATGTCGATATGTAATTTTGCATACATAAGCGATATAAGGTATTCGGTTCTGGTGCAAAAACTATAAGATTTATGTAACTAATCTCTGAAACTTAGACATACTGATACTAGTACTCTAAAAAAAGACGTGATCAGTATGGAAAAGCAAAACCTATTCAAGAGGAAACATTATCAGCCTGAACTAATCTTATTAACAGTAAGGTGGTACCTACAGTACAATTTGAGCTTCCGTAACCTGGTGGAAATGATGGAGGAAAGAGGAGTATCCATTGCTCATACAACGATTATGCGCTGGGTTCATCAATATGGACCTTAATTAGAAGAGAAAGTACGACATCATCTAAAATCAACAAATGATTCATGGAGAGGCGATGAAACCTATATTAAAGTAAAAGGGCAATGGATGTACTTATATCGTGTGGTTGATTCAGAGGGCAATACAATTGATTTTTATCTAAGTAAATCAAGAGATAAACAAGCCGCCAAGTGTTTTTTCAAGAAAGC
>Ga0209130_1001059_pt1 | contig 20846 bp, 13 predicted proteins | sample AraplaMF_Cvi_mLB_FD_184264 | JGI IMG/M metagenome (GOLD analysis project Ga0209130, IMG submission 184264) | Arabidopsis root microbial communities from the University of North Carolina, USA - plate scrape MF_Cvi_mLB (SPAdes) (version 2) | ecosystem: Host-associated > Plants > Roots > Endosphere...
TACCTGGAGCGGTAGTTCAGTTGGTTAGAATACCGGCCTGTCACGCCGGGGGTCGCGGGTTCGAGCCCCGTCCGCTCCGCCAGAATCCCGAGAAAGCCCCACAAGTCCTCAAGACCGTGGGGCTTTTTCATTTGCTATTGGAGCAACTGCCCTGTAAAATCGCGCGAGCAGTTTTCACGCCTCCTCTATACGGAAAAAAATAGCTGACATGTTTGATTTTGTACGCACGCATCAAAAGCTGATGCAGATTATCCTGGCGCTCCTGATTGTGCCGTCGTTTGTGCTGGTCGGCGTCAGCGGCGTCAAGCTGTTCGGCGAAGACGCGAACACCATCGCCAAAGTGGCCGGCCATCCGCTGACCCAGCAGGAATGGGAAAATGCCCAGCGCCGCCAGCTGGACCAGCTGCGCCAGCGCATGGGCGCACAGTTCGACCAGAAACTGTTCGACACCCCGGAGTTCAAGCAGAACATTTTGGACCAGCTGATCGCCCAGCGTGCCATGAATGCGGAAATCCGCAGCGCCCACCTGACCGCCAGCGAGCAAAAGGTGCAGGAAGCGATCACCACCCAACTGCCGCTGTTCAAAGCCGACGGCAGTTTCGACAAAGAGCAGTACGTGCAGATCCTGGCTGCACAAGGCATGAACGCCGGCATGCACCAGGAACAGGTTCGCAACGACCTGGCGCTGCAGCAGGTCGCTAACGGCGTAGAGCTGAGCGGCTTCGTACCGCGCACGGTGGCCAAGGCGATTTCCGATTTCGGCGCGCAAGAGCGTGAAGTGCAGGAACTGGCCCTGCCGGTTTCGCAATTCCTGCCGAACGTGAAGGTCACCGATGAAATGGTGAAGGCCTTCTACGACAAGAACACCAAGCTGTTCGAGATCCCGGAGTCGGCCAAGATCGAATACGTGGTGCTGAACGCGGAAGCCGTGGCCTCGCAAGTCAGCGTGAGCGATGAAGAAGTCGCTGCCTACTACAAGTCGAACGAGAAGCGCTTTGCGACTGAAGAAGCGCGCCGCTCGTCGCACATCCTGATCAAGAACGAAGGCGACAAGGCAGCTGCCAAAGCCAAGGCGGAAGCCGTGTTGGCTGAAGTGCGCAAGAATCCAGCCGATTTCGCCAAGATCGCCAAAGCCAAATCGGACGACACCGGCTCGGCAGCCCAAGGCGGCGACCTGGACTTCCTGGTGAAGGGCGCCTTCGTCAAGCCGGTTGAAGATGCGATCCTGAAGCTGAAGCAAGGCGAGATCAGCGACCTGGTGGAGTCCGAATTCGGCTATCACATCATCACCGTGACCGAGCTGAAGCCAGCCCGCGTCAAGCCGCTGGAAGAAGTGAAGGGCGAGATCGCTGCCGAAATCAAGAAGCAGAAGGCCGCCAAGCTTTACTCGGACCTGTCGGAGCAGTTCACCGACACCGTGTATTCGCAGTACGAAAGCCTGAAGCCGGCCGCCGACAAGCTGAAACTGAAGATCGAAACCATGGAAGGTGTTTCGCGCCAGCCGAACCCGATCCTGGGCGCCGCGCCATTCAACAACGCCAAGTTCCTGACCGCGCTGTTCTCCGACGATGCGCTGAAGAACAAGCGCAATACCGAGGCAGTGGAAGTCGCACCCCAAACCCTGATTTCCGGCCGCATCGTGGAGTTCAAGCCTGCTTCCAAAAAGCCGCTGGCTGAAGTGGAAGCCGCCATCAAGCAGCAGGTAGCACTGGAAGAAGCTGTAAAGGCAGCCAAGAAAGCGGGCGAAGAGAAGCTGGCTGCGGCCAAGAAGTCCGGCGACGCTGCTGGCTTCGGCGAGGCGAAAACGATCTCGCGTGCCAAGGCTGAAGGCATCAACCCGGCAGCCGTTGCTGCGGTGATGAAGGCCGATGTCTCCAAGCTGCCGGCCTACGTTGGCGTGGAAATTCCTGGCCAGGGCTACGGCGTGTACCGCATTGGCAAGGTTGGCCAGCCGGCCGAACAGGATGCTGCCCGCCGCGAGCAGGAAGGCCAGCGGATCAACCAGATCGTCGCGCAGCAGGAAATGACTGGCTATATCGATGCACTGAAGCAGAAGGCCAAGGTGAAGATCTTGCACCCGGTTGCTACGATCAAGAAGCAAGCCGAATAAGGCGCCAAGCGCTCTATGAAAGCCGGTGTCCGTGCAAACGGACCCCGGCTTTTTTCTTATGTGCGGATAATGCTTGCGGGGGACGGCGCCCCGCGGTCGTTCGGCACGGCAAGCGCATCGAAGGTCACCTTGCAGCTGACGGACCTTAGCTACAGCGCCTACGCTTTGAACCCGCAAGGCGGATCGGCGGCCGTGAGCTCCTCACGATCCGTACCACGTGGAGGGCTCCGTGATCGGTACGCGCGAACAGAAACACGCAGAAAGTACGCTGGCTTACGGCGCCTCGATGTTTCCGATCGGAAATATGGCCTCGATGCAGGCCTTACGGCATCAAGGGATATCCCGCCAATTCCGGAACCATCGGTTTCCGCGATGGTCCTGGCGGGATTGCTGATGCTGCTTACACCCCATGCAGCTTCCGCGCTGCGGCGACAAAGGACTCGGGAGAAATATCCGGCAGCGCTACTTCAATAGCCTTCACGTATTGCACAAAATTGCGGTGGATCGACTTGAGGTAGGCCGGGTCGTAGTGGTCGACCAGCAGTTCGTCAACCAGTGTCGGCATGTCGCCGGCGGTTGCCATGGCCTGCCAGCGCTCAATGCGTTCGCGGCCATGCAGCTGCACCAGGAATTCAAGCTGGGCGTTCAGGGCAGGGGCGTTGCAGGCGAAGTGCTGGTAGTCCTCGATCAGCAGTTTGACACGGTCTTGACGCGACACCTGCATGGCGATGCAAGGGGAGGCGCGCATGCGTTCCATCAGTGCACCGGGCACGCGCAGGCTGCCTACCTTGCGGCTCTCGGATTCAACAAAGACCGGCAGGCTCGGGTCGAAACGGCGCAGGCGATCCCAGATCGAGGTCTCAAAGGCCTTCTGCGAAGGCTGCGGTTGGCAGGGGATATTGCCCAATACGGAGCCACGGTGGGCGGCCAGTTGTTCCAGGTCCAGCACCTGGGCGCCGATCGCTTCCAGCGTGTCGAGCAGGCGGGTCTTGCCACTGCCGGTGGTGCCGCAGATGACGCGGAAATCCAGCTCCGGCGTTTGCTCAAGCTGGGCGTTGATGGCGGTGCGGAAGGCTTTGTAGCCGCCATCGAGCTGCACTACCGGCCAGCCGATCTTGGCCAGCACGGTCGCCATGGAGCCGCTGCGATTGCCGCCACGCCAGCAGTAGATCAAAGGTTTCCAGTCGCGCGGCTTGTCGAGCCACAGCGTCTCGATGTGGTAGCCGATATTCTTGGACACCATGGCCGCGCCGACTTTCTTGGCCTCAAAGGAGCCGACCTGTTTGTACATGGTGCCGACCGTGATGCGCTGCTCGTCGTCCAGCACCGGGCAGTTGATCGCGTTCGGCAAGTGGTCGAGCGCGTACTCGGACGGGCTGCGGGCATCGATGATGGTGTCGAATTCGTCAAGGCGGGCCAGGACGTCTTCGATCGGCAGGATTTCTGGATACTTCATTTTGTTTTCAGTATTGGCTGTAGGTAGGGCCAGATATTGCCCAGGATGATAGGGTGCGCCGTCGCAAGCGGATGCAGGCGGTCTGGCTGGAAAAGTTCGGGCTGTTGCGCGACGCCGTCGAGCATGAAGGGCGCCAGCGGGACCTTGACATCCTTGCTCAGGGTGCCGTACATGGCGAAGAATTTGTCGGCGTAATCGCGGCCATAATTTGGCGGCATGCGCATGCCAACCAGCAGGACCTTGGCGCCAGCCTTGCGTGATTCGTCCACCATGGCGCGCAAATTCGATTCGGCAGCAGCTACCGGCAAGCCGCGCAGTCCATCGTTGGCGCCCAATTCGATGATGACAATATTCGGTTTGTGCTTGCTCAGCAGCGCTGGCAGGCGGGTGCGGCCGCCACTCGTGGTTTCGCCGCTGACGCTGGCGTTGACCACGGTTGCCGCCAGGTTTTGCTCCTTCAGGCGCTGGTCAAGCAGGGCAACCCAGCCGGCCCCGCGCGAGATGCCATATTCGGCCGACAAGCTGTCGCCCACCACCAGGACCGTTTTTGATGCAGAATAGGCGTTCGTGGCGGCGCTGAACATCAGGATCAGCACCGCAAAGCAGCGGACTAAATTTTTGAACATGACCATGCGTGATATTCCTCAAACCTCCAGCCAGGTGGCCAAGGCGGCCATTACCGTTTCGGGCCTTGGCAAGCGGGTGGCCGACGCCAGCGGCGAACTGACCATCCTGCATGGAGTGGATTTTACAGTGCAAAAGGCGGAGACGCTTGCCATTGTAGGGGCTTCCGGCTCCGGCAAATCGACTTTGCTTGGCTTGCTGGCAGGGCTGGATACACCGACCGAGGGCAAGGTGGTGCTGGATGGCGTCGATATATTCGCGCTCGATGAAGACGGCCGGGCTGCCCTGCGCAAGGAAAAACTGGGTTTCGTCTTCCAGTCCTTCCAGTTGCTGCCGCATTTGACGGCAGTTGAAAACGTGATGCTGCCGCTGGAGCTGGCCGGAGATGGAGCGGCGCGCGAGAAGGCCGAAGCCATGCTGGGCCGTGTGGGGCTCGCCAGCCGTTTGAAGCATTACCCGAAGTTCCTGTCCGGCGGCGAGCAGCAGCGCGTCGCCCTGGCACGTGCATTCGTGACCCAGCCTCCATTGCTGCTGGCCGACGAACCGACCGGCAGCCTGGATGCGGCCACCGGCGAATCGGTCATCCAGTTGATGTTCGAATTGAACCGCGAGCATGGCTCGACCCTGGTGCTGGTGACGCACGACACCCATATCGCGGCACGCTGCGGGCGGGTCATCACGATTGCGGCGGGGCGGATCGCCTGATCCTCAGGTCCCGTGCTGCGCGGCCAGCCGGTTGACGGCGGTACGGATGGCCGGAATCAGTTCGCTGGCTGTCAGGCCGATTGGTCCCGCACTTTCGGTGACAAGAACGTCGGCGGCCATACCGTGCAGCCAGACGCCAGCCAGCGCTGCTTCCCATTCCGGCCAGCCCTGGGCGAGCAGGCTTCCGCACAGGCCCGACAGCACATCGCCGGTTCCCGCAGTGGCAAGGGCAGGATTGCCGGTGGTGTTGACCACGATTTCGCCGTCGCGGGCAGCGATCACGGTGCCCGATCCCTTCAGCACCACAGTTGCCGCCAGCCGCTCGGCCAGCGCGCGTGCCGCCGACGGCCTGTCTGCCTGCACCTCGGCGGCCGTAACGCCCAACAGCCGTGCTGCTTCCAGGGGATGCGGGGTCAGGATGCATGGCGCCTCGCGTTGCGCCAGTTGCGTGCGCAGTGCCTCTGAAGCGGCCAACAGGTTAAGCGCGTCGGCGTCCAGCACGACCGGGCTTTGGCTGTGCAGGGCGCTGGCCAGCATTTCGGCGCTTGCTGCGGAGCCGCCCATGCCAGGGCCGATCACCAGTACCGCGCTATTGAAGTCGTATTCCTGCGCACTGCGGCACATTAACTCGGGCTGTCCGGCGTCGAAGGGCGGCGGTTCGCCCACGAAGCAGGCATAGACCCGGCCGGCCCCGCTGTTGAGCGCCGTACGCGCGGCCAGGATCGGCGCGCCCGCCATGCCGCGCGCGCCGCCAACGACTGCTACGCTGCCATTGCTGCCTTTGTGCGAGCTGTGGCGCCGCCGGCGGGCACAGTGGGAAAACAGCGCCACATCATTCAGTTTCGCCCGCGCCGCCGGGAAAAGTTCGCGGTCGATTTCCAGTCCGCTGACGATGACCACGCCCGCATGGTCGCGGCCCTCCGCCGTGTGCAAGCCCGGCTTGTCGCCAATGAAGGTAATCGTGTGCGTAGCGCGTATCGCGACGCCGGGCGTATCCCCGCCGACGATGGCGCCGGTGTCGGAATCAAGGCCGCTCGGCACGTCCAGCGCAATGACCGGGCAGGCGAGGCCGTTGACCGCAATGACCAGGTCCGCGAAGTCGCCTGTGATCGGGCGTGCCAGGCCGATGCCGAACAAGCCATCGACAATCAGTGTCCATTCGGTGCCGGTGGCAATCGCGCGTGCATCGGCGGCGCCGTTGATTGCTGCAAACCGGGCAGGGGAGCTGCGCGCGCGCCGCAGCGCTTCCACGCGTTCCGCGGCGGGCGTGCCAGTGGGAGGGAAATGCAGGACGGTGACCTGGGCACCGGCGTGGCCAAGATGCGCCGCAGTTTCCAGCGCGTCGCCGCCGTTGTTGCCGGGTCCCGCCAATGCCAGAACCCGTGCGCGATGGATAGTGAAGGGCAGCAGGTCGAGCGCCTCGTTGGCGCCGGCCTGCCCGGCGCGCTGCATGAGCGCGCCGTCGGGCAAACGCTGAGCCGCAGCGTGCTCGATCGCGCGAATTTCTGCAATCGTAAAGAGGGGCGTCATGCGGGGCATTCTAGCACTACAATGTCTGCTTCACGATGAGAGCGAGGCAGCGTAATGGACTGGCAATTCTGGATCGACCGTGGCGGTACTTTCACCGATATCGTGGCGCGCCGGCCTGACGGCAGCCTGACCACGCATAAGCTGCTGTCGGAAAGCCCCGAACACTATCGCGACGCCGCGATTGCAGGCATCCGCCATTTGTTGGGTGTTGCGGCCGGCGGTCCGATTCCGGTCGAGCAGGTCGAGGCGGTCAAGATGGGCACCACGGTCGCCACCAATGCCCTGCTGGAACGTAAAGGCGAGCCCACGGTCCTGGCGACCACCCGCGGCTTCCGCGACGCGCTGCGTATCGCCTACCAGAACCGTCCGCGGCTGTTCGACCGTCATATCGTCTTGCCTGAACTGCTCTACCAGCAGGTGGTGGAAATTGACGAACGTATCGGTGCGCACGGCGAGGTGGTGCAGCCGCTGGATGCCGCGGCCGCGCGTACCAGGCTCCAGGCCCAGTTCGACAAAGGACTGCGCTCGATCGCCATCGTCCTGATGCACGGCTATCGCTACACGGCGCATGAAGCGGCGCTGGCGCAGATTGCGCGCGAGATTGGCTATACGCAAATCTCCGTGTCGCACCTGGTCAGCCCGATGATGAAACTGGTGGCGCGCGGCGATACGACTGTGGTGGATGCCTACCTGTCCCCAATCCTGCGCCGTTACGTGGACCAGGTCGCGTCCGAGCTGCCAGGCGTGAACCTGCAGTTCATGCAGTCCAGCGGCGGACTGACCGATGCCCGTACTTTCCAGGGAAAGGATTCGATCCTGAGCGGCCCGGCGGGCGGTATCGTCGGCATGGTGCGCGCCAGCCGCGCGGCAGGCTTTGAAAAGATCATTGGCTTCGACATGGGCGGCACGTCGACCGACGTTTCGCATTTCTCGGGTGAGTTCGAGCGCGTGTTCGAAACCCAGGTGGCCGGTGTGCGCATGCGCGCGCCGATGATGAGCATTCATACTGTCGCGGCGGGCGGCGGCTCCATCCTGCATTTCGACGGCAGCCGCTTCCGCGTTGGCCCCGACAGTGCCGGCGCCGATCCAGGCCCCGCGAGTTATCGCCGCGGCGGGCCGCTGGCGGTCACCGACTGTAACGTCATGCTGGGCAAGATCCAGCCGGAGTTCTTCCCGAAGCTGTTCGGCAGCGACGGTGCGCAAGCGCTCGATGCGGCGGCCGTGCGCGAACAGTTCGCCACCATGGCGGCCGAGATCCAGGCTGCGACGGGTGCTCCCTCCTCGCCGGAACAGGTGGCCGAAGGCTTCATCGAGATCGCTGTGGGCAATATGGCCAACGCGATCAAGCAGATTTCCGTGCAGCGCGGGCACGATGTGACGGAGTACGCACTGACCAGCTTTGGCGGCGCCGGTGGCCAGCATGCCTGCCTGGTCGCGGATGCCCTTGGCATGAAGACAGTCTTCATCCATTCGCTGGCGGGCGTGCTGTCGGCGTATGGCATGGGCCTGGCCGACCAGACCGCCATGCGCGAAAGCGCCGTTGAATTGCGGCTGGCGCCGGAAGCGCTGCCAGCGCTGGAGGCTCGCCTGCAGGCACTCGGCGCCGATGCCGTGGCCGATTTGCACGCGCAAGCCGTCGCGGACGAGCGTATCAGCGTCGTGCGCCGGGTTCACCTGCGCTATGAGGGCACGGATTCCGCACTGATCGTGCTGTTCGACACCATCGACAACATGAAGGCCCAGTTCGAAGCGGCCTACCGCAAGCGTTTCTCCTTCCTGATGCCGGCCAAGGCGCTGATTGTGGAAGCGGTATCGGTGGAGGCCATCGGTAAATCAGACGCACCGCCGGAAGCCGCACCGCAGCAGGCGCCGCGCCACGCGCCGCTGGTGCCGTCGCAAACCGTGCGCATGTACAGCGCCGCGCAGTGGCACGATACGGGCCTGTTCAAGCGTGAAGCGACCCGTATCGGCGACATCATCAAGGGCCCGGCCATTATTGCCGAAGCCAACGCCACGACCATCGTCGAACCAGGCTGGCAAGCGGAGGTCACCCCGCAAGACCACCTCGTGCTGACCCGCGTGGAAGCGCTGCCCGCGCGCCGCGCCATTGGCACCACCGCCGATCCGGTCATGCTGGAAATTTTCAACAACCTGTTCATGTCGATCGCCGAGCAAATGGGCCTGCGCCTGCAGAACACCGCCTATTCGGTCAATATCAAGGAACGCCTGGACTTCAGCTGTGCGATCTTTGATGCGGAGGGCAACCTGATCGCGAACGCGCCGCACATGCCGGTACACCTTGGCTCGATGGGCGAGAGCATCAAGACCGTGATGCGTGAAAACGCCGGCCGGATGCACCCGGGCGACGTCTATATGCTGAACGACCCCTATAACGGCGGCACCCACCTGCCGGACGTGACCGTCATTACGCCGGTCTTCGATGAAGCGGGCAGCGAGATCCTGTTCTATGTCGGCTCGCGCGGGCACCATGCCGATATTGGCGGCAGCACGCCCGGCTCGATGCCACCGGATTCGCGCAATATTGAAGAAGAGGGCGTCCTGATCGACAACTTCAAGCTGGTCGACGGTGCCTCTGGCGGCCAGTTGCGCGACGCGGAAGCGCGTGCGTTGCTGGCCGGTGCACGCCACCCGGCCCGCAATCCCGACCAGAACATGGCCGATTTCCGCGCCCAGGTCGCGGCCAACCAGAAGGGCGTGGAGGAGTTGCGCAAGATGGTGGCGCACTTCGGCCTCGACGTGGTGCGAGCCTACATGGGCCATGTGCAGGACAACGCCGAAGAAGCGGTGCGCCGCGTCATCAGCGCTTTGCGCAACGGCAGCTATGAACTCAAGCTCGATAACGGCGCTGTGATCAACGTTGCGGTGCGGGTGAACGCGGCCGAACGCAGTGCCGAGATCGACTTCAGCGGCACCTCCGGCCAATTGGATAACAATTTCAACGCACCATCCGCGGTGTGCATGGCTGCGGTGCTGTATGTCTTCCGTACCCTCGTCAACGACGATATCCCGCTCAACGCAGGCTGCCTGAAGCCGCTGCATGTGATCATTCCGCCGGGCTCGATGCTCAACCCGCATTACCCGGCGTCGGTCGTCTCGGGCAACGTTGAAACGTCGACCTGCATCACCAACGCGCTGTACGGCGCGCTGGGCGTGCAGGGCGCTTCGCAAGGAACGATGAACAACTTCACATTCGGTAACGCGAGGTACCAGTACTATGAAACCATCAGCGGCGGCTCCGGCGCCGGCGATGGCTTTAACGGTACCGACGTGGTCCAGACCAACATGACCAACTCGCGCCTGACCGACCCGGAAATGCTGGAGTTCCGTTTCCCGGTACGGCTGGAGAGCTATGAGATCCGCCATGGTTCGGGCGGCGCCGGCCGGTGGCATGGCGGGAATGGCGGTGTGCGCAAGGTGCGCTTCCTGAAGCCGATGACGGCAGCCATCCTGTCGAACAACCGCATCCACGCGCCGTTTGGCATGGCAGGCGGCGAACCGGGAGCGCTGGGCCGCAATACGGTACTGCGCTCCGATGGCAGCATTGAACAGTTGGGCCACATCGGGAAGACCGATATGCTGGCCGGCGATATCTTTGTAGTCGAGACGCCGGGCGGCGGGGGCTTTGGACGTCCCGGCGCGCCGGACGCTTAGGCGGTCGTAGAAATACCGTATTTGCGCTGGGTGCCCGAATACTGCATGAGCAGGGCTTCCAGCGCAGGGCTGCCGGCGTCGAGACGGCGGATGCGGTCGATCAAGGCGCCGGCCTGGTCGCCCAGCGGTGCCTCCCAACCCAGCTCGTCCAACTGGCGCAGGATGGCCTGCACGGCGGCATACAGCACCTTCAGGTTGCCCGGCGTACGGCGCAGGGCCTGGTGCAGGGTCGCCACGGCCGCGCGGTGATCGCCCTGGCGCGCCATGGATTCGGCCTCGGTGACCAGCTCCTGCATGACGTTGTCGATCTTCTCGCCGACACCGCGCGCCAGGTCGTGGCGGCCGGCTTTTTCGAAGACGCTGACCGCTTCTTCCATGGTGATGGGCTTCTCGTTGTCGTTCATCATGTGCATGACGACATCCGCGGCATCCTTGTCCAGCCGGTGCTTCAGGCAAGAGTCCACCAGTCCGATACGCAGGCGGTTCGACAGGCCACGCGCCATGCCGACGGCAGTTACGGCATTCGACAGCTCGGAGGCGGCCTCGGTGGCGTGACCGGTCACGTCCAGTAGCAGGGCCGAGGAGATATGCTTGCAAACTTCCGTATTGGCGCTGGCGCGCAGGGTGCGCTCCATATCGCGGATCACGCCGGAAGCCTGGTTGACGTCTCCCTTGCGCACCAGGGCGCGCACCAGGTTCACATGGTCTTCTGGGTCGCGGAATTCGGAATAGCGCGCCTTGGTGACGACCTGGCGGAAGGCCTTTTCCGCAGCGGTGATATCGCCGGTGCCATATGCCACCTCGCCCAGATGGCGCAGGCGCCGCACCATGTTCGGCGACATCGCTACGGCGTCCTCCAGGATCTTTTTCGCCTGCTGCGACTGGCCCATGGCTTCGTAGGAGCGGGCCAGCAGGTCGTAGGCCGCCATCATGTTCGGGTTGGCTTCGAGCAGGCGTTCCAGTGTTCCCATCGCGTCGGCATAGTGTTCGAGCCCGAACTGGCAGCGCGCCAGGCCTAGCTGCGCCCATCCCGAAGGGCGGCCGATCAGGATCGCCTGGTATAGCGATTCCGCTTGCGCGAGGTCGCCGACTTCGTAGAGCAGTTCGGCGCGCAGACGGGCGAATTCGGCCGCATAGCGCGGGTTGGCCGCTTCGGCCTCCTGGCAGGCGTCGATCGCTTCACGCTGCTTGGCTTGCGCGATCAACTGGTAGACCGGCATGAAGACAGCGCGCCGGTCCACGGCGCGGCCGATGCGTTGCATCAGGCCGTCGACAGTGAAGGGCTTGAGCACGTAATCGGTCGGCGTCAGTTCGGCTGCCCCGATCACCTTGGACTGCACCGCCTCCGAAGTCAGCATGATGAAGATGGTCGAGCGGTCGATCAGCTTGTGATGGCGCAGGTCTTCCAGCAGCTGCTGGCCGTCCTGGCCGCTGTCTTCGTTGCCGCTGCCAAGGTCGTATTCGCACAGGATGACGTCAAAGCGTTTATTGGTCAGTTGGCGGATCGCCGTGCCCGAGCTGACCGCGTACTCGATCCGCGTGATCGAGGCCTGGTTCAGCATATTGTGCAGGTTGCCCCGCATGGCCGGGTTGGGGTCGATGATCAGCACCGACAGTTCGCTATACGATTGCATTCACTTCGTCTCTTATTGTTTGCCCCGCAGGGTGACATATTGCGATGATAACGCAGCCAGCATGGGATGATGGGGATCCGCCTTGCGCATTCGTATCAACAGCCCCGCACATTGCTCGCCCAAGGCCGATTCCCAGCCGCTGTCGCCCATCAGGCGCAGCATGGCCGAGGCGAGGGCGGAGATCAGGCCGGCATTTTCCGGCCGCCGCCGCACGGCGACCTGGAGGACGTCGATCGCACCGCGCTGGTCGCCTTGGCCGCTGCGGGCCGCTGCCTGCCGGACCAGGCCGTCGAGGTAGCGTTCCACACTGTCGCCCTCGTTTTGCGCCAGTTCGGCCCGGCCGGTGCGCTCATAGACCGCAGCCGTGTCCGACTCGCTCACGCCACTGGCCGGATCGCCGGCCAAGGCATCCAGCAATTGCATGCCCTGTTCGTCCATGCCCTGGTTCAGGCAGTTTTCGGCCAGGCTGAGTTTCAGCGCGCTGGAGAGGCTGTCGGCGTCGCCGGCGGCGCGAACGGCGGTTGCCAGTTCCGCATGCGCAGCCTCGGCATTGCCGTTCAATTCCTGCAGCAGCGCTGCGGAAAAAGCCTTGCAGGCATCCGTCGCCGGGCCGCTGCGTGCCGAGCGGTCCAGTTCACGCAGGGCGTTTGCGGCGGCGGTGGCGTCGCCTTTCCGGACCAGGGTCCGCACCAGGTTTACATGGTCTTCCGGGTCGCGGAACTCCGAATATTTGGACTTGGCGACCACCTGCTTGAAGGTCTTTTCGGCGGCTTCGAGATCGCCCGCCTGCAAAGCGACCTGGCCCAGGTGGCGCAGGCGGCGCACCATATGCGGCGAAATCGAGACGGCCGCCTCCAGCGCCGCGCGGGCTTCGGCCGGCTGGCCGAGGGCTTGCTGGGTGCGGGCCATGAGGTCGTAGGCCGCCATGTATTTGGGGTTGTCGTCGATCAGGCGCTGCAAGGTGTCCAGCGTTTCGGCGAACTGGCCCAGGTGGAACTGGCAGCGCGCCAGGCCCAGCTGGGCCCAGCCTAATGGACGGGTTTCAAGGATTTCGCGGTAAATTGTTTCCGCCTGCGCCAGTTCGCCCAAAGCCGCATGCGCTTCGGCGCGCAAACGGGCGCATTCGGTGGCGTAGCGGGGGTTGGCCGCCGCAGCGATCTCGCTGGCGAGGATCGCTTCGCGCAGGCGGTCGCGCTCGATCGTCTGGTGGATCGGGAGCAGGGCGGCACGGCGGTCCACCGCCCGCGCAATGCGCTGGGCCAACACGTCGACCGTAAAAGGCTTGAGGATGTAATCGGTGGGCGTCAGCTCCGCCGCGCTCACGACCTTGCTGTACACGCCCTCGGTGGTCAGCATGATGAAGATGGTGGAGGGGGAAATCAGCTTGTGGTGCCGCAGGTCTTCCAGCAGTTGCTGCCCGTCCTGCCCGTGTTCATTGCCCAGGTCGTACTCGCAAAAGACGAGGTCGAACGCCTTCTTTTCGAGGTGGCGGATGGCAGTGCCTGCGCTCACGCCGTGCTCGATGCGGGTGATCCCCAGCTGGCCGAGCATATTGTGCAAGCCGCTGCGCATATGCTGGTTGGGGTCGATTACCAGGACTGACAGGTCGCTATATTCTTGCATTTTGAGGGCAGAAGACTGTCATAGAGGGAGAATACCCCAAGGACGCTCAAAAAACAGGCGTAAATACAGCAAATGTTGCTTTCGGACCAATGAAGGAAGGGTGGGAAGTGATGCCTGAAACAAGTATAATGTCGGCAAATCGAAATACAGCAAGACCAGTCAGCTCGTGCACAGTATTCCTTTAAACCGCAGCAACGCTGCATTCTTCACGCCCCCACTATGTTGATTCTGCCGGGTTCCAACGCCCTGTCCTCTTTCCGTAGCCAACGCCTCCTCAACCAGCTTCAAGCAGTTCTGCCGGCCATTACGTCGGTCCAAGCCCGCTTTATCCACTTTGTCGACTCCGCTTCGCCCCTGTCCGAAGACGATCTGAACCGCATGAATGGCCTGCTGACCTACGGCGAGCCAGCCTTGCCGGAGCATGCTGAAGGCGTGGTGGAAGAATTCGTCGTCATTCCGCGTTTCGGCACCATTTCGCCATGGGCTTCCAAAGCCACCGATATCGTGCACAACTGCGGCATGGCGCATATCCACCGCGTGGAGCGTGGCGTTGCCTACCGCATCAACCTGAAGGGCGGCATCCTGGGTACCGGCCTGGGCGCGGCGAAGAAGCTGGACAGCGAACAGGCGCAGGCCGTGGCCGCGCTGCTGCATGACCGCATGACCGAGTCGGTGCTGCGCCACCCGGACCAGGCTGCCGGCCTGTTCTCGAGCCTGGAAGCCAAGCCGCTGGAAACCATCGACGTGATCGGCGCCGGCCGCATGGCACTGGAAAAAGCCAATACCGACCTGGGCCTGGCGATGTCGGACGACGAGATCGACTACCTGCTGGAAGCCTTCACCAACGCCAAGCGCAACCCGACCGACGTTGAACTGATGATGTTCGCGCAGGCGAACTCCGAGCACTGCCGCCACAAGATCTTCAACGCCGACTGGACCATTGACGGCGTGGCGCAGGACAAGTCGCTGTTCAAGATGATCAAGAACACCCACGAGAAGAACCCGCGCGGCACCATCGTGGCGTACTCGGACAATTCCTCGATCATCGAAGGCGCCGAAGTGACCCGCTTCTACCCGCGTGAAGGCCAGGAATACGCGCCTTCCACCGAGCTGGTGCACACCCTGATGAAGGTGGAAACCCACAACCACCCGACCGCCATTTCGCCATTCCCTGGCGCCTCGACCGGCGCCGGCGGTGAAATCCGCGACGAAGGCGCGACCGGCCGCGGCTCCAAGCCGAAGGCAGGCCTGACCGGCTTTACCGTGTCCAACCTGATGATTCCCGGCGCCGTGCAGGCGTGGGAAAACGCGGCCAACGTGACCGCTCCGGTTGGCAAGCGCGACGAAAGCCAGGTGTACGGCAAGCCGGAGCGTATCGCTTCGCCGCTGCAGATCATGATCGACGGCCCGCTGGGCGGCGCCGCGTTCTCGAACGAATTCGGCCGTCCGGTGCTGGGCGGTTATTTCCGTACTTACGAGCAGAACATCGGCCAGCAGTTCGCCGGCGGCAAGGACACCGTGATGGGTTACCACAAGCCGATCATGATTGCCGGCGGTATCGGCAATATCTCGGCTTCGCACACCCACAAGAATGACATCCCGGTTGGCAGCCTGCTGATCCAGCTGGGCGGTCCTGGCATGCGCATCGGCATGGGCGGTTCGGCTGCTTCCTCGATGGCGACCGGCACCAATACCGCCGACCTGGACTTCGATTCGGTGCAGCGCGGCAACCCGGAAATGGAACGCCGTGCCCAGGAAGTCATCAACGGCTGCTGGCAGCTGGCCGACAAGAACCCGATCATCTCGATCCACGACGTAGGCGCAGGCGGCCTGTCCAACGCCTTCCCGGAAATCACCAACGACGCCAAGCGCGGAGCGATCTTCGACCTGCGCAAAGTGCCGCTGGAAGAATCCGGCATGGCACCGAAGGAAATCTGGTCCAACGAATCGCAGGAACGCTATGTGCTGGCCATCGCGCCAAGCGACCTGGCCGTCTTCCAGGCCTTGTGCGAACGTGAACGCTGCCCGTTCGCCGTTGTCGGCGTTGCAACTGAAGAGCGCCAGCTGAAGGTGATCGACCAGGAAATGGGCAACAACCCGGTCGACATGCCGATGGAAGTCCTGCTGGGCAAGCCGCCCAAGATGCACCGCGACGTGAAGCACGTGCAGAACGACCTGCCGGCCATTGACCTGACCGGCATCCAGCTCGAAGAGGCCGCCAAGCGTGTGCTGCTGCTGCCAACCGTGGCCGACAAGAGCTTCCTGATCACCATTGGCGACCGTACGGTGGGCGGCATGTCCGTGCGCGACCAGATGGTCGGCCCATGGCAGGTGCCGGTGGCTGACTGCGCCGTGACCACCTTGAGCTACGACGGCTACGTGGGTGAGGCAATGGCAATGGGCGAGCGTACTCCGCTGGCAGTGATCGACGCGCCGGCCTCCGGCCGCATGGCTGTAGGCGAGACCGTCACCAACCTGGCCGCCGCGCCAATCAATGATATTTCCGACATCAAGCTGTCAGCCAACTGGATGGCAGCCTGCGGCCAGCCAGGCCAGGATGCAGCCCTGTTCGACACTGTCAAAGCAGTCGGCATGGAACTGTGCCCGGCGCTGGGCCTGTCGATCCCGGTCGGCAAGGATTCCCTGTCCATGCGCACCACCTGGAAGGATGAGGGCGCTGACAAGGCAGTGATTTCGCCGGTGTCCCTGATCGTCTCCGGCTTCTCGCCGGTATATGACGTACGCAAGTCGCTGACCCCGCAAATCCGCACCGACCTGGGCGAAACTTCCCTGATCGTGATCGACCTGGGCCGCGGCAAGAACCGTATGGGCGCCTCCGCACTGGCTCAAGTCATGGGTCAACTGGGCAATACCGCACCCGACGTGGATTCGCCGGAAGACCTGAAAGGCTTCTTCAACGCGATCCAGCAGCTGAACAAGGAAGGCAAGATCCTGGCCTACCACGACCGCTCCGACGGCGGCCTGTACGCCACCCTGGTGGAGATGGCCTTTGCCGGCCGCGCCGGCTTGTCCGTCAACCTGGACATGCTGACCCTGGGCGAAGAAGGCAGCATGGACCATGGCGATGCCAAGAACTGGGCCGGCCAGGTGGCTGAGCGCCGCAATGAGCTGACCCTGTCCGCGCTGTTCAACGAAGAGCTGGGCGCCGTGATCCAGGTGCGCGCCGAAGAGAAATCGGCCGTGATGGACGTGCTGCGCAGCTTCAACCTGGGCGCCTGCAGCCATATCATCGGCAAGCTGAACGACCGTGGCGTGATCGAATTCACCCGCGACGCCAAGATCATCTACTCGCAGCCGCGTGCCGAGCTGCACCGCCTCTGGAGCGAAACGAGCTGGCGCATTTCGCGCGTGCGCGAGAATCCGGCGACTGCGGATGCCGAATACGACCGCCTGCTGGACGAAACCGATCCAGGCATGCAGCCAAAGATCACCTTCGACATGGCGCAAAACATCGCAGCGCCGTTCCTGTCGTCGGGCGTGCGTCCACGCGTTGCCATCCTGCGCGAGCAGGGCGTCAACTCGCACATCGAGACCGCATGGGCGATGCACCGCGCTGGCTTCGCCGCCGTTGACGTTCACATGAGCGACCTGATCTCGCGCCGCGTTTCGCTGGATGACTTCCAGGGCATTATCGCGGTGGGCGGCTTCTCTTACGGCGACGTGCTGGGCGCGGGCGAAGGCTGGGCGAAGTCGATCCTGTTCAACCCGGAGATGGCCGACCAGTTCGCCAAATTCTTCCAGCGCAAGGACACCTTCGGCCTGGGCATCTGCAACGGCTGCCAGATGATGTCGAACCTGAAGTCCCTGATCCCGGGCGCCCATGCGTGGCCGAAGTTCACCACCAATAAATCGGAGAAGTTCGAAGCACGCTTCTCGATGGTGGAAGTGCTGGACTCGCCTTCGATCTTCCTGCAAGGCATGGCCGGCACCCAGACCCCGATCGCGATTGCGCACGGTGAAGGTTTTGCCGACTTCAGCCAGACTGGCAATATCGATGAGGCCATCGGTGCCTTGCGCTTCGTGGACAACAAAGGCAGCGCCACCGAGACTTATCCGTTCAACCCGAATGGTTCGCCGCGCGGCCTGACCTCCGTAACCACGCCTGATGGCCGCTTCACCGTGATGATGCCGCACCCGGAGCGTGTTTCCCGCACGGTGCAGAACTCCTGGCACCCGGATGGCTGGGGCGAGGATTCTCCTTGGGCGCGCATGTGGGGCAACGCGCGCAAGTTCATCGGTTAAGGACTCAAGCGCGGCGCCGGCGGACTGCCAGCAGGGCGGCGAAACCGCCAAGCATCAAGACGGCCCCGCCCGGGGCCGGTACCTGGGTCGCATCGGCGAATTGGAAGTCGTCGGCGACCCAGTTTCCATTCAATTGCCCGAGTTCGTGCCGGTCGATCCGATAGCCTGTGATCGGGCCCAGCGCGGCGAAAATGCTGGTGTCGACAAAGGACAGCGGTTCAGGCAGGCCGGGATGGCTTTCCGGCAAATCGAAGACGACTGAACCAAGCTCGCTGGTGCCGTTCAGGGCCACGATCGTCACCTGGTCTGCACCGCCTTCGCCAAAGCCATAGTACTGATTGCGGCCGAACCAGGCGCCCGTCAATACTTTGTTCGTGGTGATGGTCATGCCAGTCGAACCGTCCGCGTTCGAGACAAAATAATGGCCGGAATGAGGAATGCCGAATAGGGGGCTGCCCGGCCCACCGACCCGGTATTGGTCGCCAACGACGCCAAAGCGAGCATCCCAAATGACGCCTTGATATTCGAGGGTGGCTGTCGGATTAGTCCATTGAATACCGCTGGCGCTGTCAAGCGCAGGTGGAACAGGCAGGTCGTCGAATGTGGCGATCACGCCTGCCTTGGCAGGGACTGCGATAATAAAAGCAGTGCAAGCAATTAACTGGCGTAACGCGAGTTTACTCATTTTCCAGCCTCCTTTTAGTTGTCACGAGTTTAACTCGTCACCTTCGGAGGCGACAATTGTGCGCATTATGGCTGTTGTTTTGGCGTCGGCTATCGGCTACTAAATTGCACGCCAAATGCTGGCTTGTTCGCGCCAGATGTGGACTTACTCCCCGGGCGCAAGGTGTTTGCCTGCTTCGCGCACGCTCAGTTTCGACAGTTTCGTCTTATTTTCAGCAATGAATTGAGCGACATTATGTGGAGCGTGCTTCGCATAATCCCGCAGGGCCCAGCCAATTGCTTTCTGAATGAAAAATTCATTTTCATGGCCAAGCGCGAGTGAATATCGGAAGAGGCGCATCTCATCGGTTTTGCCACGCCAGCCTAATTGGTGGAGCAGGGCGATTCGCCGCATCCAGAAATTTTCGTGAATTAAAGCGGCATCCATCCCATGATGGTCATAGCGGAGGACGTCGCCGATAATGCCTGCCATTCCATCGACCGAATCCCACCATGATTTGAGGAGCACAAAGCCCAATAAGGCGGGTAAATCGGCGGCATCGAATTGTTTCCAATGTGCCGCCACCAAATCCAGGGCCGCATATTGGTACTCCCGTTCAGGCAATTGCCAAAGTTCGCCAGCGACGTCGATCAGCTCAACGGGTTCTGCGCCTTTGAAGGCCCGGATAAGCGGCTTGATCGCTTCGCGGCGCACCGGGGTGACGATGCCGAGGAAGGGGAACTGGTCGCGCATGTAAGCGCGCATCGCCGGCGCGCGCGCGGGGTCGGACAAGGGGGCGAGGGCAGCGATGAAATCTTTGGTCGTTGGCATAATAAAAAAAGCGCCCCGCGGGGCGCTTCATCAAGGCGGCCAGCAAAGGCCCACCTGGGTTTATTGCACTTTAGCCTTGGCAACCAGCTGGTCGCGGTAGGCTGCAACTTTACGCTGGGTCAGGGATTCAGCAATCTGGCCCTTGATCTCTTCCAGGGCTGGCACCTTGGCGGCGCGGGAGCCTTCCAGCTTGATCACGTGGTAGCCGAATTGCGATTGCACTGGCTTGTCGGTGATCTGGCCGTCCTTCAGGGCGACCATGGCATCGGCGAATGGCTTCACGTAGTTGCCTGGGGCTGCCCAATCCAGGTCGCCGCCGTTGGCAGCCGAGCCTGGGTCCTGGGAGGCCTTGGCCAGCTCTTCAAACTTGGCGCCGCCTTTCAGCTTGGCGATGATGTCGGTGGCTTCTTTTTCGGTCTTCACCAGGATGTGGCGGGCGTGATATTCCTTGTCGCCTTTGGATGCCTTGAACTGTTCGTAAGCGGACTTGATCTCAGCGTCGCTGACAGGGTTCTTCTTGACATAGTCGACCAGCAGGGCGCGGATGATGATGTCCTGGCGTGCTTGTTCCAGGGCTTCTTTCACTTCCTTGTTGGCAGCAACGCCTTGCTTGGTGGCTTCCTGCACCAGCACTTCACGGCCGATCAGGGATTTCTTGATCATGTCGCGCAGTTGTGGCGAGTCAGGCTGGCCTTGGGCAGCAGCTTGTTTGACAGCGGCTTCCATCTGGGCCGATGGGATAGCTTTACCGTTCACGGTAGCGACGTTCTGGGCAAAAGCAGGGGTCGCTGCAACTGCGATCAGGGCCAACAGCAGGGTAGCTGGTTTGAATTTCATTGAGTGTTTCCTTAGTTAAAATAAATCCGGCGCCGCTTGGGCGCCGGATCAGGTCCGTGACGGATTATTGTACTTTGGCTTTCTTAACCAGGGATTCCTGATAGGACTGCAGTTTCGCGCGCATCAGGGAATCGGCGATACGTGGCTTCACTTCTTCCAGGGTAGGCAGCTTGACTGGACGGGTGTCTTCAACCTTGATCACGTGGAAGCCGCTTGGGGTTTGTACTGGCTTCTCGGTAACCTGGCCTTTTTGCAGGGAGGTGAAGGCGTCTGCGAAGACTTTAGGGAAGTTGCCTGGGGTGCCCCAGTCCAGGTCGCCGCCGTTGGCTGCGGAACCGGTGTCCTTGGAGTTCTTGGCCAGGTCTTCGAACTTGGCGCCTGCTTTCAGCTTGGCGATGATGTCGGTCGCTTCTTTCTCGGTTTCCACCAGGATGTGGCGCACGTGGTATTCCTTGTCGCCTTCGGCAGCAACGGCGCGGTCATATTCAGCCTTGATTTCGGCATCGCCGACCGGGTTCTTCTTCACGTAGTCCGCAGCGAGCGCATTCAGCATGATGTCCTGGCGTGCCTGTTCCAGAGCAGTCGTTACGTCCTTGCTCTTGGCCAGGCCTTGTTTCTCAGCTTCCTGGATCATTACTTCGCGGCCGATCAGGGATTTCTTGATCATTTCGCGCAGTTGTGGGGTGTCTTGCTGCTGGCCTTGGGCAACGACTTGCTTGACCAGGGCGTCAACCTTGGCGGTCGGGATGGCTTTGCCATTGACGACAGCTGCGTTCTGGGCGAAAGCTGGTGCAGCGGCAACGGCGATAAGTGCGAGCAGCAAGCGGGCTGGCTTGAAAGTCATTTAGTTTAATTCCTAGGGAAAGTTTACTGAATTGCGGGGATTTTGGGCTGGTT
>Ga0209130_1001066_pt1 | contig 20624 bp, 23 predicted proteins | sample AraplaMF_Cvi_mLB_FD_184264 | JGI IMG/M metagenome (GOLD analysis project Ga0209130, IMG submission 184264) | Arabidopsis root microbial communities from the University of North Carolina, USA - plate scrape MF_Cvi_mLB (SPAdes) (version 2) | ecosystem: Host-associated > Plants > Roots > Endosphere...
CGTCATGCGAAGAGCTCTAAAGTCGACGGACGGATGAACTTCTCATCGTCGATTGTAAATGCTTCGACGATGCTTCTTTTCGGTGGTGGTTAAGGAAATGTCCATTTTTTTCGGTGCCTTCGACCGAAAACGGCATTTATCGGCCATTGCTGAAGCGTACCCCTAAAGCCATGGTTTGATTGCGGCTCGCCTTCCGCTATTCATCTCTCGATAGACCGGAGGGGGTAAGCAAATGAATGGATGGTTCCTTGCCGGCCAGGTTTTGAACCGGACCCCCCTGGATATCGCCATCGCTATCAGGATGACCGAATGAGCGACGACGAACTCTTTGAGATGGGTCGCGCCGCGTTGGTGGACACTCGCGACATCCCGTTCGCATCTCGCGGGCGACCTGCTATCCATTTGCGATGAGATTCGTCATCGCTCTGCTTCTGGTGTTCGCGAACACTCAATCGGTCCTTGCCACCCAACCAGTGGCGGCAAAGGTGTCTGTGTGCTTCACTCCATCAGAACAATGTGAAGATCGTATCGTGGCCGAAATTGATCGGGCCAGGGCGTCCATCCGAGTCCAAGCTTACGGATTCACGTCGCTTCCTATCATCCACGCCCTTCAGCGAGCGGCAGGCAGAGGCGTTGAAGTGCTGGCGATCCTCGACAAGACGAACGAGCGGAAATATTCCGGTGCGACGTTGCTCGAAGCTGCAGGAATCCCCGTGTGGATCGACTACATGCCATCCATCGCGCATAACAAAGTCATTCTGATTGATGAATCCTTGGTGATCGGCGGGTCGTACAACTACACCGCTGCGGCACAAAGGAGAAATGCCGAAAACGTCACCTTCATCGAAGGCCGAGAGGTCGCGCGCGAGTTCTTGGCGAATTGGGACAGCCGGCTGAAGGCGTCACGAGCGTTCGAAGGGCCGAATGCCATTTCGAACAAGGAGGCAAACTGACGATTTCGGACGTCTACGAGCCGAATAGCTCCAAATCGGCTCGATGATGTGCAGTTCCTGGCAATTCCTGGAGGGGTAGCCGCAGGTCTTAGCCGGCTAGCGACGTCAATTTGGCTGGCGCATCGACGATGAGATCCGCTCCGGCAACCTCGAGTTCCTCTCGGCTGCCATAGCCCCAAAGGACGCCGACGGCGCGCATCCGGTTCGCGTGAGCCCCGGCGATGTCGTATTTTCGATCCCCCACCATCAGGCAGTCCTTCACATTCAACTCAGTGTCCTGAAGAATATGCGCCAACAGTTCAGGCTTGTGGTCCAGACCAGCTCCGGGCACTGACCCATAGATGCCCTGAAAGACCCCCGACAATCCGTGATTTTCAAGAATCCGCTCTGCGAAGCTTTTTCGTTTGGAAGTCGCCAAGAAGAGACCGACGCCTTGAGAATGCAGCCTGACGATCGCTTCTCTTATTCCGGGGTAGAGCTCACTTAATAGGAGGCCACGGGTTCCGTAATCGGCTCTGTAGGCTTCCACCGCTTCGGTGACACGGTTATCGCCGAAAGAGCTGAGAAGATACCGCATCACGTCTTCGATCGGCGGTCCGATGATCGAGCTGATATCCATCTCCGGGTCGGTTTTATGGCCGAGCACCCGCAACGCCGCGCGGCAGCTTGAGAGGATGCCTGGTTGGGAATCAACCAGTGTTCCATCGAGATCAAGGAGGAGGTTCGAAGCGGCATAGGGCACGGCATCTCGCTTTCATATCATGCGGGTCAGCACAGAGCCCGCTATAAACATGGTCACCGTGGAGCGGGTCAAGAGAAGCCGCTGTAGGAAGCGGATGCCTTCAAGAATTAGGCAAGTCTTAGTGTTTTGGCGATCAGCCAATATCACGTGCTAGTCGCGTGGTGTGGAGTACTACACCAGCCGGTGCCAGGTCAGTGACGTCCGCTTTTGGGATGCGCCCGCTTCCGCAATAAGCCATAAACGGACAACACGCCTAGCCCCCATAGATTCCGCGGTACAGGCGCAATCCGCCCAAAGCCCGTAGGCAATTGCGTATACAGCTAGGGAATCAACAAAAGCGCTTCCGGAGGGTTGCGGCTATCGCCCGACTCCCGCGGCCGCACTTTGACTGCGCTGAATGGTGCCATTGCCGTTACTTTCGCGACAGGCCTGCAACCCGTGCATCGATCAGCCGAAATAATTCCGCCTGAGGCGCACCCTCCAGCCTACTGGGGCATGGCTCTTCAATTGTCAGCCATGGTTGTTTTCGTTTTGTCCAGATGTGGGCAACAACGGTGAGCTGATGAAGCAAATTTCGCGAAGACATTGGGACAGGATTGCGGGCTGGTGACACGGGTTCAAATCCATTCATCCTTTCTGTCCTAACCCCGCGAGCCCGTTACTTGCCATCTGCAGTACTGCACGCACGAACTCTTGCGTCACTTCCTTCGTCTCAATCTGCCGGTCAACAAGAAGCAGGGACAGCCCGTGCACCAGGGACCACAGGAATGATGCGGCGTTCAACAGTTCCGGCCCTGGCATTCGGCTCTGAAGCCGCGCCTCAATAAGGGCGTACGTCGTCTGGCGCAGATTGCGGGCTTCGTGACCCGCTTGCGATGCGCTTGGAAACCCCTCGCCGAACATCAGCCGATAGAGTGCGGGGTTGTCCAGGGCAAAACCGACATAAGCTTCGCCGATCCCTAGAAACCCTTGATCATATTCGTCGGCCGCCGCTGAGAGAATGCCAACCAACTCGGCGCAACCCTGCTCGACCAGGCCGAGCGCCAAAGCATCGCGATTGGGGAAATGATGGTAGAGGGCGGGGTCGGAGACGCCAATTCGCCGCGCTATTTCACGGAGGTTTAGAAAGGAAGGGCCGCGCTCAGCAAGCTGGGTCCGAGCCTCGTGAAGCGTCACCTCCCGCAAATTGCCATGGTGGTATTTCGCCGCCTGCTGTCTTGACTTCGCGGACATATTGGCATTTCCTTGCTCTCTATCTTAGCGACGCTAAGATACCAAGTTCAAGCTCTATGTCGAGAGGCACCACATGCAGGCCGGACAGCCGAGTGAAACAGCTCTTCGCGTCGCTGCCCATCGCGCCGCGCATCAGATTGTCGAAAACGGAGAAGTCTTTGCTGACCCATACGCTGAGGCCGTACTCGGTCCGGATGCGGCGGCGCTGATTGCCGCCGCAGTTGCAGATCAATCGATGCGTCCAATGCGGCTAATGTTTGCGGCTCGCAGCCGTTTCGCCGACGATTGCCTGCGCGATGCAGTCGCACGCGGCGTCCGTCAAATCGTCATTCTCGGGTCGGGATTGGATACATTTGCGCTTCGTAATCCATATCAAAGCCATGGCGTGCAAGTATTTGAGGTCGATCATCCATCCACGCAGCAATGGAAACAGGAGCGGTTGCGTCAAGCGGGCCTGCCAGTACCGGCGGCCACGCACTACGCACCACTCGACTTTGAACGCGACACGCTTGGTTCCGTGTTGGCTGCCGCAGGGTTGGATGATCGACGTCCCGCTTTCTTTCAATGGCTCGGAGTCGTCATGTACCTTGGGAAGGAGGCTGTGTTTAAGGTGTTGAGCTTCATCGCAGAGCTGCCCCAAGCCGAACTCGTCTTGGACTATACAGAGCCTTTGGAGAACTACCCGCCGAACAGGCAGGCATTCATGCGGAAGGTTGCGCGAAGGGCGGCGGAGGCCGGGGAAGAGTGGCTGACATTCCTCGACCCTACGGAAATATCAAAGAAGCTTTCAATGTTGGGATTCCACGATCAGGAAGACCTCGGGTTAGCCGATATCCAAGCTCGCTACGCTTTCGAAAAGGATCGTGCGCAAACGCGAGACGCAGCAGGGCCTCATATTCTTCGAGCACGAAACGGAACAGACCAGAGCCAATGCAAATGAACCTTCGTTCCGTTCGCATGCAGGCATCAATCAGCCGTAACTGGCTCCGGAAACCTCCATTTCCCGTCTAGAATATCGACGTGGGGACGATAGAGCCTGACGGTGTAATTCCAGCCTGCCATTACGGGCAGGCAGTTGATCACCTTGCCGTCGCAGCCGCCGAACTGAATGTCGACAGAGCCGTCAGCACCTTTCCTCGATGTGATGTTGTTGAGTGAGTATGCGTTAAGATCGTTCTTTTGGAAGTAGCCGTCGGCATTGTAGAGGCTGATAGACCAGAAGCCGTCGACGGGAACGTCGCCGACGTGGACCTTGTAGACGGTCTTGCCGTCGTTCTTGGGCGGCGTGAAGTTCAGGTAGATCGCATCCTTGGGCGGATTGCCGCCCCACGTCGTGGCGGCCGAGATTAAATGTTGAATGGGATCGACCTGCTTCTTGGTTCCGAAGGAACGGCTTGTATCGGTCAGCGTCGTTCCGAGATCAATGAGAGCCTTGCGAATCTTGCTCTGGCTCGACTGGTCCCATTTGGGAACCTCGAACGCACCAACAGACTTCTGCTCGACTTTCAGCTCGTCCTGAAGGTGGTGGGCTGCCTCCATGTCAGCCGGATTGGACGGGTCGACTAGCGTCCGCACACCAACCAGCATGTACCGCGTGCCAATCTTCTTCCTTGTGAATGTGTGCGGGCCCGGCTTGTAGGTCGCTGGTGGTGAGTACATGTCCTCGCTGATCGCCTGCATAGACATGAAGCGTTTGCCCGAATCCGGAAGCGTGATTGTGACTGGTCCCGCATCGAGATCGAACACTGCCGCCGAATAGAGTGTGTCACGATTCTGGCGGATGACCGTCTGCGCATCGACAGGCGAGAGATCACGATGATGTTCGAACTTTCCGAATCCGCCCTCCTTCAACGCAACCACACTGAGATAGAGATCGCTTTCGGCTCGGACGAAGTTCTCTACAGTCACTGGTAGGTTATCGTCGGCCAAGGTCGGGCCCACGAGGCTTGTCGCGAGCATGAGCCCAACTGTACCGATTTTGAATATTCGACGCATGTGACCACTCCTGTTTGGATGATCGCCTTGCAGCAGGGTCTCACCTGGCTCGACATCCGGAAGGACCTGGCCTTATGGCTCTATCAATCCCCGAGGGGAGCGGAAGTACGTTACAGTAAACGCGAGCGTAAATTCGATCAGTGGCCACCATGGGCCAACTGCGGAAGACGATGGTCTTCCGCTTCGCGCCCAGAGCGGACATGCACCATTGGCAAAACCAATTTAATACCTCGTTGGAAAGGGTCTGCGGGCTTGATTGAGGTTACATGATGATCGGCGGCTGATTGCGTTCGGAGGTTCCATTGGATCGCTTTGCTTTCGGCGATCAACCAGTTCTTGCCGATAGGCTGCTAGACCTCGTTTTGCGCGGTCTGAAGACCGCGACGTGCTGGCCGGTCGAGTAAGGACAACAAACTGAAGTCGGTCGCCGGTCTGCCGTATGTGACGGCGACGGCATTCCTAGTGCAATATTGGAGACGATCTCTATCGAGCAGGTGGCGTTCGATCTGGTCAGTCAAGAGTTTGCTGCCAAGGAAGGAGAAGGAGATTTAAGCCTCACTTATTGGCGGACCTCGCACCGTGAGTATTTCGAGCGAGCGGGTGTCTACGGCCCGACATGTTGCTGTGGTGCGAAACCTTCCGGTTGATCGAGATAATCGAAACGCCACCACAGTCCCTGGAGGGTCGCTAAGGGCCGACAGCGGATTCCGCCTCGGCCGGATTGGGCCGAAAGCTGTCATTTCGATCTCTCAACCTTTGCACTCTCCAAGGGCACTTTTGATGAAGTCGGGTACCCGATTAAATTGGCGCCGACTCGATGGAACCCTCTCCTTGCCCCATCCGCTCGCTATAAGCATCGGTGGAAATGAGGGTTTCCAATCATCCTCGTCGGAGTCAAACGCGAGGACCTTCGTCGTCGGACCACTAATTCAAGGCCGCCACTGAGGGGCCTTTTCTTTTGGGGCGCCGCCAACCCGCGGACGATCAAACTCGCGAAGTTTGCTGGGGCGGCCCCAGACCTAAAGCGAACTCGGCGGGCGCCGCTCTAAAACATGTCGTATTTACCGCCACTTCGGTCGATGTTCTACGTTGTATCTTAGTTCAGCGGCCGTCGCGAACGGCCCAAAGAGTTGAAGAAGGCGCACTTCGTTTTCGCTGCTTAGCTGATTCCGCTCGCAGAAATCCTTGACGGCCCAAACACTGGCCGAGACGTCGCGAGTTACCTCTTGTGGCTGGATGCGCTGCATTCAATTCCTCCCGTTGAACGCGGCGAACATACACAAGCTTATTTTAGAAGCAATTAAAATAAGACATATCGAACGGAAAATGTCCGGTACCGGACATTTTCATTACCTGGCGAGCCTCCTCCGCGAAAGCTTGATTTCGGTTTCAGACGACAAGACGAACTCCGGCTGCTTGAGGAACGATCTGAACGCTGACCTGGTGTCATAGTAAAGTTGACTCTTTGTCCCGCTCGGCTGACAAGAACCTTTCGTTCGGAAAAGGAAGGGTCCATGGCAGACGTGACAATTACAGAAGCGACCGCGGCGACTGGCGAGACCGAAATGGTGACGGCCAAGGCAGGAAAGTCCGCAAGGCGCAAAATGAACTCAGCCGACGCCACCGAAGTGGCATTGAAGGCGAAGACGGCAAAGCAACCGGCCGCAAAGTCGAGGAAATATAGCGACGAGGAAAGGCTCGAAAAGGTCAGGCTGATCGATGCGCAGATCAGCGATGGCAAACGCACGCTCAAAGAAGCAGTCAAGGATGCCGGAATCTCGGACCAGACTTACTATATTTGGAAGCGGAATGTGACGCCGCATACGCAGCTAGAGGAGGGGCCCATTGCCGCCGGCGATGAATTCCGTGATTTGCTTAAGCTTGAAGCAGAAAATTTGAGGCTGCGTAAGCTGCTGGCGGAAAAGCTCCGTGCGGAAAACGCTGATCTGCGCAGGCGTCTGGGACTTGATTGATCGGCGCTTCACCTACAGTTTTCTGATCGCTGAGTGGCATAGTGACCGATCGCATAGGCATTTACGAAAGCTCATGCATCCACATTGCGCTCGTGGTTGAAGCATAAAGTGAGGAGCTATATTGATGCTCGACAGAAACGGCGTATGCAGCGCCGGTAGTGATCAAAGCTTCTGTAAGATGGGAAATCCATGAAGACGCCACAACGAAACTTCGTTGTTGAATTCAAGTCGGTGCGAAGGCAGCCAAAGGTCGGAAACAGCTCGATATGGGGTGACACCGACCTCAAGTCGCTGGTCCGAGAGGTTGAAGGCGATGCGCCGCATCTTTTCAACTTGCAGCAAGCATCTCCGATCCACGGCAATAATGACGACACGCCGTCGAGTCAGGTGAGCGCGGGTGCTCCGGCTGAAGACAGCGCCAAGCTCGCGGCGAGACAGTCGGCGGAATCGCTGTCAGATGAAGTGCAATCCAGGGAGCTGGACCAGCCCAGCGCAAAGACGTCGATTGTCGAGTCTTTAGGGGAGCAAGGGAGCGACCCGACGTCGTCCGAAGCCACAAACGACCCGGTGCAAGGGCACGCGGAGTACGCGGGCGTGAATATTGACGTCGTCGCGAACGAGGAGCGAGAAGTTCAAGTCGATAAGGTTTCCAACGAAATCTCAACGGATGAGCTGATTGCGCTTGAGGCGGAGAACCAGCGACTTAAGCGGCTCTTCGCTGAAAAACTTCATGAACAGAACCTGCAACTGAAGAGAATGCTCGTGCGGTTTGATCTGTAATAACGGATGCGCTGCAGACTACGACGCTGGCGATGACCTTCTCGTCTTGTCAATATCGCGTTTTGGTAGCAGACTTCTGTCTGCCAGTTGGTGAGGACCACCAACTGCTGCGGCTCAAAGCTGTTATCTCTAAACCTCCGACCTTGTCTTTGGGCGAGATAAATTGGCCGCACTGCTCGCCCCTCGAGCCGAGGGAGACCGAAGTGGCGACGAAGGCGAGAGGGGCCGCTCCGCCATCCGTTGGGTCTCTCGAAGCTTTCAGGGATCAAGAAATCAAAAATAGTGGCAATCCTCCTAGTTCGATTAGTTCGATCTAGTCTATCGGATTCGCGGAGATCGGGCGCCGTCTACGGTTCAAATATTTCCTTTTCCACGACAAATTCGACCCGGCTCGAACTATAAAATCCTTTTGAAAACAGAGCTGGACCAACGAGGTTCGCCGTTGCTACAACGTGAGTTTCTATAACATATTCGGCCAAAGATATCTGCAAAAGCCTAGCTTCTTCGGGAGATGCAGGCCTGCAGCGCAATCTCATTGCTTGACGTCGTAGGTTGTCTATCCCGGCCGCTTTCAACATCTCAGCCGTGGACACGTTCTGTTGCTCCGATGACCGATAAGCTGCCTCATAAATAGCCTTGAGCCCCGGCATTTTTGCCATCGGGAAATAGTTGCGACCAAGCGTGACAGGAAGCCCGTCGGCCTTTCCCACGACAACAACACTCAAAACCGCATCGCCCAATCTAATACCTAACTTTTCTGAAATGAGCGGAGAGGAAGGTATCTCTGCAACCTCCAAGATTTTTCTGCTCGGAGTGCGAGCGTTTTCAAGCAAATTTTGCTCGAAGAACGTCCGAGAGCCGATCCGGAAATCGAGGACCTTTTCCGTCACAAAGGTGCCGCGACCGTGCTCTGCGCGGATAAGCCCATTGTCCTGTAGGCTGGAGAGCGCGCGACGGACAGTCTTTCGAGCGACGCCAAACTTTGTGGCGAGCTCAATTTCAGACGGCAATTTGTCTCCGGGCGCCCAAATTCCTTGAGTGATCTGATCTACAAGCGTGTCACCGATTTGGCGCCACAGATTAATTCCGTCGGATTCCACGTTTTCCTCTCTCATTTCGCCCCTTCCGTCCGCGACTGCAAATGATTCCAAACAGTCACGAAACCATTACACAACTTGTCTACTAGAGGGTACCACTTCGGACATTGACACAGGTCAAGTGGCGACACGCTAGCAGCACTCAAATAACTCAGGGCTTTCGTATGACATCTCTCGCCATCGAACAACCAGTGCGGGTTATAAGCACTATAGTACCAGCTAATGTTTCAGCAAGCAGGGTTGTCGTCGATCAAATCTCAAAAGGCTTTGGCTCGGTACAGGTCTTGCGCAATGTCTCCCTGGAAATCGAAAAAGGCGAGTTTCTTACGCTCCTCGGCCCGAGCGGTTGCGGCAAATCGACATTGCTTCGTATCATTGCTGGGCTTGAGCAACAGGACATCGGCCACATCACAATCGGTTCAAGGCGTGTCGATGACATACGCCCAAAAGGACGCGATGTCGCCATGGTGTTTCAGTCGTATGCGCTGTATCCACATATGACAGCTGCTGCCAATATGGCGCTTCCGCTTCGAATGCGCCGACTTAGCAAAGCACAGCGACTCCCGTTAATCGGACGGCTCCTGCCGGAGACCACGAAGATTGAAGCCGAAATCGCAAACGAGGTCTCGCAGGTTGCTGCTGCGATCGGAATTGATCACTTGCTTGATCGAAAGCCGGCGCATCTTTCCGGTGGACAGCGTCAACGGGTGGCAGTTGGTCGCGCAATGGTTCGACATCCGTCCGTCTTTTTAATGGACGAGCCACTCTCCAGTTTGGACGCGAAATTACGTGTCCAAATGCGCTCTGAAATCAAGGACCTCCATCGGCGCGTTGGGGCAACTTTCGTATACGTAACTCATGATCAAGCCGAAGCAATGACGATGTCGGATCGCGTTGCCGTCATGAAGGATGGCGAGATTCTCCAGGTCGCGTCGCCGGTCGAAATCTACGCGGCACCAGCTAACATCGGCGTGGCGGAGTTCGTTGGCAGCCCAAAAATCAACTTACTTCCTGGTCTCGCGGTAGATCGGCGTCACATCAATATAAATGCGGCCACAATAGCTGTTAACGTGGATATGCCGCGGGGATGCAAGGCTACCATCGGCATTCGTCCAGAAGCATTTCAGATCGCTCCGCGCGCTGAAGCAGGAGCACTCACGGGCATTACACGAACGGTCGAGCATATGGGCGCCGACCTTTATGCCCACCTGGACGTGGATGGGCTGACAAATCCTATAGTCGTCCGGCTATTTCCGGAAGCCGTTCCCAATCTCGCCCCTGGGCAGCGCCTGCATTTAACCGCACAGCCAGAACGGATTTTGGTCTTTGACGAAAGTGGAGTCCGCATCTCGTCTGCCGGTATCGCTTCTATGCGGAGCGTCAGATGAGCGCGATCCATGGCATTCCTCAATCCATCCGTAGAATACCGTTTCTTCGCACGAGGCCAGCAAACGAAACCATTGTCGGATACGCATTCTCCGCGCCGGCTTTCCTTTTAATGCTCATATTCTTGTTCCTCCCAACGATAGCTGTCGTGGTAATGGCCTTTACTGATTGGCAATTTGGAGCGGCCAGCTTTCATTTTGTCGGATTTTCTAATTTTTTGGCCTTACTAGGTGACCGTTCCTTCCTAAAGGCTCTTTCAAATACGGCTCTGTATGTCTGTCTGACGGTTCCAGCCACAGTGGGACTAGGGCTTCTCTTGGCATTGCTGATCGAAGCGGACAAGAGCTTGCGGGCCTTCTACCAAGCCGCTCATTTCCTTCCTTTTATGGCGACGCTCACCGCCATGGCCGTTGTCTGGGAGGCCTTACTGCATCCCACCGTTGGTTTGGTGAACCAGGTCTTCAACGATCTTGGACTTCCGGTGGCGAATTGGTTGAGGAACGAGCAAACAGTTCTTCCAACGTTGGCCCTAATCGGCGTTTGGCAAAACATCGGCTTCGCGATGATCCTGTTCGCCGCCGGACTGAAGGCCATTCCGGTCGACCTTTACGATGCTGCGGATATCGATGGTGTCGATACGACACTGGATCGGCTCCGTACGGTCGTGCTGCCGATGCTCGGCCCGACAATGATGTTCGTCGTCATTCTGGTCGCGCTTCGGGCCTTTGAAATCTTTGACATCGTCAAAATCCTGACAAACGGAGGCCCAAACGGCGCGTCGGACGTCTTGATGAGTACGCTGTACCGACAAAGCTTCGAATATATGCGGGCAGGCTATGGCGCGGCCATTACGGTCATCTTCCTCGTAATCGCAACGACGTTGACACTCATGCAGGCGCGCATCTTCGATGGCAGGGTGCACTACTGATGACCGGGCGCACTCTTTCACTTCGACACAAGGTCGGGCGGCATGCTGTTCTTCTCACGTCCAGTCTTATCGTTCTATTTCCGTTCATCTGGATGGCGAGCCTGTCTCTCAAGCCGCCGGGGGAGATATTTGCTAGCGGATTCAGTCTGTTACCAGAACGCTGGTACCTTATCCAAAACTATACGAAAGCCCTGACAGCTGCACCATTCGGCTTATACTTGCTTAACGGATTAATCGTTTGCAGTGCAGTCCTGGTACTCCAAATCACGACTTCGACCTTGGCTGCTTATGCGCTTGCCAAGATTCCCTTCAAAGGAAGAGATGTATTTTTCGGCGTAGTTCTCATATCAATATTAATACCACAGCAAATACTTGCACTGCCGCTTTTTATTCTCTTCTATAACATTGGATTGTTGAACACTTACGCTGCATTAATTTTACCTTACGCTGTCTCGCCCTTCGGAATATTTCTTTTCAGGCAATTCTTTCGATCGATTTCCGATGAAGTCGTGCACGCTGCCCGGCTTGATGGATTGTCAGAGCTTAGCATCGTCTTCCGCATCATCTTGCCGATGTCGCGAGCGCCCCTCATCGCCTTTGCCACGTTCTCAATTGTGGGCCATTGGAACGATCTATTCTGGCCCTTAATCGCGGTCAGCGACCAAAAGCTCATGCCGCCGGCGCTCGGTGTCCTAGCATTTCGAACAGAAGAAACAGGCATCGACTATGGCCCGCTGATGGCGGCAGCCACGCTCGTCGTGGCTCCATTGCTCGTCGCGTTCGTCTCATCCCAGCGGCGAGTCATTGATGGACTGACGTACCAGTCGCCACGGCAACGCTAGTCATCGAGGCACGATTTCACCTCAACGTAAAGAAAGAGGACGGTTTGATGAAAAAAACTCTTTTGAAATTCTTCGCCATATTCTCCGCGATAACTACCTTCGTGGTTCAGCCAGTTTTCGCCGAACCCGTAACGCTCTTGGTTTCGTTCTCCTACGGTCCCTACAAACCTATGTTTGACGACCTGAAGCATAGCTTTGAGGTCGCTAATCCAGGTATAAAAATAAACTACTTGACACCCATTATGGACACCCATGAGGACCATCTTCAGCAGGTGTTCCGTGCCCGACTGACCGACAACGTTCCGGATGTTTCGTTTCAGGGGAATCATCTCGTCAGCTTTCTAGTTCAGCGTGATTTCCCAGTTCCATTGGATCCGTTTATTGACAAGGATTCTGAGTGGAAAGGCCTCGGTGTTGCGAGTGGCGCTTTGTCAGTCGCACGTAGAAACGGCAAAACTTACGGAATAGGTTTTCAGACATCGGCGCCAGCCATCCTCTACAACGGAGCCTTGGTAAGGCGCGCTGGCGGCGACCCCGCAAATCTCCCTAAGACATGGCCCGATGTTCTCGCGTTATCGAAGAAGATCCAGGCGCTCGGCGGCGGCGCCATGGGAGGATTTTTCGACTATGACGCAAGCGGCAACTTCACGTTTCAAGCTTTATTGCAGGGGCAAGGCGGAAGCATGATGTCCCCGGATGAGAAGGCACTCGCGTTTAATTCGCCGCAAGGGATCCTGTCCTTAGATGTCCTGAGACAGTTTGCGACCGATGCAGGCATGCAAGACATGACGCGAAATCAAGCCTACCAAGCGTTCGGCGCCGGGACGATTGGCGTCTTCCCAACAGCCAGCTCAAATATTGGCCAATTTGAACAACTTGCGGGAGGAAGGTTCGATGTTCTGGTTGGGCCCTGGCCGGTGAAAGATGGCAGCGGTAGCCTGCCAGCAGGAGGCCGGACAGTGATGATGTTCACGCATGACGCATCAAAACAACAAGCTGCGTGGAAGTTTATCAAGTTTGTCGAAGGCCCCACCGGTCAAACGTCAATGGCAAAATTCACCGGCAGCCTTCCGAACAATGATATCGCGGTAGCGGATCCGAAGTACCTGGCTGATTTCTACAAAGAACACCCGAACCAGCTTGTCCTTGTTAAGCAGCTAAAGTCGATGGGCAACTTCTATTCCTTCCCAGGTGAACACACCGCTGAAATTGTTACCGCCATTACTAACCATCTTCAAGGCGTAGTCAGTCTCAAGGACACGCCAGAAACGGCAATGGCCGGAATGGTCCGGGACGTTCAAGCGCTTCTCCCGAACTAACCGCTGTGAACAGGCACTTGGAATAAACTGGAATCGGAGAAACTGGGACATGACTAGCATAGCATTTGAAACAACACCGTTGAACAAGGGCATTGGGGCAGATGTTCACGACATCGACCTCGGGCTGCTTTCGGAGAGTGACAGCAAAGACGTCTATCGCGCTTTGCAAGCCGCAGTCGACGAGCATCTTATGTTGCGCTTTCGCAGTCAGACGTCGGATCCCGCCAAGGTGGTCGCCTTTGCCAGACATTTTGGATCCCTCATGAATTTGAAGCGGGCAGACAACCCGGATGCGATCCACGTGCCTTCCTGCCCGGAAATCAAAGTCATATCGAATGGTCGCACAGAGGATGGCCGGCCTTTGGGTGACGGCGGAAATTCTGTCGCGCAAATTTGGCATACGGACGGAAGTCACAAGGAGAGGCCACCCGCCTACACCATCTTCTGCGCGCAACAGGCGCCAGCGAACCCGCCCAAAACATGCTTCATGAGCATGTACCAAGCGTATGAGAGCCTTCCTGCGGCGTTGCGCGACCGTATCGCCTTGCTTCGCGTTATCCACCATTATTATCCCCGCTCAAACGAGGAGGACATCTTCTGGAACGGATCTGCCTTGACGCGCAACGAACGAGAGGTCGGTCCTATTCACCCCCTCGTTCGCGTTCATCCACTGAGCGGCAAGCCGGCACTTTTTCTTCCCCAAAGGCGCGACGCCATCATTTTAGGGTTGAGCGACGAAGAGGGGTTTAAGTTACTCGATGATCTCTTCCGCCATGTTTTAGCGCAAACGGATACCTGCGCTGTAGGCCTCGAGCCAAGCGACATCGTGATTTGGGACAATCGCTTTTCTCTGCACGGGCGCGAAGGCTGGGATCCGTCCGAGGATCGGGTGATGTGGCATCTAACGGTCGAAGGAGAGGTGCCAATCGCCGTCCGGAGCGAGGCGGCCCTCCAGCCCGCCATCGCGTGAAACCACGGTTGTAACGTCGTCAATTCCAATAGTTCAAAAGGAGAGCACTATGAGTGAAAAGGAAATGTTTCAAGCAACACCGGAGATCCGAGATCAGGTCGTAGGAACGCTGCGTCGGCTTGAGAGCGACATGCGTGACGTGGGCGTCGAAAAGCTATCGCTGTTCGGGTCCATCGCGAAGGCCGTCGGCGACTCGAGTGATGTTGACCTCGCAGTCACCTTAAGTGAACGCAAGGAGGTGAGTGCATCAGATCTCGAAATATTGGCGAGCGAGCTTTCGAAGGCACTTGGTTATCCCGCTGATATCGTCATCGAACCCGTGCCCGACGCGTATCTTCAAAACAAGATCAATCTGCACCGTATACCGATCTTCTGATCGCGGCTGCACATCGTCTACTCCTAACTGCGAAGGTTGCTTATGAATACGTCGGATCTTGTTGACAATCATGAGGGAAAACTGCGTCAGTGTGAGCTTCGTCTGGATCGATACGGCCAGACGCAGGCCTTTAGTGGCGTCATCGCTACGGTGAAGACGTTCGAAGACAGCGTTCTGCTGAAGCAGTATTTAGCAGAGCCTGGCGAGGGACGAGTCATGGTCGTGGACGGAGCCGGATCCCAAAGAAGTGCTTTGGTCGGTATCAATTTAGTGACACTGGCTCAAAGCAATGGCTGGGCTGCCCTGATCGTGAACGGCGGGATCAGGGACAGCGCCGCTATCAATCAGCAGTCTCTACCTGTCTATGCGAGTCATCGATCGCCGATGCGCGGCACGAAATTGGGGATCGGCGAAAAGGATGTCGTCGTTACCTTCGGAAACATTGATTTCGTGCCCGGACACCACCTCTACGCAGACGACGACGGAATTCTTGTGTCGGAATTCTCTTTGTCTCTGTGAAGGTGGTAGCCCCAACTATGAAAAAAACGTATGTGCTTGTACACGGCGCGTGCCGTAGTGCGCGGAGCTGGGGGGCCGTTCAGACGAGTCTGGTTGCCGCGGGGCATCGTGTCGAAACTCCGACGCTTACCGGCGTCGGAGAAAAAGCTCATTTGCTCAACCCGGACGTCAACCTCACGACATTCATCCGCGATATTGTCGATGTTATCGAAACGTCCGCGCTCGCCAATGTGATTTTGATCGGGCACAGTTTCAGCGGTTTGGTCGTAAGTGGCGTCGCGGACAGAATTGGCGACCGCCTCAAACATCTAGTTTTCCTCGACGCACTGATTCCTGTCTCCGGAAAAAGCGCTTTCGACCTGCTTCCGCCCCATGTCGCAGTCGAGCGAAGGCGGTTGGCCAGGGCGAGCGCTTCAGGATTGGTCTTTCCAGACGAGCCAATCGGCGCATGGCCAACCGACGTCATCTCGGAACTCAGTACATCGCATCCCCTCAAGTCCTACGAGGAACCGATCCATTTGCGGTACCCGGTTGGAAATATGGTGCCCGTCACCTATTTGGCGTGTACGGCACCACTCAACAGCAAACTAGCAAACTCTCACGCATACGCGCGCCAGATGATGCCCCACTGGCAATTCGTTGAGCTCTGCGCACCACATGACGCGATGATTTACGAACCGGATCTAGTTGCGGAACACATCCTAGACCTTTGAGACGACGGTGTGCTCGCGAGTCGCGCAGACGTCAGCGAAACAACGAATAGCGCAACGAGAACGGGCCAAGATATTTTTCTGAGCCCGCGTTCCTCGCCACGTAAATCTCAATTGCTTGACCGCTGTCTTCGGCGCGCAAATAGGCCCTCGGTCACGTAGGGCATATCGACATATCCGTCAGATTTCGCGCACCTGACGAATGCGTCGTGTACCTCGCGTAATACCTTGTCCTGACCGACACGTAGAGCGGCTCGAGCGATCACCGTTGAGGAAAGCGCCAGAGCCATCACGGTATCCTCTGGGACGCGCTCGGTCCACGCCCAGGTTTCCATTGATAGAAACTCAAAAGCGCTCTGAGCGGACAGATCACGCTCATAGGGCAGTGGGCCGTAACTGCCATCTGGTGTCGAGTGCCAGTCGCGGCGATATTCCGGCACATAGTGCTCGTGGATATCCAGATAGTCGGACATGAAATCGCTGCGTGCCGCATCGGGACGGTTGTGCAATAGAACAAGCAATCCGCCATCGACGAGAACACGAGCCGCTTCGGGATAAAAGACCGAGGAATTGAACCGATGAGCCGCTCCTGCAGCCGTCAAGACAGCGACCGACTGATCGTCGAACGGCATCTCTTCGGCAGCGCTCTGTAGATAGGATATCTGCAGGTCTCTGGTTGTCAGTCGGGTAGCCTGCTTGAGCATGTCAACGTTGGGATCAAGCCCCACGATCTTGCGTTGTCGACCGAATTCGGCCGCTAGCTGTCGCGTGAACCCGCCGGTGCCACAACCGAGATCGATCACCAGACCTGGGAGTGAATAGGTGCAGCGGGCAACTATCGATTGGACAGCGTCCGAAGGATACCCCGGCATCACATGATAGTTTTCGGCAATCCTTCCGTTGAAGTCCATCCAGTTGCTGTGCTTGGAATACTGCATAGACGATTGTTGATTCTCGGATGACATCGTTTCCTCCTTAAGATCACTTTTGGCGGCCTGTGATCAGGGGTTTTGACCGGCGACAATAACTTGGTAGTAGTCGGTTGCCTCTGGATCGTGGATTTGTATGGACTGGTATCCCGCCTGCTCGAGCAGGCTGGCCACTTCACTTGGTGTGATCGCGCGTGAGCTGCCGACAAAATGATGCACGCGCCAATCACCATTGTTTTCTGTGGTGAGATAGACATGGAACACGTAGTTCCTGTCGTCGATCCAATCCCAAACGTGATGCACGATCCGGCGATGTCCGGTCCCTCCGAAGAACGCCGGTGGAGTGCTGGTCCGGCGCTCAGCGAGGGCGCGCGCGTAGTCGCGAAGGCTTATGAGAATTGTGCCGCCTCGACGAAGCCGCAGCCTCGCGGCGGACAGCATCTCTAGCACGTCTTCCTCACTTGGAAGATGCGCGATCGAATTCCCCATGCAGACGAGAGCGCCGTACTTGCCCATTGGTGCGGTCGAAAGATGCCGCATATCATCCGTTCTCAACTTCAGCATAAGGCCGCGGTCGGCAGCTTCCTTTTGCGCGCGGCGAATCTCCTCAGGCGAAAGATCGCTTCCTTCAACAACGAATCCTTGCGCTGCCAGGCCGAAGACTTGGGTCCCGATGCCGCAGGCAACGTCTAGAACGGGCCCGGTCTCTTCAGGTGAGCGCAGCAGTGTGCGGAGGACCCTGCCTTGCCGTTGGATCTCAAGAGACCAATCCTCGAAGAGGAGGTGGTAGACGGATGCCAGTTCATCGTAGAAACGTTGTACCATGGTACTCTCCTTCTTAGACGCTCTAGGCGCAGCCGACATTGACATCATCCTAAGCTTCCAATCGCCTAATGCGTTCAGCGTGGAAGGTTGCAAGACCGAACTGCGAGCAAAGCGACAATCCTCGATGTTCGTCGGAGGCCGCACCAACTGTCAGCTCCCCACATATGGAACCCCCAGTCAAAGCTCCTCGAAAACTGTAGTAGATCGACAGTGGTTTGCTTTCGTGGCAGGTTTTAAGGATAATTTCCTCTGATGACAGTTCGCCGCTAATCTGCCCGATGGAAGAGTGGGACCTGTGTGTGCCTGAGATTTGTCCTTTGTTTTGCCTGAGATGAAATTCGTCACCCCTGTGTCGCCCAAGAAATTCGATGGAAACCCGCCAGGTGCCGGAAACGTCCCGATCAATGTGATCTTTTTCTTTCTCAGAGACCGTGTCTGAGGTCGGGTTTTGCTGGCAGAAAATGTCGCGTAGACATTCGACGACACGGTCTACATCTTCGTCGCCGACCATGTTGAAGGGATTAATCTCAATCGCCTCGCCTCTCGACCAAAAGTCCGGAAATCGCACTCTGTGTTTTGTGAGAGCCAGGTGCCTGACCTGGTCGGCCGTGCAATGGTGCTGTGATCCCCACGTTATTCTCAACCGCGGTGCCAAAACGGACGATGTCGCATTCAATATCTCGGTTTCCAGGCCGAGTGTCGCCGTTTTCTCTTCGATTGAGGTCAAAACTCTTTCCCACTTAGCTTGATCCTCGTTCTCTGATCTGGCCAACAACCAGTCTTCAAGAGCCGCGAGCGCTCCAATTATCTCGTCTTTTCCGACTTTCATGGCGCGACCGAATGACTGATGCGGGGACCCATTTACCCATGCGGCCCGGCACAGATCCTCGCGCCCCAGCAAGAATCCCGTTGATTGCGGTCCTCGAAGAAATTTCCCCCCCGAATAGATCACCAGATCCGCACCCCGTTTGAGCCAAGGATCTGGACTTTGAGGAGACAAGCCGGCTGCGTCGACAACGATCGGAACGCGTCCAACGGCCTTGCGCACGTCTTCGAGAGCCGGGCCGACGCCTTGCAGGATGGCTCGCCCCAACATACAAATCATCCGAGGTTTTAAATTGACCTGGTACATAAGGTCGTTGAGATCACTAAAATCTCTGACCTCGGCACCAACCACAGCCATGATACGATCATATTCAAAGCGATGTTCTTTGGGTATCAAGACGAGACGATTTGTGCCAGTAAGGTATGGCAGTTGAAGCATCAACTCGGGATCGTTGCCCGCAAGGCATGCCGCTGTCGCCAGCGATAGAGCCGCCGTGCTTCCCGACGTGACGATGCCCCATCCGGCATCGGTCAGGATTGACAGACGCCGTCCCACCCCTTCTGCCAATTCGTCCAAATCGACAAAGGCTTCGGCTGCGGCCGCCATGGCGTTCACGACCGCTTGGCTTGGTTGACTGCCCCCATAATTCGTCTGTGTTCCGACGCAATTGATGATTGGTTCCACACCAAGCGCCTGATAGATCCAGCCCCGCTGCCTTACTTGCGGCCCGCTAATCAAAGAACGACTGCTATTTAGCTGCGTCATGCCGAGACCTCGCTGCGCAAGTCCGACGCCAACAAAGCCGGCAGTTCATCTGCAGTATTGAACAGACAATCGCCGATTTTGGCGCGCGCGGGCACCCGACGACATAATACGTATCCGCTTCTTTGAAAGTGGACGATGTGCGGATCTTGCCAGGGCGCATCGGTGGAATGAAGTGCGCCGGCAACCTGTCCGGCGTCTACTCGTTGTCCTAGTTCAACATACGGCTCAAAAACACCAGCGGCAGGAGAGTAGAGATATTCACTTGCTGGATGCCGTGAAAACATCTGGACGCGGTCAATTCTTGGGAAATTCCGATCGGTCGAAAGTGCACCCACATAGTGGAGTAGGCGCGACAAACCGATTTCAGCAGCCCGCAAAGTTTCAACATTCACCGTACCTGCGCCACCAAGCTCCGTTGATAAGCACGGTATTCCGCCCGCGCGATCGCACGCTCCGCTCAGGCTCTGATCACCACCCGCCGGCGCATCCGTTATGAATCCCACCGGCAGTGCGAACTGCTGCACCAACGAAAGCAGATAGGGGAGTTTTTGCTCCTCCTTCGGCCTGACAATGACCGTCGAGGGCAGATATTCCAAGGAAGAGCCACCAGAATGAAGATCGCAGACGAGGTCGGTTCCGGGTAACAGGTTCGTTTCAATGAAATGTGCGATCGCCGACGTCGGCGTGCCATCCGCGCTCCCTGGAAAACATCGATTCAAGTTTCCCTCGTCCAATGGCGAGACTCTGCGGCTTGCCTCAACAGCTGGCGCATTCGCCGCTGGCAATATGATAATCGTCCCGCGAACGTCGGACTGCCGGACTTGGCGGAGGAGTTTCATCAGGAGGATTTGGCCTTCCCATTCGTCGCCGTGGTTGCCGGCGATCAGCAAGATTCGCGGCCCATCTTTGTTCTTAACCACCGCGACAGGTATCGGGATCCAGCCATAGGCCGACTCGTGCGACGATATTGGCAACCGAAAGTAGCCATAGTGCTTTCCGTCGGCGGTCAGGTCGATATCGGTCCAGATTTTCGAGGCCGTTGAAGCGGATCTCCCACCTGTGGTCGGATGATGTGCGGGGTCGATCATCCGATTCGTCTCCTGCGGACTGCAAAAGTGATCTCGGTTCTATAGGAGAGCTCGACTTGGCCGTCGTCCGCTACCTGTGATAATGCTTCCCGCAAAGCGTCGACAACGGTTGTCTCTCCATGTCTGGAGATGGCAGATCGGAGTTGAAGGGTCGATTTTGCAAAAGCTTCAAATTCGCCGATGCTGAGGAGCCGATTCCAAATGCAACTGAATTCATCGATGTCCTGAAACCATTCGGATTCTAGTCACCTGAATCTAAAGTTCGCGGCATAATGTTCGCTCTGCCTTTTGGCAGAAGCGTTTGACGGATGAGAGGATTTCGTCGGCGGACTTGGTCCATCGGTAAGGTTTGGGATTGTCGTTATGCC
>Ga0209130_1001067_pt1 | contig 20614 bp, 18 predicted proteins | sample AraplaMF_Cvi_mLB_FD_184264 | JGI IMG/M metagenome (GOLD analysis project Ga0209130, IMG submission 184264) | Arabidopsis root microbial communities from the University of North Carolina, USA - plate scrape MF_Cvi_mLB (SPAdes) (version 2) | ecosystem: Host-associated > Plants > Roots > Endosphere...
TCCTGGATGACAAAACCGCCGTGCGAATGACCGAGAAGAATGACATTAGAAATGTCGAGCGTTTCAAGAAACCTGCGAAGCTGTTTTGCAAAGTGTTCAATAGTATAGCCGTGCGGATGTTCCGCTAATCGGCCTGAACCACCTGTACCAATCGGCTCAAGGTACACCATGGTAAAATGGCGCTCCAAGAGGGGCATACGAAGATATTGCCAGTGAATTCCTGGGCCGCCGGGATGAACCACCATCACCGGCCCTTTGCCCGTGACATGAAAGCTCTGTTGAATTCCATCGATATCGACGACATGATGTCCGGAACTCAGGGTATTCAAAATCGACATTGATCAGCCTTTATAAACAGAGCACATCGTACTCACCGCCTTACGCAATTAGCCTGAGCTAGCGAGCCCGACCACACACACTCCGGTGACAACACGATCTTTTGAAGAACGTCGAGTCTCCTGAACACTTGCAGCGGCGGACAATCATCCACGTCTATATGGGGCGGAATACAAGAACTGCTAACCAGCACCAGTGCAAAGGCTGCAAGCTTCGCGCGATCACAATGGCCAAGGCTATGGGCTTGCCAACAGCGTCGATATCTTGACATCTCTCGCGCCTCGCGCCGAATTGAAGCCGGTTTTCTCGATGGAAGCGGATCAGGAACGGAGAACGCTCGAACAGGTTAGAGGCTGGTTGGGCGGCTAGGTGCCTTCGAAAGACCCTCGAAGGAGGACACGCGGAACTCCAGTGATCGGCAGAACGCGGAAGAAGGAGGCAGCATACGACATCAAGGCCACGCGGACGTCTCCCGACGATCACGACTTGAGCAGCAGGCGGCGCCCTGCGATTTTCTCCAGCTGCGGCGTCCGGTTTGGAACATTGGACCGGCGCGGCGGTTCTTCTCCTAAAGCCAAATGGAGAAGACGATGCCCGACTTTGAACACGACATTCAGAAAGTGTGGGACTTGGCCGACAAGATCGGTTTTTGCATGCTCACCACTCAGACAGGCACAGACCTCCGTGCCCGCCCAATGTCCGCCTACGCCGAACGACTGGAAAATGCTTTCTATTTTCTCACGGACGTTACAAGCCATAAGGACGACGAGATTGCACAGCATCCGAAGGTCTGCTTGGCTTTCGGCGACAGCAAGGGCCAGAAATATGTTTCCGTATCAGATACGGCTGAGGTGCAAAACGATCGAGAGATGATTAGGGAACTCTGGGCGACCCCCGCGAAGGCATGGTGGGACGGCCCTGAAGACCCGTCGATCAGAGTATTGAAGGTCACGCCATCCTTCGCTGAGTATTGGGATAGCCCAGGCACGGTTGTCAGCTATATCAAAATGGCTGCGGCGGCCCTGACGAGCGCCAAGCCCGACATGGGTGACAATGCCAAGGTTCATATGTAGCCCGAGGCTCGACAGTTATTGTTCGGCCACAGTCATGAGCGCCATTTTACCAACGGTCGCGCTCATAGCTCACCTTCGCTGTCGGCAAAATTGGCAGGCAGACGGGCCGACGACGCGTTCAGCGGCGAGACAAATCTATACCAAGGGCGACGAGCGCAGGATTGTCGGTTCCGGCCAAGCTTGCGGCGTTTGTACTGGCACCCGAGACATTGGGCTGCAGCGCGATGGCGATCGGCAGCGCCGCGGCGCCGAGAGCTGGAAGCTCCGAGCTGTGCTCCGCCCGCATCAGGCGGGGCAGGGTATTGGCATGCCGATGGATCATTGCCGGCAGTAGCGGCGACGTCGCATCGATGAGGCGCTCGAGCAGTTCCGCCGGCAGACCGCCGCCGATGACGACGGTGTCGGGGTCGAACATCGCCTCGATGTTGCGGATGGCGATGCGCAGATATTGCGCAGCCTCTCGCAGCCAGGTCGTGAGTCGGGGATCGTCATCGAGCAGGCGCTCCACCAGCTCTTCAGCCGAAACCTCATCGGGCGTACGCGTCGGACCGCAGATCGTTTCCGCGGCTGCGTAGAAGGAGACATATTGCTCCAGGCATCCCCGGCTGCCGCAGGCGCAGAGCCGCCCGCCAGGCTTCACGATCAGGTGGCCGATTTCGCCGGCGCCGCCGAACGCGCCTCTATAGTGGTGTCCGTCCAGCACCAGGCCACCGCCGATGCCGAGGTTGAAGTGCAGATAGAAGAACGAGCGGACGGCGCGGCCGATCCCGTAGAGCCGTTCGCCGATGGCCGCAACGGTCGCATCGTTTTCGACGAATGTCTTGATCCCCGTCAGTTCCTCGAGGCGCGCCGTCAGCGGGAATTTCGTCCACTCGTCGCCCTCCTGTACCTTGTCGTACCAGAAGGTGCCATTTTCGACCGTGCCCGGTACGCTGCAGCCGACACCCCATATGTCTTCGCGCCGCACGTGCCCTGCGACGAGCAGCCGGGATGCGATGTCGCCAAGAACATCGGCGGTCGTCGCCGGGGCGCGTTCCTTGAGGCTATGGGTTTCGCTCGCCACCACAGCGCCGGTCAGATCGACAAGCAGGCCGGTGACGTGCTGATAGGCGAGGCTGAGGCCTATCGTGTAGCCGCCGCTCGGGTTGAGCGACAATTCTACGGCGGGCTGGCCACGCTGGCCCGCGCGCTTGCCCTGCTGCCGGATGAGGCCCGCCTCTTCAAGTTCTGCCGCGATGTTGGAGATAGCCTGGACCGTCAGGCCTATCGTCTGCGCCAGTTCGGTACGCGTGATCGGGCCGCTGCGCCGTACGGCGTCAAAGACGGCCCGGCGGTTGAGCGTGCGGGTTTGAAGGAGGTTCGTGCCAGGCAGCACGCCTTCACGGTCGAGGCGGAGATTCATGGGTTTATTCATACCATTGTGATCGCCTTTATCAAAAGTCTTTTAATTAAAAAGTGTTGTGTTATCTTTTCTGCGGCAATCATGCGAGCAGCGTGCCTGCCAGTGTCTCTGGGGTCGCGAAAGAGCCGGACATAACCGGCCGCCAGCACCGCGCTCCCAGCGTAATGAGGGTGAACGTAAAACTGGGATGAAATCAATGAAGACTGCCCGTAGACGCAGGTAAAGCCTGCTTCATCACCGCTGTCCGCGACTTAACCAGTGTTTCCCGGCGAAACGGCTGATGGATTATCTTTGGTTGTATTCTGCCGATGTGAAAGTGGAGGGCCTGTTTTTACATGAGACGATATAATCAAACAATAACAATAAGATAAATAAATCTTGTTTCTAATCTGATTCATCATCACGGCGGAATGCGGCAAAAAATAAAATTGGGATGTTCAACTTGACAATGCAGATTCGCCGCTGCTAGCTATTAACTAAATAGTTATTTATCGGCATTGAGAGGCCACGTTGCGAGCGATGATCAGCATCGAGAATGTCTCAAAATCGTTCCCGACGAAGGGGGCCGGAACGTTTACGGCTCTGGACGGTGTGAGCATGCAGATCCGCGATCGCGAGTTCTTCACACTGCTTGGGCCGTCAGGATGTGGTAAAACAACACTTTTGCGAATTATAGCTGGTTTCGAGCTTCCAAGCTCCGGCAGGGTGAGGATTGAAGGGGCTGACTCCTCCTACCTGCCGCCGCAGAGGCGACCGGTGAATACGGTTTTTCAGAGTTACGCGCTGTTCCCGCACATGACGGTCGCCGAGAACGTCGCTTTCGGGCTGCAGATGCAGAAGGTGGCAAGGCTGGAGCGGGAAGCCCGCGTTTCCGAGGCGTTGCGGCTCGTGCGTTTGGAAAGCTTGGCCTCGCGATTGCCGCGTCAGCTCTCCGGCGGTCAGCAGCAGCGCGTTGCGCTGGCTCGCGCCTTGGCGCCTCGCCCGAAGGTGCTGTTACTGGATGAGCCGCTGAGCGCCCTTGACCTGAAGCTGCGCAAGGAGATGCAGAGCGAGCTGAAGCGGCTGCAGCGGGAAACCGGCATCACGTTCATTCTTGTCACGCATGACCAGGAAGAGGCGCTCGCCATGTCCGACCATATCGCCGTGATGTCGGCGGGCCGCGTATTGCAGACCGGCGAACCGCGCGAAATCTACGACAATCCGAAGAGCCGCTTCGTTGCCGATTTCATCGGCGAATCCAATGTCCTGCCGGGCGCGATGGTCGGCCGCAGCAGCGATATCCTCGTTGCCGTGCGGCCGGAGAGGATCGCACTCTCGGCGCCGACAAGCGGATTGCCCGGAAGGATCAGAGGAACGGTCACCTCGGTGACCTATCTCGGCCTCGATACGCTTTACGAAATCGTGCTCGAAAATGGCGATCGGCTGCGCAGCCGCTGCCGGCAGTCGGTCGCCGGTCTCGATGCCGGGCAGGCGGTAGTGCTCGATTGGCCGAGTGATGCCGAACGGCATCTGGCGAACTAGCGGGAGGGGCGGATGAATGCACACCGCACGCTAACGCTCGCCGCACCCGCCGTCCTGGTCATCGGCATTTTCATGGTCGTGCCGCTTCTGGTGGCCGTCGCCTATTCCTTCATGACGGCCAATCCCTATGGCGGCGTGGACATGCCGCTGACGCTGGACGCATATGTCCAGTTTCTCTTCCAGCGAGACTTCGACGACACGCTGCTCTTCTCGTGGAGCTATGTGATCATCATCCTGCGGTCGATCTATCTCGCGGGCCTGACGACGGCGATTTGCATGATCCTCGGCTTTCCGGTCGCATGGTATCTGGTCTGCCAGGGCGAAAACCGGCGTCGCACACTGCTTTTTCTGGTCACGCTGCCATTTTGGATCAATACGCTGATCAGAACCTATTGCTGGGTATTGATCCTGCGCGACGAAGGCTTGGCGAACGGCCTTCTCAAGGCTGCTGGTGTGATCTCGACGCCCTTGCCGCTGCTCTACAACGACGCCTCCATCCTGCTTGGGCTCGTCTATACCTTCCTGCCCTTCATGGTCCTGCCGATCTATTCGACGCTGGAGCGGATCGATCCGAGGTTGATCGAGGCGGCCTATGATCTTTACGCGAACCGCAGCGCTGTCTTCCGGCGCGTGATCTGGCCGCTTGCAAAGCCCGGTGCCCTGGTCGGCGCTAGCCTCGTCTTTGCGCCGTCGCTCGGCTCTTTTCTCGCGCCGGATCTTCTCGGCGGCGGCAAGAAGCTGCTGATCGGCAGTCTGGTGCAGATGCAGTTTACCTCGTCGCGCAATTGGCCATTCGGCGCGGCACTTTCGATCCTGGTGACGATCGCGGTTCTTTTCATCTTCGTCGTGCGCTCGACAAAAGCCGAGGAGGCACGGCTATGAGCGCGCGGCGGCCCTTCGACTGGCGCTACACGCCGGGTCTTGGTGCCTTTACGGCGGCCATACTCGCCTTTCTCTACCTGCCGCTGGTGATCCTCGTCGTCTACGCCTTCAACGCCAATCAGCTGGTGACCGTCTGGTCCGGCTTCAGCTTCCGCTGGTTTGCGGAAGTGGCCGCCAACGAGGATATCCGGCGCGCAGCCTTCAACAGCATCGTCATCGCCATAGCCGCGACAATCGCCTCCACAGTGATCGCGACGGCCGGGGCCATAGCCCTTGAGCGCGGTGACCTGAAGGGAGGGCGCAGCACGGTGACAGCACTGATCGCGCTCCCCCTCATTGTTCCGGAAATCATCGTCGCGATCATGACGCTGATCTTCTTTTCGGCCCTCGGCATGACCAACGGGCTCTTCAACCTGATGATCGCCCATACGGTCTTCTGTATTCCCTTCGCCCTGCTGCCCATCCAGGCAAGGCTGCGCGATTTGGGAACCAATCTCGAAGAAGCGGCGCGGGATCTCTATGCCAGCGAATGGCAGCTTTTCCGGCGCGTGACGTTTCCCCTGCTGCTGCCGGCGATCTTCGCCGGCGCCCTGATGGCCTTCGTCGTCTCTCTCGATGATTTTCTGATCAGCCTGATGGTCTCGGGCGCCGGATCGACCACCTTGCCGGTTTATGTCTACGGCATGATGCGCCTCGGTGTGACGCCGGAGGTCAACGCCATTTCCACGATCCTGCTCGGCATCTCGCTTGTGCTCGTCACCGGCGCGCTGCTGCTCGGGCGAAAGAGCCAAGGCAACGAGTAACCAAAATGAAGAGGGTGAACATGAATATCGCAAAGAGGATGCTGGCAACGGCCAGCCTGCTTGCTATTGCCGTCCCCAACATCGCGCATGCGGGCGAGGGTGTTCTGCACATCTACAATTGGACGGACTATACCTCCGAGGAAATGGTCAAGAAGTTCGAGGCTGAGACCGGCATCAAGGTGACGATCGACACCTATGATTCCAACGAGACGGCGCTGGCAAAGATCAGCTCGGGTGCGGCCGGCTACGACGTTATGATCATCAGCAACGACTTCGTGCCGATCTTCGTGAAGCAGGGATTGTTCGAGAAGGTCGACGTGGCTTCCATGCCGAACTTCAAGAACCTCGATCCGAAGTGGCAGAAACGCTCGTGGGATCCGAAGGCGGAATATACCGTGCCGTGGGTTTGGGGGACGACATCCTATTCGGTCGACACCGCCGTCTATAAGGGCCCAACCGACAGCCTCAAGGCGCTGTTTGAGCCTTCCGACGACCTCAAGGGCAAGATCGGCATGTTCGGCTCGCCGTCGGAAGTCATGTCGCTCGCTCTGCTTTACCTCGGCAAGGACCAGTGCAACAGCAACCCGGCCGACCTCAAGGCATTGAACGCCCTGCTCGAAGCACAGAAGCCCTTCGTGAAGGTCTACAATTCCGATGGCACGACCGAACGGCAGGTGTCAGGCGAAACCGTGATGCACGAACAGTGGTCGGGAAAGGCGCTTGCCTCGCGCCTACAGAAGCCGACGGTCAAATACGTTTTCCCCAAGGAAGGCGTCGTCGGCTGGATGGACAACGTCGCGGTCCCGAAAGGCGCCCCTGATCTGGAGAATGCCAAAAAGTTTCTGAACTTCCTGATGGACCCGGAAAACATCGCCCTCCAGCAGAAATCGACCGGTTACCAGAGCGCCGTCACCGGCTCCGACAAGTTCCTGCCGAAGGAGACGGGCGAGTCGCCGGAGTTCAATCCGCCGAAGGATCTGAAGATCGTCTTTGCGCCTGCCTGCGAAGAGAAGGCAACCCGCGCCTATGACCGCATCTGGACGTCGCTCCGCCAGTGACCCGCCAATCAAGCGCAAGACGGCCTGAGGCGTGCAGCTTCCAGGCCATGAATCCGAGGACAGAACCATGAATGAAGCTGTTAAACCCGCCACGTTGAAACCCGCTGCCGCACCTGCGCCCCCGGAACATTTGCAGGCACTCAAGCCATTGACGCCGGACGAGATCAATACCGTCGTTGCGACCGTGAAGGCGGATCCGGAACTCGGCCCCGGCGTTCTGTTCGAAAACATCGATCTGCGCGAACCCACGCCCGCCGAATACCGCGCCCATCTGGAAGGCATTTCGCTGCCGCGCGAGGCGCGCGTCAACGTCAACCATCTTGAGGTCCACGGCGTCTGGCAGCTCATTGTTTCGATAGCCGACAAGGCGATCATCCGCCGCAAGCATTTCCCGACGGCACGCGCAGGCTTCATGGTCGAGCAGATGCTGAGCGTCGAAGTCAACGTCAAGAACGATCCGCGCTTTATCGAAGCCTGCCGCAAGCGCGGCATCACGGAAATGACCGGCGTCATTGTCGATTCTTGGTCGGGCGGCAATTTCGGCCACGAGGACGAGGAGGGCAGGCTGATTTCCCACACCTTCTCCTGGCTGCGCGTCCATGAGTTCGGCAACTACTATGCCCATCCGATCGAAGGGCTGAATGCGGTCATCGACGTAAAGACCGGCGAGGTGCTGCGCGTCGACGATTATCCCGATCATCCGCCCATCCCGATGACGCGATACGACTACGATCCGGACTTCCTGCCGCCGCCGGACGCGCCCTTGAAGCCGCTCGACGTCGTTCAGCCGGATGGTGTGAGCTTCACGATCAAGGACCACGCGATCTCCTGGGACAAGTGGACGCTCGCCATCGGCTTTACGCCGCGCGAGGGCCTTGTTCTCCACGATATCCGCTATGACGGCCGTTCGGTCGTGCGTCGTGCTGCCGTGGCCGAACTCGTCGTTCCCTATGGATCGCCGCTCTACGGCCACGCCCGGCAGAACATCTTCGATGTCGGGGAATACGGCTTCGGCAAGCTCACCAACTCGCTTCGCCTCGGCTGCGATTGCCTCGGCCAGATCCAGTATCTCGACGCCCATGTTAACGGACTGCAAGGCGAGGTGGTGACTATCGAGAAGGCTGTCTGCATCCATGAGGAAGACGCAGGCATCCTCTGGAAACACTGGGATTTCCGCACCGGACGAACGGTGCTGCACCGCGGACGCAAGTTGGTCATTTCCAGCATTTGCACGGTCGGCAACTATGAATATGCCCAATACTGGTATCTCGATCAGGCCGGCGAGATCGAATTCGAGATGAAGGCGACCGGCATCGTCAATACCAATGCCTGCCACCCGGGAAAGCCGGACAAATATTCGACGGAAATCCAGCCCGGGCTTGGCGCCCCGATCCACCAGCACATCTTCTGTGCCCGCCTCGACATGGCGGTAGATGGCGGCGGCAACAGCGTCGTCGAAACCAACTCCTACATGGAGCCCTATAGCGACAGCAATCGGTACGGCAACGCCTTCCACGCCGTCGACACGGTCCTGAAGACCGAGCTTCAGGCAGCGCGCCGGACCGATCTTACCACCCATCGCAGCTGGAAGGTCATCAATCCGAACAGGCTGAACCACGTCGACAAGCCTGTCGCCTATAAGCTTCACACGCCGAACTGCGTCACGCCGATGATCCAGGAAGACGGCCCTTCCGGCATCCGCTCCAATTTCATCCGCAACCACATCTGGGTCACGCCGTTCAACGAGAACGAACGCTATCCGGCGGGCGAGTTCGTCGCCAATTCGGACGGCAGCGATGGTTTGGCCGAGCTCGTCAAGCAGGACCGGAACGTCGAAAACACCGACATCGTGCTCTGGCACTCATTTGGCCTGCACCATGTCGTCCGGGCGGAGGACTTTCCAGTACAGCCCTGCATTTCCTGCGGCTTCTCGCTGGCGCCGGCCGGCTTCTTCGAGGTCAATCCCTCAAACAATCTGCCGCCCGTCGTCAACAAGGCGAGTGTGCTGGCGGGACAAGACAAGGGAAGCTGCTGCTGCTGATTGCGGCGGAACGACCGGCGGCATCCCGCCGCCGGTCCTTTGATGATGAAGCTTTGGACAAGCGCATGGCCCTGGCAATGACAAGACGGGATATCAGCGGCGTTGCTGGCGATTGCGGCATGCTGGCGCTTGGTCTTGCGGCCTGGCTCGCCCTTTATTGTGCGCCGCCGGCAATCCGCGATGCCATCTGTCGGTCAGACGGTGCAGCCGTCGCTGGTCCTCTGGATTTGGGAGGGCTCGTCCTCTCCTGGTTGGGAATGATGGTCGCGATGGCGGCACCTGCGGCCCTCCTGTCGCGCAGATTGAACCGCGCGTCGTCTTTCCGGAGCGCCAGGACAGCCGCTCCTTCGGTTGCAATGCTTTTTGCCGCGGCAGTGACTGGGGCGCTCGGCGAATGGTTGCTCCAGCCACTGGGTTTGGTCGATGGAGACGGGCGGTTCGAAGCCCCGCTCTTTGCGCCCGCCATGCTCGCGGCCGCTGCCTTGATACTGATTCGCACCCGCCTTTGGATGGGTAGGCAAGCGCTCTGCCACGCCGCCTGCTGCATCGCCATGGTTCTGCTGCACTTCGCCGGAGGCGTCACGAACCTGCTCTGGATGGCGGCGATTGCCGGGTGGATGGCGTTAGAGAGCTTCGTCCCGTGGCGGCGCGAATTTGCGGTGCTGAGCGGCCTGACGCTCTGCTTCGCCGCCAGCTTTTCCCTGCTGCAAGAAAGCGGCTGACGTTTCTTTGACTTCAATGCCTGCCTGCTAAACAAGAGGAGATTTAGATGGGCTTCCTTTCCTACAATCCGACCGACGGTCGATTGATCGCCAGCTACGAAGAGCACACCGACAGCGAGGTCGAACAGATCCTTCAGCGGTCCCATGATGCCTGGAAGCAATGGTCGGCGCGGCCACTTTCCGAACGCGCGGCGTTTCTGAACCGCCTTGCGGACCTTCTCGAAACGCGTGTCGATGAATATGCGGCACTGATCGTTTCCGAGATGGGCAAGCCTTTCGCCGAGGCTCAGGGCGAGATCAAGAAATCGGCCTTCGGCGCCCGGCATTTCGCTGGCGACGGCCTGGCCTACATCGCCGACGAGCTGATCCCCGGCACACCGGCGAAGATCGTCTATCAGTCGATCGGCCCGATCTTCGGTGTCATGCCGTGGAACCTTCCCTTCTGGCAGGTCCTGCGCTTCTTCATACCGGCCGCCCTCATCGGCAACACCGTCATCGTCAAGCATGCCGAAACGGTTCAGGGATCGGCAGCGGCAATCGAGAAGCTCATCCTCGACGCCGGTGCGCCCGACGGGCTTTATTCCAATCTCGTAATCGATCGCAAACGCGCTCCGGCCGTGATCGCGGATCCGCGCATCGCGGCCGTCACCGTCACCGGCAGCACGGCAGCGGGCAGGGCGGTCGCAGAGCAGGCGGGTTCGCTCGGCAAGAAGGTGGTACTGGAACTTGGCGGTTCGGATCCGTTCGTCGTGTTCGACGATGCCGATTTCGACAAGGCAGTGCAGATGGCCGTAGTCTCGCGCTATTCGAACAATGCGCAAAGCTGCATCGCAGCCAAGCGGATTTTTGTTCACGCGCCGATTGCCGAACGCTTCACCGCCGCCTTCGTCGATGCAGTCAAACGCATCCCGGTCGGCGATCCGATGAAGGCCGAGACGAAACTCGGTCCGCTGGCCCGCGCGGATATCCGCGACAATGTCCAGCGGCAGGTGGACGACGCGGTAAAAGCCGGAGCGCGTGTCCTGACCGGCGGCAAGCAGATTGCCGGGCCTGGCTACTTCTACGAGCCGACCGTCATTGCGGGATTACCGCGCGAGGCTGCAGTCGCGCGTGAGGAGTTTTTCGGACCTGTCGCAATGCTCTTCACCTTCAAGGACGAAGACGAGGCGGTCGCCTTGGCGAACGACACCGAATATGGCCTCGGCGCTGCGGTCTGGAGCACTAACCCTGAGCGCGCCGAACGCGTCGCCTCGCGCATCGAAGCCGGTGCCGTCTTCATCAACGACTTCGTACGCTCCGATCCACGCGCCCCATTCGGCGGCGTCAAGGGTTCAGGGTTCGGCCGCGAGCTTGGTGGGCTCGGCGCTCGGGAGCTCGCAAACGCCAAGCTTGTTTGGAAAGGCGCCTGAATAAAACGAAAGGCCAGCGGGATCATCCGGCTGGCCTCTGATCTTCAACATTCTCGTTTCGTTATTCGTTTGCGGCGGCGAGTGCCGCGCGCGCAAGAAACAGCGCACCCTCCACCGGCGAAACGCTGAGAACATGCACCGCAAGCTGCGGATGGTGCCAGCCAAGCGCAACCTTGAACGCATCGAGCAGCCGGGTCTGCTTGACGATCACGCTGCCCGCAACGACCACGTCGCTGCCGGCTGCGCCGCGATTTCTAAGCTGGCCGACAAGGGCGGCAAGATGGCCGGCACCCTCTGAGATGACATCTGCGGCAAGGCGCGATCCACGATCCGCAGCATCGAAGACCGCCGCGCAGTGTGGCGCCCAGTTCTCGGCCGTCGGATCGTCATTGACCTTCCGGGTCAGCCGTTCGGCATCCTCGACTCTGAAGTCCGTAATCAGGGCGGCCAGCAATCCGTCGTCCGGCTTGCCTTCGTCGTTTGCCTTGAGCGCGGCGCGCGCCGCTTCGCGCACTAGCGCTGCCGCACCGCCTTCGTCGCCGATCACGCATCCCCAGCCCCCTGCGGACATCGGCTGCCCTGACGCATCGGTTCCAACGGCGATCGCACCTGTTCCGGCTATGACGCCGATGCCCTGCTTGAATCCGGCGGCCGGTACGATGAGTGCTGCATCGTTGACGGCAAGAACACGATAGCCGCGCTCACGCAGTGCCGCTTCGAGGTCACGTCCGGTACGAAGATTGTTGATGCCCTGCGCACCGAAGGCTATCGATGCTATCGAAATACCGGCGGGCAGATTGGCCTTCAGGCGTGCCGCCAGCCAATCGGCGCCGTGCGATGCAGGCTCCGCATCCCAATCCTGGCTCGAGATCACCGTGTCGAGGATGCGTTCCCCGTTCAGCGTCTCGACGACCAGGTGCGTCTTGGTTCCGCCGACATCAAGCGCAACGAGGCATTCGCTTTTGCTCATCGTCAGGCCACCTTGGTGTCGTTGTGGTGGAAGACGAAGGCGTCGGGATCGAGCCCCCGGGCGATGGCAGTCTCGACCGCAATGGTCTGCATGATGACGGCCTCCAAAATCGGCCGCTGGGTCGCGCTCACCCGCGGCAACGGGATATAGGTCAGCCAATCGTTTTCCGCTGCCTGCACGGGACCTGCAAGGATCGTGTGATGGCCAGCCTTTGCCAGCGTAGACGCCAATTCTGCCTCCCGCTCGTCCCCGAAGAGAATATGCACGCCCTTTCCGGCGGATTCCATTGCACCGTGCAGATATTGCCGGGTCGACATGCCGGTCGACGGGATGCGGGCAATCTCGCGCAGTAGCAGCGCACCGACCTCGGCCGAACCGGCCGATGAGGCGATCCCGGCGCAGTCGACATAGGTCGCGTTCTTCATACGGGAGAGGATTTCGCCGATCTGTGACGCGAGCTGTTTTTCAAGCTGGCGGAAATTGGCCGGGATCTGCGCCCAGGACGGGTCGACCACGCTGCCATCCCAGGCCTCGGCGATCATTCCAAGGGCCGCGATCGTTGCCGTGTAGCCGATCGTCGAGGCATAGCTGTCGGGGATCGCGCCGAGCGAGACGTTGGTCGACGAGGCGGCGGCGACCGGCGAATCCTTGGCGTTGACGACGGACATGCGGAGGCTGCGGTCGATCGAGTTGAGCACGGCAAGAGTTTCGGTGCTCTTGCCGCTCTGCGAGACAGCGATCACCGGGTGGCTGGAGGCCGGGAAGGGGACGGGATATTCACCGCCATTGAGACGCCAGGAATGCACGCCGCGCGACCGCAATTCCCAGATGGCGGCCGAGCTTGCTCCAAAGCTTGCGCCGATCCCCATGAAAATCGGGCCTGGACCTTTCAGTGCCTCGGAAATATTGCGAACTTCGTTGCCGATTTCGGCAATCGCCTTCTCCAGCGCATTGGCCTGGGAGGCGCGCGCGTCGGCAAGCGAAATATAACCTTTGACCATTCCGGTCTTCTCCTTGGTCCTGAAATTATGTGCCGGCGTCATGAGCCACCGGCCGCCGTCCGATTATCCGTGCGGTATCAGCCGCCCGTTTTCGCGGTGCGTGAAAAGGATGTCCGCAGGCGGTAACGGTCGCCTGCGTAGCGGATCGTCGATGCCATGACCGGACGCCCGTTGCTGTCCTCGACGAGCTGGCGCATCGCAAGGATCGGCATGCCCTGCTCGATGCCGAGATGCCGTGCAAGCGTCTTATCGGCAGCATGTGCTTCGATGGTCGACTCGGCTCGGGCAAGGTCGAACCCTGCGCCGGTCAACAGGCGGAACAACGAGGCCGTCTTGAAATCGATCGCGGACATGTCGATTCGCCGGATCGCAGGGAAGAATGACATATCGACCGCAACCGGTACGCCATCCAGCATTCGTATGCGGTCGAGATGAAAAATGGGCCCGCCGGGCGCAATGCCGAGCTCTTCCGCCTCATCGAGGCTTGCCGGCGCCTCTTCAGCCCGCAATATCTGCGATGACGGCGCAAGGCCAAGACGAGCTGCGGTCTCGCTGAAGGATTCTAGTGTCTGCGGAAATTCCTGATGCGCTTCCGTTGCCACATACCAGCCACGTCCATGTGACGACACCAGCACGCCATCGGTCACCAGGCTCTGCAGTGCACGGCGCAGCGTAACACGGCTGATCGAAAGCCGCGTCAGCAGATCGCGTTCCGGCGGCAGCCTGCTGCCCGAGGCGAGCTTACCCGCGGCAATCTCCCTCGTGATCGCCTTCGCGGCCTGCTGCCACAAGGGTTCGGGAGAATCCGACTGCAGGGGTGCCGGCTGGCCCTCAATTCCGATCATTAGCCCACCGCAACCTTTTCCCACTGCTTGGTCTCCATGGACCGGTAGCACGCGTCGATGATCCTGTTGACGATCACCCCATCTTCATAGGTTTCCGAAGGCGTCTTTCCGCCCGCGAGGCAATCAACGAAATGCCGCATCTGCTGCGAAAAGCCATAGGCGCGTGTTTCCTCGGGCACCGGATAGACCCAACCGGTTTCCGCATCCGCCTTCTCGACGGTGTAGCCCACCGGTTTGCCCACAAAGCCCCAGACCGGCCCCACCGAACTGTCCGTCACGATGCGGCCTTCCGAGCCCACCAGCTCGTGGCGCAGCTGCATGCCACCTTTTTCGATCCAGGAGGATTCGATGGTTGCCAACTGTCCGCCGGCAAACATCAGGAGGGCGATTGCGGCATCTTCGCCGGTCGTCTTGTCGCCATGCACCATCGTCGAACCCCAGGCCATGACTTCGGTTACAGGATTGTCCTTGCCGAAGAAATGCCGTGCTGATTCTACGGTATGGCATCCCATGTCAAGCAGCGCGCCGCCGCCGGCCGTTTCGGCATCCCAGAAATGCGGGGCATGCGGACCCGAATGAGCCTCGCGGGCACGCATGGTCAAAAGCTTGCCGATGCCGCCGGCTTTCACCATCTCGTAGGCCTTGGCGATGTTCGGAGAAAAGACGGAGCTCTCGGCATACCCATGCCAGATGCCCGCTTCGATCACCACCTTGAGCATTTCGGCGGCTTCTGCCTCGGTGCGTGCAAGCGCCTTGGTGCAGACCACCGCCTTCCTGTGTTTCGCAGCAATTTTCGTCGCTTCGAGATGAACCTCGTTCGGAAGCGCGATGATCACCAGGTCGACGGAAGCCTCGGCGCAGAGCGCATCCATCGTCTCATGCGCGGTCACATGCCACTTCTGCGCAAACTCCTTGGCGCGAGTGCCGCTGCGCGAATAGCATGATCGCAACTCTGCATTGCGAACATCAAGCAAGGCGTCGGCATAACACTCTCCGATGAATCCCGATCCCAGCAGTCCGACGCCGATCATGTTCTGCTCCTCCATCTACCCTTGATGGCCCTGCCATCCTTCCAATTCGAATACCACATAAGACAAAAATGGGAAACAAAAAATATAACTTGTCACAACTTGTATTGAGAGGTATTGTCCATCATCAATCGCCGGACGGCAATATAAAGAGCCGGCATGGGAGCAGTTTCAAGCGACGAGAATGGGAGATTATCAAATGCTTTCAAAGCATGCATTGCTCAACAGTGCCTTTGCATCGATGGCCGTCCTGCTGACAGCCGGTAGTGCCTTCGCTGAAGATGTGACTATCAAGCTGGGCAGCTGGCGAACCGAAGACATAGCCGTCTGGCAAGACAAGATCATACCTGCCTTTGAGGCCAAGAATCCCGGTATCAAGGTCGAGTTCGCTCCGGTGAACACCAATGAATACAATGCTGCGATGCAATCGCAAATTGAAGCTGGTGCCGGCCCGGATCTCCTGACCTGCCGCCCCTTCGACGTTAATCGCGAATGGATTGGCCGCGGTTATTTCGATTCGCTGGCGAATTTTGACCCCATCAAGACCTTCGATGAGACGTCCAAGGCGGCTTGGACGGACGCCAAGGGAACGCCATACTGCTTGCCCGTCGCCGCCGTACTCGCCGGCTTCTATTATAATGTCGATATCTTCAAGGAATTGGGGCTCGATGTGCCCAAGACGGCCGACGCGTTCATCAAGGTGCTGCAGAAGATCAAGGATAGCGGCAAATACCAGCCGCTTGCCTATGGCTCCGCCGAGTCCTGGCAGCTTGCCTATAACGGCCTCTACAATATCGGTCCGTCCTACTGGAACGGCGAGGAAGGCCGCCAGGGCCTGATCGACGGCACCAAGAAGCTGACGGATCCGGAATTCGTCGAAGCCTTCAAGGCCTTTGCGGCCTGGAAGCCGTTCCTGCCCGCAGGCCAGGCGAGCCTGCAGTATGCCGACATGACGCAGCTCTTTACGATCGGCCGCGCAGCGATCCTTCCGGACGGCTCCTGGGACATCAATCAGGTGACTGCCACCGGTCTGAACGTCGGCGTCTTCGCTCCGCCGGCCGCAAAGGAAGGCGGCCAGCGCTACCTGCAGGAAATGCCGGACATGGCGATCGGCATCAATGCGGCGAGCAAGCACAAGGATGCAGCAAAGACCTTCCTCTCCTGGCTCGCGACACCCGAATTCCAGGAACTTTACGTCAATGCCGCTCCTGGCTTCTTCGCCATGAGCAAGACGCCGGTCACCTACAACAATGAGTTGGCGCAGAAATTCGCCGATCTGAAAAAGGGCGCGAAGCTGACGCCGCGCCTTGCGCTTGACCGTCTGAGCGCCGGCAACCCGCCGCTCGACGACGAGATCTGGCGCGTGTTGCAGACGATGATGATCGGCGACGACGTCACCCCGGAAAAGGCGACGGCCGAGCTTCAGGCAGGCCTTGCGTCCTGGTACGCACCGCAGAAAAAGTAAGCAAGAGCGCCTCGCGTGCGGGTGCGGGTTATCATCGCACGCGAGGCTCCCGATACCCGCCGGCGTTTTACCGGCGACGAGACCACGGAGATACCGGGTGACACGTCCTGCGACGGCTCGTTGGAGCCTCTTCCTCTTTGTGCTGCCTGCGCTCGCAATCTATCTCGCATTCGCTGTCCTACCGCTTGCCGCCTCGATCGTCATGAGCTTCTTCGACACCGACGGTCCCGGTGGCCGCGCCTTCGTCGGCCTGGCGAACTACTATTATCTCTTCACCCATCCCGTCACGAGCGCGCGCTTCTGGAATGCGCTCCTGAACAATGTCGAATATTTCATCATCCATCTGGTCGTCGAAGTGCCGGTCGGGCTGTTGATGGCTGGGCTTCTGACGTCCGGTCTCCTCAAGCGCTCCGAGGGCATCTACCGGACGCTGCTCTTCGTTCCGGCAACGCTTTCAGTCGTCATCGTCGGCTTCATCTGGCGCCTGATCATCAATCCGCTCTGGGGCCTCGTCGCTTTTCCGCTGCTTGGTAATGAACTGACAGCATTGCCGACGATCTCGCTCATGTCCGTCTGGCAGTATGTCGGCATCCCCATGCTTTTTCTCTACAGCGCGCTTCTTTCCGTTCCAGACGACGTCGTCGAGGCGGCACGTATCGACGGTGCCGGAAACTGGCGGATATTCTGGGCGATCAAGTTCCCGCTGATCGCACCGCAATTCGGCCTGATCGTCATCCTCACCTATATCTGGACCTTCAACGGGTTTGATCTGGTCTTCGCGCTGAACGGAGCGGCACCTGGCCCGAACTATAGCACTGACATTCTCGGAACTCTCTTCTACCGCACGTTCTTCGGCTCCAGCGGCCAGGTGGCGGATCTCGATCTCGGCGCCACAGTGGCAACCGTAATTTTCGTCATCATTCTTTTCGTGACGGCCGCATACTTCTGGCTCGTCCAACGCCGCCTGCAGGCGCATCAGATCTGAGGGGGCAACAGATGTCATCATCCAACGAAGTCAGCTCCACCTTCTACGGCACCAGCCGCCAGGCCATGCCGCTCGACCGCATCATCGTCCATGCTCTGCTAATCTTTTTCGTGCTCCTGGCGCTCGGGCCGATCTGCATCGTCATTCTGAACTCCTTCAAGACGACGCCCGCTATCTTTGGCGGCCCCTTCGACCTGCCGACGGTCAAGACCTTCAGCGTCGACGGCTACATCCGCGTCTTCACGCGAGGCAACTTCTTTCTGAATTACCGCAACAGCCTGATCGTCACGGTCTCGACGATCGTGCTGACGGTGGTCTTCTCTGCGCTAGCCGCCTATGGCCTCACCCAATACCGGCTGAAGATAACGCCGGTGATCGCCGGCCTCTTCGTGGTCGGCATCATGCTGCCGATCCGCCTCGGCACTGTTCCGATCCTCGAGATCATGATCGCCTGGCAGCTCGTCGATACGCTGACGTCACTGATCCTCGTGTACACCGCAATGAGCGTGCCGATCGCGGTGACACTGATGATGGCCTATTTCCGCACGGTGCCGACGGAGATCAAGGAGGCGGCGCGGATGGACGGGGCAGGCGAGTTCCGCACCTTCCTTATCGTGCTGCCTGTGGTGAAGCCGGGACTTGCCGCTGTCGCGACCCTGACGATGCTGCCAGTCTGGAACGACCTCTGGTTCCCGCTGATTCTGGCGCCCAGCAAGAACAACCAGACAGTCACCCTCGGCGTCCAACAATTCGTCGGACAGTTTCTCAGCGATTATCCGGCCCTTCTCGCCGCATTGACGCTTGGCGTGGTGCCGCTTGTTGTCCTTTACGTGCTTTTCTCGCGCCAATTTATCCGGGGCTTAAGCCAAGGTGTTGGTAAGTGACACCTTTGGAAAGATGATCCTCCGAGGTAGCATCGCCTTAACATTTTCGCTGGTAGTCGTCGGCATGAGCACGCCCCGACCGACCGATATCACGACGCATCGTTACAAACGCCACCGTTTTCCTGCTGAGATTATCGCCCATGTGGTTTGGCTCTACTTCCGCTTTCCGCTGAGCCTGCGTCATGTTGAGGACGTGTTGGCCGAGCAGGGCATTGAAGTTTCGTTCCGGACTGTATCTGAATGGGCGTCGAAGTTCGGCCAGGAATATGCCTGGTCCCTTCGACGCCGCTCCAGACGTAGCTTTTCCGATAAGTGGCACATCGACGAAAGTGTGCCGCGAGGCACCCACAGCAATGTGGGGGCCGAGCTGCACGGAAGATGAGGGTATGGTCCCTCGAAGCCGACCGTCAGGGGTAGGTTTCAAACCACTGCAAGCTGCGACGGTAAAGAGCCGTGGTGGTGAGCGTTGTAGAAAAGGCGGACGTTAGTCCGTCAGGTGAGGTTTAGAGAGACGAGCGCAAGCGAACCGCTGATGACGTGTCGAAAAGTGCAAGATGATGTCGAAACCGGGAGGAATTCGTTAGCCCGGGACAAGTCTGGGGGGCGACCTGATTTCTGCCCAGGCGGCATCCGGCATGAAGGCGGCGTGACTCTTAACCAGGCTTTCGTGTGGAACGCGGGAACCTGTCGCTCCGATGTTAAGGGAGAAACCCAAGCAGGCGGTCCCTGCGAGGGTAAGATTACCGAAGCGGGGCACAGGGGCGGAGCAGCCCGTAGTAGTGCTGAAGGTTCTGTAATGGGGCTGGAGCGAAGGGGTTGCGTTGTTCAGCTCTGGAGCGAGGACAACCGGCGACGGGAGGATCCTCGTGGATAGAGCAAAGCCGTATACGATTCCGAAAAGGGAGGTGTGGGAAGCCTATAAGAGGGTTAGAGCCAACCAAGGAGCGGCTGGTATTGACGGCCAGACGATTTTGGACTTTGAGGCTGATCTTACGAACAACCTGTACAAGCTCTGGAATCGGCTGGCATCGGGCAGCTACTTTCCGCCGCCGGTGCGGCGGGTCGACATACCCAAGAGCGATGGGAAGACGCGCCCGCTGGGCATACCCACGGTCGCCGATCGCATTGCGCAGATGGTGGTCAAACGCCATCTGGAACCGACGGTGGAGCCTAAATTCCACCCGGATTCCTATGGATATCGGCCCGGCAAATCGGCGCTCGATGCGATCAGCGTGGCACGGCAGCGATGCTGGCGTTACAACTGGGTTCTTGATCTCGATATCAAGGCTTTCTTTGATAGCATCGAACCGGACCTGCTGATGCGGGCTGTGCGCAAGCACACTGATTGCCCGTGGGTGCTCTTATACATCGACCGATGGCTGAAAGCGCCAGTGCAGATGCCGGACGGAAATCTCGTCGCCAGAGAACGAGGAACGCCACAGGGCGGGGTAATCAGCCCTCTCTTGGCAAACTTCTTTCTTCACTATGCGTTTGACATGTGGATGTGTCGGAATTTCCCGGACATTCCGTTTGAGCGTTATGCTGACGACGCGATCTGTCATTGTCGGACCGAGGACCAGGCGATGGCGCTTCAGAAAGCTCTGGACGCGCGTTTTACTGACTGCGGGCTGACGCTTCATCCTGACAAGACTAAAATCGTCTACTGCAGGGATGAAAGTCGGCGAGGTACTCACCCGGTCTACAAGTTCGACTTTCTCGGCTACACTTTCCGGCCGAGACTTGTGAGCAAGAAGGCCGGGGGCATGGGTGTTTCATTCGGTCCTGCGGCCAGTCCGACGGCGCTCAAGGCAATACGGGGCACTATCCGTAGTTGGTCCTTGCACCTTCGCAGTGACAGGGCTCTCGATGATCTGGCACGGATGTTCAACTCGTACATCCGCGGCTGGATCAATTACTATGGTCGGTTCTGTCCTTCAGCTCTCCAACCTACGCTCTGGAGCATCGAACGATACTTGGCTCGATGGGCTTCGGGAAAGTACAAGTCCTTGCGTAGGCACAAGCGGCGATCCCGACATTGGCTTTTGCGCATCGCGCAGCGCCAACCTCGGCTGTTCGCCCATTGGCCTCTGCTTCATGGATACGGCCGAACAATGGGAGCCGGATGATGCGGGAGTATCACGTCCGGTTCTGAGAGAGCGTGGGGGTGAAACTCCCCCGCGCCACTCGCC
>Ga0209130_1001068_pt1 | contig 20605 bp, 15 predicted proteins | sample AraplaMF_Cvi_mLB_FD_184264 | JGI IMG/M metagenome (GOLD analysis project Ga0209130, IMG submission 184264) | Arabidopsis root microbial communities from the University of North Carolina, USA - plate scrape MF_Cvi_mLB (SPAdes) (version 2) | ecosystem: Host-associated > Plants > Roots > Endosphere...
TAAAGTCTGAATTACTCTACCTTAAAGAATTTGAAAGTATGGAACAATTTGAGATAGAATTAGAGAATTATATTCATTATTACAATCACAAAAGAATTAAAGAAAAGTTAAATGGAATGAGTCCAGTGCAATACCGGACTCACATCCCATCGGCCGCTTAAATTCTTTGTCTAACTTTTTGGGTTCAGTTCAATAAGGAGACGGCGTTTTATTTATTATTTTACTAAAATCCTCAGCAATTTGATCTTGTTACTTCACCACAAACCTAGTCTGACTACACCCATCCTTCTGCTTCGTTACCTCTAATACAGCTGGCATTGCGTTTTTCAGTTCCTGAACATGTGAAATTACGCCAATAAAGCGACCAGATTTTTGTAAGTCGATTAGGGCGTCAACTGCCTTCGTTAATGACTCTTCATCTAATGAGCCGAATCCTTCATCGATAAACATCGTTTCGATGGAAATACCACCTTCATACGCTTGAATTACGTCTGCCATTCCAAGTGCTAAGCAAAGTGATGCGTTAAATTTCTCACCGCCAGATAATGTTTTTACATCTCGGGTTTGACCTGTGTATGCGTCATATACATCTAAGCCTAATCCACTTTGACGGTTTCTCTTTTCAACTCGCTCACTTCGTTTTAAATAAAATTGGCCATTTGATAATTTACGTAATCGTTCGTTTGCGATTTGAACGATTTGTTCTAGATACTCAATTAAGATGTAACGTTCAAAGGATATACGACTATCGTTATCCCCTTTCATTACTTCATATAAATCAACAAGTTCTTGGAATGCTTTTTCTTCCTCATGAATTTGTTCATCAATTCGTTTAATGTTTTCATGTAAATCCGTAATATATGCTACGGCGTTTTGAGCACGTTGTCGTTTTTCTTTAATAATATCAAGGTTAATTTCCAATTCTTTCACTTGCTCATCCAATGAAGAAATGTCCATATACTCTTTATCGTTTAATTCTGCCTTTAATTCTTCAATTTGTTTTACAAGTACTTCTAGAGACGAGTAGTAACTTTGGATTTCTTGTTGTAACTTATCCAGCTCAGCATCATTTAATTTAGCTGCTGTATATGTTAATTGATCTGTAAATCCGCTTTGTTCTAGCTCTTTCATAAAGCGTGTGAAAGTCTCTTCTTTCTTCTCTTTTGCACTATTGAATTGATTAGAAGCACTATCATGTTCTGCTTGAATACGTATATTTTCATTTTGCCAATGTTGATACGCTTCTTGTACTTTCTCCCATTCATCTTCCATTAACCTGAGTTCTTGTAGAGCTTGGTCAAACTGTACTTTCCAAGCTTGTACCGTTTGCAAGCTTTCCGGAATATTTTGCTTATCATGTTCATATGACGTACGAAGTTGCATACACTCCATTTCAGTACGGTGCTGCACTGTTTCTACTTCACGCTTTTGTTTCTGGAGTTCTTCTACTTTTTCTTCTACGCTTTTTATATTCACAACAATTTGCTTACGCGTTTCTTCACATGCTTTTAACGTATTTACTTCTGCTGCTAATTGCTTTCCTTTTTGAACGAGCGCACTATATGTTTCTACTAATTCCTCTGAGCGATAGCCTCGCTTTAGCACTTCTTCTATCACTTGTTCATATTGAACTCGATAGAAATTCCACTTTTCTTCTAATTGAACATGTAATTTTTCCGCAACATTTTTCTTTTCTCGTAGCTCATTTAACTCTTTTTCATCAATTGCATTACTTTGCTCTGTAGCTTTTTTCGGATGATCCATACTACCACATACTGGACAAGATTCACCATCATGTAAATGAAGAGCTAATATACCAGCTTGTTCACTTAACCAGCGGCGTTCCATATTTTCATATGCACTAACTGCCAGTTGCGTCTTTTGAAGCGCAATTTCTTTTTCTTGCTCGTATTTTTGTTTTTCTTGCCATACATCATATGCCTGCTTTAACACTTTTGCATCTTCTCGCATATTCGTTAGTTCTTCTACTTTAGCTACATATTGTTCAAGCGCTGCTTCTAATTGCTGTAATTCGCCAGACATTCTTTGTTTTTCATTTGTATGCACTTCTAGTTGTTCATCTAACTTTCGCATACCTTCTTTTAATTTCCCTATTTGAATTTCAGCATTTTGCAAATTTAACTTTTTCTCAGCTAATGATGCAATAATTGGTTGTAACTCTTCTAGTCTTTGAACTTGTTTTTTAGCGTTTTCTCGCTCTGATCCCTTATTCTTTAATGCTTCATATTTATCCTGAGCAAGTTCAAAACTGTTCATTATATGTTCTTTTTTTGCGATTATCTGTTTTAACAAACCTTCAGACTTCTGTTCATGTTGCATCGCTTCCTCATACCATTGCTCAAATGGTAATAATCGCTTCGCCTGTTCCGCATGTTTAAAAGATTTTTCTTTCATTTCGATTACTGCATGGTTTTCTTGTAAAATACTGTATTTCTCATTCTTTTGTGCTAAATCTTTGAATTTCTCATTTACAGCTTTTGCTGCATGAAAACGTGCCGCTGCTTCTTTTAACTGTTTCGTTTTGTCATTTTGTTCTACGTGTAATTGCTCAACCTCTGCCTTGTACCAAATTGTTTCTTGTTCTAATACCTCTACTACTTGATGTGTATTTACATGTTCTTGCTCTACTAATGTCTCTAACAATGCTCCATCACGTATTGGCAATTTAAAAACATTACGGAAATATAGCTCTCGTTCTTTTTGTTTTTCTTGTAAGACGTCTTTCCATTGTTTGCGTTTTTGGTCTAGTAACTCACGCATTAACTTATAACGATCTGTTTTAAAAATACGACGTAAAATCTCTTCTTTATTTTCTGTTTCAGACGTTAATAGCTTTCTGAACTCTCCTTGCGGTAACATTACTATTTGGCTAAATTGATGTTTACTTAATCCAATTAAATCTTCAACTTTATTATTTACATCCGTTACATGAAAACGATCGACACAAGGAACTTTTTCTTCATTAATTACTTCATATAATTCAACTGCATGTCCTGTAATTGTTTTATTCCCTTGTTTTTTATGACCAAGTTGTCGCTTTATTTCATATCTTTTCCCTTTTAATTGAAAGGTTAATTCCACACTTGTGTAAACATTATCATCAGCAAATTGACTACGGAGCATGCTTGTATCACTACGCTCTTCCCCACTAGCTTCTCCATATAACACATAACAAATCGCATCAAAAATCGTTGTTTTTCCGGCCCCTGTATTACCAGAAATAGCGAAAATACGATGTTCGCCAAGATCATTAAAATCGATTACTTCTTTCTGTTTATATGGACCAAATGCCGTCATAATAAGCTCAATCGGTCTCATCCTCGCTCACCTTCCCGTTCTTGCACTGTTTGCAACACATCTAAGAATAGACGTTCTTTCTCTTCTGATAACTCTAACCCTTTCATTTCTTTGTAAAAAGCTTTTAAAAGAGATAAATCATCCGTTTTATGTCTTGAAATAGTTACTTCATTTTCATCTGTGAACTCTCGTCTTTGAATAGATCTTTCAACATGCATTGCATTTGGGTATACAGAACGTATTTTTTCCATTGGCTGCAAGACTGGATTTCCGTCTAATAATTTCACAAATACATAATCTTCATTTACTGGATGATGTAATAAATCGTCTATTTTTGCTTCTACTGTACGCATTTTACGACGTGGTGTAAGTAAACGTTTTTCAATTGTTGTTTCACCTTTTTCATCCAGTTCCACAATATAATATCCTTTTTTATGTTTTTCTTCAGAGATAGAATAGGCAAGTGGCGAACCTGAATAACGAATTGTCTCATTACGTACAAAATGCGCTTGATGTAAATGACCAAGCGCCGTGTAATGAAACTTATCAAAATAATGGCTATTTACATATTCAGCACCACCAATTGAAAGTGGTCGTTCCGCATCACTTGTATTTTCCTCTGCCTCTCCTGAAGAAGTTACAAATGCATGTCCTACAAATACATGTCTCGCTTCTTTATCCATCGTTTCAGAAAGTTCATTCATAAAAATACGCATCGCATCATCATGAGAACGAACATCTTCATTTTTCAATATATGTCTAACAATACTTGGATCCGCATACGGAATGAGATGGAAATGAACCTCTCCGTATTCATCATTTAAAACAACAGGATTATATGGAAACTGGAATTGTCCAACAATATGTAATCCTTGTTTTTTCATTAAATTACTACCAAAATGTATACGGTCCGGACTATCGTGATTTCCTGCAACTGCGATTACTGGTGTTTGTAACTCAATAACTATCTTTTGTAATACATCATTTAATAAGTCTACTGCTTCTGTAGGTGGAATTGCTCGGTCATATAAATCTCCTGCAATAATTACAGCATCCGGTTTTTCTTCTTCAACAGCTTGTACAAACTGATCTAACACAATTTTTTGATCTTCAGTCATATATACACCATGAACAAGCTTACCTAAATGCCAATCCGCTGTATGAAAAAACTTCATATTACCCTTCTCCTTTTAGTTTACTGATTGTAGTGAAACAAGTTGATAGTTTAGTGTAGTTTTTCCTTTCTCCCATTCTAACTTTTGGACAATTGCACTACCGATTCTTTCTTCGTTTGATTTATATAAAGGTAATATTTCTTGAATAGTAAATAGATGATAACCATCTAAAATTAATTGAAATAAATTATCTTCTATATGTAATCTCACTTCTTTTTCATTTGAAATAATTTTTGTGTGCATCTCAAATTTCATGCTAGATACAACCCCTTTTTTCTAATCTCTACATTTTAATAGTATAGTGGTCATGCAAGATTGACAAGTAAATACACTACGATGTACACACTTTTTTAATTATAAGTATTTTATGTTTTTTACATAAAATACGGTATGTGAAATTATCAATCTACAAAAATAAAAATGCCATTCAGGCATCCTTATTTTTGTAAGTACTCTTTCATAACGTAGTACAATACAGTTATTAAGACAATCGCTACAAAAAACGCAAATACAGCCACTACATACCCATCTTTATTTAGTAAAAAACATATGGAAATAGATATTATAAAAATCGGAAACACGAGACGCACCTTATCCTTCACTTCTTCTGTCGTATCTGTATGATGAAAATACTGTGTAATTCCTACCATAAGAGATGACAAAATAATTACCGACAATAGTAAAGGTCCTGGCATTCCGATCTCTCCTTTCTCTATTTCTAATTATATACAAAACCAACGGTCTTTAAAAGTTAGACAATTCAGCTTTTTAATCTTTTCTACATCCATTCTTTAATAAATTGTTACGCCACGCATAATAACTCAATATAAGTTATACATATAATAGCGCCTTCAACACTATAATTCCAAATAATTGCGCTTACAGTAATGTTGTAATATTCCTCTTCCTTCTTCAGAATCCTGCAAATATAACTCGTCAAAATATGCGGAGTACATATTAATCCTTATAGCGCCAATATTAGACAAATTTATAAAGGACATTTCATCATGTATCAAGAAATAAGAATAGGAAGATATGTAAGGGAGGATTTATAATGACTGAACACGTTTTATTTTCTGTTAGCGAAAACGGCGTTGCATCTATTACTTTAAACCGTCCAAAAGCACTTAATTCTTTATCCTATGACATGTTAAAACCAATTGGACAAAAACTTAAAGAATGGGAGCAAGATGATCAGATTACAGTTATCGTTTTAAAAGGAGCTGGAACGAAAGGTTTTTGTGCAGGTGGCGACATTAAAACGCTATACGAAGCACGTTCAAACGAGATTGCATTACAGCATGCAGAACAATTTTTTGAAGAAGAATATGAAATTGATACATTTATTTATCAATATAAAAAACCAATTATCGCCTGTTTAGATGGAATCGTAATGGGCGGTGGTGTTGGTCTGACAAATGGAGCTAAATATCGAATAGTAACAGAACGTACGAAGTGGGCGATGCCTGAAATGAACATCGGTTTCTTCCCAGATGTCGGTGCTGCTTATTTCTTAAATAAAGCTCCAGGATCTACTGGCCGATATGTCGCTTTAACAGCATCCATATTAAAAGCTCCTGATGTATTATATATAAACGCTGCTGATTATTTTATGACATCCGATTCATTACCAAATTTCCTTACCGCACTTGAAAATATAAATTGGAATAAAGAAGATGTACATACTCATTTAAAAGAAGTTATTCGTACATTTGCAACTGCTCCAAACTTAGAAAGCGAGCTTGCTCCTTCTTTAGAAGTAATCAATTCACATTTTGCATTCGATACAATTGAAGAAATCATCCACTCGTTGGAGAAAGCCCAAAGTTCATTTGCACTAAAAACGAAAGAAACGCTATTATCAAAATCACCTGTTTCACTAAAAGTAACATTAAAACAGTTTATTGATGGACAAGATAAGTCCGTTGAAGAATGTTTCGCTACGGACCTTATACTAGCTAAAAATTTTATGAGACATGAAGATTTCTTCGAAGGAGTACGCTCCGTTGTCGTTGATAAAGATCAAAATCCGAATTATAAATATAAACAGTTAAGTGATGTTTCAGAAGAAGACGTAAATCGTTTCTTTAATTTACTTAATGCATAACAAAAAGGCTATATTTGTAGTGTATGCAACATTACAAATATAGCCTTTTTTATTTAATATTTTTAAATACAATTTAATTTAATTTAACCAAAATGTGTGCTACACTATATTTAATCGAATTTTCTAAAAATAAAAAGGAGGACAATTTATGATAGAAAATTATCTTCTTTTCATCATTATGTCAATTTGTCTTATCATTTTACCCGGTCCAGATACAGCAATGGCTACGAAAAACACATTGGTTGCTGGAAAAATCGGCGGCGTAAAAACTGTTTTTGGTACTTGTGTTGCGCTTTTAATTCACACTTTAGCTGCTGTAATTGGTCTTTCGGCACTTATTGTAAAGTCTGCTCTTTTATTTTCTATTTTTAAATATGTTGGTGCTGTATATTTAGTCTATATTGGTATTAAAGCCCTTTTAGCAGTCAGAAACACATCGGACTTAAATACAAATGAAGTTCCAATAAATAATGAAAATAAACATACTTCTTGCTTTCGCCAAGGTTTCCTTACAAATTTACTAAACCCTAAGATTGCAGTCTTCTTTTTAACTTTTTTACCACAGTTTTTAAATCCAAATCATAATACATTTATACAACTTCTCGTTATGGGACTTACTTATCTCATTTTGACAGTCATTTGGTTTGCTTTTTATATATTTTTAATTGATAAAATTAGTGCCTTTATGAAGAAACCGAAGACGCAACGTTATATTCAAGGATTAACGGGAATCGTTTTAATTGGGTTTGGTATTAAACTAGCTTTTGAAAGAAATAATTAACAAGACGAAAACCACCACTATTAATAGTGGTGGTTTTCATTTAATAACTGATTTGGCTGTTTACTCTATATTAAAACCAGCGCTCAGTTACAACTTTTTTGCGTGTATAAAATTGAACGCCATCCGTACCATTTGTACCAAGATCTCCAAAGAATGAAGCTTTGTTTCCTGCAAATGCGAAGAATGCCATTGGTGCCGGAACGTTTACGTTTACACCAATCATACCAGCATCGATGTTATCACGGAACGTTTGAGCATGCTTACCATTTGAAGTATAAATAACAGCACCATTCGCAAATTTCGATTGATTTGTCAGCTTAATACCTTCTTCTAAATCTTTTACTCTTACAATACTTAATACTGGAGCGAAAATTTCATCTTGCCAAATTTTCATTTCTTGATTTACACCATCAAAGATCGTTGCACCAACAAAGTAACCTTCCCCAACTTCTTCATTGATTTTACGGCCATCGACTAGTAAAGTTGCTCCATCTGCTACGCCGCTATTAATATAGCCTAAAACACGTTCTTTATGCGATTCACGGATTAATGGTCCGACGTAATTATCTTCGTTGAAACCATCGCCTACTTTTAATTTTTTCGTCTCTGCTACTAACACGTCAATGAATTCATCCGCAATTTCATCTACTACTGCTACAACAGAACATGCCATGCAGCGCTCTCCACTACTTGCGAACGCAGATCCAATTACACCTTGTACTGTTTTTTCAAGATTGCAATCTGGCATTACAATCGCATGGTTTTTCGCACCTGCTAACGCTTGTACACGTTTTCCATGTTTCGTACCTGTTTCATATACGTAACGAGCTACCGGCTCAGATCCGACGAATGAAACAGCTTGAATATCTTTATTTTCCAAAATGCTATTTACAACATCTTTTCCGCCTTGTACTAAATTTAATACACCTTTTGGGAAACCAGCTTCATAGAATAGCTCTACAAGTCGCTCTGCTAAAAGTGGCGTTCTTTCAGATGTTTTTAATACGAATGTATTACCGCAAGCAATTGCAAGTGGGAACATCCATAATGGAATCATCATTGGGAAGTTAAACGGTGTAATACCAGCAACAACACCGATTGGATAGCGCCAAATCGATCCATCAATTCCACTAGCAATATTCGGAAGAGCTTGTCCCATCATTAAATTTGGTGCTGATGTTGCAAGTTCTACTGCTTCAATACCACGCTGCACTTCACCAGTTGCATCTGTTAGTGTTTTACCGTTTTCTAGCGTAATGATTTTTGCAAGCTCTTCTTTGTTTTCTTGTAAAAGCTGTAAATATTTATACAATTGTCTTGAACGATTCGGAACTGGTACTTTAGACCATTTTTCGTATGCCGCTTTTGCAGCTTCAACAGCTTTTTCAACATCTTCTTTCGGAGATAGCGGAACGTAAGCGATAATTTTTCCAGTTGCTGGATTTGGAACTACTTCTACTTCTGTACCAGTAGACTCTACCCACTCACCATTAATATGATTTTTTACTCGTTTAATTTCAGTTGTAATCATTATATTCTCTCCTTTTTTATGATGTATATAAGTCTATTATTTTTGATTAGAAATTAATTGTTCGCTAACTTTCTTATATAAAGCAGCCATATCGTTTTCACCATATCCTGCTTTACTCGCTTCTTCATATACGTTTAATAGCATTTCGCTTACTGGTAAGTGGAGTTCACTTTCCTTAGCTAAATCAACTGCAAATCCCAAATCTTTCTTTAATAAATTCACAGTAAAGCCTGGCTCGTAGTTTTCGGATGCAATGAAACTTTTATAATTACGCTCATAAATTCTACTTTGACCGTAACTTACATTTAAAATATCAAACATTTTATCTAAATCCATATTGTTCTTTTTCGCTAACGTTAAAGCTTCACTCACACCAGCTGTATAAAAACCAATTAATAGATTGTTAATTAATTTAACAGTCGTACCGCTATCAATTTGTTCACTAACGTGGAAAATATTCGCCCCTAACGCTGCCATGATAGATTCAGTTTTATCATATACGTCTTTTGATCCACCAACCATAAACGTTAATGTACGATTTTCTGCTCCAATTACCCCACCGCTAACAGGCGCTGCTAAAAAGTCTACTTTCTTTTCCTTCGCCGACTCCTCTAACAGTTTATTTAACTGTGGAGATACAGTACTTGTATCAATTAATACAACATTCGAGTGGCTATTTTCAAATAATCCTTCTTCCCCAAAATATACCGCTTCAACAGCACGAGGTGAAGGTAAACTTGTAAAAATCACATCGCATGTCTCTGCTAGTTTTGAGATTGATAAGCCGATAATCCCTCCTTCTTTTTCAAAGGAAGCTTCAGCCTCTTTGTTTAAGTCCACTCCATATACTGTGTAACTTGATTTAACTAAATTTTTAGACATCGGAAGACCCATGTTACCTAAGCCGATAAAACCAATCTTTTTCATATCGCTTTCCTCCTATTTACACAATATATTTCCCACGATTTATAATAGCTTTCGCAATTTCTCTCTTTTTCGTAAATACGTTCGTGTATAAAGGCACTAATAATTGACGGATTTCAGCTAACATTACGTGTCTATCTTGTTCTTCTGTGACAGCCGCTGAAAGTATTGAAATCGTCGATTCTTCTACTTTACGATAGCCTTCTTCACAAATAACATCCGTTATCATTTGTTTCGTACGCTCTTTTTCTTCACCATTTTTACTAATTGCTTTACTCGTACGTAAAAATGCTGATTCCATGACGTACACGTCCGTCAACATATTTGATAATACACGTGAATATTCTTGCTCTTGATCAATTTTTAATCCTGGAGTTTTAGAGAGCGCTTTCAAAGATTGTTTCAACAATTTTTTCGCTAATAAAATGTAACGATGGTTTCTTTCTACATTTGCTACATCAATTTCTACTTCAGCATCTTCTATTTGCTCGATTTGCTTCATTAACATTTTGGCAACTGTTAATCTATTAATTTCATTCGTTCCTTCAAAAATACGACTAATTCTAGCATCACGATATAAACGTTCTACCTCGTACTCTTGCATATAGCCGTACCCGCCATGAATTTGTACAGCTTCGTCTACGATATAAGCAAGTGTTTCAGAAGCGTTTACTTTATTCAGTGCACATTCAATTGCAAATTGGGACATTTTTTTCATAAGATCTTCATCACTCTCATGAATTGCTTCATCAATTACACCTGCTGTACGGTAAGCTGCACTTTCTGCTCCATATGTAGCAATGATCATATTTGCAATTTTCTCTTGAATCATCGTAAAGTCTACTAATTCCGTTTGGAACTGTTTTCGCTCTTTTCCATATTGAACCGACAAACCGATTGCTTGTTTTGCTGTTCCAATATTTCCAAAAGCAAGTTTTAGTCTAGCAAAGTTAAGAATATTAAGGGCTACGTGATGCCCTTTCCCAACTTCTCCTAAAACATTTTCAGCAGGGATAACTACATCTTCTAAAATAAGCGTCGCCGTTGAAGAACCTTTAATCCCCATTTTCTTTTCTTCTAATCCAATAGATACACCTTCACATGTTCTTTCGACAATAAACGCTGTCATCCCTTTATTTGTCTTCGCAAAAACAACGTATACATCTGCCATATGAGCATTTGTAATCCACTGCTTCTCACCATTCAACTTCCAAGCTGTACCCTCTTCATTCAAAACTGCACTCGTTTTTGCACTTAATGCATCAGAACCAGCATTGGGCTCAGTTAAAGCATAAGCACCAATCCATTCTCCGGATGCGATTTTCGGCAAGTACTTTTCTTTTTGTTCTTTCGTTCCGTAATATATGTAAGGCAATGTACCTACACCAGCGTGTATATTAAATGAAACGCTAAATGCACCAGCGTAACCCATTTTCTCTGCTACCAGACCTGAGACAGCCTTTCCTAATTCGAACCCACCGTATTCTTCTGGTACCTCAATGCCTAATAATCCAAGTTCCCCAGCTTTCTCAAATAATTGACGAGAAACGTTATAGTTATGTTGTTCAATGTTCTCAATTTGCGGAACAATTTCTTGTTTTACAAATTGTTCTGTCGTTTTTGCAATTAAATCTTCATCCCCTGAAAAATCTTCTGGTGTAAAGAAAGTATTGTTCACATCTTTATTGAGTGAAAAGAATTCATCCCAAGGTAACTTCGTTTTCTCCATCTGAATCCCCCTATCATTTCGGCCTTCATTGCTCTTTGCATATGCTCGTCTACGATGAGTGGAATATCTTATTATTTAAAACAGAAGGCGATGATTTTTCACATCAAGCAGTTCGTTTTGCCAAAGATGTATTCTCATCGCCTTCGTTGTTTTATCTATTGATCTTCTGATAATACTGTTTTTGCAATTCCAGTATCTAATTCTTCAAAGTCATGATATGAAATTGTTTCATATAACTCACTTCTCGTTTGCATATTAGAAAGTGCATCTTTTTGAGAACCTGTTTCCTTAATTAAAGTAAACACATTTTCATACGCTTTCGCGGCAACTCGAAGTGAAGTTACAGGGTAAATCACCATTTGGAAGCCCATATTTGCAAATTCCTCTGCACTATAATATGGAGTTTTTCCGAATTCAGTCATATTCGCAAGTAAAGGTGCATTTACCTTACTATTAAATAGACGGAACTCCTCTTCTGATTGAAGCGCTTCAGGGAAAATTGCATCTGCCCCTGCTTTAACATATGCATTCGCTCTTTCAATCGCTGCATCTAATCCTTCCACACCGCGAGCATCTGTGCGTGCTACAATATATAAGCTTGGCGCAACTTCTTTAATCGCTTTAATCTTTTGAACTAATTCTTCTGTTGTAACAAGTTTCTTGCCATTTAAATGTCCACATTTCTTTGGTAATTGTTGATCTTCAATTTGAACAGCCGCTACTTTCGCTTCCAGCATTTCTACAGCTGTTCTTGCTACGTTTAGTACTCCACCAAACCCTGTATCAATGTCAACAAGAACTGGTAAATCTGTAGCTCTTACTAGATCCTTTGCTCTATCTGCTACTTCAGTAGACGTCACGATACCTAAATCTGGTAGACCTTTACTTGCTGTATAAGCAGCTCCGGATAAATAAAGAGCTGAAAAACCTGTATTTTTTGCAACTAAAGCCGCCATTGCATCATGAGCACCTGGAATTTGCAAAATTTCATTTGCTTCTACTAAAGTTCGAAAGCGATTCGCAAGCTCCTCTTGTGTTGACTGTTTATTAACAACCCAAGCCATTCTAAATTCCCCCTATTATTAAATTAAGAATAGATCTACAAATTCGTTTACATTCATATTTTCTAGTTTTTCTTCATTTAAACAAACTTCATGAATTTGTTCTTGTTGCTTACTAGAATAATGACCTGCCATATTTGCAGTGAATTTTTGAACAACTTTTGGAATCGCTTCGTCTCTACGGAAACGGTGACCAAGTGGGTATTCACATTCCACATTTTCTGTTACAGTACCATCTTTAAAGTGAACTTGAACAGCGTTGGCGATTGAGCGCTTGTTCGGGTCAAGATAATCTAAACTGTACTGTTTGTTTTCAACAACAACCATCTTATTACGTAATTCATCTACACGTGGATCATTTGCTACTACATCTTCATAATCGTCTGCAACGATATCTCCTTTTAATAAACCAATTGCCGTAATGTATTGTAAACAATGATCACGATCAGCTGGGTTATTTAATGGACCTTCTTTATCGATAATACGAATTGCTGACTCATGAGTTGTAATTGTAATTCGGTCAATTTCATCTAATCTTTCTTTAATTTCCGGATGTAATTTCACAGCACATTCTGCAGCTGTTTGCGCATGGAATTCTGCTGGATATGATACTTTAAATAATACATTTTCCATTACATAAGACTCTAATGGTCTTGCTAATTTTAATTCTTGTTTATTAAATAATACATCTTGGAATCCCCAGCCTGGTGCAGATAATGCTGTAGGGTAACCCATTTCACCTTTTAGAGCAGTCATTGCAAGATGAACACCGCGGCTCGTTGCGTCACCTGCTGCCCATGATTTACGTGATCCAGTATTTGGGGCATGACGATATGTACGAAGACTAGAATTATCAATCCACGCATGTGATAATGCATTAAAGATTTCTTCACGTGTTCCACCAAGCATTTTCGCAACTACAGCAGTTGTTGCTACTTTTACATATAAAACATGGTCAAGACCAACACGGTTTAAGCTGTTTTCTAAAGCAAGTACACCTTGAATTTCATGTGCTTTAATCATCATTTCTAGTACTTCACGTACTTTTAATGGTTCTTTTCCTTCTGAAATACGAACGCGGCTAATATAATCTGCTACTGCTAAAATTCCGCCTAAGTTATCAGATGGATGTCCCCATTCTGCTGCAAGCCAAGTATCGTTATAGTCTAACCAACGAATCATACATCCGATATTAAATGCACCTTTTACTGGATCTAGCACATAAGATGTTCCTGGTACACGTGTACCATTTGGCACGATTGTTCCTGGTACAACTGGTCCTAGTAATTTCGTACACTCTGGATATTGTAGTGCTAAAATTCCACATCCAAGTGTATCAAGTAATACGTAGCGAGCAGTACTGAATGCTTCCGCACTTGTAACCTCTTTATTTAATACATAATCCGTAATTTCTTCTAATAATGCATCTTTTTGTTTAATTTCATTTGTTTTAATCATGCTAATCTTCCCTTTCTGTCGAAAATTCGTTATTATTAATGATGGGTGTCGGTCAAACACCCATCTGGCGGGCGGCGCTAACAACTCCCCAGTTGTTTTTATTTACTAAATGCATGTCGCTCGCCTATATACTTTACGCGTGGACGGAACAAACGATTATTTGCATGTTGCTCAATAACGTGCGCACATAATCCTACTGTTCTAGAGCTAAAGAAGATTGGTGTGTACAGTTGAATTGGAATACCAAGCATCCAATATACTGGAGCTGCATAATAATCAAGATTCGGATAAATTCCTTTTTCCTTCTCCATAATCTTTTCTCCAGCTTCACACATTTCATATAGTGTATAATCACCTTTTACATCACATAACTGCTTTAAAGCTTCCTTCATCATAAGTGCTCTTGGATCCATCTTCTTCATATAAACACGGTGTCCAAAGCCCATAATTTTTTCTTTGTTATAAAGTTTCTTCTGTAATAGTTCTTCAAATTTCTCAACATTTCCAGCTTCTAAAAGCATGTACATAACCGCTTCATTTGCACCGCCATGTAAGCTTCCTTTTAAAGATGCAACTGCACCTGTTAAAGCACCGTATAAATCCGATTGCGTTGATGCAATTACGCGAGCTGTAAACGTAGAGTTTGGCATTTCATGTTCACTATATAAAACAAGGGAACGATCAAAGATCTTTTCCTCAAGTTCAGTTGGTTTTTTACCAGTTAACATATAGAAGAAATTCGCACTATATGACAATTCCTGAAGGGGCTGAATTGGCTCCTCATTATTTAAAATATGATAGCTATTCGCTACAATATTTGGCACTTTACTTAAAAGCTTGTACCCTCGACTTTTATTCACTTCTAACGAGCGGTTTTCGATATCACTATCGTAACCAGCTAATGCAGACACACCTGTACGTAACCCATCCATAGGATGCGTTTCCTTAGGCAATGCCTTTAGCACGTTGAATACACCTTCTGGCACTGCATATTCTTCTTTTAATTTCTTTTCAATTGTTGCTTTTTCATCTTCATTCGGTAGATGTTCTTCTAATAAAAGGTGCACAATGTCTAAATACTCTTTTGTTTTTGAGAGTTCGATTAAATCATACCCTTGAATTACAATTTCACCTTTTACTGTGTCAAGAAACGAAATTTTCGTCTCCGCTGCTACTATACCATCTAATCCCGGGGAAAATTTTTCTTCAGCTTTCATCATTATTTCCTCCAATCCTAATAGATCTTCGTGCACATAACTGTAAGCCTTTACAATACTATGAAACTACATTTCTATTTCAATGTATCAGAGTTTTTAGAAGATTTCAATTTATTTTATAATGATAAGTTTCCTATACTTTTTCTACTGTAATAATACAATTTTTCAAAAATAGCTTTCATATTTTATAAGTAAAGGGCATACATCCTTTTACGATTTTTTAAAACGAAATATAACAATCATCCATATAATCCCACTAAATATACCTTTACTCTCTTTTTATTTAACAAATATAAAAAAAACGAGCTGCATTCATGCACAGCTCGTTTTTAATAATATTAATTTCATATTCTCATAAATATAATTCTTATATAAAATTTATTTATTTTTAATAAAGTTATTATTTTACATAATTAAATTGAATTTCTTCCGTTTCTTTACGATAGCTGACAACTAAATCATAGTTTTGAAGGTACGAAAGATTATCAAAATCTATAAAAATAATATACCGTCTTTCTCAACTGACACTATTTCCCGAACTGGTTTCTCAGAAACAATTCCTAAAGAGTATCCTGGATGAATTGCACTATTTCCTCCGCACATTACAATAAAGTGAAACTTTAATCAGTGGGGGTTTTGTTCATCTCCCTCTGATTTTTAGCCTTTACCTATCGGGCGTTTACGAGCAGTTTATCTACCACCTAACTTCTTTGCTCCAGCCGAATTTTGAGGTGTGAGTCTTACTGCCCGGCAAATAGCGGGATAAATTAAAGCGATTCATCATACTTTATACGTAATTCTTCCTTAAATCATCGTAGAGCATCATGTTCAATTGAAATTTTCATCTTCGCCCTTCCTGTTTACGCAAAATCTTTTTTGCCTAATCTTTGTTTTACAAAAACAACGAAAAGAATTAAAGCTATTAATCCAGAAATTGCGCTACCAACAAATAAAATACGGTAACCAAACATTTGTGAAACAACTCCAAGTAAAATCGCACCTAATCCAATACCTAAATCAAATGCAGTAAAGAATGAAGCGTTAGCAACTCCTCTTTTACTAGGATCAACAATTGTCAGCATCGCTGCTTGCAAAGCGGGCTGTGCTGAACCGAATCCAACACCGTATAATGCCGCTGCGATAATTACACCAGTCAAACCATTTGAAATCGTTAATACAACTATCGCTAAAATGGTAATACATAGTGCCGGGAGTATGATAAATACTTCTCCATACTTATCTAATAATTTACCTGAAATCGGCCTTACAATTGTTAAAGCAATTGCATATACAAAAAAGAATGTCCCAGGATTCACATCAATTGATGACGCGAATAACGGTAAAAATGTTGTTATTCCTCCATATGCAAATGATAAAAAGAAAACAACAATCGTTATTGATAAAACGGATTTTTCAAACAGCTGGATTTTCCCTTTTTCTTTTAGTGGCGTGAATGGCATTTTCGTTATTAACGATAATACGACTGCCATAAAGGATAAAAGAGTCGCTAACAAGAATAGACCATGAAATGAATAATTTTGTACAACCCATAATCCAATCATTGGGCCAATTGCCATCGCGATTGTCATCGCCATGCCATACCAGCCCATTCCTTCACCACGACGTGAATCTGGAATAATATCAGTTATCGCTGTTCCAACTGATGTTGTAGAAACAGCCCACGTCACTCCGTGAATAACGCGTAAAACAGCTAAAAGGACAATAGTCGATGCTAAATTATACGAATACATCGTTATCCCAAAAAATATGAGTCCGAAAATAATAAAAGATCTTCTACCATATTGATCTAACATTCCTCCGATAATCGGTCGTATTACAACTGCAGCTATTGTAAACATTCCCATCATCAGTCCAACTTGTGATTCATTTCCACCAATCTCTTTAATAAAGAGCGGTAGCGTTGGAACAAGTAAATAAAACCCTGTAAATAAAAATAACATCGCGATAGTCATTTGAATAAATGATTTCGTCCATAATCGTTCCATTAAAATTCCTCCATAAACACGTAAAATATTGCAATCAACACATCAATTGTATATTTTTCATGCTCCCTTTCCCTCCGCTAATAGACGTATCTTTTCATAATAAATGGTCTACCATCAATTTAAGTTGGTCTTACGACTTTATACCTATGTTTTAAGCAAAAGTCCTATATATGTACCTTTATATGTTCTAAAAGAATATACTATTTTATTATTAAACTTAGGAGTGATCGTTTCATGTGGGTATCACCAAGAATAGTTACTGCAGTTCCGTCAGTTCCTTCAATACATGTCCCCTCTGTTCATACAGCTAGCTCCGATGTTGGTATTGAACTTCCTGCTACTTGGCAACAATTCCAAACTCCTGGGCAAGTCACCCCTGTATATTGGAATCATGGCACACATCCTAGTAGTACTGGTTTTTATAACCCGGGCTATCCTCCAATACCTCCTACTCAAATTTTTTATCATTTCCCATCAATTTACTTTCAAAATTTCTATGGTACTTTTAACATTTAAAAATAATAGTAATCTTTATAATATAAAAAGCACCAAAGGAACCGTTTTATCGGTACCTTTGGTGCTTTTTTATATACGTTATTTATTGTCCATTATTGACAGGGGCTTCTCCTGTGTTCCCACCAGTAGTTGGTGGCGTTGTTGCTGGTGGCGTTGGAGTTGTATTCCCTTGGCCCCCTCCACCGTTATTCGGTGGGGTTGTATCCCCCTGACCTCCACCGGTGTTCGGTGGGGTTGTATTCCCTTGGCCTCCACCGGTGTTCGGTGGAGTTGTATTCCCTTGGCCTTCACCGGTGTTCGGTGGGGTTGTATTTCCTTGGCCTCCACCATTGTTCGGTGGAGTTGTATTTCCTTGACCATTTCCATTATTTTGTTCATTTTTCTTATTTAATTCATCTTGTTTCTTTTGCTCTTCTTGCTTCTTAAGCTCTTCTTGTTGCTTAAGTTCATCTTGTTTCTTTTGCTCTTCTTGTTTCTTAAGTTCTTCCTGTTTCTTTAATTCTTCTTGCTTTTTCTCTTCTTCAGTTTTTTGCTGTTGATCTTGTTTTGGTTGTTCCGTTGTATCCGGTACGCTCGTATTTGGAGATGAATCACGTTTTTCACCTTTTATACGTAACTCACTACCTTCTTGAATAACACTACTTGGCATTTTAAAGCGTGATTTATCTGTAGCCATCTCGCTCATCATTGATTTAAAAATCAACTGCGCAATTTTCGTATTTTTACTACTAATATACTCATCTTTGCCATCTTTCATATATCCAGTCCATACTGCCATCGTATATTGCGGTGTATAACCTGCAAACCAACTATCACGAGTTGCACTTTCTGGAATTCCATATTGTGCTAGTTGTTTTGAAGAATAGTTAGTTGTACCTGTTTTACCAGCTACATCTAAAGAGTCCACATTTGCCGATGTACCAGTACCTGATGTAACGACAGAACGAAGCATATCAGTAATCATATATGCTGTAGAATCCGCCATAACTGGTTTTGATTTTTGTCCAAAACTTTGTGACTTGCCGTCTGGATAAACTACTTTCTTAACAAAATGCGGCTTCGTATACTTACCATCATTGCCAAATGCCGCATAAGCACCCGCTATTTCAGTTGGTGATACTTCGTTTGTACCAATCGCTGTAGATTCTGTCGGTGCAGCATTAAATGTAATACCTAATTTCTCAGAGAAATCTTTCGATTTACTAATTCCCACTTCTTTTGCAGTTTTAATTGCCGGAATATTACGCGACATCTTTAATGCTTCACGCATAGTAATTGGACCTAAATGACTTCTGTCTGCATTTCGAACTTCTTGTCCAGTTGAATATTTAAATGGAGAGTCATCAATTTGATGGTACGTAGCCCATTTTAAATATTCAATTGCAGGAGCATAGTCAAAAATTGGCTTCATTGTCGAACCAGCTGCACGATCTAATTCAATTGCCATATTATGCCCTTTAAATACCGCTTTATTTTCACCACGTCCGCTACCTATAGCACGAACTTCTCCTGTTTTCGTATCCATAAATGTGAAAGCGCCTTGGAAGTTCTCATTTGGATAATTAATAATATTTTCATTTAAAAGCTTGTCAGCATAATCCTGTGCTTTTGGATCCAATGTTGTATAAATTTCTAAACCATCAGAACCAATATTAGCATCTGGTAGTTCTTTTTCTACTTCTTTCACAACCGCATCCATAAATGCAGGATATGGCATTGTTTGTACAGTTGCAGTCTTAAGTCCCTTTGTTACTGGAACTTTTGATGCTTCTTCCATTTCTGCCTTTGTAATATAACCATGTCGATTCATTAAGTTTAGTACAGTATTTCTTCTTTCTGTTGCCCTTTGAATATTTTCTGTTTTCGTTGGATCATAGTTATTTGGTGCTTTCGGTAAACCGGCAAGCATCGCAACTTCTGGTAAAGTTAAATCTTTTAATTCCTTACCATAGTAGTTTTGTGCTGCAGTTGCGATTCCATATGAACGGTTACCTAAATTAATTTTATTTAAATACATCTCTAATATTTCATGTTTTGAATATTGTTGTTCTAGCTTATACGCTAAATATATTTCCTGAACCTTACGCTTTGACGTTTTTTCCATCGATAAGAAGTAATTTTTAATAACTTGCTGCGTTATCGTACTTCCACCTTGAGAGCCATAATCTCCTTTAAGACTGACTAAAACCGCACGTGCAGTACCTTTAAAGTCTACTCCACTATGCTCATAAAAACGTGCATCTTCCGTCGCTAAAAATGCATTTTCTACCAATTTAGGGATTTGATCATACGTAACATTCGTCCGCTTTTCTTTCCCATATTCATATACCAAATTCCCGTCTTTATCATAAATTTTTGAGGATAACGGATTAACAAGTTTTGCTTTCTCAAGTTTCGGCGCATCCTTTATCATAACGAAAAAGGTAGCCACCCCTGCCACTAAACCTACAATACCAAGTAGTAAACAACTAATTAAAAATTTACGAAAAAACGATGTTTTACCTTTTGATTTTGTTTTTTTAGAAGCTGGCTGTTTTTTCTTTTGAACTTGTCTTCGCTCCTCTCGAGAACGATAATTTTCTGACATGTTACTTTCTCCTGCCTTTCAATTCTCCCGTTGATTTACTTAAAAATATTGAGGTCACTTTCACAAATACATTTAGTCAAGAAAGTATATTGACCTGGAGCATTCAATATTTTCCCAATTCACAGATTATAAATTTTAGAATACTTCTTATACAAACTATTTTCACTTCTATTTTTTCTAATAATGCTGCCCCTT
>Ga0209130_1001071_pt1 | contig 20557 bp, 22 predicted proteins | sample AraplaMF_Cvi_mLB_FD_184264 | JGI IMG/M metagenome (GOLD analysis project Ga0209130, IMG submission 184264) | Arabidopsis root microbial communities from the University of North Carolina, USA - plate scrape MF_Cvi_mLB (SPAdes) (version 2) | ecosystem: Host-associated > Plants > Roots > Endosphere...
GGACGCTCCTGCACGTCGTGGCGGGAGAGGGCGGCGGAACCGCCAATCAGGGCTGCCAGCACCCCCATCAACAGCATCAGCATGGCAGCTCCCGATCGTTGGGGTAAGCGCTGCCCTTGCGCGTCGCGCGCGCGTCGAATCCTGCTCCCATGGCGTCTCCAATGTAATGTGGACGAACGTTCGTCCTTGCTCTTTTGTTATTTATTTACGCACGTTTCGCAGCCCGCACGATGCATAAAAATTAGATGCACACCTCTACTTCGCACACGAAAACTTATGCTAATGCAAGCAACATGCGCCGAACGGCGCTCTTCCTCTGGGTGGCTCGCCAGGACAAGCGTTTGGCCTGTGCGGTCAGTGTGAAACGCTAGACCCTGTCCGTTGGCGCCACCTATCATAAATTTAATTAATATTGCGACAATATTAAGACGGTGCCTCGCCGCACCGGGCCCACCAGGTCCGCGACCGGCAAGGAGGCGCACAGGAGCAGCACCCAACTGACAATTCTTATTCGAACGGAGATCAACGATATGAAACGCATTACCACCGCTGTAGCAATCGCCCTGTCCACCCTGGCCCTGTCGGCATCCGCCATGACCCCGATCAAGGACGCAGAACTGAGCGCCGTCACCGGCCAGGACGGCGTGTCGATCGGCGCCAACCTGAACGTCAAAGTCGAATCCTTCGTCTACACCGACACCGACGCTCTGGACGCCAACGGCCTGGGCGGCGGTTCGGTGAGCTTCAACGGCATCAAGGTCAATGGCCTGATCGCCGCCACCATCGACATCCTGTCGCGCAACTCCTTCCTGCAGGCTGCCGGCGCTGCTGGCGTGACCAACCCAGGCACCTTCTACAACCCGGCAACCGGCGGCGACGTGGTGCAGATCGCCATCCCAGCCGACGTGCAAGTGGCAGCAGGCAAACTGCTGAACATCTCCGTTGACGCAATCAAGATGGGCGGCAGCAATGCTTCCTACGGTTCGATGGCCATGAACCAGCTCGACCTGCGTGGCACCCAAGTGTGGATCTGGGCACACTGATCGCAGTGGCGGCCGTGGGAGCGGCCGCTCTGTGATATCCCTGATGATGGAATCCCGTCTCTTTGCGGCCGCCCTCGCGGCCGCCTTTTTCTGCGCACCGGCTTCTGCACAACTGCGGCCCATGAGCGACGACGACCTGTCGCGCGCACGCGGGCAGGGCTTGCTGGCAGTGAGCAACAGCACGCTGGGCGGCTTCGATTTCACGCGTATCGCACTCGATGCGGACGTGGAACTGAATGCGACCTTGCGTAACATCCGCCTGGGCGACTACCGCTTTCCTTCGCGTGAAGGCTTGGGCGCCGATATCGACATGCCATCGCTGCAGTTCGGGCAGAACGGCAGCAAAGTCTCGATCACCAATCCGTATTTCGAAGTCGTGTACCGCAACACCGGCGACGCCACTGCGCCGCGCGAAGTGGTGGGCATGCGCATGGGCTTCGACAGCATCAAGGGCGATGTGGGCCTGAAGGTGAACAGCCTTTCCGGTTCGCTGCTGGTCAGCGGCGTTGACGCGAACGGCCAGCCGGCAACGATTGATTCGCATACCGATGCGGGCGGGGGCAAGCGTTGGGATGGCGCCAGCTCCCTGGTTGGCGTGCGCGCCGGAGACGCCTCCGGGCCCAGCCGCGACTTCTGGATTTCCGTGCTGAAGTCGGGTGTGCAGTTCCAGGCGCAGAGCGGCACGACCCAGATGCCGGATGCCGCGCAATCGGGCGTCTGGCTCAATTGGCGCGACAAGCTGGTGTCGCTGACCAACCTGCAGGCGCCGCCGGTGCCGGCACCCGTGGCACCGGCGGTGACGCTCGCCGCGCCAACCGTAGTGGCGGGGCGCTGATGGCGACCGCGCGCCGCATGCTGCTGGCCGCGTGTTCTGCGCTGGCGCCTGCCCTGCTACCTGTGGTGGCGGTGGCGGACGGCCTGCGCCCGCTGAACGACAGTGCGCTGTCCGACGTGCGTGGACGCGATGGCGTCAGCTTCGACCTGAATGGCTTTTCCATGAATGGCGACCTGCGCGTGACGTACACGCGCCCCGATGGCGCCAGCATCTGGGCCGGCAACCCCAGCGCGTCGCGCAGTGACAGCGCCACGCCGTTTTCCGATCCCTACCGCTTCGATATCGTGCGCAGCAATAACGGCCTGGCCGATATCGCGCAATTCAGCCTGCCGCTGAACACCAACGGCGAGCAGAAATGGCAGCTGGCCTACGACTTCGGCGTCAATGCCGATGGCATCGACCGCGCTGGCGGCGCCATTGTCGTGAGCGACCTGGCCCTGTACGGCGGCGGCTGGCAATTCTCCACGCCGCGCACGCAGGATGGCCTGGCACTGGGCGTTGCGCTGCGCATGGACATCGGCCAGTGGGCACTGCGCCCGAACGGCCGCGCCAACACGGTCGGCCAGATGGCGCTCGATAACATCCGCATCGGCGCCACCGACGACAACGGCAACTTCACCGGCCAGCCGTGGGTGATCGCCGACGTTGCGCGCCAGCCTGCGCTGGTCAACGCGCTGGCCGACGAAAACGGCCCGCGCCTGCACATTGGCATCGGCGCGCCGGACGCGCAGTACGGCACCGGGCAGGCAGCCAGCGGCGGCATCGAAATCGGCAAGATCAGCTTCACTGCGCCAAGCGGCAATGTGGACCTGGGCTCTTCACGCATCGGCAATATCCAGATCAACTACCTTGATATCAAATTCCGCCAATGACGAAATTCGCCGCACTGTTGCTGCTGGTCCCGGCCCTGCTGCAGGCTGCGCCGCCGCAGCCACTCGACGACAGCGAGCTGTCCGGTGTCAGCGCGCGCGACGGCATCAGCTTCGCCGCCCACGTGGTGGTGAATGACCCGACGCTGGTGGGTGCCGTGACCGACAGCCGGCTTTCGCTGGGCTTTCATGATGGCGGCCAGCCGCGCTACATCGTGCTGCGCAATGTGCGCGGCACGGTCGACATGTTTGCCATCGGCCTGAACGTGCAGAACCGCCCGGACGGCAACGGCGACTACATCGCCATCACGCTGCCGTCGCAGATGCGCTACGCAAACTTCGGCTTCGAATCAATGAGCGTACAGAACGACGCCAATGCCCCGGTCACCGGCAACCTTGGCAGCGTCAATATCAACGGAAACTTGCAGATGCAGGGCGAGTTCCGGATGTGGGCCCATTAATCGCGCCGCTCGGTCGCGAACAGCACCAGTGCCAGCAGCGGGAACAGCAATCCCGCCACCAGCACGCCATGCCAGCCATAGCGGGCCCAGGTCCAGCCGCCCAGCCATGAGCCGAAGGCGCCGCCGGCAAAGAAGATCGAAATATACAAGCCATTGAGGCGGCTGCGCATTTCCGCGCCCAGCGCAAAGATGGCGCGCTGGCCAACCACCAAATTGCCCGAGGCGCCCATGTCCAGCACGATCCCGCACAGCACCAGCAGCACCAGCGTGAATTCGCGGCCGCCATGCAGCAGCAAGGGGGCACCGAAAGCCAGCACTGCAGCCAGCAGCGCCATCAGGGTCGTCGAACGGCTCTTGCCCTGGTCGGCGCGGCGTCCGGCAATGGGCGAGGCAATCGCACCTGCCACGCCAAGCAGCGCAAAGATCGCAATGCCGGTCTGCGAAAGATTGAAGGCCGGGCTGGCCAGCACCAGCGGCACCGTGGTCCAGAACAGGCTGAAGGCGCCGAACATGCAGGCCTGGTAGGCCGCGCGGCGGCGCAGTACCGGCGTGGTGCGCAGCAGCGTCCACATGGAGGCCAGCAGCCCGCCATAGCGGTAGCCGCCTTCCGGTACGCGCTGCGGCAGGCGTACATGCAGCACCACGGCCAGCGCCGCGATGGCGGCTGTGGAAATGAAGAAGATCGCATGCCAGCCCAGCGCGGCGGTGACCAGGCTGGAAACCGGCCGCGCCAGCATGATCCCCAGCAGCAGCCCGCTCATCACCGTGCCGACCGCCTGCCCGCGCCGCTCCGGCGCCGACATATGGGCGGCAAACGGCACCAGCACCTGTGCAGCCGCCGAACAAAGCCCGATGAAGAAGGCGGCGGCGAGGAAGGTGGCGGCGTTGCCGGCCACGGCCGCAGCCAGCAGCGAAAGCGCCGTAGCACCGAGCAGGGTGATGGTCAGCCGCCGGTTTTCCAGCAGGTCGCCCAGGGGCACGATAAAAGCCAGTCCCAGGCAATAGCCGATTTGTGTCAGCGTGACGATCAGGCCGGCGGCGCTTGGCGCGATGCCGGTGGCTTTGCTGATCGGGCCCACCAGCGGCTGGGCGTAATACAGGTTGGCGACGATCAGGCCGCTGGCGACGGCCAGCAGCAGGATCATGGCGGGAGTGATGTGGTGCTCTTGTTTCATGGCGAGGCAGGATAGCACTGAAACAAAAAGCCTGCTGGTGGGTTAATATTTCCAAATGAAAGCCATTTCCGCCATCATGCTCGCACTCTTGTCCATCGGTTCGGCGCGCGCCGACAAGGTGGTCATGCTGGTCGACACCGGCACCGAGATGCCGATGGCGGACATCCGCAACGGCCAGGTCGTCGGCGGCATCCACAGGGACCTGGCCGAGGCGCTGGCGCAGAAGATGGGCCGCACGGCCGTGACGCTGTCGATGCCGCGCAAGCGCATCTCGATGGCGCTGGAGTCAGGGCAGGGCGATGTCCTGTGCATGTACCTGCCCGAGTGGCTGCAGGGGCGTTTCGGCTGGACGCAAGCCTTCATGCCGCAGACTGAAACCGTTATCACCTCGCTCACCGTGGCGCAGCCGCAAAGCCTGCTCGACTTGTGGGGCCAGCCGATCGGCACCGTGCTTGGTTTCCAGTACCCGGAAATGGAGAAGGCCATGGGCACCGGCTTTGTGCGCGCCGATGCCCACTCCAACCTGGCCAACCTGCGCAAGCTGGCAGCGGGCCGCCTGCGCCACGTCGCCACCATCAAATCGTTTTACGACTACCAGTTGCACAAGGGCGAAAAGGTCAACGTCCATGAGCCGCTGGTGGTGCGCAGCTACTATACGCGCTGCGCCGTTTCGGAAAAGGGCCGCGTGGCCCTGGCGGACGTCGATGCCGCCATCACCCAGTTAGTGCGCGAAGGCGCCATCAACAAAATCCTGTCCAACTACCAATAGCATAATGATCAAGAGACTTGCACTAGCCACCGCGCTGGCCTTTGCCACCGCCCATGCCGCCACTCCCCTCAGCAACGACGCGACCGCAGCCGCGCGCTACGCCCGCCAGGCCTATGGCGAAAAAGTGGTCGACAGCCTGGCCAGCATGGTCAGCTTCAATACGGTGGCCGACGAGAAGGTGCCGTTCGAAAAGAACCCGCAGCATATCGGGTTCAAGCGCTTCATCCAGCAGGAAGCCAGGCACCTGGGCCTGGACTTTACCGACCATGGCTACATCATGGTGGTCGGCCTGGGCGAAGGCAAGGAGAGGGTCGGCGTGATCACGCACGGCGACGTGCAGCCTGTCGATCCGAGCAAGTGGAAGCAGTCGCCGTTCAAGCTCGATCGCACCAGCGAACCGGGCTTGCTGCTGGGACGCGGCACCGAGGACGACAAAGGGCCGATTGCCACCGCCATGTATGCGATGAAGGCGATCAAGGACCGCAATGTCCCGCTGAAAAAACGCATCGAGCTGTATATCTACATGGCCGAGGAGTCGGACTGGGCGCCGCTGGAGGCCTTCCTCAAGACCCATACGCCGCCGCAGACCAATATCACCATCGACGCCGAATACCCCGCGGTGACGGCAGAAAAAGGCTGGGGCGGCGTGCGCGTGACCCTGCCGAACATGGCGTCGGCCCCGGGCAGCGGAGCCCTGGTCTCCAGCTTCACCGGCGGTTTCTTCGACAGCCAGATTCCGGAAGATGCGCGCGCCGTGATCGACAACGCCGACGCCGCGCTGGAAGCGGCCATCCGCACCCGCGCCGCGCAGCACAAAGGCATGAGCTACAAATACGCGTGGCAGGGCAACCGCCTGACCGTCACCGCCAAGGGCCTGGCCGCACACTCATCGAAGCCGGAAGATGGCGTCAACGCGATCGCCATGCTGGCCGATGCGCTGGACGTGCAGCACTGGGGCGCCAGCCAGGCCGGCATGATGGTCGATTTCGTCAACGACATGATCGGCACCGGCCTGAAAGGTGAGAAGTTCGGCAAGATTGCCTACAGCGATGACTTCATGGGGCCGATGACGGTGTCGCCAACCACCCTGAAGGAAGGCGACAAGGGCCTGGTGTTGGGCATCAACCTGCGCCGCCCGCGCGGAAAAACAACAGCCCAGCTGACTTCGGAAATCAATGAAGCCTTCGACGCATGGAAAGCGGAAAACCAGCCGCGCGCCACGCTGGCTGCGCAGATTGGCGAGCCGTGGGTGCAGGACAAGGCCCCGCAATTGCCGACCCTGATGAAAGTGTTTTCCCACTACACGGGCATCAAGGATCCGCAGCCGATTGCCATAGGCGGCGGCACCAATTCGCGCCTGTTCCCGCGGGCTGTCAGCTTCGGCCCCACCATGCCGGGCAAAGTTTATACCGGCCACTCGGAACACGAGTTCATAACGGAAAAACAACTACTTCTCAACCTGGAAATGTATACCGCGGTCCTGGTCGAATTGGCGAAGTAATTGTCGACATTGTTGGCGAAACGAGTATTGCCAAGCGGCAGTAAATGACATTACCATGGGCAACAAGGCTTTCGCACCGGAAGCCTACAGCCCATGCCTGGCTGCGACACAGGCATCCCGTGAAAAGATGCCATGTTCCGCAAGCTTGTCTTCCTGACTGCATTGTCATTTTCCCTGTCGGCACACACCATGGATATGAGTATCCCGCCGGCGAATTCCGCCGCGCCCGCGGATGCCATCCAGGTCAGCGATGTGCCGCGCCGCGGCACGCTGTACCGCGTGCATCACGAGGGCAAAACGTCTTACCTGTTCGGCACCATCCACGTGGGCAAGCAGGACTTTTTCCCGCTCGAGCCTGAAGTCACCGACGCGCTGGCCAAGTCCAGTTCGCTGGTGCTGGAGCTCGACGTGCGCGCCAGCGGCCCATACTACCGGGCACTGGAACGCCATGGCCAATACCCGGCCGGGCAAAGCATCCGCGATCATCTGTCGCCGGCCGCGCTGGCCAGGCTGCAGGTGGCGCTCGACAAGGTCAAGCTGCCGCTGTCGAGCGTCGAGCACTACCGGCCGTGGGTGGTGGCCAACATCCTGGTGGGGCAAGAGATCGAGAAGAGCGGCTTCAACCGCGGCCTCGGTGTCGAAGGCTACCTGCTCAACAACGCCACGCAGCAAAAGAAACCCTTGCAGGAACTGGAAACCGCCGACTACCAGCTCAGCCTGTTTGGCGGCCTGAGTGACGCGCAACAGGAAGCTTACCTGCTGGAGAATATCGCCGAGATCGACAGCGGCGCCGCGCTGCGCAAGTCGGCCAGCCTGGTGGACGCCTGGAGCGCCGCCGATGCTTCGCGCATCGCCGCGTTGACGCGTGAGTTGACCACGGGCGACACGGTGTCCGCCCGCTTCATGGACAGCACCTTGCTGGGCAAGCGCAATCCGGAAATGGCGGCCAATATTGAAGCGATCATGCGCAAAGGCGACGCCTTCATTGGCATCGGCCTGCTGCACCTGGTCGGTGACAAAGGCGTGCCGGCCTTGCTCCGCCAGCACGGCTACCAGGTCGAAAAGGTCTACTAGTATTTCGGGCTGCTGCTCAAGGAGCCATTCGTATAGCGGACATTGTCGCCCACGCGGTAGCTGGGCATGCTGTCCACATTGACGGTCTCGATGGAACCATCAGCCTTCTTCACGGTGACGCGGTAGCCGCTGCCGCTGCCGGCTGCTGCTGCGCCCACCGCACCGCCTGCCGACATTGCACCTGCCGGGTCGATGGACTGCACCACCCCATCCCAGTTGGCGGCCACCTGGCTGCCTTCTGAAGCGCTGGCAGTCGAGGTGCTGGTGTTTTCATCCATGCTGGCGGTTTTCCTGCTGCTGTCATGGGCGCAGCCCGCCAGGGCCAGGCTCACCAGCATGATTACGGACAGTTTCATACTTCCTCCATTAAGAAGACAGGTAAGGTCTGCGCGCCGGAGAAGTGTACGCCGTTCCGCTAACGGCCGCCGCACGTCAAGCAGCAGGGCGCTTGCGCAAGCTCCACAAGGCCCACATCACAGTCGATGCGATGATCGCGGCGGCCATATCGACCAGCCAGTCGTCGACCGAGCCGTGGCGGTAAGGGAAGAAGGATTGAACGAACTCATCGATGGCGCCCATGATGGCAATGCCGAACACGGCTTTCAGCGCGCGCTGCGCCGGCTCGCCTTGGCAGCCGGTGAACAGCAGGAAAGCCAGCACTGAATAGCCGCTGCTGTGCAGCACCAGGCCGCTGGCGTATTCCGCCGCTTCCGCGCGCGCACCGGGAATCGAGCCGACGATGCAGTTAAGGACGAACAGGGTGATGGCGCCCCAGAAGCGCAAGCGTGCGTGGGCGTCGCTGAGGAACAGCAGGGTCAGGAATTTTTGCATGGGTGGGAAGATACCACGGAAGCGGATGCGCCGGCACGAGGCCGGCGCACCTTCTGCCGCCACGCATATCGATTGCGTGTGCAGCAGATGTGTCCATTATAGGGATGGGGTGTGACAGCACCATGACATAAATCAAGCTTCCCTCAAACTTTAAAGAAAGCAACGGCATCGAGCAGGGTATCGGCCTGGCCGGCCAGCTCCTCGGCGGTGGCCGCCAGCTGTTCGGCGGCTGCGGCATTGCGTTGGGTGGTTTCGCTGAGCTGGTTGATCGCTTCGCTGATCTGGCTGGCGCCGCTGCTTTGCTCGCGCGATGCGGCGTTGATTTCCTGTACCAGTTCGGACGTCTTGCGAATGCCGGGCACGATCTCCTGCAGCAGCCTGCCGGCCTGGTTGGCCACGGCCACGCTGTCGTGCGCGACGCCGCTGATCTCTTGCGCGGCGGCCTGGCTGCGCTCGGCCAGCTTGCGCACTTCCGCCGCCACCACGGCGAATCCCCTGCCATGCTCGCCCGCGCGTGCGGCTTCGATGGCGGCATTCAGCGCCAGCAGGTTGGTCTGGTAGGCGATGTCGTCGATGATCGCGATTTCCCTGGTGATCTGCTGCATCGCCGTGGCCGTGCGCGCCACCGCGTCGCCGCCTTCCACCGCGTAGCCTGCCACGCGCGCCGCCATGTCGTCGGTGACGCGCGAGTTTTCGTGATTCTGGAAAATCGAGGCACTCATTTCTTCGATGGAGGCGCTGGTTTGCTCCACGCTGGCCGCCTGCTCGGTGGAACTGGTGCTCAGGGCCTGCGCGGTGGCGCTGGCCTGTGCTGCCGCATTGGCCAGCGCATCTGCCGACTGGCGCACGCTGGTGACGGTGGCGTGCAAGCGCTGTGCCATGTCCTGCACCATATAGGCCAGGCTGCTGCGATCGTCGCGGTGCAATTGCATGCGCTGGGTGAGGTCGCCCTGCGCAAGCTGCCGCAACACTTCGCATACCTCCGATGGCTCGCCGCCGATCTGGTACACCAGGTGGTGGCTGATCGCGTAGCCGACCAGGATCGCCAGCAAGGCGATGCCGAAGATGCTGCCGGCCAGCAGCTGGCGCGTCTCATGTTGCTCATGCAGGCGCTGCGCGATGTGGTCCGACAGCAGGGCAAGTGCCGCATGGTCTGCGCTGAATTGCTGGTCGATGGCGCGGGTGGCGGCAGCGATGTAATCCGGCGCGGCGTAGTCCAGCGTGTCAGGCATGGCGATGCGGGTACGCGCCAGTTCGGTCGCTTCGGCGGCGGCCGCGGTGGCGGCGGCCACCGGGATATCGAGCTTTTGCTTGAGCACGGGACTGGCCGCATACGCCTTGCCGACGGTGCGCTGCATGCTGGCGCTGGCATGGCGCGCCTTGCTAAGCAGGCTGTACATGATGGCGCGGCCTTCCATATCGATCTTGCGCGTGGCCAGGAAGCCGGCGCCGCGTGCGCGCATCTGTCCCAGGTCTTCTGCCACGCGCGGCAAATCGAAATAGGCGGCGCGCATCAGGTAGTAGGAATCGGCGTCCGGCTCGAGCGAGAGGCCGGACTGGTCGGCCAACTGTTCGATGAAGAGCAGGATGAATTCGCACAGCGCGGTGTGGCGCTCAAAGCTGTCCACCGTGCCCAGGCTGCGGGTGCTGACATCGCGCGCCAGCGCCGTCCACTCGTCGCGGATGCGGGCGAACATCTTGCGGTCCTGCCCATCGCCCTCGGCCAGCAGGGGAGGCATGCCGAGCAGGAGGCGATTGACTTCCGCCTCCTTGGCGCTGCGTTCGCCGGCTAACTGGCCGGCGCCGATAAAGGCTGCCGACAGGCCGCGGTGCTGCTGGATGCTTTGCAACAGGTCGAGCGCCTGGGCGCCGGGTTTGAGGCCGGTTTGCTCGGCGGACGAAAAGCGGATGTTGTGGCTGTTTTCATCCAGGAACAGGTAGGACGGCGGCGCAACCAGCAGCACGCCCAACATTCCCAGCACTAGAAAACGTTGCCATAGCTTCATCCTATCGAGCAGGGGGGCCACCGCGTTCTCCCAGGATTGGAGGTCTCAACAGTGTAGCCGGGAATGACGCGGCCCGATACGGCCGGGCGCGCTATAATTCCGCTGGGAAAAATTGCCTATATTTTAACTATCCATGAAAAATCTCACTTTAATCGCAGGACTCCTGATGGCCGCCGGCCTGGCACAAACCGCATCCGCCGCCGCCAAAGTGCCGCTGCTCAAGCGCAGCGCCACCATGCAATGCGTGGACCGCAAAATTGAACTGAAGGGTGAATGCTTCCAGCAGGACGGCATTCCAGGCCTGGCCTGTACCCGGCAGCGCTTGAGCATCAGCGATGCGGCCACCGGTCGTGAACTGGGCAGCCAGGCGTTCAAGCCTGCTCCGCTCGAACCGGGCGAAGCCTATCCCGTCGTCCCCGAGCGCCTGGGCGACGCCACCTGCGCCGAAACCCCGGCCAAGGAAAAGTTCATCGTCATCATGATGAGCAATGGCGGCAACTGCGCCCATTGCGAATGGCAGCAGGTATACACCTGGGACGGCAAAGTGCTGGGTTCGAGCCTGGACGCGAAGAAGGATCCGGTACTCAATGCCGCATTGAAGGGCGCAACAGGGAAGAGCGCCAAGGTGCTCGGCAAGGGTGACTTGTATATCTATGCTGACACCGAGTAAGCGTACCCGGGCAAAAAAAAGCCCGCTGGTTAAAGCGGGCTTAAACTATTTTCTTGGAGGAGAATAGTGGAGACATGCGCAATTATGGTGCGTCGCCACATATTAGTCCAATTTTCCTTTTCGATAATCGTTATTCAGATTTCGTATAACTATTCTTTAACTGGTACAACGTAGTTCAGCGCCATGCGGCCACCATCAACGAAAAGCGTCTGTCCGGTCATGTAGCTGGCGTCGTCGCTGGCGAGGAAAGCGCAGATGGAAGCGACCTCTTCCGGCTCCCCGCAACGCCCCAAAGGAGTGCGCGACAAAATGGTGCGTTTCGCTTCCGGGCTCGCCAGGACCGCCTGTTTTGCCAGTTCGGTCAGGATGGTGCCGGGGCCGATACCGTTGACACGAATGCCATACGGCGCCAGGTTCAGCGACATGACCTTGGTCAGCTGGTTGACGCCGCCCTTCGATACCACATAGGGCACCTGGTCCGGAATGGCCAGTTCCGAGTTCACGCTTGACATATTGATAATGCAGCCGCTTTGTTGCTTGACCATCTCGCGCGCCACCGCCTGGCCGCACAGGAACATGGATTTCAGGTTAATGCCGAGCACGCGGTCGAAATCGGCTTCCGCCAGATCGAGGAAGCTGCACTTGTGGGTGACGCCGGCGTTGTTAACCAGGATGTCGATGCGGCCGAAAGCAGCCAGGGTGGCTGCGACCAGGGCGTCCACGTCGGCTTTCTGGCTGACGTCTGCGGCGAAGAAGCGGGCCTGGTCACCCAGTGCTTCAGCGGCCTGGGCGCCTTCCGGCTTGATGTCCACCAGCATGACCTTGGCCCCTTCGGTAATGAGGCGCTGGGCGCAGGCCAGGCCGATACCCTGGGTGGCGCCGGTGACGATGGCTACTTTATTCGTTAATTTCATTATCGCTTCCGCTTGTCGGTGAGGAAGCTTATTTTAGAGGATGACCGCGTCGTTGGGCAGTTGGTTGGGGCGCGTGCCGTCGGCCGGGTAGTGGCGCGCCAACAGCGTATTGAGCTGTTCCAGCGCGGACAGGGTGGGGGCGTGGTAGTCGCCCTGGGCAAAGCCGGCGGTCATGGTGCGGCAGATGGTTTGCCATTCGGTGTCTGCAACCAGCTTGCCAACGTGGCGGTCGGCCACGATGTCGACTTCGCGCGCGGCGAGGTTGATGTAGATGAGGACTCCGCAGTTTTCTTCGGTATCCCAGACACCGTATTGTGCGAACAGGGCGCGGGCGCGCTGGCGGTTGCTGACGTTGTTGAAGGCCGAGCGGGCGTCCAGGCCAGGCTCCACGATCAGGCGCACTTCGGCGCGGTGCCGTTGCTCACCCTGGGTGATGGCTTGTTCGATCGCTTGCAGGGTGGCGGCGGGGAAGGCGCGCTTGCCGGCACGGGTACCCGTTGTCATATGGCGCCAGGCCCGCTTGCAGCGGCCGAGGAAGGATGTCGCTTGGTTCGCCATCACCAGTCTCCCGAGGCACCGCCGCCATCGAAGCTGCCACCGCCACCACTGAAACCGCCACCGCTGCCGAAGCCTCCGCCGCTCCAGCCTCCGCCGCTGTTGCCGCGGCTTGCCGCGCTCAAGGCGTTGCCCAGCGCCGCGCCAAGCAGCACGCCTGTTGCATCGGATCCCCAGCCGCCGCGCCGTAAGCCACGGCGCGAGCCACCGCGCATCATTGGCAGGATGACGAAGACGCCGAACAGTAACAGCGGCAACAGCCAGCCAGCGGACCAGCCGCCACCGCCGTCGCCGTGCCGGCTTGCCTGGCCCGTGCCATCACCCGATCCGCCGGCCGTGCCGCGCGCCGTGCCGCTGCCAGGGATGCCGCCGGCTCCCGCCGCTTCCGCCATGCCGGCCACACCGCCCGTTCCGGTGGGCGTGCCGCCGGCCGTGGTGCTTTGCGCCGCTCCTGCCTGGGTGCCCGGCGGAGCAGGGAAGTGCTCCTTATCCAGCAAGGTCGCTATTGCGCTCACTCCCGCCGCCAGTCCACCGTAAAAATCCCCTTGCCGAAAGTGCGGCGCAATCACATCCTGCAGCACGCGTTTTGACTGGGCATCGGTCAGCGTGCCCTGGACGCCGCGGCCGGCCTCAATCCGCAACCTGCGCAGCGAGGACGGATTGTCCTTGGCCACCACCAGCAGGACGCCATCGTCAACGCCCTTGCGGCCCAACTTCCATGCATCGGCCACGCGAATGCTGTATTGCTCGATCGCTTCCGGCGCCGTGGACGGCACAAGGAGAATGGCGATCTGGCTGCCCGTCTTGCGTTCATAATCGGCAAGCACGCCATCAAGAGCAGAGCGCTGCTGCGCCGTCAGCATTCCCGCCTGGTCGGTCACCCGGGCCGCCTGCGCCGGCACGGCAACGAAGCCGTCTGCCGCGCGCGCGCCAGTGATGACCAGCGCCAGCAGCACAATGATGGACAGGCCGATCACCACCCTTAACCACGGCGAGCCTGGCAGGATACTCCGGCGCCGTGCATTCTCGGGCAGCCCTCCAGTGCGCCGCGCCAGGTCGCGATCCAGCAGCGGATCGCTTAAGCGGTCCTCATCGCGGCTGGAAGCCTTGCCGCCACCGCGCGTTTGCCGGGGTGTGGTCGCCATTGCGACTCCTTACTTCTTGTTGAAGTCCACCGTTGGAGCGGTCGAAATGGATTTTTCGTTTTCGACAGTGAAGCTGGGCTTCACGTCATAGCCGAACATCTTCGCCGTCAGGTTGGTCGGGAAACGCCGCGCCAGGATATTGAAATCCTGGACCGACGCAATGTAGCGCTGGCGCGCCACGGTAATACGGTTCTCCGTGCCTTCGAGCTGCGATTGCAGGTCGCGGAAGCTGGCATCCGCTTTCAGGTCGGGATACTTTTCGGCTACCACCATGAGCCGCGACAAGGCATTGGTCAACTCACCCTGCGCCTGCTGGAATTTCTGCAGCGCGCCAGGATTGTTCAGTACCTCGGGCGTCACCTGCACGCTGGTTGCCGAAGCACGCGCCTTGGTGACCGCCTCCAGGGTTTCACGCTCGTGCGAGGCATAACCCTTGACGGTATTGACCAGGTTCGGGATCAGGTCGGCCCGGCGCTGGTACTGGTTGACCACTTCGCCCCAATGGGCTTTGACCGCTTCGTCCTTGGCCTGGAACTCGTTGTAACCGCAGCCGGACAAGAGCACCGATGCCAGCACACCCATTGCCAGAAAGTTTCGCATTATTCGCTCCTTGGAACGTATTATCGAAATATACACTCAATTGGCGTTGGGCCATGTGCGGCAGTGCACACACGCCCCGTTATAATGTAGGGTTAGCAACGCAAAGACAAAAGAGGCCCGCTGTGACATTCATCGAAAAATTATCCGCTGCCTGGGCAGCCAACGATTCCCTGCTGTGCGTTGGCCTGGACCCGGATATGGCGCGCCTGCCTGCGCAATTCCAGAACAACGCGCAAGGCATTTACCAGTTCTGCACCGAGATCATCGACGCCACCGCCGACCTGGCATGCTCGTTCAAGCCACAGATTGCCTATTTCGCCGCACTGGGCGCGGAAGACCAGCTGGAAAAAATCTGCGCCTACGCCAAGGAAAACTATCCGCACATTCCAATGATCCTGGACGCCAAGCGCGGCGACATCGGCGCCACCGCCAAGCAGTATGCGCGTGAAGCCTTCGACCGCTATGGCGCCGATGCCGTGACCGTGAATCCGTACATGGGTTCCGACTCCGTTGAGCCGTATATGGAATGGAGCGACCGCGGCGTGATCATCCTGTGCCGCACTTCGAATGCAGGCGGCTCGGACCTGCAGTTCCTGAAGGTCGATGGCAAGCCGCTGTACCAGCACGTTGCCAAGCTGGTGGCGGAGAAATGGAATGCCAATGGCCAGTGCGCGCTGGTGGTGGGAGCGACCTTCCCTGAGGAGCTGGCACAGGTGCGCGGGATTGTGGGAGATATGCCGCTGCTGGTGCCAGGCATTGGCGCACAGGGTGGGGATATCGAAGCGACCGTGAAGGCTGGCCGCACTTACAACGGCACCGGCATGATGATCAATTCTTCGCGCGCGATCCTGTACGCGGCTCCGCAAGGCGGGGAAGATTTCGCCGCCGCAGCGCGCCGCGTGGCGCAAGAGACGCGCGACGCGATCAACGCGCACCGCGCATAAACCGGTAAACCGGTCGTGGGCAAGTGTCGGACCCTATGGGTCTGACACTGCTTTACCGGTTTCAGTAGCGCTCCGGCACAATCATCTCAACGTAGTCATACAAGGCAGCCAACACCTCCTGCCCCCGTTCATCGGTCTCCGCCCCCAGCCGATCCAGTTCCGAGAACAACTCATCGACCGTCCGCGCACCGCCAGCGCCTTCAAACAAACGCGCCGCACGATGCTGCTCCCAATGCTCATGCTCCTCCTCGGACAAGGTCTGCGGGAAGTTGCGCGCGCGATATCGGAAGAACAGCTCGCCCAAGCGGTCATCCTGGAAATGCGGTGAGGCCGCCGCCAGCTTGGCCGGATGCTCGCGCCGCAACGACTCCAGCAAGCGCTTGTCGCCATTGCTGACAAAGCCGCCGTACAAATCCTCGTCCACATCAGCCGGCTCACCGACCGGGCGCCAGAACACCTGCTCCCAGATCGCCGACATATCCGGCCCCGCCGCCGCACGCGCCGCATGGGCGCGCGCCGTCTCCAGGTCCAGCCCCCAGCGCTCGGCCAACTCCGGCCGCAGCGTTTTCAGGTTCGACACCAGCATCGGCGACTTGTTCAGGTGGATGCTCTTGATCGGCAAGCGCGTCATCCCCTCGGGCATGGCATCGGCGCGCGTGAACATGCGGATGCGAATCGTCTCCGCATCCAGCGCAAACAGCTCCTGCGGGTCATACGAGCAATCCCACACCAGCAATTCGTTCTTGTTGGACGGGTGTGGCGCCAACGGCCACACCAGCGCCAGGCAGCCGCGCTCCACCGGGAACATGCCGGACACGTGCAGGAAAGGCTGCCGCAATTCCCGCGCCAGGTGCAGGCCGATTTCCTCGGCCACGCGATCCTTCTTGTGCAAGGCCAGGCAGAAATCGAACAGCTTCGGCTGCTTCTGGCGGATCAGGCGGGCGAGGGCGATGGTCGCTCGCACGTCGGACAGCGCATCGTGCGCCGCCTCGTGCACCAGGCCATTGGCCTTGGTCAAATGCTCAAGTTTGAAGCTCGGTTTGCCGTTATCATTAAGGGGCCACTCAATTCCTTCGGGGCGCAGCGCATAGGTCATCCGCACCACATCCAGCAAATCCCAGCGCCCGCACTGGTTCTGCCACTCGCGCGCATAGGGATCGATCAAGTTACGCCAGAACAAGAAGCGCGTCACTTCATCGTCAAAACGGATAGTGTTGTAGCCTACGCCTATGGTGCCCGGCTCCGAAAAGGCTTTCTCGACCGTTGCGGCGAACTTGTGCTCCGGCACGCCCTGCTGCAAGGCTTGCTGCGGGGTAATGCCAGTAATCAGGCAGGCGACCGGATCGGGCAGGTAATCGTTGGCCGGCTGGCAGAACAGCATGATCGGCTCGCCGATTTCGTTCAGCTCGGCGTCGGTGCGGATAGCGGCGAACTGGGCGGGGCGATCACGGCGTGGCACGGCGCCGAAGGTTTCGTAGTCATGCCACAGGAAGGTATGGTTACTCATGGTGCAAATGTTGGTTCTCGTTATCGAATGCTGAGGCAAGGAGGACTGTTGTGTCAAATCCCATTTCCGTCAACACCCGTGCCACGCCCGCCACGGCGAGCAGCGACACGGCCATTTCGGCGTCCACGCGCGCCAAAATGCAGCTGAACGTGTCGATCCTGCAGGAATCGGCCTCGGTTTCGCTGAATTCCGAAAACGACCCGCTGGCCCTGGTCTACAAATCGGCCATTACCTCGATCAACGAGCAGCTGGAGGCCGATTTCGGGCCGGATGCGATCCAGAACGCCGCCGGCCAGGACAACTCGCCGGAAGGCACGGCGGGGCGCATTGTATCGCTCTCGACCGCGTTCTTCAGCGCTTTCCAGCAACAGCATTCTGAGCTGGAGGGCGACGAATCGCTGAATCGCTTCATGGATACGATCAAAGGCGGCATCGAAAAGGGCTTCCAGGAAGCGCGCGATATCCTGAAGGGCCTGAAAGTGCTGGGCGGCGACATTGCTGCCAATATCGACAAGACCTACGAGCTGGTGCAGAAAGGGCTGGATGCCTTTGTTTCGAATCAAAGGCAATCGTCATCGACCGACGAATCCCAGAGCGGCAAGGTGGCGTAAGGACTTCGCTACCTCAGGCCCAAGGCCTTAGTACGGTATTGACTTCCGAAAATGCTCCAGCGCAGCCGCGAGGGCCGCGTCAGAGTTCGCGCTAATGTCAGGGGTGATGCCGTTAGCGTCAAGTCCGCGGCCGTTTGGGGAGAACATTCTCGCGGTGGTGAGCTTGATCGCCGTTTTGGCGTCGATCATGCGGAAGGTCTGGATTTTCCCAATGCCGGGAGTTTGTTCGCCAATAACGATGGCGCGACGATTGTCTTGCAAAGCACCAGCTACAGCCTCGGCGCCGGAGTTTGTCTTGTTGTTAACCAGGACCGCCATCGGTAATTGTTTTACCTTTGGCGGTAAAAGGCGGAATGGGTCAGACCCCAACCTTAAAGCATAGTAATCCGGACTGGCAAACATGGTCTGGTTGGCATCTGCCATTCGCCCCTTGGTGAGTAGTACCGTTGCGCCATGAGGCAAGAACGCTGCGGCGACTCCAATCGTGGACGTCAATATTCCGCCAGGACTGTTTCTCAGATCGAGAATTATCGCCGCAGGTGATGCAGCCAAGTCGCGGGCGAGCTCAAGCGCGCCGGCCAGCTCTTCTACAGTTTTCTCCTGAAATTGGGCTACCTTGACGTAAAGGTAGCGCCCTTCGATTTGCTCACTGCGCACACTTGAAGTGGCGGAAGACACCGTGTCCTTTCGCAGCTTGTCAAATCCCGCTTCGTCCAGATAGGCTGACTGCTCATCGAGACTGCCAAGCATTCCGTGCAGGCACAGGTCGCGCATCTTCGCGTCATTGAACAATGCCGGATTGGCGGCCCTGAGGTCCTTCAGCAGATCGCGGAGGTCGCTGATTTCTTCCGGCGAAGCGTTGGAATGTACTGTGCCCACAAGGCTTAATTCTCGCGCGCATCCGGCGATCAACTGCTTCACGCTAATCGGCATGAAGTACTGACTTGAGACCAGTTGCATCACATCACGGATTTGACTTGCAAAGCTTGCATCGAAATCGTCCGACCGAGCCGACGACGACATGACCAGTGCAGGCAATAATGCCATCCAAGGTTTAATTTTCATTGGTGGCGACTTCGACGCGGTTGCGGCCGCTTTCCTTGGCGCGGTAGAGGGCGGCATCGGCGGCTGCGATCAGGGCGGTTTCGTCCTGGCCTGGGCCGAGCGCTGCGACGCCGAAAGAGCTGGTGATGTGCGGCAGCGGCTGGCGCATGTCGCTGAAGACGACCGCTTCGCGCATGCGCTGGCACAGGCGGCCGGCGACGGCTTCGGCCACCTGCACATTCGTGTCGGGCAGCACCACCATCATTTCTTCCCCGCCGTAGCGCACTGCGAAGTCAGTGGGCCGCAAAGCGCCGGTCAGCACTTGCGCGGCGGTGCGCAGCGCTTCGTCGCCCTGCAGGTGGCCGTGGCTGTCGTTGAATTTCTTGAAGTGGTCGATGTCGAGCATGATCAGCGATAAAGGCTTGCCCGTGGACTGCGCGCTGGCGACCAGTTGCGGCAGGAAGTCATTCAGCCAGGCGCGGTTATACAGGCTGGTCAGGCCGTCGACCATCGATAGCTGGCGATAGAACTCACCAAGCTTTTGCCGGCGCCGCAATTGCGCATTGGCGGCGCGGATGCGGAAGGACAGCATGCGCAGAAGATTGCGTGCAACGCCGTTGGCGGCGTCGATCAGTTGCCACGCCAGTTCCGCTTCGATCACCAGCAATTCGCTTTGCTCCAGCGCGGTGATCGTGGCCTGGTTGGCTTCTTCGTCCAGCACCGCCTGTTCGCCGACGCTCTCGCCGGGCAGCACTTTGCTGATGGTGGTGCCGTCGGACAGGCCGGTGCTCATATCCGCCGCTACCGACAGGGCGCCGCGCAGCACGATGTACAGGCGGGCGCGCTGCGGGTCCGCGACCACTTCGCCTTGTTCGACCCGTACGATCGGGCAGTCTTTCAGCAACGGTGCGATGCGCAGGCTGTCTGCCCCGCGGAACAGTTGCAAAGCCTGGATCTGGTAAGCGGATGCGCCGAAGGTGCCAATCGGTTTCAAGATGAACTTTCTTACTACGGTATCAACAGGTGTTAATGATAGCCTAAGTGTGGTTCAATATTGCCCATGACTTTTACCGATATCCTCGGCCAGCAACACGCGGCCGCTCCAAACGCGCGCATCGTCTCGCTGGTGCCTTCGATTACCGAGCTCCTTTGCGACCTGGGCCTGGCGCCGCAACTGGTGGGCCGTACGGGCTTTTGCATCCATCCGGCGCAGGTGGTGCGCGCTATCCCGAAAGTGGGCGGCACCAAGGACGTCAACATCGAGAGGATCCGCAAGCTGGCGCCTACCCACCTGGTGGTGAACATCGATGAAAACGAAAAGCCTACCGTCGACAAACTGGCGGAGTTCGTGCCGAACATCGTGGTCACGCATCCGATCGAGCCGCGCGATAACCTGGCGCTGGTGCAGTTGATGGGCGGCGTGTTCTGCGCGCAGGAGAGGGCCAATGACTGGTGCAGGGCGTTTGAGGCGGAGCTGGCGCAGGTACAGCCTGGGCGTCCGCAGCGTGTGCTGTACTGCATCTGGAAAGATCCGTGGATGACGGTGTCGCGCGATACCTATATCGCCCGCATGCTGGCGCTGATCGGCTGGTCGATTCCCGACATCGGCGACGTGCGCTATCCCAGCTTCCAATGGAGCGATGCGCTGCTGCGCGATGTGGACCAGGTGCTGCTGTCCTCCGAGCCTTACCGTTTCACGGAAGAACACGTCGATGCGCTGGAACGCCAGATCGGCAAGCCGGTGCAGTTGGTCGATGGGGAAATGATGTCCTGGTACGGCAGCCGTGCCTTGCAAGGTATCCGATACCTGAAAGGACTGGCTGCCGGCGGCTAAGGATTATTCCTCAGCCTCTTCGAAGTTGGGCTGCGCGGTGTGGCGTTTGCCATCGTTCAGGCGGCCCAATGCGCTGTCGATGGCTCGTTGCAGCTTGTCTGCTGCGCCGTTGATGGATTGATGCAGGGTTGCGTCGTGGTCGGTGACGGCAATCGGCTGGTAGCCGTTG
>Ga0209130_1001073_pt1 | contig 20515 bp, 20 predicted proteins | sample AraplaMF_Cvi_mLB_FD_184264 | JGI IMG/M metagenome (GOLD analysis project Ga0209130, IMG submission 184264) | Arabidopsis root microbial communities from the University of North Carolina, USA - plate scrape MF_Cvi_mLB (SPAdes) (version 2) | ecosystem: Host-associated > Plants > Roots > Endosphere...
GAGTAAAACTTCTGCTTGTTTAAACGAACGCGAATAATATAACCACATAAAACCAATTATAGCAATAATGCCAAATAATACTCCCATCGCAAGCATTTCAGTCACCTCTTTTGGTTTGTTCTTTCCAACAAGTGGATTGTTGTATTATTCTCTGTAAATTCTAACAATACCTTCTTTACTCCTCTAAATATCGATTTTCTCCATAAACTTTACAATTCTCTATAATGTTTTACAGCATTTTTACAAACAGCATTAATCCTTATATTCTCAGCTATATTTCTACAAGAAAGTGTATTTCCCAAAAAATATGTTGACTTTCTGAAAAAAACATGTGAAAATGTTGTCAGAATACTTGAATAAAAATTCATTGACGAGAACGAGTACGTTATAGGGCTGTTCCCCAGAGAGTTGGTATTTTGCTGAAAGCCAATGCTCAGTTCGTAACCGAAAATCATCTCCGAGAAGTAGAACCGAATGCTGAAGTAAGTTCTTACCGGTCGTCCCCCGTTACAAGGAACACGTATCATGTTGTACGTTGTAAAGCCGTATACATATAGATATATTTCTACATGTATAAATTAGGGTGGTATCGCGGGTAAATATAACTCGTCCCTTTCTTAAGGGACGAGTTTTTTGTGTTCTTACAATGAATTTACAAAAAAGGAGGAAAAACAATGAACACTGTATCAAAAAAGCACGTTTTTTTCACAGGCCTTATGCTATTTTCTTTATTTTTTGGGGCAGGAAATTTAATTTTCCCTCCAATGCTTGGACAAAATGCTGGTGAAAACTTTTGGCCAGCGATGATTGGGTTTTTACTAACAGGAGTCGGCTTACCGCTACTTACTGTAATCGCCATCTCTCTATCAGGAAATGGCATGCAGCAACTTGCGAGTCATGTTCACCCATCATTCGGAATATTCTTTACGGTAATTGTATACATTGCAATTGGTCCATCTATGGGCATTCCGCGTGTCGCTAATGTCGCTTATGAAATGGGAGTTAGTTCTTTCTTACCAGAATCTATTCGCTCTAGCAGCCTAGCGCTATTTTTATACACAGTCATCTTCTTTGCTATCGTATTTTGGCTTAGTTTAAACCCTTCTAAGCTCGTCGATCGTATCGGAAGTGTATTAACACCTATTTTATTACTCTCTATTTTCTTATTATTCGTTAAGAGTGTATTTACACCCCTCGGGCAATCTGGACCAGCTATGCAAGAGTATCAAACTTCTCCAATTTTCAAAGGTTTTATGGAAGGATACTTAACGATGGATACCATTTCAGCACTTGCATTTGGGATTATCGTTGTAAATGCAATTCGCTCAAAAGGTGTGAATGACCGTAAATCAATTGCCATCGCAACAGCAAAAGCAGGACTTATTGCCGCTACTGGCCTCGTACTTGTATATGGTGCACTTGGCTGGCTCGGTACAACTAGTGTCTCTCTTGGATACGCAAACAATGGAGGACAGCTACTTACCGTTATCGTACAACAATTATTCGGTCCATATGGTCTAATTCTGTTATCTCTTATCGTTACACTCGCTTGCTTAACAACATGCGTTGGACTTGTATCTGCATGCAGTCAATACTTCTCAACATTATTGACAAAATTTTCATACAAAACGTTAGCAAGCGTCATTTGCTTGTTAGGATTATTAGTTGCCAATTTAGGTTTAACAAAAATTATCGCAATCTCTGTTCCTATTTTACTTGTTGTATATCCAGTTGCAATTGTACTCGTGTTATTATCATTACTTCATAAATATTTCGGTGGCTATCGATCTGTTTATGTATGTGCTTTAATCGGAACAGCAGTTGTTAGCGTTTTTGATGGATTAAAACAAGGGAATATTCCTGTTTCATTTATCACATCTTATTTCGAGTTTATTCCATTATATAATGAAGGAATTGGCTGGTTAGTGCCAGCATTAGTTGGGGCTATTATCGGTTTTGTTATCGCAAAATTAAGTGGTGCAAAAGCAGTACCATTAACGGACCATTCACCTGAATCGAAAGCATCATAAAAAAACTCCCATTTCGGGAGTTTTTTACATTTGATAAGAAGTATGATTAAAGCTACTTACTTTATAAGCTTTCGTATAGTAATCAATATTCGTATCCACCGTTTCTACTTTTACAACATCATAGCAATCTTCTTGCTTTACTAGAAATAAATAATATTCTTCTGTTGCCTCAATAATTGCAATACGATCTGTTTCAATATCATATTGTTCACAAAGTGCTTGCAGCGCATCCACATAGTTACCTAATTTTTTCGTTTCATTCATTCCAAATATCGTTTGAACTAACATACACTCTCTCCCCTTTGTATGTACTGTTAACACCTTAATGATAACGCTTACATAATTGACCGTCAACCAAAAGCTTTGACCATATATAGTCAAAGCTTCCTTTTTATTTCGTCAATTGGTGTCTAAACGCATAAATAACCGCCTGTGTCCGGTCACTTACATTTAGCTTATTTAATATATTACTCACATGTGTCTTTACTGTTTTAAGGGCAATAAACAACTCATCTGCAATCTCTTGATTACTTTTCCCCTCTGCAATTAATAACAAAATTTCAGACTCTCTTTCTGTTAACTCCTCATGCAAAGGTTGTTCTTTCTTCTGACGCATACGAGACATCATTTTGCCAGTAACTTTCGGCTCTAATACCGTTTCCCCATCATAAGTAGCTCGTACAGCGTCTGCAATATCACTCGCTCTTGATGTTTTTAATAAATAACTTGTCGCTCCCGCCTCAATAACAGGATATAACTTTTCATCATCTAAAAAGCTCGTTACAACTACAATTTTCGCTTCTGGCCATTCTTGAATAATAGCGCGTGTCGCTTCAACTCCGTCCATCTCATCCATAACAAGGTCCATTAAAATAATATCCGGTCTTAACTGCAAGGCTAACTCTGAACCTTTTCTTCCATTTTCAGCTTCTCCAACTACTTCAATATCTGGCTGCGTTGATAAATATGCTGATACACCCATTCGAACCATTTCATGATCATCAACTAGTAATACTTTTATCATGATTCTCCCCCTCTCTCAATCATAATCGGTACTTTCACTTCTATTTGCGTACCTTTATTCGGAAAACTAAGGACTTTTAATGTACCACCAATTTCATGAACTCGCTCTTGCATTGACCTTAAGCCGTATGAACCTGCCTTATTAACCCCAACCTTAAACCCAACACCATCATCAATAATTTTCAAAATCGCATATTGATCAATTTTACGGAGGCGTACTTCGGTTTTCTTTGCCTTCGCATGTCGTAAAGTATTAGACAGCGCCTCTTGTACAATACGGAATAAATGATCTTCTACACCTTTTTTTAATTGAATCGGTTCAACTAACCATTCAATTTTCATATGTTGCTTTCTAGACAGTTCTGTTAATAATTCTTCTATACCCTCTGTTAGTTTCTTACCTTCTAACTGCACTGGGCGTAAATGAAGGAGCAATGCTCTCATTTCTGATTGTGCATTTACAACCATATTCTCAACAAGCTGCAACTGTTTTTTCGTCGTGTCTGGAATTTCAGCTACTTGTTCATTAATAGCTGACATCATCATCGACATTGCAAAAAGCTGCTGACTTACAGAATCATGCAGCTCCCTCGCCAATCGATGCCTCTCTTGGGAAATCGCTTCTTGTCTCATCTCTTCATTCCAATGAGCTCGTTCATTCGTTACTTTTTGAAATAGCCCCGCTTGCTCCTCTAATCGACGAGCCAGAACGATTACTTTTCGTTCCACTTCATGAAATTCATCATCCGCAGTAAACGAAACATCACTCGGAAAATTCCCTCGCTCTACTTCAAATAGAAAAGTATTTAATCCTTGTATACGCTGCTCTATATAATAACCGATTGCATACCCTACAATTCCTCCGATAAGAAGACTAGTACTCATAATAAACAAGCCAATTGGAACAGAAGCAATGGATTCTTTCCATAGTAAATCATAAACTTGTTGTTCGCTTTTCCATACATATACAATTGTACAAATAAGTGCGATACTCACAGAGGACAACATAGAATAACGAATATACATCCACGAAATATTCTTTTGTTTTTTCATTATACTTTCCTCACTTCCGTATCACCTACGACAAGCGAAGAAATAATTTTTATACGGCGAGGAGCTTCTTTATACTGTTCTGTTCTAAACGTAACATTACGGTTAAATCCTGTTTCTTCGTGTCCCGGCAAGAGCACTCGCCCAACAATAACAGAATGATTTAAGGACAGTTCGATATCATATGGCACATATAAACGAATGTTACCAACGACTCCCCGAATAACAATTACCGTTTCTCCCTCTGGAATCATCGCAGTTGTTAAATCAATCTCGACATCACAAGCGCCATATTGGACGTTAATATCCTCAAGTTCATAAATATGATCCATCATTCGTACATTACCTACGAACATATTTTTTATGTACGGTTCTGTACGATATATTTGTTTTTCTTCATCTATATATCCCTTTTCTTTAATTTCAACTTTCATTGCTTTTTGCTGGTGCCCTTGTTGAATAAGTTGATAACCAATTAAAGCTAAACAAGCAAATACAACAAGTACGAATGCTGCTGATGAAAATAAGAAGAATAAGAATACAATACCACCGACAAATAAAAATACATTTCCTCTTACATAACGATTTTTCTTTCGGTAATGCCTTCCAAACATAATCATAATAAATGCAAATATTAGACCACCTGGTTCAAAATGTCCAAGTATCATATCAAGAAAAAGACCGAATCCAAATATGATGAGGAGCATCCCCATTAATTGTGTTTTTGAAAAGTGCTTCTTCATTTCAGCTCCCCTCCCTCTTTGTCACATATACATAGAAGAAAAGGCATTGCTTTCCAACACCTTTTCTTCTATCACTATATCATAAGCCTGTTTTATTATATACTACAATTATTTTGTTACTTCTTTCGTTAATGATACTTCATTTTTCTCTTTCATCTCACGCTCTAGTTTTGCAATTTTCATATCAAATGTATCACGCTCATGCTCTTCATTTATACGAAGCTCTAAGTCACGAATGTGATCATCAATTTCTTCAAATCGTAAGAACGGATTATTTTCATCCATTTTATGCATAGCAGTATTCATACGACGGTTTGCATGTGCCATATTTTCACGCGCCATTAATTCCATACGTTTTGCGTTCATTTCTTTTAATTTATTTTTCATTTCTGAAAGACGACGCTCTAACTCATCAATTTGCTCTACAACACCAGCATACATTTCTTCTAAGCGAGTTACTTGCCCTTCATAATACGCTACTTCTTCTAATGCACGTTCATGCAGTTGTAACTCGCCTGCTTCTTGAGCAATGATAGCTTGCTTTGATCTTTTGTTAACAAAATAGCGTGCTTGCTCAAGCTCACGAGCGAAGTTAGATTTTAATGTTTTATGACGCTGAATTAACTTCTCAATTTTTGTTATTTCACGCTCACTATCGCGTAAATATTGGTTTAACATAGCAATTGGATTTTTTCTTTCTTTCTCATCTAACACATTATGAAAATCAGCTAAAATTGCATCGCGTACACGTCCGAATAAAGATTGTTTCATTATAAATCTTCCTCTCTTCTACTTTATAATTTAATTTAATTTAATTTAATTTATTTTATATTAGTTTTTCATTAACTTGTTCCACTCATCTTCAAAGTTGCTATATGGTTTAGAACTTTCTGGAGCAGAATCAACAACTACGTTTTTTTCTTTTTTCCACTCACGGTATCCGTAGTATAAAACTACTAATGCTGCGATACCGATTAATGCTGGGGAATGAGAAAGTGCAATGGACAAACCGATTAAACCAACAATACCCCAAGCTAACTTTCCAAAAAATGATTGTGCTCGCACAAATGATTTATAGCTCCAGTACACAACTCCTGCTCCGATTGCGAATCCTACAATACCAGCAAGACTACCAAGAGCAATTAAAGCCAAAATACCGGCCGCGATAAACGCTAGAAATTGTTTCATCTTGTGCTTGCCTCCCTTCGATTTGATACTCTTATCTTAACTATTTTTTCTTTTTTCCATAACGAGCTTAAGAACCGTTTTTAACTCAGACTTAAGACTGAGTTAAATTCAGCCTTTTGTAAAAACAGAAGGTAGGATAGGATAATTCCCTCTTTTACCACACATAAAAAGCCGTACAGAGAATATTCTCTGTACGGCTTCTGTTACTACGAATAACATCCATATTTAATTATGCTGTTTTATGATACTCTTTTTTTTCCGCCACTTTAGAAAATCTCGGGAAACCAATTAATATAGAAATGATTCCACATACTCCAACTAAGATCGGATAAAATGCATATGGTAACAATTCAACCGGAGATAACGCAGCAAATCCTGCCGCAGTTAACATTTGAGCACCATATGGGATTAACCCTTGTATACAGCAAGAGAAAAGATCTAGTATACTCGCTGATTTACGTGGATCAATTTCATATTGATCCGCAATGTTCTTCGCAAGAGGACCTGTAAAAATAATCGAAATCGTATTATTCGCTGTACACATATTCGTCATACTCACTAAACCAGCAATACCGAACTCTGCTCCTTTTTTCGAACGAATATTACGCGTTAAAAGATTCATTAAATATTGAATACCACCATTATATTGGATCAGTTCAACCATACCACCGATTAATATAGCAAGTAATACTAGCTCCATCATACTGCCCATGCCAGTCGTTACACTTTTAAAGAAACTTTCTAACGTGTAACTTCCATCTATAAGCCCTATAACACCTGATAATACAGTTCCACCAGTTAACACAATAAGTACATTCCAACCAAGTAACGCCGTAATAAGTACTCCTGCATACGGTAAAATCTTTATCCAGTCGAAACTATGGGCTTTAACTTGTGTATCACTTCCTAAAGTAATTATTACTAATAGTACAATTGTAATAATAGCAGCTGGCAATACAATTAAAAAGTTCGTTTTAAACTTATCTTTCATTTCTGTTCCTTGTGAACGAACAGCAGCAATTGTTGTATCTGAAATAAATGATAAATTATCACCAAACATCGCTCCGCCCACAACAGTAGCCATCGCAAGTGCAATTGAGATATCAGTTTGCCCACTAATCCCTACAGCAATTGGTGCTAGTGCTGCAATTGTTCCCATTGAAGTTCCCATCGCTAATGAAATAAATGCCCCTATAACAAAAATTCCAGCAACGATAAATCCTGGTGGCAAAATAGATAACGCTAAATTAACAGTTGAATCAACTCCGCCCATTCCTTTTGCTGTTTCAGAAAACGCCCCTGCAAGTACAAAAATTAATACCATAATCATAATATCCGGATTTCCTGCACCTTTAGCAAATCGTTCTACTTTCGCATTAAAGCTTTCTTTACGATTCATCACTAAAGCGACCCCTACAGCAATTGAAATTGCTACAAGTATCGGCAATTTATAGAAATCACCTGTAATAATTCCAGAACCAATAAATAGCGCCAAAAATATACCAAGTGGTAATAAAGCTAAACCATTTCCTCTCGTTTCTTTCAAAGTACCATCTCTCCCTAGTTTCAACCTTTTTCTAATGAATAACAAAAGACCTCTTCCAATGAGAAGAGGTCTTATACATCTATAAGAAACGCTCTTCTCATCTTTCAAGCACATGCTTGCTGGATTTGGCACAGCACTCTGAAATCGAGTCCGCTGCCGAGGCATCGTAGGGCCAGTCCCTCCGCCTCTCTTTATAAGAAGGTTTCATATTTATTTTTTAATAATAATTTCTTCCCTAACTTTACTCGCTTACAAAACAAAAGTCAATTATTTTTTGTATAGATTTTTTTGGTAATTATGCAAAAATTTGAATACAACAATCATTTTAACTTTTTGATTTCTTCTTCCAATATTGAAATCCAATAAAATTCACTATTTTTTATTGCATCTATTATCCATTTCGTAGTATACCAAGCTAACTCATACTCTTCTTTTGTAACATCACCACTTTTATAAGCATCCTCTAACTCATCTTCATCCAATATATACATTTTACCGTTCGATAATAATACTACATCTAAATATAAATCATCAAAATACGGCAAACCACGGTCGTCTATTCCATATTCTTTCGCCACATCGATATAATATTGCACTAATTTTTTCTGATCATTTAACATTGCGGTAATCGCAAAGTTTTTCCCGTTTATGAAATATTGAATCCACGTATATTGATTCCCTGCAATACAAAGTTCTTTACCATCATATTCTTTACAACTCGGTTCTCTCACCTTTTTTATTTCCAGTATTCCTAGCATTCCCTCTTCTATTTGCTTAACCGTATAATCTTTCTCTATTAGTCGCTTCCACGAAGAACCGTCACCATATTTACGTTTCATTACGTCCGCTTCCCTTCTATATAGAAAAGCCCCCACATATTATGTGAGAGCTTGTTCAAATTATAATTAAGCTGCTTGCTTATTAGAAATTTCTTTCAAATAGGCCTGCCCTTTTTCAGCGTCATATTGACCTTCCCACTTAGACATAACTACAGCTGCTAAAGAGTTACCTACAACGTTAACTGCTGTACGAGCCATATCTAAAATACGGTCAATACCAGCGATGAAGGCTAAACCTTCAGCAGGAATACCTACTGTACCAAGTGTTGCTAATAATACAACGAATGATACGCCCGGTACACCCGCGATACCTTTTGATGTAACCATTAATACAAGTAATAATGTAATTTGTTGAGAAATAGATAAATCAATACCGTACATTTGTGCCAAGAAAAGAGCTGCAATTGCTTGATATAAAGTTGATCCATCTAAGTTAAATGAATAGCCTGTCGGAATAACGAAAGATGTAATTGCTTTCGGGCAACCGAACTTTTCCATTTTCTCCATAATTTTAGGTAAAACTGTTTCTGAACTTGCTGTTGAATACGCTAAGATCAGCTCGTCTTTTAAAATTTTAAAGAATTGGAAAATGTTAATTCCAAATATTTTCGCTGTAAGTCCTAAGACAACTACAACGAAGAAAATCATTGCCCCGTATACTACAATTAATAATTTCCCTAACGGAATTAATGAAGCTAAACCAAATGTAGATACTGTAACACCAATTAATGCGAATACACCAAATGGTGCAAATTTCATAACTTGGTTCGTTACGTAAAACATTGCATCAGCTACACCTTGGAAAAATTGAAGAACCGGTCTTCCTCTTTCACCAATTGCTGCTACACCTAAACCAAATAATACAGAGAAGAAGATAATAGCAAGCATATCTCCGTCAGCTAATGACTTCATAATGTTCGTTGGAACAATATTTACAAATGTATCTGCAAATGAATGACTTTGTACTTGCTCTGTCGTATGTGTATATTTCGAAATATCTGTCTTTGTTAACTGCTCCATATTTACGCCTTTTCCTGGTTGGAAAATATTCGCAATTAATAGACCGACAATAATTGCAATTGTTGTAATTATTTCAAAGTAAATAATTGTTTTTCCGCCTAGTCGGCCTAATTTTTTAACATCGCCAACACCAGCAACCCCAACAACAATACTTGCTACAACAATCGGTACAACGATCATTTTAATTAATCGGATAAAAATATCACCAATTGGTTGTAAATAACTCACCACTGCCGGATTGCCAAAGAAAATTGCCCCAACTGCAATACCTAGCGCAAGACCAATTAATATTTGCCATGCAAGTCCTATTCTTTTCATATTTGTTGTAACCCCCTCTTCGATGTGTCACTCTATCTCTCATTCTATCTCTATAAAACTCGAAATTAAGAGTATTACATATTATTCGACAATTCACTACATTTTGTCCCTGTTAAAAATCATAAATCAAAATTTAAAATCTGACAACAAAATAACTTTTCCTGAACACAAATAATTTTCTTGACAAAAACAAAACCCATGTCAGAAAACCTCACATGAGAACGATTCCTTATGAGTGTTTTATAGGGTTTTCATTTGATATTTTACTATATAAAACAAATATATTTTTCCTTTATTTTACAAAAAAACTAGAAATATGTCCTTGTTACACGAACAAAAATATGCATCCACCATGACAATTACCGTTGAAAAATGATAAATTCCGACAAAACTTAGCAATTTTATAAATTTTTCTTTACATTATGATTACAACGATAGACACTCTCCTTCTTATGATATATAACATTCATAGGGAAAGGAGTTAGACAACCATGAAAAAGAAATTTGCAGCGTTTAGTGTTTTAGCAGCAGGAACAATTTTTGTTTCTCCGTTACTTTCACCCGTCTACGCTGAAACAAATCAAGATAAATTATCTGATATTCAATCCGAATTAGAAGGAAAACAAAATGACTTACAAAATAAATCAGCTGAGAAAGAACAAATAGAAAAAGAAATTCAGGAATTACAAAAGAAAATTGACGATTTAACTACTTCTATTAATAAAAACGAGGCTGAATTAAACGATACAAAAAAAGAAATTAGTAAAACACAACAAGTAATTACCGAAAAAAAGAAACATATCGAACAATTACAAACAAACATAGATACTCGTCAGGAAGTTATTAAGCAACGACTGCAATCTATGCAAGAAAAACCTCGCACAAATATCATTACAGAAGTAATAACAAATTCTGCAAACATTGCTGATCTTGTTGATAATATGTATTCTGTAAGTTTAATTTTAAATAACGATACTGATATCGTGAAAAAACAAACAACTGATCAAAATGCTGTTACGAAAGAAAAAGAATCTGTTGAGAAAAAAGAGCAACAACTACAAGAAGCTGAACAGAAATTAGTTCAAAAACAACAAGAGTTGCAAACGAACCAACAACAGCAACAAACCTTTATTAACGATCTACATACGAAAGTAGCAAAAGTAGATTCAGAGATTGAAGGATTAGAAGAATCTAAAGGTATTTTAGAAAATCAGCGTCAAGCTGTTCAAAAAGCAATTGAAGAAGAAAAACGAGCAGAAGAAGCTCGTAAAGCTGAAGAGGCACGTAAGGCAGAGGAAGCTCGCAAACAAGCTACCACACCAGCTCAGGCCGCTCCGGTACCGCACGATACAAATATCGGCGGATTTATTAAACCAGCAGCAGGATCAAAAACTTCTGGATTTGGCGCACGTTCTTTAGATAACCATAAAGGAATTGATATCGCCGCTTCAGGAACTGTTCCAATTATCGCTGCTGCAGATGGCGTTGTTATTCGCTCAGAATTATCATCTAGTTACGGAAACGTTGTGTACTTATCTCACCGTATAAACGGAAAAACATATACGACAGTATATGCTCATATGAGCAGCCGTTCTGTATCGAATGGACAAACTGTAAAACAAGGCACTCAACTTGGATTTATGGGAAATACTGGCCAATCATACGGACAACATTTACACTTCGAACTTCACCTTGGAGAATGGAATGTCGGTAAGACAAACGCAGTTGATCCATCTCCTTATATCGGATTATAAAAAACTCGGTGCATACCGAGCTTTTTTATTTTCACTTCACACACCATAGGCAATCCACATAGACTACAACTAAATGCCTATATTTTACGGGGTGAATCATATGAATACACAATTACAACAAAAAATAGAAGAAGCTAGAGAAACTTACATTGGCCGGTTATTTACATTTGGCGGCTCAGCGTTATTTTTAATTGGATCATTTATTGCAGTCGTCACAGCCTATAAAGCCTATAACCGCTTATTAAATACACCTACAACATAATAAAAAGACGGAGAAATCTCCGTCTTTTTATTATGCAAACATTTTAAATACACCTATCGCATTTAAAAATACAATGATTACCGTTACTGGAATAACGTAACGAAGTAAGAAGAACCAAATATTAAATAATGTTTTCCCTTTCGTTTCCGTAACTTCTAATTCTTTCATTAACATTTCTTTACTCATTTTATTTGGTACGAATAGCGAAATGGCTAGTACACCAAGCGGCAGCAATACGTTACTTACCGAGAAATCGACTAAATCAAAGAATGTTTTTCCGAATATTTTCACATCACTCATAATTCCAAACGATAGAGCTGACGGTATTCCAACTGCAAAAATAAGAATACCAATTAATAATGATGCTGACGGACGCTTTTTCTCATTATCTTTTGCAACAGATGCTACTACAATTTCAAGCATAGAAATCGCCGATGTTAATGTTGCAAAGAAGAATAAAACTAAAAACATAATAAAGAAAAATTGTCCAAATGGTATTTTCGCAAATACTGCTGGAAGGACGATAAACAGTAGTCCTGGTCCTTCAGTCGGCTTAACGCCTAATGCAAAAATCGCCGGGAAGATTGCTAATCCTGCAAGTACTGTAATAAAAACAGTTAAACTTACAATAGATGTTGCTGATTTAGCTAAATGCTCTTCTTTCTTTAAATATGAACTATACGTTACCATTACTGAGGCTCCAACTGTTAACGAGAAGAACGATTGTCCCATCGCGTATAAAATTGTATCTGCTGTCAGCTTTGAAAAATCTGGTTTTAAGAAGAACTCTACTCCAGCAAAAGCACCATCGAGTGTTAACGCACGAACAATGATCGCAATAAATAAAATAAATAATAGCGGCATCATATACTTACTTGCTTTTTCTATCCCTTTCTCTACACCTTTACTTACAACAAAAATAGTGCAAAGCATAAAGATAAATTGCGCTCCAATTGCGCTTACTGGATTTGAAATCGTTTCACCAAACAATTGTCCATAATCAACAACACCATTCCAGAAGCTTCCTGTGACACTATAATATAAGTACAGTAAAATCCATCCACCTACAACACTATAAAAAGATAGTACACTAAAACAAGTAACAACACCCATACGACCAATCCAAGGATATAACTTGCTATTTGGCACCAATACTTTATACGCTGTAACTGCCTCTTTTTGCGTACTACGTCCAATAACAAATTCAGCTAAAAGAAGTGGCATACCTATAAATAAAGTTAATAGTAAAAATACAAGGAAGAATGCGCCTCCCCCACCATTACCTGCAACATATGGAAATTTCCATATGGCACCAAGACCTACTGCGGCTCCGGCTGCTGCGAGTACAAAGCCTATTTTCGACGTCCATTGCTGTGTTTCTTTCATCATAAATTCTCCTTTTCTGAATATTTAAACTTTTGTTAATTATACACTTTCATTTCATACTCGCACACCTCCTTTAGAAAATAAAAAAGTCCCCTACACGCAAATATGCATGTAGAGGACGATATATGTAATGTAAATACCGTGGTACCACCTCAATTGGATTGATAAATCCCACTTGTTCAAGTACAGGAAAATTCCGATACTCTATCCTTTTAACGGCGGAACCCGGGTTGCCTACTACAATGTTCAACATACCTCTCGCAAGCCCATTCTGTATATTTTATCGTACCGGGCTCACACCTTACCCCAGCTCTCTGAACGTATCAAATATACATACTCTTCTTGCTCATCGATTTCATTTATTGAAGTTACTTGTGATTATAAATTATATTTTTATAGTTGTAAAGTACAATTTATTCATTATCCTATATGAACTCTTCTCTCTAATTCTCGTAAAAACAATTCCCTTTTTTGTTCATTTTGAACATATACTGACTTTAATACTTCTTGCAACAATATATTTCTCTGCTTTTTCTCTATTTGTAATTCTTTCACTTTTATTCTAACTTCGTATAAAAAATCAAGATACGCTTCATACGCCTCATCATATTTATTTGCGATATCATCACGAATTTTTTTTGCCAGTTTCGGACTCGCTCCTCCAGTAGACACAGCCACATTCAGTAATCCACGATGAATCGCCGCTGGAAAATGAACATTCCCACTTTCCGGGTTCGTAATAACATTTACTAATTGATTTTCTGCGCTATCTTCAGCAATTTGTTCATTTAATACGGCATCACCACTCGCTGCAACAACTAAAAAAGCGTCTTTAATATCACTTTTTTCATACTCCCTTTGATACCAACGAATTTGCTTTTCTTCCACTAGTTTTACTAAATTTGCATCCAATTCAGGACTTACCACAACTATATCCGCACCTTGTTTTAGTAAAGGAATAATTTTAAAACCCGCAACTTTCCCTCCACCAATGACAACAACACGTTTCTTCTCAACTCGCACTGTAAGTGGATACATATTGATCTCCCTTCAATAATTTCTTCGTTTTTTGAATTAACATATATTGAAACGCTTCATTCTTTCCTAAATACGGACTTATTTTTATATCACACAACTCATATTGGCCCACTTCTTTTTCAATATGTTTCATAAGTAAACCTGTAAATAACAAGTAAGGTAGCACAACGATGTTCTTTTCTTTTCGTTTTACAACTTCCTTTAACTTCTCCTCAAATTTCGGCTCGGCAGCCGCTAAATAACAAACCTCTACTTTTTTAATTTTCTCTTCCGTTTGAAATAAAGAAGCGATCCAGTTTATATCTTTTAATACTTCAGGGTCGCTACTCCCTCTTGCAACGAGAAGTAGCGTCACTTCATTCTTATCTTCCTGTTCAATTCCACTTCCGCTATATACCGATTTAACAAGTGTTTCTGATACACCAAATGGGTTACCATAGGTCACTTTAACACTTGGAAATTGATTATTTAACTTTTCCAATTCAAACGGGATATCTTTTTTCACATGACCTGCCGCTAATAAAAAAACTGGAATAACAATAATCTCTGTAGCACCACGCTTCACACATGTACGGAACCCTTCATCAATAGTCGGACTCGCTAACTCCAAAAAACAAACTTCTTGAATACTTGCCTCTACACGGTTCATGCATGACGTAATAAACGAAACCGCTTCTTCTTTAGCTGCTTTCAAACGACTTCCATGACATATATATAAGATGGCTTTCATTTTATAACACTCCACTTACTTGATACGTACTTTCTGTCTGTTTCTCAAACCAATGGATTTTTTCTCTAAAACGAACCACTTCTCCAATTACAATCATGCTCGGATTTTGAATTTGTTCTTTTTTGGCAACATCTACAATTGTCCCTAACGTCCCAACAACTGTGCGCTGCATAGATGTCGTTCCTCGCTCAATAATGGCAGCAGGCGTACTTGTATCTTTTCCATGCTTTATCAGTTGTTCACATATGTAGGGTAAATTACTAACCCCCATATATACAGCTAAAGTCTCTACACCTTTCGCTAAATGTTCCCACTTCACTTCTTCTTCAGCATCTTCTTTCCTATGCCCCGTTACAATAGCAAAACTTGCACTTGCATCACGATGTGTCACTGGAATACCAGCATAAGCAGGAGCAGCTATTCCAGCTGAAATACCAGGAACAATTTCAAACGGTACACCTTGCTTTGCTAACGCTTCAGCTTCTTCTCCCCCTCTACCAAATACAAATGGATCGCCGCCCTTAAGCCTCGTTACAACTTTTCCTTTTTTCGCATATTTAATAAGAAACGTGTTAATTGTCTCTTGCTTCATCGTGTGATAATTTGGTAGTTTTCCGCAATAAATTAAATCCGCTTCAGGCTTTGCATAGGAAAGTAACTCCTTATTTACGAGACGGTCGTACAAAATAACATCTGCCTTCTCAATACATTTCAAGCCTTTCACAGTAATTAAATCTGGATCACCAGGACCTGCCCCAACGATATAAACCTTCCCCATCATCTCTCCTCATTTCTACCATTAAAATGAAACTTCCATCCTTATATATGAATGGAAGTTTTCTTTATTTCGTATCATCTGTTCCCTACTCATGAATAACAAAAGCCGCCCCTTTTCGAATCTTCTTTTTTTCAAATAGGGAAATCTCCTTTACTTCTGGCAACGGTAAAAAATGCTTTTCAAGCTCCATCTCCGCGAGCTTAAATGCCTGTTCTTCACTTTGAGCAACGACAACAATCGGAACAATACTATTTATTAACACAGCTTCAAATCGATATAAATCCATATTGTCCCTCCTAAGACGCTATTACTTCTTCTAGCACGTTATTTAACGCGACTTGTAATGTATCTACACCAATACGACCGACAAAATCATAAAACGTTTCAGCTGGTAATTTATTCTCTTTGAAATAACTTATAAATGAAGCAAGTACATCAGGTAGATCCTCGCCATCTATTTTCCCTTTTAACTTTTGATTATAAGCACCACCATCTAACAACGTTCCACCTACATATATTTCAAATGCTTCAACAATTCCTTTTTCCTTCGTTTTCATTTTCACACCTTGTAATCCAATATCAGCAATTTGACGTTGACCACATGAATTCGGGCACCCGACCATATGAATACGAACCGGAACATCAAGCGCAATCTGTGTATCTAAGTATTCGGCAATTTTTCGCAATCTTTCTTTCGTTTCTACTAAAGCAAGGTTGCAATATTCAATACCAGTGCAAGAAACCGCATGACCAATAAACGATTTCGGACTTGCTGATATCGCTTCAAACAATGGCTCATTTAGTAAACCCGTTACATTCCCTGGCGGAACATTCGGAATAATGAAGTTTTGCGAGTTACATGTACGAATCTGTCCATTTCCATACCGCTTAGCGATTCTTGCAATCTCAAACATTTCTTTTGCATGTAGGCGCCCGACCGGCACATTAAAGCCTACATATTTTAGTCCATCTTGCTTTTGATCTTGAACTCCATAAAAGTATCCAGCATTCCAGCCTTTAAAAGCACTTTCTCCTTTACTTAGCAATGGTCCTGTATATTCTAGTAGTTTCTCTTTGAACTTCTCTGCTCCCCAGTCTGCAACAAGAAACTTCAAACGAGCTAAATGACGTTTTTCGCGATATCCAAAATCACGGAATATCGTAGCAATTGCAATCGCTACCGCCTTCACTTCTTCTGGTAAAACGAATACATCTAATTCATCAGCTAAATATGGACGAGCGGATAATCCACCACCTACTTTTATATGAAAACCAACTTTTTTCTCACCATCTATTTCTTTCGTAGCAGGTGTAAATGCAACACAATTAATCTCTGCGTTTGCTGAATTATGAATATTAGAACTAATAGACATTTTAAATTTACGTGGTAAGTTAGAAAACTCTTCATTATGTTGGAAATAGTCATATACCTCTTTTACAATACTAGTTGTATCAAACAGTTCATTTGCATCAATGCCAGCAAGTGGATTTCCTGTAATATTACGCGTTATATCACCACACGCTCCAGCTGAAGATAACCCAACTCTTGCTAATCTTTTGAAAATATCTGGAATTTGATGAATTTCTAACCAATGAAACTGAATCGCCTGTCTTGTCGTGATATCAATTACGTCACGTCCATAATCCTCAGCGATAGAAGCAAGCACTTCTGCCTGTGCGTTCGTAATAATCCCTGAAGGAATATTTACACGCATCATAAAATATCCAGCTTCTTTCGGTCTTTGTAAATACAACCCTGCCCATTTGAATGCGTCCCACTCTTCTTTCGGAATAGATTCGAAGCCATTCTCCGCATAGTAAGGAATATCATTAAAGATTTCCAATCCATCTTTTTTCAATTTATTTTTCTCAGTTTGATTTAATTTTTCATTGTTAGCCCATACTTTTTCATAACTCATTTTTTAATCCCCCTATATAAAGTGAAACTTTAATCAGTGGGGAGTGTTCATCCCCCGCTGATTATTAGTTGAACCAATCGGGCATTTACGGGCAGTTCATCTCCCACCTAACTTCTTTGCCCTAGCCAAATTTTGAGATGGGAGTTTTACTGTCCGTTAATGCGGATAAAACTACGCTCATGTAAGTACTTCACGATTTGTTCTGCACATTCTTCAATAGAATACTTGTGTGTTTCTACAATTAATTCCGCTTGCTCCGGTTCCTCATACGGTGAATCAATACCTGTAAACTCTTTAATATCACCTTTTCTTGCTTTTTTATAAAGCCCTTTCGGATCACGCTTTTCGCACTCTTCAATTGGACACTTTACAAACACTTCTATAAACTCATCTGCAGCTAATAAATCTCTAACTTGTTTTCTGTCTACTCGAAACGGTGAAATAAACGCCGTAAGAACAACAGTACCTTGATCTACAAATAGCTTCGCCACTTCGCCAATCCTTCTTATATTCTCCATACGATCACTTTCAGAAAAACCTAAGTCTTTATTTAAACCGTGGCGTATATTATCTCCATCTAATACATAGTTTCCAATATTCTTTTCAAATAGTTTACGAGCAACCGCGTTCGCCACTGTAGATTTACCTGAAGCTGATAATCCAGTAAACCAAACTACGAAACTATGATGCCTATTTTTTATTCTTCTCTCATCTTTTGAAACAGATGCTGTATGCCAAGTAATATTTGTGTCCATCTCATTCTCTCCCTATTCTGTTACTACTTCTTTTTTCAAACCTTTAATTAGCACTTCCACTACTTCTTTACGACTGAATGTACTTGGTGGAACCTCACCGTTTCTTAATAATTCTCTTACTTTCGTACCTGATAAAATGACATGATCTTCTTTTCCGTGCGGGCATGTTTTCGTCGAAGCCATCGCTTCACATTTCGCGCAGTAAAAACTATGTTCAAAAAATAGCGGTGTAATCCCTAACTCTTCCACTGTAAAGTTCGTAAAAATTTCTTGCGCTTCATAAGTACCGTAATAATCTCCTACCCCTGCATGATCGCGCCCTACTATAAAGTGTGTACATCCAAAATTCTTTCTAACTAGCGCATGGAATATCGCTTCCCTCGGTCCTGCGTAACGCATTGCCGCAGGAAATACACTTAAAAAGACACGATCTTTCGGATAATAATTTTGAAGTAATACTTCATAACTTTCCATCCTTACATCAGCAGGAATATCGTCCGACTTCGTTTCCCCAACGAGTGGATTCAAAAAGAGGCCATCTACAATTTCAAGAGCAGATTTTTGAATATATTCATGGGCACGATGTACCGGATTTCTCGTTTGGAATCCGACTACTGTTTTCCAACCACGTTTTTTAAATTCTTCTCTTGTTTCAATTGGATCTAAATGATAAGAAGGAAACGGATTACTTTCAAAACGTTTCGTAAGAATAATAGCTCCTCCAACGTAAACATTCGGTCTTTCGTATAATTTTTTCACTCCTGGATGAGCCTCATCCGTCGTTTTATACACTAGTAACGCTTCTTTTTCCTTGTCAGGCACAAAAATATCTTCTATTTGAATGACGCCATATACATTTCCAGCGTTAACAAGTTTTACTTTCTCTCCAGCTATTAAACTCTCTGCTACTTCTTCTGCTACTGGTAATGTAATTGGTATACTCCAAACACTCCCGTTAACTAAACGAAACGTTTCTACGACCGAATCATAATCTTTCTTTCCTAAGAAACCAGTAAGCGGGCTATACCCCCCTGTCGCTAATAGCTCTAAATCACTTAACGCAATGTTGTCTAGTTCAATTTCTTTTTCAATTTGTGATACATCATATGTCTCGTCTATAAGATTTACTAATTCATTTCTTGTACTCATTTTCTATACCCTCTCTTAGCTTTATTTTCAATTTCATCTTATTGGTAATGTAGACCGCATTCAGTTTTCACTTTCCCGGCCCATCTACCATCTCTCGAATCGCCACCCTCACCTACAGGTAACGTACATTTCTCACACCCAATACTTGGATATCCAACATCATGTAGCGGGTTATACGGCAAGCTATGTTTGTATACATATCGCCATACCTCTTTCCACGTCCAATGAATGAGCGGACAAACTTTAATAGATTGAAAGCGATGATCTTGATTTATAAACTTTGTATGCTTACGTGTTTCTGATTGTTCCCTCCTTAAGCCCGATATCCACGCTTTTTCCGCTGCTAATGATTTTTCTAACGGTAAAATTTTTCTAATTTTACAACAGAGATTCGGATTACTTTCCCATAATTTCTCACCATGCAACTTCGCTTGTTCATCAAGTGTAAGCTCCGGCTGTTGTTCTATAATATTTAATGAAGGAAATCGGCTCCGCACTTTTTGAATTAATTCATATGTTTCTTGAAAATGAACATTTGTATCTAAAAATACAACTTTAGCAGATGGATTTACTTGGTTTATAAGATGCAGCAATACCATCCCTTCCACTCCGAAGCTACATGCGTATACAATTTCACTTTTATATTCTTTATAAGCCCAACTTAATACAGATAGCGCGCCTTTCGTTTCATCTTCTTCTGAAAATGAAATGTTATTTTCTTCCCACGTTTCATACGTCAACATGTTCTTTCCCCCTGTAAAAGCAAAAAGACGGTTTTAACCTAATGATATAGGTTAAAACCGCCTCTAGTTTTTCTAGTCAGCGCTTTTTACTTTAAACGTACTTTTTCACTTTTCTCTAATTGAATGACTTTTCCATCTTGCACAACAATTGTAATTGAACCATATTTCATATCAGCAAGCATCGCTTGAATCTTCTCAGATACTTCCTCAAAATGTTCCCGTACGCTCACGCGAACAGCCCCCC
>Ga0209130_1001074_pt1 | contig 20497 bp, 16 predicted proteins | sample AraplaMF_Cvi_mLB_FD_184264 | JGI IMG/M metagenome (GOLD analysis project Ga0209130, IMG submission 184264) | Arabidopsis root microbial communities from the University of North Carolina, USA - plate scrape MF_Cvi_mLB (SPAdes) (version 2) | ecosystem: Host-associated > Plants > Roots > Endosphere...
ACCTGCCCTACGCGGAGCACCATCTCGCCGACTTCGAGCACAAGTACTGCTACGACCGCTTCTGGGTGAACGCGGGCGCCGCGCCCAACACGCGCTACCTGTGCAACGGCCACGCGCTCATCGTGGTGGGCGATGCGCGCTCCGAGTTCTTCTGCTGCCGCGACCGCGGCGTGCTCGCGCAGTTCAGGCATCAGCATTTTCTGCTGTTCCTCATCGCGCACTTCCAGAAGGCCTCGCTGCTGATGTTCTCCGACCAGCTGGTGGAAGCGCTCAAGCGGCTGGACATCCGCAGCACGCCGAGCGTGAAGCAGTTCAAGCGCGCCATCCGCGCGAGCTTCGAGCGCTTCTTGCGCTTCACGCACCGCTACTGGTTCCACGAAATCTCGGAACAGGCGCAGGTGCGCGCCCTCTCCCACATGTGCGCCACGCACCTCGGGCTCGATCCGCTCTACGACGAGGTCAAGGCACGCATCGCCGACATGAACACGTACCTCGACGCCGACAGCCTGCGCCGCCAGGCCGCCACGGTGGTGCGGCTCACCGTGGTCACCCTCTTCGGCCTCATCGGCACCATCACCACCGGCTTCCTCGGCATGAACCTGCTGGCCGAGGCCGAGGCGCCGCTGTGGCGAAAGGCCGTGTGGTTCGGCGTGGTGTTCGTGGCGACGACCTGGCTCACCATCTACACGATGGTGAAGTCGCAGCGCCTGTCGGACTTCATCGATGCGCTGTCGAACGACAGGTTGGGGTTTCGCGGGAAGATGGCGACGCTGGCGCGGGTCTGGCGCTCGGGGGGAGACTGAGCAGGCGCTGTCGATTCCAGCCGTGCAGTTCAGGGCTCACGCGGCATCAATCTGCCGGCTGAGAACTCGAGCACGTTTTTCGCTGCGCGGATCGTTTCCAGTCGATGCGCGACGATGACCCTCGTGATGCCGAGCTTCGCGATATTGTTCGAGACGATTTCCTCAGTCTTCGCGTCCAGGTGTGCTGTTCCTTCATCGATGACCAACAGGGTCGGCTTCTTGTAGAGCGCACGCGCCAGAAGAATCCTCTGCTTTTGTCCGCCGGAAAGGTTCGAGCCCATGTCACCCACGGAAGTCTCGTAGCCCATTGGCATGGCGACGATGTCATCGTGGATCGCCGCCTGCCGGCAGCAGTCAAACAGCCAATCCTGGTCGTAGTCGGGATCGAAGAAAGTGATGTTCTCCGCAAGCGAGCCAGAAAACAGTGCATCATCCTGGCTGATCACGCCCAACTGATTTCTGAACTTGCGCACACCATACTTTTCCAACGGGATGCCATCGATCAGAAACTCTCCGGCTTGCCGCTCCAGCAGACCGCACACCACCTTGAGCAGCGTGGATTTTCCCACGCCGGAAGGGCCGATGATCGCCGTCGTCTCCCCCGGCCATATGTCGAGGTCCAGATTCTCAAGAATCAGTGGAACGTCGCGTGCATATCGAAAACAGACGCCTCGGAGCTTGATGCTTTGAAATGGGGAGGCCTCGCCTGCATGCGATGGCTCGGAGAACCAGTCGGGTGTGGCAAATACGATATCGGAAAGCCGCTCCAGGTGAACATCCAGCAATTTGAAGTTCATCACCTGATCGATCAATCGAACCACGGTGCCCATGAAGTTCTGCTTGTAAGCCTGAAAAGCGAACACCATGCCCAAAGTCATGGTCGCATCCATCGCGAGTTGGATGGCGACGTAGATGAAGACGAGCGTCTCGAGACCCGTGATACCCGAACTGACGGCATCGAAGTTTGCGGACAGCTTGCCGCTCCTGATCGAGGCATCGATGAATTCCGATTTCTGGTTCTGCCAGACACGCTGCCGGTTCTTCTCCTGGCAGAAGGCCTTCACGGTTGCCACGGCCCGAATGCTCTCGATGAATGAACTGCTTTCCTGCGCTTGTGCCGCAAGCATGCTGTCGCTCGCCAGCTTCGCGGTATTGAAGTAGATGACCTTGACGAAACCGATGAGCAGGACGGCCGCGACCGACACAGCCGTCAGCACCGGTGAGTAAAGCACCATAAGGCAAAGCGTCGTGACGGCGAGAAGGCCATCGACGATGCTGGACACAAGTCCCTTGCTCAGCAGATCGTTGATGGGCTGCACCGACCCGAATCGGGAGATGACGTCACCCAGATGGCGCCTCTCGAACCACAAGATCGGAAGAAAAATCGTATGCCGGAACAGGTTGGCAGCCGTTTGGAGCGATAGCTTGCTGCTGAACGAGATGACCAACTGCGCACGCAACCAGGACGATGCCGTACTGATCAGCAAAAGGCCAAGAAAGGCAGCGAACAACACGACCGCCAGGTCCTTGTCCTGCGCAGGCATCACGCTGTCGACTGCCGTCTGGAGATAGAACGGCGAAGCCAGCGCTACGGCTTGAATCAGCAGCGAGAGGATCAAGAGTCTGGCAATGGCCGGCCCGATCCCTTGGATTCGGGACCAGAGTTGCCCGATCCGGAGCCGAGTCCTGCTTTGCTCGCACCTGAACTCCCTGCCTGGCGCCAGTTCCAGGGCGATGCCGGTGAAATGCTTTGAGAATTCGCTCTCCGGCAACTCCCGAAAGCCGCAGGCCGGATCGACGACCATGAACGTGCGGCTCCCTGCTCTGGTGATGAGCCGTGTCAGTACGACGTAGTGATTCAGGTCCCAGTGGATGATCGCAGGAAGCTGCAGGCCGGCGACGCCCGAGAGTTCGCATCGCAGCGCCCGCGTATGGAAACCGATTTCATCGGCGATCCCGATCAAGGTCTTGATCGTCGTGCCGCGTGAGGAGACAGGAAACAATCGACGGATGCCGGACAGGCTGATCTTCTTGCCGTGATGGCAAGCCACCATGGCAAGACAGGCCAGGCCGCATTCGCCCGCTTCGGACTGGCGCTGAAAATTCTCCGGGGAGAAACCGCTCCTGCTCTTCACGAACGAGCCCTCACTGCGTGGAATGGCTCGAGCACACGGTCAAACAGACTCCTTCTTTCCAGCACGACGCTGACCTTGAGGGTCATGCCGGACTGAAGAGGATAGGTCACACCGTAAGCTCCTATTTCCTGTTGAGGCACGGTGATCCTGACTCTGTATGCCGCCTCCTGAAGCTTGAGCGGTACATCGAGTTCGCCGGGGATACTGATCGACCTCGAAATCTCGTCGACCGTCCCGTCGAATGAGCCGAACCGCTGATAGGGAAAGGCGTCGTACATCAAGCGAACCTTCTGCCCGCGCCGAACGAAGCCGATGGCCTTGGAAGGCGCGTATGCATCCACAAGGAACTTCGCATCTTCAGGAAGAACGACCAGCAGCGGAACACGTGTATCGACATTGGCTCCGGGCGCATATTGCACGGAGGTGACACGCCCGCGGACGGGCGACACGATGTCGTAGTCGACATCAACCCTGAGCTTGACCCGCTGCTGCTCGATCACGTCGAGACTTCCCTCGAGTTCGGAAACTTGCTTCTCGTGATCGATGCGCAGTTTTTGCAGTTGGGCTTCGTACTGCTGCCGCCGGGTCGCGTTCTGCAGGCGCTGCTGCTCGATCTGACGCAGCTTCTGAGATTCTTGCAAGTAAGCCTGTCGCCGCCTTTCGTGGTCGAAGCGCGAGACGATGCCATCTCCAACCACGCGATTGCTGAGCTCGAACAAATGCTCCGCGGATGCGACCAATTGGGTCTGCAGCATTGCTTGCGAGGCCAGATTGGCGTCCTCCACCCTACTCTGTGCGACGGCTTGAAGCAGGTTGGCTTTTTCCTGCTCGATCGCCCGTTCGCCGATCGCTTTCTGGTGGTGAATCGACTCCTTCTGCTTGGCCAAGACCGACAAGCCGTCCGCGGCCGCGTGTCCGCCATCGCCGAATGCGGTATCGACCGATACGGTGGCCAGGACCTGGCCCGCTTCGACGATGTCTCCCTCCTTGACGACGAGTTTCTTGAGAACGCCCGGCTTGCCGGCGAAGACCTTGGCTGTTGCCTGCGTGGTTGCGACCACGCCAGGGACAATTTCCGTGCGGGCATATTGGGAAAGGGCCGCAACGATGACGAGTACGGCGCCCAAAATTCCGAGACCATATGCGGTGAGCGCTCTTCCTTTGTCGTCCGCTATCTCAACGACGCCGTACAGCCGAGTGCGCCGGTGCTCCAAGGCAGCCGACCTGAATAAATTTGACAACTTGTCCCATCAAGAATTAATCGATCGAGAAAAAATCTGCCGTGCCGCAAAGGGAAGGCACGGCAGATTCGATTCATTTCACATCTACCACTTGAAGCCCCATACCCCTCGCTCGTAGGTCATGACCCTGCCGGTGTTATTGGTCCAGGGAGGGGATATCACGTAGTCATACGCTCCATTCCTGTCCCTGTCGGCGGCATAAAAACCATTGTTCAACTCGACGCCGAGCGCCACGCCGAATTGACTGTTGATGAAGACAGGATGCGGCTGACCACTTTCTCCCGCCTTGACTCCAATCCCCGATGTAGGGCTGATGAACTTATCGGAGATATCCTTTTCGTTGGCCTGCTTCGCCGACTGCTCGGCTTGGTAGGAGCCGATCCCGATACCGATTCCGATCTTTCCGACATCACCCCAGAATCCTGCGGGCATGTACCCGCCACCGCCCCATTCGCGAGAGCCAGTCACCGTCACGGGCGGGAGATGCCCCATCTCTATCAATTCCCGCTGTCCCCAACCTCCAGAAATCTGCAGAACCTCTTCTTCCGTCAGAAGGCGAACATCGCCGTCTGTATACCGATCACTACCAGTCATTGAAACCTCCATTTGCAAAGATTTGAATAAGCTGCACCAGCTTCCCGACATGACTCAGGATCCTGGTCCTAAAGCGGCTTTTGCTGGCTGAACTCCTGCTTCGCTACGGCAGCGTGCTCCGGCAGCATCGACGCTCTCCATCATTCTTCTTGTCACGTCCACGTGGGTTATTTTGAGATCCGACAAATCGCGTGCATCGATTCCGTTCACCGCGGCCTGGTTGATGCATCGGCACAATTTCTCGGCTTGATCGGGTCCGACGCCGGGGATGAGGATGGCGGTCGGCGTGCAGAATTTCGTGCCATCCTCGATGTATTTCGCAACCCTCCAAGACTCGGAGAATCTTGCAGAACTGTCTTCATCAAGACCTGAGCACGCAAGGACAAGAAACGAGGAGATCGCATAGAAGATCGCTCGCATTGCCGCAACCCCTTTTTCAAGAGAATTCATTTTCTTCTCCCGAGCCTACACAGACGGCTTGCCGCAAAGTTCGGCGATATCGTCTTCGGATACGCCTTGACCGCGCAGCGTTTGCTCCAGCCCCGCCTCACATCCTTTGGGCGGGGCCTGCGGTGGCTTGCCTAGACAGCCGGAAACAAGGTACGCGTGCGCCTCCTTGGCCCCCGAGGCCTCGAGCGTGCGGCTGAGCTTTTGCTTGCTCTCGGTCAATATCCTTACCCGCACTTCCGTCGCTCCAAGGAGGCTTTTGAGTTCCTCATCCGCGAGCCGAACCAGATTGAATTTTCGCTCCACCGCAGAGGTAGGCCGCAATCCGCGAAATGCGCCGTGGTCAAAAGCAAGATCAACCTGATCCACAGGTTCGGGGAATTTCAGGAAGAGGCCGATGGGCCACATCTGGACATCCGCCTCACGCCCGTAGATGGCAAAACAACTCGATCCGGTGCCTTCTTTGGCATCCGCCCGGAATACCTTCCACTTTCCGACTTCGAGCATCAACTCGGCCCGTTGTATGTCTCGGGCATTCGAGGCGGGCATAAGCACCACAGCGGCAGCAAAGATTGCCGCGCTGCATTGGCGAAACTCCATTGCAAATCCTTCCCTGCATCTCTCCGAAGAAATCCGATTTCGACATCAGCAGTGGTCTCCTGCATGCACTCGCATGCGGGACGGCCGCCATACGCCCGATTCGGGTCAGTTCATCGTGAGTGAGGTTATTTGCCGACACGGATTAAATGCAATCCAATTGCCGTTGTCAACGCGATCCTTGTGACTTTATTGCGTGCACCCGAATGTTTTATAAATGCAATACATTGTTCACAATTACAAGCGAATCGTGCATCGAGATAGATCGAGAGGGATTCGAACAGAACAGCGGCATACGCTGCCGCCAAAACGGTGGCTCTGGTACGAATGTGATCGAATCGAGCGTTCACCATCACGTCACAATGCGCATCGCCGTTGTCTCCGACATCCACGGAGATCTTCCTGCGCTCGAAGCCGTGGCTGATGCTCGGCCGACGCGGCGTGGCGGCGATCGTCAATCTGGACGACAGTCTTTCAGGACCGTTGATGCCCTTAGAAACCGCACCGTTCCTGATGTCGCAGGACGGGGTTCATCCGGCCGGGGACCATGAACGCCAGCTGCTGACAATGCCCCGAACCGGCGAGGACCGTCCGACGCGTTCGCGCTGGCGAAGGTGTGGCGGCCTGGGGCGGATTGACCGAAGCTTGCGCCGGTCCCGTCATCGATGAGGCTCAGAGATTTGCTTGCTCAGAGCGTCGCGCAACGAAGCGATCGTGCTGTCCGCAGCGTCGATTCGCCGTTGCAACTCCTCATTGACCAGGCGGAACAGTGCGCCGAATTCGGATCGCGTCGGGTAGATCTCCTCGCGCTCGTTCACCTCCATCGGAACGACTAGCTTTTCGAGGCACACATAGGCGCTGTGCACCTGGCGAATGCCCTCGACGTCGTCGCCGGCCTGCAGGGCAGCCGACTCGGCATTTGCATTTGAATAGGGAGGAACCGACTTCGGCGTTGGGCCAGTATCGGTTTTCGGCGCGTGCTTGAGCACGCGAGCAGACTTGGTCACGGGCGACCTCCTGAAATTGCAATTTGCAGAAACCGCCGCGGTCGCCCTTTGGGAAACTGCGGCTCACGTCGCAGAGATTGCTTCAGGCTGCTAAACCCGATCACGCCTTGTTCGGCGTGACGGGCGCAGTATAGCCATGCAACTGGCTCAGGGCCGTGTGGCTCCGCATGGTGTTCGTGGAGACGAACTCGCTCGCGATTCCGCCAGAATCGGCGCATGCGCATCGCCATCGTCTCGGACATCCACGGAAACCTTCCCGCACTCGAAGCCGTCGTCGAGGACATCGGCCGCCGCAGCGTCGATACCGTCGTCAACCTCGGCGACAGCCTCTCCGGCCCGCTGATGCCGCTGGAAACCGCACGTTTCCTGATGGCGCAGGACTGGATTCATCTCGCGGGCAACCACGAGCGCCAGGTGCTCACCCTTCCTGCCGGCAAACGCGGCGCGTCCGACGAGTTCGCGCACGCGCGACTAGGCTCTCAGGAGTTCGCTTGGATGGCTTCGCTCGAACACAGCCTGCGACTGAACCCCGACGTGCTGCTGTGCCACGGCACGCCGGACAGCGACCTGCACTACTTCCTGGAGACGGTCGAGCCAACGCTGCTTCGACCTGCCACGATGCCCGAGATCGATGCGAGGCTCGGCACGGTCGATGCGCAAGTGCGGCTCGTCGCCTGCGGGCACACGCATGTGCCGCGCGTGGTTCGCGCTTCTGGCGGGCAGTTGATCGTCAATCCGGGCAGCGTCGGGCTGCAGGCTTATGACGACATCCACCCGCATCCGCACGTCGTCGAGACGGGCTCGCCCGATGCGCGCTATGCCATCGTCGAGCGGCTGGCGAACGAAAGCTGGGCTGCGACGCTGATCTCGGTGCCCTACGACCACGCGAGCATGGCGGCGCTCGCGATGACCAATGGCAGGCCGGACTGGGCCGGCGCACTCGCCACTGGCCGGATGCCCTGAGGCCGTTGACGCTAAGCGCGGAATACATGCCGACTCGGCGGGCAAAGAAAAACCCGCCGAAGCGGGTCGATTGCGTCGCAGAGGTTGCTTCGGGCTGCCAGACCCGATCACGCCTCATTCGGCGCGACGGGCGCAGTACAGCCACGCAGTTCGCTCACGGGCCGAGTGCTACCAGCCGCGAAGCCTTTCATTGGCAGCTGAAATTCTCGGCCTTCTCGATGTCGCCCGTGCCCTTGTAGCGCGCAACCTTCGGGTAGGCGCAGAGGGGCCGTGTGCGGGTTGGCGACCAGGCCGCAGGCACATCCCCGTTCACGCCACCCACGTTGCCTGCACCGCGCGCCGAAGCGACGACGGAATCGGCGGCCTCGCCCTTCTCCACCCAGTTGACGAGCGGCGCGAGCATGTCGAACTGGTCGGTGGTCGGGCCGCCGGCGCAGTGGTTCATTCCGGGCACCCGATAGAAGCGTGCGAAGTTGGACGCATCGCCGCCGTTGGCCGCGGCCAGCTGGTCATACCAGTGCTGCGTGTCGTCGCTCGAGAAGATGGGGTCGCTCGTCCCGTGGTAGGCCATGACCTTGGCGCCGCGCTTCTTCAGGCGGCTCAGATCGGTGGGGTTCGGCGGCGTCATGAACGAAAGAGAGTTCTCGGTGTAGAGCCCGTCGGTCGCGGTGATCTTGGAGAGGATCGAATCGATGTTGGCCGTGAGCGTGAAGTTGGGGCCGTTGAAGCCGGACGGGTTCTCGGGCGGCACCTGCCAGACGAAGGCGACCGCGCCCGAGTCGAGGTTCAATGAATTCGAGAACTTCCACGATGACCAGCCGGTGGTGTTCAGGCCTGCATCGAAGGGAAAGCTCGCATAGATCTTCTTTCCGCCGCCGTCGAGCGCACCCGCGAAGAGCTGCCCGATGCGAAGCTTCTGGTCTGCAGAGAGGCATGTGCCATCGCGGGAGCCGCTGCAGGTGGGAACGTCGCGGTCGATGGAGAAGGCCGCCTGGCATGCGCCGGTGTCCTGCACGAGGCCGTCGGTCGTGCCGTCGAGGGCATCGCACTTGGCCAGGACTGCATTGGAGACCAGGGTGCGTTCGGCGAGCGTGAAGCCCGTGCCCGGATCGCCCGGGGTGGTTGCCAGGGCGTTGTAGTTCTGGGCGCCGACGATGTTGGCTGAGGCGGCAAGGGGGAGCCGGAAGCCGGGGTCGCCCACCAGGAAGCCGTCGTAGTCGTCCGCATAGCGCGACATGGCGACCATGGTGTGGCGCCCGCCGTTGGAGCAGCCGCCGATGTAGGAGCGGTCCGGACCCTTTCCGTAGGCCGATGCGATCAACGCCTTCGCCATCGGCGTGAGCTTGCCGACCGCCTGGTAGCCGTAGTCGAGGCGGGCCTGCGGATCGATGCCGAAGAACGGCGTGGGCGCCGCGTGCCCCGCGTCGGAGCTGATCACGGCGAAGCCCTTGTTCAGCGCGTTGTCCAGTACGCCGCCTCCGCCGACCGGCCCCGTGGCGGTGCCGATGCTGCCGTCGAGCCCTCCGTTGGCTTGATAGAAATACCGCCCGTTCCAGTTCACCGGCAAACGCATCTCGAAGCCGATCGCATAGCTCTGGCCATCGACCGGGCTCGTGCGCTGATACATCGATCCGCGCACCTGGCAATGCGCCCCCACCGGCTTGCCCGCGACGCTCAAGGTGCCGGCTGCGATCGAATTGGCTGCGGAGATGGTCGTGTTGGCAAAGGTGAAGCCGGCGAGCGAGGCGCAATCGCCGAGCGTCGCGCCGGTGGCCGCGCCGAGCACCGGCAGCGTCTCGACGGGCGGCGCCGGATTGTCGGGAGGAGGCGTCACGGGATTGCCATTGCCGGCAGGCGGGGTGACTGTCGAAGTGCCGGTCGTCGGGAACGCGCCGACGAAGCCGCCACCACCACTTCCGCCGCCGCAGGCGGTCAGCAATGAAGCGACAAAGATCAGGGATGCGGGGGTCTTCAAGAATGTCTCCTTCGACGCCTGGACGCGACGCCTATAGTTAATCTACTTAACTATCAAAGATAACCAGTTATGGTTTTCCATTAAGCAGTTTTCACTCCCAAGACGCCACCCCGATCCAGTTAGATCAGGCAGTGAATCACCTGAGGGAGAACGACAATGCCCGGAATGCCCAAGAACAGAAGCAATCCGGTAGATGCCACACCCGCCGGCCGGCTGGTCGAGGCGTCTTTGCATCACGTGCTCGGCTATCAGCTCGCACAGGCGACGATCGTCACCGGCGCTGTGTTCGCCGAGCGAGTGGGAACGCCTTTCGACCTGCGCCCGGTCGAGTTCACGGTGCTGTGCCTGATCCACGAAAACCCCGACGTGTCGGCCGCCCGCCTGGCGAAGGCACTCGCGGTCACGGCGCCCAACATCGCGGCATGGCTCGAACGGCTGGAGAGGCGAGAGTTGATCCGCCGCACGCCGCACGCCACGGACCGCAGGGCCCAGCACCTTCGCACCACCCCGACCGGCGCCACCCTTGCGAGCAGCGCGACGCGGTCGGTCATCGAAGGCGAGCAGCTGGCGCTCGGCAACCTCTCCAAGGGCGAGCAAATGATCCTGATCGAGCTGCTGCACAAGGTTGCCGTGTCACGCAGCGCGTGAGCGTTCAGGCAACGCGCACGTGCCCCGTGCGCTTCGTGCAGGCTGTGTTCTTCAGTCGCCGAACGCGACTTCCGCGCTGGCGATTGCGCGGATCGGCACGCCGAAGCTCGTGATGTCCGACAGCGTGGCGTTGTGATGCTCGCGGATCTTCGCGCCCGTGGCGTGCGGCTTGTCGTGCGAAGTGTGCGCATCAGCCGCGAGCACCACGTGGTAGCCCAGCGCGGCGGCGCGGCGCACCGTGGTGTCGACGCAGAACTCCGACGAGTAGCCGCAGACCACCACGCGTTTCACGCCGTGCCCGGAGAGCCAGGCTTCCAGCGGCGTGCGCAGGAAGGAGTCGGGCGTGGTCTTGCGGATGCGCGCGTCGCGCGAGTCGGTGTTCAACGCGCTCGCGAGCTGCCAGCGCTCCGAGTCGAATTCGAGGTCGATCGCGTTCTCGTGCTGGATGAAGGCCACCGGCACGCCGGCAGCGCGGGCGCGTTCGGTGAGCGCGTTGATGCGCTGCATCACCTCGTGGGCCTCATGGGGGCGCGGCGGGTCGTCGCAAAGGCCACGCTGGACATCGATGACGAGAACGGCAGTTTTCATGGGCTGCGGAATCGGCGGGTTCTTGACCGCGCGATTGTGCCCGGCCCCGCCTGACCGGCGCCCTGCTGCCGAACGCGTTATTCCCAGGCGCTCACTTCCAGCCGCACCTTGCCGCTAATGCCGGGCGCGGCAGGCGCCGCTCCAAGGCTCGACAGCGGCACCACGAACTGCAGCTTGCCGCTCGCGAGCTGCTTGGGGCTCATGGGCAGCGAGGCGCGACCGGCGGTGTCGGTCTGCCAGCCGTACTTGACGTTCCAGTTCTGCGCCGCGTCGTCGGGCTGGGGCGGCGCGATCTCGATGATCAGCGTGTCGCGAAAGAGCGAGCTGCCTTCGTAGTGGCCGTCGAGCCAGAACTTGTTGTTGACCTGGTAGTCGGGTACGCGCACGCCCAGCGTCATCGCGTAGGCCAGCGTGGGCCTGTCCTGCTTCACGCGGGCCCGGTTGGCGAGGAACACGGTCGAGAGGTAGATGGAGCGGCGGTCGGCCTTGGCTGGGTCGGTGAGCTCCTTGTGCGTGCGGCAGGCGGGCGAGTCTTCCTCGGCAATGCGGCGGCTCAGGTACCAGCGCTTGCCTCGAGGCGCGGCCAGCAGTTCGACCTGGTAGAGCGCATCGACGTCGGCGTCCTTTGGCAGGTCGGGCGGCAGCGTGACGCCGTCGACGTCGAACCACAGGTCGACGCGCACATCGCCGAACAGGAAGCGCGTGAGGTTCTGGTAGGCCTCCTCGGAATTGACGATGCCGAAGTAGCCCGAGTGCGAGCGGTAGGTGTAGGCAGTGGCCACCGGCTGCGTCTTGCCGGCGTCGTCGACGGCCCAGAGCGATGCGTTCTCGATGCGCACGAGCCCGTCGCTGCCGTGGCCCGCGAACATGCGCGAGAGGCCCTTGGCGGTCTCGTAGTCGCCGCGGTTCGTGCCGACCATGCAGAAGAAGCGCTCGGGCGGAAAGGCCGCCGCAGGCAGGTAGTCCATGCGGCCGTTGACCGGCGCAGTAGCCAGGAACTCGGACATCTTCTCGCGGTTGAAGGTGTTCATCTCGTTCAGCGTGAGCCAGGCCGGCACGTTGATGCCGCCCATGTCGATGCCGTTGTGCGGCGTGGCGTAGGTGAACACCTTGTCGACGCATGCGCGCGCGGCCGCGTCGCCGAGCGCGGGGTTCTGCAGGAAGGCGCGAACCACCAGCCCGCCCATGGAATGCGCGACGAGGTAGCAGCGGAAGTCGTCGGGCGCGAAGCCCGAGGGGCCCTCGCGCTGCACCACTAGGTCACGCACGCGCAAGATGAGCTGGCTCAGGCCCTGCGCGTAGATCTTGACGTCCTTCGCCTTGCCGTCGCCCAGCAGTTCGGAGCCCGAGTCGTAGTAGCGGTAGATGATGACCGAGGCCGAGGGAATGCCGTCAACGTCGTTGCCGTTCGCGTCGGGCGAAGGCTTCCAGTCGGGGTCGAGGATGTCCAGGCCGTTCTGGTAGACGCTCTGGTACTGGAAGTCGGCCAGCAGCCGCACCATCGGCGATTCGAATACGAACTTTTGCGCCGGCGCTTCCTTCTTCACGGTGGCGCGATACACGGTAGAGCCGATGTTGAAGCCGCAGAACGGATCGGCCGCGGTCTCGTCGCGCTCCGACTCGGTCATGGCGTAGCCGCGCACGTAGATGATGGGATAGCGGTTGGTGCTCATGGATCTTCAGCCTCCTCAACTCCGGTGAAACCGATGAAGTCCGGCAGTGTGCCGGGCTCGCGCCGCGCCCGCCATACGGCGCATGGCATAGAGCCCCGAATGCCCCTTCTGCCCGAATGTTTCTATCGCTGAAACCATTGAAACACGCGCCTTCGATAGTCTCCATCCATCCCACAAACACAATCCAGAAGGCTCTCCCATGGCTGAAGACCCCGGCTCGCAAGGCTCCTACCTGCCCCAACTCCTGCGCCGCGGCACCGCGCTCGCCGCAGCCGGCTGCGCCTTCGTGGCGGGCTGCAGCGCCGCTGGCGGCGGCGAGACGCGCTACGAGAATTCGCCGCAATTCAAGGACGGCGGCTTCCACAACATGGCCAACCCCGACCTGCCCGCGCAGGCCAGCGCATGGCGCATCTGGTCGCGCTTCATCGTGGGCAGCAAGGTCGACACGGTGCCGGTCGATCCCATCCCCGTGAAGCCGCTGGACAAGACCACCCTCGACGCGCTCGACACGAAGACCAACCACGTGGTGCGCCTAGGCCATTCGTCGCACCTGCTGAAGCTGCGCGACAAGTACTGGCTGATCGACCCGGTGTTCAGCGACCGCGCCTCGCCCGTGCAATGGGCCGGGCCGAAGCGCTTCCACAAGACGCCGATTGCGCTGGAGGACCTGCCGCCCATCGAAGGCGTGATCCTCTCGCACGACCACTATGACCACCTCGACGTGGCGACCATCGAATACCTCGCCAAGGACGTGAAGCGCTACTTCGTGCCGCTGGGCGTGCGCTCCCGGCTGCTGGCAATGGGCGTGCCGGCCGATCGCGTGACCGAGCTCGACTGGTGGCAGTCGGCCGAACACGACGGCGTGAAGCTCACCGCCACGCCCGCCCAGCACTTCTCGGGCCGCACGCTCGGCGACCGCGACCGCACGCTGTGGGCCTCGTGGGTGGTGCAAAGCGGCGACCAGCGCATCTTCTACAGCGGCGACTCGGGCTACTTCCCGGGCTTCAAGCAGATCGGCGAGCGCTTCGGCGGCTTCGACATCGCGCTGATGGAAAACGGCGCCTACGACAGCATGTGGCCCGCCGTGCACATGACGCCCGAGCAGAGCGTGAAGGCCTTCGAGGACCTGCGCGGCAAGGTGTTCTTCTCGGTGCACAACAGCACCTTCGACCTCGCCTTCCACAACTGGCACGACCCGCTGGACCGCATCGCAGCCCTTACGGAGGCCAGGAAGATCGAGCTGGCCACGCCGGTGATCGGCGAAGTGGTGACGGTGGGAGCGGCGCGGATCAACACGCGGTGGTGGGTCGGCCTGCGATAGCAGCGATTCACCGCGAATGCGGCCGTCGCGGCTACCTCCACAGAGGTTCTGCCGCAAGAGCAAACCGAGAGTGCGATGCTCTATAGTTCGGCCGCCATGCCCGCCCCCCTCTCACCGATCAAGCCAGCGAAGACCCGTGATCGCGACGTGCGGTCGCTCGTGCTGAGAACCGTGCTGGCCGATCATGCCAACGATGCGAATGCCCGAATCGTTCAGGAACTCGGCCTGGAACATGGCGCATGCCGTGTCGACATTGCGGTCGTGAATGGTTACTTGCACGGGTTCGAACTGAAGAGCGACGCAGACAACCTTTCAAGATTACCCAGACAGGTCGAAGCCTATTCCCGCGCGCTCGACAGAGCCACCCTTGTCGTGGGCACTGCACATTTGTCGGAAGCTCAGGCCTTGATCCCGTCATGGTGGGGAATCAAGGTCGTTCATATGGGCAGCAAAGGTGTCTTGAAGCTTGAGACGCATCGGAGATTGCGCAACAACCCCGACCCTTCGCTCTTTCACATGGCACATCTGATGTGGAGACACGAAGTGGTCGAGGTACTGAAGGCAAATGGCGCCACCTCAAAGGAAATGAGCCTGAATCGCGCCGGTCTGTATCGCTTGCTGATTGATTCCTTTCAACCAGGCGACGTCCGGCGAAAAATCAGGGAGGCGCTGAAGTCCCGTGAAAACTGGCGACGTCCCGAACAGCCTTCGTAACGTGATGGTTTGTGGCAACCGAGGGCCAGGTCGAAGGGCCACCCGTTCCCTCCGAACCTAGCGCGCAGCCATGAATGTAGGCATCTCCCCATGAATAGCCAGGCCCCGTGAAATACGGGGGATTTGCATTGATGATGCCTTGGCACATGGCTTGATATTGCCCTCTTCCGAAGCGCTTGACCTGCTTCCCCACGTGCACGATCCATTCATCGCTCAATGTGTATTTGATCTTGGCATTCGGATCTACCATGCGCGGATCGAGTTCTCCCGTATTCGGACTCGATGTGGCGTAGTCTCCAAAAGTGGGCTTTCTCGCGGAAGCTGCGAGTTGCCGAACAAGCTCCTTGTATGCGAGCCATTCGCTTCTGGGAGTCCGTCCATGCGGGCGATATTGATCGGCACCGAGTGCTCCAGGAAATGACGTACCGACCAAGGTGAGAGTGCGCCAGGGCGTCACTGAAACCTGCGAAAGACAGGTCGACCACGTCGATACCTGAATTGGCAGGACCTCAGAAATTGAGGCCTCAAGGTCGACGACAAGGTCAACGTAGCGGACCGGGATGGCGAGAGCCTGAATCAGTGACTGAAGAGTTGATTGAAGCCCTGGTCCGAAATCATCCCGTTCCAGTCGGACGCAGACTCCGTTTTGCGTCGAGCCAACGATGAATTGGACAGCCCCCAGATAAGCGGGATGCCTTTGCAGGCCAATCACGGGAATCGCCGAACAGCCAGCCTGCTTTGCCTGCAGGAAGATGTGCTGCATATGATGCACCCCCGTCGAAAGTACGCTTGCACCATCCAGATAGGGACTGTCGATAAAACAGGTCCGGGTGCCCCATTTGGAGAACAGCTTTTCCCCAAAGCCCGCCAAATGATCGTCGAGCGAGCGCAGAGGGGCTTCCGTTTCGAAATTCCATCCTTCGGTTGGTATTTCGAAAAGAGGCGTAACCCAGTCCTTGACGAGCTCTCCCAGCCGCATGAGAGCCTGGTATTCACCCATGCGCCACTTAAGCACAGGCACGTAGTGATTGTGATCGAACATTTTCTTCTCCCTTGCCGAAATTGGCGGACCAATCTTAGAGAGAAAAATATTCAAAAAGGGAAGTATGGCGTTCAGTCTCGCAAATAGCACTTCGTGGAAAGATTGCGATGCGATTCTCTATTCACCGATCACTCTGAACAGCGAGCTTCAGCCACCGCGCTCCTTGCGCTCGCGGGCGCGCCGCACTTGGCGCGTCTCGTTGGCCTGCGAGGCGATGCGGTCCTTCTCGCGCTTCTTCAGCATGCGCTTCTCGCGCATGCGCCGGCCCAGCACGTAGCTGCCGATGCCGGTGACCACGGCGATGAAGACGCCGATGACGCTGATGTCGATGCCGCCCATGGCTATTGCACCCGCACGATGCTGGTCGGCTTGAAGCCCAGGTCGGCCGCCTTGCCCTTGCGTGCGCGGCTGCCGCGTGCGTTGTTGAGCGTGCGGATCTCCAGCGTTTCCTCGCGCTCCTTCCCGCCGCGGCCGATGCCTTCGATCTTCACGCTGCGCGTGTAGGCGGCCGCACCTGCCAGGGTGTCCTTGGGCTCGAGGTCGATCAGCGTGAGGCCGCGGCCGCCCTTGGGCAGGCTCTTGAGTTCGGCGATATCGAAGGTCAGGATGCGCCCGCCCGTCGAGGCACAGGCCACGTGCGTGGCGGCCGGCATCGGCTCGGCGCCGCTCGCGCCGCCCACCAGCGAGGGGCGGCACAGCTGCTCGCCCTCGCCCACGTCGACGAAGGCCTTGCCGCCGCGCTGGCGCGACATCATGTTCTCGACCGTGGCGATGAAGCCGTAGCCGCCGGTGTTGGCCAGCAGCAGGCTCGCGCCGACCGGGCCCGCGAAGAAGTGCGTGACGTGCGTGCCGGCATCCAGGTCGATGAGCGTGGTGACGGGCTGGCCGTCGCCGCGACCGCCCGGCAGCGAGGCCACGGACACGGTGTAGACGCGCACGCTCTTGTCCTTGGCGCTGCCGAAGACCAGCAGCGTGTCGACGCTGCGGCATTCGAAGGCGCCGTAGAGCGAGTCGCCCGACTTGAAGCTGTACTCGGGCACCGAGCCGTTGGCAGCGCCGGCCGCCTTCTCGCTGGCCCAGCCCTTCTGCGCACGGACCCAGCCCTTCTGCGACACGATCACGGTGACGGGCTCGTCGACGACCTTCACCTCGGCCACGGCGCGCTTCTCGGCCTGGATCAGCGTGCGCCGCGGGTCTTCGAAGGTCTTGGCGTCGGCTTCGATTTCCTTCACCAGCAGGCGGCGCAGCGCGGCGGGGCTGGCGAGGATGTCTTCGAGCTTCTTCTGCTCGTCGCGCAGGCCGGCCAGCTCCTGTTCGATCTTGATGGCCTCGAGCCGCGCGAGCTGGCGCAGCCGGATTTCGAGGATGTCCTCGGCCTGGCGTTCGCTGAGATTGAAGCGAGCGATCAGCGCCGCCTTCGGGTCTTCCGCCGCGCGGATGATCGCGATCACCTCGTCGATGTTCAGCAGCACCAGCTGCCGGCCTTCGAGGATGTGGATGCGGTCCTGCACCTTGCCCAGGCGGAAGCGCGAGCGCTTCTCGACGGTGATCTCGCGGAAGGCGATCCACTCGTTGAGCATCTGGCGCAGCGACTTCTGCGTGGGCTTGCCGTCGATGCCGACCATCGTGAGGTTGATCGGCGAGGAGGTTTCCAGCGAGGTCTGCGCGAGCAGCGTGGTGATGAACTCTTCCTGGCTGATGCGCGAGGTCTTGGGCTCGAACACCAGGCGCACGGGGGCGTCCTTGCTCGATTCGTCGCGCACCACGTCGAGCACCGACAGCATCGAGGCCTTTAGCTGCGTCTGCTCCGCACTCAGCGCCTTCTTGCCGGCCTTGACCTTGGGGTTGGTGATTTCCTCGATTTCCTCGAGCACACGCTGCGAGCTCACGCCCGGCGGCAGCTCGTTGACCACCAGCTGCCACTGGCCGCGCGCCAGCTCCTCGATCTTCCAGCGCGCGCGCACCTTGAGCGAGCCGCGGCCGGTACGGTAGGCGTCGGCGATGTCGGCCGGGCTGCTGATGATCTGGGCGCCGCCCGGATAGTCGGGGCCGGGCACGATGGCGAAGAGTTCTTCCTCGCTGAGCTTGCCGTTCGACTTGATCAGCGCCACGCAGGCGTCGGCGATCTCGCGCAGGTTGTGGCTCGGGATCTCGGTGGCCAGGCCGACCGCGATGCCGCTCGCGCCATTGAGCAGCGTGAACGGCAGCCGCGCGGGCAGCAGTCGCGGTTCTTCGGTGCTGCCGTCGTAGTTGGGAATGAAGTCGACCGTGCCTTCGTCGATCTCGTCGAGCAGCAGGCTGGTGATGCGCGCCAGGCGCGCTTCGGTGTAGCGCATGGCGGCGGCGCCGTCGCCGTCGCGGCTGCCGAAGTTGCCCTGGCCGTCGACCAGCGGGTAGCGCTGCGAGAAGTCTTGTGCCATGCGCACCAGCGCGTCGTACGCAGCCTGGTCGCTGTGCGGGTGGAAGCGGCCGAGCACGTCGCCGACCACGCGCGCGCTCTTCACGGGCTTGGCGCCCACAGTGCCGTTGGTGCCGCCGAAGCCCAGGCCCATGCGCGACATCGAATACAGGATGCGGCGCTGCACCGGCTTCTGGCCGTCGGACACATCGGGCAGCGCGCGGCCCTTGACCACGCTCAGCGCGTATTCGAGGTAGGCGGTCTGGGCGTAGTCGGCGAGGGTCAGGGTCGTGTCGCCGTCGGTGGGACCCTGGAGATCGAGCGGAGGTTGGGAATCCATGAAAGAGCTGGTGAGAAAAACTTTTGTTGTTGCTGGCTGCGCGTTCAGCCGAGCGTAAAGGCCTCGTGGACCGCGGACTGTACGGCGCCGCCGAGCACCGCGCCGCCGCCGGCCACGTAGATCCAGTCGCCGATGACGGCCGCACCCACGGCGTGGCGCGGCGTGGTCATCGGGGCGTGTCGCTGCCAGGTGTCGTCGACGGGGTTGTAGCTTTCCATCTGGCCGAACACCTTCGCCTGGCGCGGTACGCCGTCGACGAGGATGCCGCCCTCCCCGCCCATGGCGAAGAAGCGGCCGCGGTACACCACGAGCCCGTGGCCCGAGCGCGCGGTGGGCAGCGGCGAGCGCAGCTCCCAGGTGTCGCGCGCGGGCAGGTAGACGTGGTGCAGGTCGGTGTTGTATTCGAAGGTGTTGAAGCGCCCGCCGATCACGTGGATCCGGCCGCCGTGCGACACGCAGCCCACGTGGTCGCGCGCGCCGGGCAGCGGTTTACGAGTCGACCAGCGGTCGGCCTTCGGGTCGTAGACCTCGTGCCAACCCACGCTCGCGCGCTCCGCGGCGGGCTCGGACGCGCCGCCGATCAGGTGCAGCGCGCCGTCGAGCATCACGGCGGCTGCGGCGCCACGCGGACGCGGCAGCGGCGCAATGGCGCTCCAGCGGTTGGCGGCGATGTCGTAGACGTAGGCGTTGGTGTCGGAGCGCCGGTTCTGCTCGACGAAACCGCCCAGCGCGTAGACGCGGCCGCCGTCAGCCGTCACCGCAACGTGGTTGGCACCGCGCGGCAGCGGCGCGCCGTCGAGCCAGCGGTCGGCCTTGGGGTCGTAGATGTGGTGGTAGTCGCGGTTGACCTTGCCTTCGCCGTAGCCGCCGACCACGTGCATGCGCCCCATCGCCGCGGTGGCCCAGGCCATCTCGCTGCGCGGAATCGGCAGTGCGGCGCGCGGCTCCCAGCGGCCCTGCGGCCCGGGCGGCGCGGGGCTGTCGGTGAAGCGCTGGGCCTCCTGCTCGGGCGTCATGTGGTGCGGCACGCCGCCCTGCAGGCGCGCATAGGGCTCGGCCGAGGAAGGCACGGCCGGCAGCGTGTCGTGCGTGGCCGGATGCTGCGCGCGTGCGCTGCCCGCCACCATGCCCGCAGCAGTCGCGAGAACGAAGCTTCGACGATCCATGGCCTCCTCCCCTCCTCCGGTCGATCAGGACACCGGCGTGCCCGGTGGCGCATCGGCCGCGCCCGTGGGCACCGCCGACGGCTCGGGGATGTCGGGCATGGCCGGCATGTCGCGCGGCGAATCCGACGGCATGTTGCCGCGGCCGAGCGCGCCGCCCTGCGGCACGGTCAGCTCCATGCGGATGCGCCCCGGCGTCTTGCCACCGCGCACGGCGCCGCTCCCACCGCCCGAAGCCACCGAAGGCTTGAGGTACGCGTACAGCTGCAGCACAGTCTGCACGTAGTTCTGCGTTTCCTTGTAGTTCGGGATCTTGTTGCCCGCGCGCTGCACCGCGCCCTCGCCGGCGTTGTAGGCGGCCAGCGCGAGCTCGATCTGCCCCGGGAACATCGCGATCAGGTCCCGCAAGTAGCGCGAGCCGGCGGCGATGTTGATGCGCGGGTCGAACAGCTTCTTCTCGATGGTCGCGCGCTTGTCCGCCGACACGCCATAGCGCTGAGCCGTGGCCGGCATCAGCTGCATCAGGCCCATCGCGCCCTTGGGCGAAACGGCCTGCGCATCGAAGCCCGACTCAGTGGCGACCAGTGCCTGCAGCAGTTCGTAGTCGATCGCGTGCTTGCTCGCCGCGTCGCGCAGCGCCGACTTGGCGGTCTTGTAGCTGGGCGAGGCCTCGAACATCGCCAGCAGGCTCTGCGAGGCCGGCGGCACCTTGCCGTCGAGTTTGCCCACGCCGCGGCCCAGCGGGGCGATGCCGTTGGCGGTGTCGAAGCTCTGGCCGCCGCGGAAGAAGATCTGGTAGCGCTCGTCGAGCTTCTCGGAGGCGAAGTGCGCGTTGCCCTTGCTGTCGA
>Ga0209130_1001080_pt1 | contig 20392 bp, 24 predicted proteins | sample AraplaMF_Cvi_mLB_FD_184264 | JGI IMG/M metagenome (GOLD analysis project Ga0209130, IMG submission 184264) | Arabidopsis root microbial communities from the University of North Carolina, USA - plate scrape MF_Cvi_mLB (SPAdes) (version 2) | ecosystem: Host-associated > Plants > Roots > Endosphere...
TTTTCTTCGTGGGTACAGGGCTTTTCCTGTTGACCCACGAAGCGTTCATAAAGCTATGTGGGTATTTTTATACCTGCATAGCTTTTTTTAATTTAAAAAAGGAGTGATTTGGGTGGAAATGAAAAATGTAAAAGGAACAAAAGACTATTTACCAAAGGAGCAAGTATTGCGAAATAAAATTAAAAGAGCTTGTGAAGATACGTTTGAACGTTATGGCTGTAAACCGTTAGAGACACCAACGTTAAATATGTATGAACTTATGTCATACAAGTACGGCGGTGGTGATGAAATTTTAAAGGAAATATATACACTGCAAGATCAAGGAAAACGCGAGCTTGCTTTACGTTACGATTTAACAATTCCATTCGCAAAAGTCGTGGCGATGAATCCAAATATTCGCCTCCCTTTTAAACGTTATGAAATTGGGAAAGTATTTCGAGATGGTCCAATTAAACAAGGGAGATTTCGTGAGTTCATACAATGCGATGTTGATATAGTTGGTGTAGAATCAGTCATGGCCGAAGCTGAACTCATGAGCATGGCATTTGAACTGTTCCGAACGTTAAACTTAAAAGTAACGATTCAATATAATAACCGAAAATTATTAAATGGTATTCTCCAGTCTATTAACATCCCTACCGAATTAACGAGTGACATAATTTTATCATTGGATAAAATCGAAAAGATTGGGATTGATGGTGTACGAAAAGATGTATTGGAGCGCGGGATTACTGTAGAAATGGCCGATACAATATGTAATACTGTTTTATCTTGCCTAAAGCTCACTATTGCCGACTTTAAGGATACTTTCAATAATACACTTGTCGCCGATGGAGTAAACGAATTGCAACAATTACAGCAATATTTAATCGCCCTCGGAATAAATGAAAATGCTATATTCAATCCGTTTTTAGCACGAGGGCTCACGATGTACACAGGTACCGTGTATGAAATTTTTCTAAAAGACGGCTCGATTACATCCAGCATCGGTAGCGGTGGTCGATACGATAATATTATTGGGTCATTCCGTGGTGATAATATGAACTATCCAACAGTCGGTATTTCATTCGGATTAGATGTTATTTATACCGCGCTTCAAAAACAAGAAACAATAGCATCTACAGCAGATCTTTTTATCATCCCACTCGGGACAGAATTACAATGCTTACAAATCGCCCAGCAATTACGTTCTACTACTTCCTTAAAAATCGAGCTTGAACTAGCCGGACGTAAATTGAAACGTGCCCTTAATTATGCCAATAAAGAAAATATCCCGTATGTGCTTATCATTGGTGAAGAGGAACTATCTACAGAAACAGTTATGCTACGAAATATGAAGGAAGGTAGTGAAGTAAAGGTTCCCCTTTCTTACTTACCTAATTATTTATAATACGAACCATCCTCATTTTGGTGGTTTTTCTTGTGCATAAAAGTGAAACTATAATCAGTGGGGGACACCCCCCACTGATTATTAGCCTTCATCAAACGGGCGTTTACGAGTAGCCCGACTCCCACAAATAGCGGGATAAAGAACTAATCAGTTAACATAATATAATTATCTATTTTCCCGAAATGTGAATACAAAAAAATATCCATTCACCACTATATTTGGTAACATATTCATACGTACATATTATTTAGGAGGAATTAACTTTGAAGACAGTCATAAAAGCATTGAAGTGGACTACAGGTATATCCCACCTTTTATTAATTCCTTATTATTTACATCAAGGAATAGTTGACTTATACGGGATACCGCTACTTATAGTAATCACTTTACATATCATTACAATTTTATTGGCTAAAAAGAAAGGCATGAAAACCTATTCTAATTATATAGGTATCCTAACTATTCTAGTTGCCTTCTTTCCTTATATAGCAATCGTTCTGCATATTATAGCAGCGATTTTCCTTTTATTAGATGCGGCTTCCGCGAACACAAAAGAAGTGTATGATTCATAGTAGATTGAAAAACAGAAGTTCGAGAAAAATTTTTCAATCATATACAAAAAAGAGGGCAGATATACATCTCCCTCTTGTGTCAAACTATTCTTGTTCTTGCTCGTCCAAAATCTTCTCAAACGCAGCAGATACTTTTTCAAATACTTCGTCACTCTCAATGTATGAGAATTCACTATCTTCTTCTACTTTTAAAAAGAAGATATCAATGTCTTCCTCAGTTTCTGTTTGAATATCTTCAACAAAGGCAACCGCAATATATTCTGCTCCTTCGACATCCATCGCTCCAAGTACTTCAACTTCTTGTTCTTCATTATTCTCGTCGCTAAGGCTAAAAACTTCGCCTACTTCAATATCTGACATATTCATTCTCCTCCTATCACACTCTAAAAAATAGAACGTTCAAATCGTATACTTACTAACATATCTTTCCATAAAAAGTTAAATTCATACAGAAAGAACAACAAATTTTCGCTGGTTTAGCATAAGTATCCAATTAATACTATAATCGATAAATATATATTTTCATACTAAAGAGACTTATGCAGCAATTCCAGTACATCTTTCATCGCAAAAGGCCCATCTTTTTTCACATGCTCAGCGAATTCCGAAACGAGACGTAACGTTTTCACACTTTCGATTGGATGCTCCCCTGACGCACTTTCAGCAGAAAGCATAACAGCATTCGTCCCGTCCAGTACAGCTTGAAATACATCAGTTACTTCAGCTCTTGTAGGAATAGAATGATCTACCATAGATTGAAGCATTTGTGTCGCTGTAATGACATATGTATTCGTTCGATTGCACTCACGAATCATCATTTTTTGCAAAAGCGGAATAAATTGATACGGTAATTCCACACCTAAATCTCCCCTTGCGATCATAATGCCATCCGCTTCTTTGCATATGTCTTGAAAATTCTCGATCGCTTCCATCGTTTCTATTTTTGCAATTAAATTAGGAGATGTTTCTTTATGTTCATGTATAAAACTTCGTATTTCCTTTATATGACTAGGTTTTCGAACGAAAGAACACGCAATAAAATCAACATTCTCTTCTAAAAGAAACTGAATATCTTTTTTATCTTTTTCTGTAATAGCTGGTAAACTAACTATTGTACCTGGTAAGTTTACCCCCTTATGAGAGGCAATATTTCCACCTGTTTTTATCCTCGTTTCTATTTTGTCCGCACTTACCTTTTCAACAAGTAGTTCAACTTCTCCATCATTAATAAGAATTCTACTTCCAACTTTCACGTCATTCACAATCCCTACATAATCAACACTTGCTTCTTCTTTACTCCCTTGTACTGGATTGGTATGTAAAGTAAATAACTCCCCTGCTTCAAGTGTAATTTGTTCCTCTTTCATTTCACCCAATCTTATTTTAGGACCTTGTACATCCCCTAGAATTTTAATAGAATCATCTAACGATTTTACTAAACGCATGATTGTTTTATGACTTTCATGCGTGCCATGTGATAAATTTAACCGAACAATTTTCATACCATTGTTTATTAACTGCGTTAATGTTTCTTCATTATTACTCGCTGGCCCAATTGTACAAACTCGATCAATTGTCATGTTCCCACCATCCTTTTTCTAATGTTTCCCATAAAATAAAGAGAAGATTCTTTTTATAGAAAAGACTGTGTAACTAAGGATGCAAAGAGGTTTTATATGAAGAAAATATTTTGCTGAAGAAATAGCTTGAATTTAACTTTTTGTGCCCAGTATTTTGACTCAATTATTATTGTTAGTTTCGTGGTAATAGGGTACTACTAATAATAAATTTTGTTTACATACGAACGGTAGATTGGGATATCGAAAACAACCTATGGAGGAACCACAATGACTAATCTTCGTAAAAAGATAATAGGACTAACTTTAGCAGGAACGATAGTTATAGGTACATTGGCAGCAGGAATCATGATGAACGATAACGAGGTAAAAGCTGAGGTGAAAAAAGCAGAAAAGCAACCTAAAAATGTAATTTTCATGGTTATAGATGGGACAAGTTCTTCTGCTACAACATTGGCTCGGTGGTATAAAGGTTCACCTCTTGCACTAGATCAAATTGTATCCGGAGGTGTTCGTACGTATTCCGCAGAATCAGCTATTACGGACTCTGCACCGGCAGCCACAGCTTTAGCGACAGGAAACAAATCAAATTCAGGTTACGTGGGCGTATTACCTTCTGTTGTGAATTCACCTGGCTTAGAACCAGTGAAAGAAGAATGCAAGTTTCGTCCAGTTGCCAACGTCTTAGAAGGCGCAAAACGTTCCGGCCGTGCGACAGGAATCATTGCTACCTCAGAAATCCAGCATGCTACTCCTGCTAGTTTCTCTGCCCACCACGTTAACCGTAAAAATTTCGAAGTGCTTGGTGAACAGCAAGTTTACCAAAATATAGCAGTTGTTTTAGGTGGTGGAAAGGCAGCGCTTCAGCCGACGACAAGCAATGGAATTCGTAAAGACAACGAAGATTTAGTAAAAGTCATTCGAGACAAAGGCTACGACTTTGTCGAAACAAAAGATGCGTTATTAAACTCTAAATCAAATAAAATCTGGGGTTCTTTCTCTAATACTGCCCTTGCGTTCGATATGGATCGTAGAATAACCAATCCTAAGCAGCCAACTCTTTCCCAGATGACAAGCAAAGCCATTCAAACATTATCAAAAGATAAAGATGGCTTCTTCTTATTCGTTGAAGGCAGTAAGGCAGATTGGGCAGCACATGCAAATGACCCAATCGGGATGATTAGCGATGTATTGGCGTTTGATGATGCAGTTACAGAAGCATTAGAATTTGCGAAGAAAGATGGTAACACTATGGTTATTGCTTTAGCGGATCATGGTAATAGCGGTATTTCCATTGGTAACAGTAATACAACAAAAGGATATGATACTACACCAGTATCAGCTTACATTGCCCCACTGAAAAAGGCGAAAATGACACTTGAAGGTGCTACAAATAAACTAAAAGATGATTTATCTAATATAAAAGAAGTAGCTGCACTTTATGGTTTAGACAACCTAACTAATGATGAAAGAGAAAAGTTAAAAACTGCAAATAAGAAAACTGATGTAGGTCCAATTCTTACTAAATTATTGGCCAACCGTGCGAACATCGGTTTTACAACTGGTGGGCATACAGGTGAAGATGTATTCTTATACTCTTACGGTCCTCAAAAGCCATACGGTTTAGTCCAAAATACAGACATTGCGAAAATAATGGCTAAAGCAATGGGCTTTCAATTAGAAGAAATAACTAAGAAATTATTCTTAGATGCTGAAACATCCTTTAAACAAATTGGTGCAAATGTAACGATTGACAAGCAAGATGCACTTAACCCTGTGCTTGTAGTAAAACGCAATAATACGGAGGCCAAATTGTTTGTTAATAAAAACATTATCTATATTGGTGGAAAAGATTATGAATTAGGAGGCATCGTTGTAGAGAGCAACGGGAAATTCTATGTACCTGAAAAAGCAATTCAACTATTTTTAAGACACTCTCTCTAAAAAAGATTGCCTCTTAAGAGGCAATCTTTTTTTCTTTTTCAAATTTTTATTAAGTATGAAATTTATGTTTTTGTAGCCTCTCTCCATCAAAGAGCTATTTCTGTTTTGGCATTGTTCACTATAAAACATATACAGTTTCATATGGTAACGATCGAAAATAAATTCCATCCTTGTATAATCCACATCACATAATACGATTATAATGAATAATAACTACGTTGCATATGTTGTGCTTGTATAGCCTGATAAACAAGCTAGAATTATACTTTGCGCTGGCCCCTGTCCTCCTAAAGGGCGCATTTGCGTTTCATTGTAAAAATAATTGCAAAGCATTCTTTATTCACCTCACCTCTGCATATATTTTTGTCTTCATGTTTCATACTATGAATATTGAATTAAAGTGGACAATTCCTGGGACTTATCATCTTGCAATCCCTAAATTTCTTTCTATTCAATAAGATTAATCAAATGTAAAATAAAAGTTAATTTCAAGACAAATCATTGAGATTTTTGAAATTTTCATATATTGTTTTAATCGGGTTTAAACTCTTGAATGTAAGAGGTGTTATTTATGAAAAAGGTATATCTTATTATCGGCATTTTACTAGTTTCGATACTTATAATTTATAATTTGTTCAATACTTCAATTATACAAAGCCCGAATTTATCTCACGCACCTTCTAAAGAAAAGATGAAAGAAGAAAAACAGAGAGAGCCGCAAACTAACACCGTTTCTTACGGCTTAAAGGATGATCAAGGTCAACATATCGACAATGGAAGTGAAATTATTAGTGAGAATAATAAGATCAACGTATCGTTATCATTTGTACATAATATTAATGAAGACCGAAAATATGGATTAATTATTTTAGAAGATTACGAACAAAAGCCTTTTAAAATAGACGACACTCCAAATGCGGTATCCCACTATTCTTTCGATATAAAGCCAAACAGTTCGCTCACTACTAAAATCCATTTACAAATTTCTCCTACTGCTAGGGAATTAACCTTTTTAATAATTAAAAAACCTGAATATAAATTAATAGATAATGACCTAAATAAAGCCGCTATATTAGAAGAGGTTCTAAGTATGCGATAGTCGATTAATACTCATCATAAAGATACTGAGAAAATACAACTTACTCCTGTACAGCCGAAAACTGTTTTAAAAGATGATCTTTATGAACCATTATTTGTTACTAGAAATGAGGAAAAACTACAAGCGGTGCTCTCTGAGAATGAAGGTAAAGAGCTAACTATATCTAGCGGAAATGAAACGACAGAAGAAATGAGTTATGCAATCGTGGCCTTTAAAGATTGGGAGCAAGTTGAACTATTAAATAACCAAAAAGTTGCTTATGCTACGGTCGCTCCTGAAACGAGACAAATTTTTAATTTCACATTACCTATAGTGGAACAAGAAAGTAATTTCCAATTAGTTGCTTTTCCATTTCCTTATAAAGTCAGCAAAAATAATTATATGAGCCAACAAGCATTCGGTTCATTTCGCATCGTAATTAAAGATGAACATTAATAGAGTCAGACTAGCTATGGCCAGCCTCACATACTACCTCAACAAACTAAGAAGGCCTACTCATACGAGTAGGCTTGTTTGAAACTATGAAAGCTTAGTCAATAACTGATTTAAATCCTTTTTCGTTTTCGTCGTTAATGACTTCATTTTATTAACATCTATCTTTTCTTTTTCCGCTCTTATAATTAATGGATACAAACTTTGTTCAATTGTTTTGTATTCAGTTGGATGTGATGCCTCTATATCTTTTTCAATTACATCCCACTTCTCATTAATTTGTTTTCCAAGTTTATTTACTGTTTCTAATTTAGGATTCGCAGCTAATTGCTTGTCTAAGCTGTCAACTAACGCAACAACTTCTTTTACACTTGTTTTCACAGCAACACTTTTCTTCGGATCTTTCGTTGTGTTCCCACTAGTAGTTTGATCATTCGTTTTTCCTGTCGTTTCTTTTTCTTTTGTTTTCACATTCTCGTTTTGAGTTGATGTTTTACCGTTACTTTCTGTTCCTGATGATTCTTTTGTATTTTTTGCATCCTTATCTGTTTTTTCATTTGAAGAAGTATTTGTTTCTTTTTCATTATCTTTCGTTGTTTTTGACGTTTCGTCTGTACTTGTCGTTTTTGCTTCTCCATCATTTTGTGCAGTTACTTGCTCCTTCTTTTCTGTCTCTTTATCTGCCGAAGGGCTACAAGCTGCCATAGTAAGCATTGTACCAATTGTTATCGATGCGATAGCGACCTTTTTCATTTTCATATAAATCCCCCTATGTTTACGTAATTTATCCTCCCCTTTACGATTCGATTTCCCCTTAAAAAATCCCTTTTCACATGAATTACCATCTTTCCGACAGTAATCTTCATAATAATACGTACAAAAACTGATAAGCCGATTTGAATATTCGAGTTTCTTCTACTTCATTTTTCTGCTCTGTAGTAAAAGAAAAAGAGTATATTGTCACATCAAGAATTACTATCTTCATATGACGATATGCTCTCCTATCAAATTTTTATCTTTCTTGACATTTTATTTATACAAAAAAATAAAATTTTCTTTTATTTTTTTGTTTCTCAACAATTGTTAACATAATATATTTATGAGTAACCACCATTTGAATGAATGACTTGCCCGGTAATCCATTTTGCTTCTTCTCTTACTAAAAAAGAAATTAAGCGTGCTGCATCCGCCGGTTCTCCTACTTTACCTTGCGGGAACTTCCATACTAAATGATGCTTCAGCTCCTCTGTAATCCATCCTGTATTCGTCGGTCCTGGATCAACAGCATTCACTGTAATCCCCTTCTCCATCGCAACTGGTGCTACTGATTTTGTAAATGCTTCAATTGCTCCCTTTGTTGCTGCGTATGCCAATTCATCTGGCATCGGTCCCAATGATTGCCCAGAAGTAAGATTTATAATACTACCACTCGTTTTAAGTGAAAAATGTTTAATAAATAATGAACTTAATAACATAGTAGCACGAACATTGACCGTGTAATGTTTATCTAACTGTTCTACATCTAACTCTTCAATTTTCGTATGAGTAGAATACGCCGCATTATTAATAAGAATAGATGGCTCACCTAAACGTTCTGATACCATATACAATACACGATTAGGCGAATAAGACTGCGATAAGTTGATCTCTGCCATTTCACATCGAACACCGTAACTTTCAATCTCCTTTTTCAACAAAAAGGGCTCTTGATCATTTATTCCCCATGGCATCGCTTTATCATACTGAGACCAGTACGTGAAAAAAATGTCTATCCCCTTTTGAGCAAGCACCTTGCATACAGCTGCACCAATTCCATTCAGACGAGTTGCCCCTGTTACAATTGCTATTTTCTTCACCTTTTCTCCTCCATCTATGGATAAATCCCCTGCACGAATACAGAGGATCTACCTTCTTAATTAATATTTGACAATATGCGTTCTGCACCTATTTTTAAAATTTTAATAAAGATATAATTTACAATCGTAAACATTATAAATAAAACAATAAACATAACCCACAGTCCTACTTGAAGGAAGAAGTATAATACACTTACTCCCGCTACAATAACTAAAGCTATTAAAATATTAGCTAAAAAATTCCATAAAGTTGTATATCGACTTTTAAATAATTTCTGTTCGGTATCCCAATGTATATCTGCAGTTTGTGCATCCCAGCGTGTACCGATTAAATTAATTAACAATAACCCGTTCGCACTTAGCAAGTACCAAAGTATCATAAAGACTGGTGAAACTCCCGCTACAACTGCCATCGTAATACCGAATACTGCTAAAATGATTACATTAATTAACCAAGCGGTGATTGCTTTCGCAAAAAAGATATCTGAAGCTTTTACTGGTAAGTAACGATTCACAAACCAAGAGCTTCCATCTCGTGAAAATGACGTTGTTGCAATAACGTTACTCCCCATTAAAAATAAGGATGCACAAAGGCCAACACCAATCGCGAAACCTGCTGATTCTGGATTATTAATGTATCCTGTAATCCACTTTAAATTTCCATCTTGTACGAATAAAACAAAGAACAGCATAATTGGCATAACGAAAGTTTGCACAATGCAATTTAAGAAAAATTGCGGTGTACGGAATAACGTATTAAATTCTTTTTTCACATATGCTTTTAAATGTGAACTTTGTACCGTTGATTTCTGTAAACCTTCCGACGTAATAGCTTGTTTCTTTGCTGTACTCGTTGAAAGTCCAATAACCCCTTTTAAATATGTACGCTCTGAAATATAATAAAACAACACAAAAAATACAAATGAAATAACTGCAAAGATCATTACGTATAAAGGACCCTTCCAATTCGCATTTTCTACCAATGCGACTGCTCCAAAATATGTAGTTGGAAAATAATTTGTCATTTGTATTAAAAGAGAGGATTCGTTGTTCGCAAGGTAATTCGTAATTGCATCTTCAGAAAACGAACTTTTATTTCTCCACTGCAAAAATACATTAATTCCTACAATAAATAGTATACTTACGATTCCAATAAATATATTGCCTCGGTCTTTATTTTTCGCTATATTTGTATACCTCATAATAACTGTCATCAGTAACGAAGCTAATACTAACGGCACAATCGGGAAGAGTAAGTAAATAAAAATCATGTATATGTAATATGTAATAAATGCGCCACTTTTCAAACCGTACGTAATAAAGATTGGTAATAAAATGAATGAACTCATTACGTATTGTGTAATTAATACCGTTAAAAATTTTGCCGAGATAATTTGTGCTGGTTTTAATGGTAACGGCAGTAACATTTCAATGTCATTACTGTAATAAAATACGGTTAAAATGTTCGTTATACTCATTAAAAATACCCATATACTCGCAATCGCAAGTCCCATTGCGATAATCATTCCTGGGTCTTGCCCTAAATGTTTCATCCCCTCATACATCGCGTGCGTTATAGAACCAAATATTAAAAAGCCAACAAATAAAATAGCTGCAAAGGAGAATAAATATGCCCATCGTTTCTTCTTATCAGTTATAAAATCTGCATAATTTAATTTCAATAATACCTTCGTTAACGTCCAAATTTTACTCATTACCCGTCATCTCCAAGAACATTTTTTCAAGTGATTCATTGGATTTAAAATGATCTCTCATTTCATTTAAATTTCCTTTAAACTGAAGATTTCCCTTATTAATAATAGCAACACGGTCACATATTTTTTCCGCAACTTCTAATACGTGTGTAGAGAAAAATACAATCTTCCCTTTATCTGCATGTTCTCTCATCATTTCTTTCAAAATATATGCAGATTTCGGATCAAGACCTGTTAACGGTTCATCTAAAATCCATACATCTGGCTCGTGCACGAGCACACCAATAATAACGATTTTTTGTCTCATACCGTGCGAGTAACTTTGAATTTGATCAGATAAAGCATTATAAAGATCAAACTTCTTCGCTAACGACTCTATTCGCTCTTGCCTTTGTTCTTTCGGCACTTCATACATATCTGCCATAAAGTTTAAATATTCGATTCCTTTCAATCGCAAAAACATATCTGGACTATCCGGAACATATCCAAACGTCTTTTTCGCTTCCATCGGCTCTTTCATAATATCTTTGCCATTGATCGTAATGGTCCCTTTGTCCACCCCATGAATACCAGTAATCATCTTAATTGTCGTTGATTTACCAGCACCATTCGGTCCTAAAAATCCAAAGATTTCTCCGCTAGGCACAGATAAACTTAAATCTTTTACTGCATAGGTAGACCCATTATAACTTTTTGACACATTCGTAATTTCAATCATTATATCCAATCCTTTCCTTAATTACCAATTAACTATATTAATATTATAGCATAATTCTATTTTTAGATTTTTACATTTTTCAGTTTATTTAACCTTTAAAATAAATGTACACTCCTAATCCAACGATTAAAACAACGGCTAGTATAATATAAATCATCGTAAGCCGTTTAATATTCCCTTTCGTCGCTTTACTATAATTCGCATCACCATTTCGCCCAATTAACACCGTTGCAATTACAGTAATCACTACAAGTAATATAACGATCATTATCCCAGTTAACATTCCTTCCTCCCCCTCCTCACAACCATTTTACAATATTATCCTCTTTATTTCGCAGTAAATTTAGTCTTTTTACTATTATTATGAAAAAAATCGGAAAACTATTATTACCATTCATATCCATATGTGATATATTTATAACATAACGTGATTTATTTCTAACATCGAAAGGAGAATCTATCGTGAAAACAACTTGGATAAAATATTTAGGATTTCTCGGTTTCTTCGGTTTCCTCGGCTTTTTTTATGAAAAAGGATTGTTTACTATGTTCTGTTTCTTCTCCTTTTTCACAACATATAGAACGGTTCAACACGATGAACTGTTTGAACAAATCGTCAATAAATCGTGCCGCAATGCATTTATCGTTACATTACTAACTACCGCTATCATTATGTTTATTGAAATGTTATTTCCAAACCCGGCGCTACAAGAGATTGATATCGCTCTTATTTTCGGCACACTTATTCTTACGTTTGGGTTCTCTATGTTCTTTTACGATAAACCTGTTGATGAAATGGAAGATGCACCATGGCGTTCGTAACGAAGATAAAAGAATACCGCGCCAAATTGAATATGACACAAGAAGATTTAGCGAAAAGTGTTGGTGTACGCCGTGAAACGATTAGCCATCTCGAAAAAGGGAAATACAACCCTTCCTTGCAGCTTGCTCATGATATTGCGAAGGTACTTCATAGTACGATTGATGAGATTTTTATTTTTGAGGATTAATGTAAAAAAAGCCCTTATAATAAAGGGCTTTTTTGTCATAACATGTCGTTAAAACGATATCTCTTGTCGAAACGTCGATACAATTTCATTCAGATTAGGAACAGACTACACTTTTTTCCGCAATATCTACAATCCCTAAAATTTGCAGCAAACTCTCCACTTCATAAGTCGGCTTAACACTTGTCTTGTTTTCTTTCAGACTCGGATTATACCAACAAGTATCAATACCGTAATCTTCTCCGCCTTTCATATCAGAAGTTAAGGAATCTCCAACCATTAGTACACTGGATTTATCAGTAATTCCAAACTTTTCAAATGCATAATCAAAAATCTCACGTGCTGGTTTTTGATGGCCAACCTCTTCTGAAATAATAATATGTTCAAAGAGGTTACATACAGGCGAATTTCCAATTCTTGATTGTTGCACCTTAGTATATCCATTCGTAATAATACCTAACTTGCAATCTTGAAGGTTCTCACATAATTGCACTGCACCTTCTATAAGATGTACTTCTTTCCCTAAGTTTTCAAGGTATACATCACTAAATTGCTGTGCATCTACTTCTATATTATGAAGTGCAAATAATTGTCTAAATCGGTCTACCGCTAATTCACTTAGCGTAATCATTTTATTTTCTAAATCTCTCCATAATCCATTACTAATCTCTTTATAACTTGCAAGATAATCATCATATCCTGTAGGCATGCCGAACTGTACAAACGCGTTATGTAATGCGTTCCTTTCCGTTTCAGGGAAATCTAATAATGTATCGTCTACGTCGAATAGTATTACTTTGTATTTCATGATGTTCTCCTCAATTCCTAATTTAAAAACTTCATTCTCATAGCTTAATTATAAGCTTATATATATTTCATTATAAAGTGCTTTGACTCGCTCTTTATAGAATACACCTTTATCTTCTATTTTCAAATGTGCTATAAATAAGTTTGCAAGCATGACCGCTGTATCTAACCTATAAAATAAACTAACAATATGCGGGGTAGCGTTAAAGATACTATCATTCTTATATCCCGCTTTAAATTCTTCCCAATTAACCTCATTCGTTTCAGCTATTCTCATAAGCTCCAATAATGGATGACCAATTAGAGCGTTATCCCAATCAACTATCGCTTTAACTTCTCCATTATATCCAATTAAGTTTGCTGGTCGAATGTCCATATGCAATAAACTCTTTATATGATCAGCCCTACTAAGAATATGTTTAATTGTTTGTACATCCGGAAGTTTAATCCCACAATCTGTAATTGTATTAAACCCTTCCACTCTTTTCACAATGCGTTCCGCTATATACTTACTAATCGGCTCTCTAATGTTCTGCTCATATTGTAAACCATCGATTGGTATACTATGAAGCTCACTAACTAACTTCCCTATTTTACATGCAGAAATTGGCATATGATCAGTAGATACATAATCCGATATTAAAAAATCAAGTTCGGCAGAAAGATGCAATTCATGTATCTTTGGCACTGGAATACCTTTTGAATAACAAAACTTAGAAAGCTCTGTTTCCTTTTGCAAAGAAATCCGGCTATTAAATAAATCTTCATTTATATTTTCTACTTCACGTTCCCACGGCACTCGAAAAGCTAAAGCTCCCTTTTCTGAATCTCCGCAAAAAACAATATTTTGCACTCCCGTTCCAATCACCTTTAAATTCTGAACAGCTAGTTCCTTATAATCTTGACTTAGTATTGTTGATAGCTTTCCTCTTAACCCCTCTGCTTTTAAACGTGTATGAATCATTTTATCCCCCGATTCGTAAGTTCTTTTCATCCATTTTCTCCCCGGTGCACAACAATCCTCATAAGCAAAATTATAGCAACAATAATAAAAGGAGGCTAATCCAATCAGCCTCCCTCCTCATTATTTATCTTCTAGCAATAATTCTTTCATTTCCTCTAACGATTCCTTCGTAAAGCCAAGAGCTTTTTCAGCGTATACTTCAACTGATCCATATTGCTTTTTAACTTCATCAATCGCAGCTTGTAAATATTCAGCACGAGCTTCAAACATCGCACCTAATATTGCTCTACTTTCATCGTTTTGTAATTTCGCACCTAAAAAGGCCATCATTTTTTCATTTAACTTTTCACGGAAGCCGTTACTTAATAAATAGTCTTCCATGACTGTTTCTTCTGATACACCTAATAGAAGTAATAATAATGCAGAACCAAATCCAGTACGGTCTTTTCCAGCTGTACAGTGGTTTACTAACGGTAAGTTTTCTGGATTTCGAGCTAGTTTTAAGAAGCTCACAAACGCCTCATTACCATTTACAAAATCTTGATTCATTTTCACAAGGTATTCGCCTGGTTTGCCTAATACTGATAAATCACCAACTTGGAAAAACTCATTTATATTTAAATCTTTCGCTAATTCTTGCATAACTGGTAAGCATATTTGACGAGCGCCTGTAATACCTGGATTTGGCTTATGTTTCACTTCAAAATCTGTACGATAATCACAAATTAATTTTAAGCCAGACTTTTGTAAATACTCGATATCCCACTCTGTTAATCCTGCTAATTCTTCAGAGCGGTACAACTTGCCCCATTTTACTTTACGGCCTTCTGTCGTTTCATATCCGCCCATATCACGGAAGTTAAACGCGCCTTGTAATGGCAGTCTACGCTCAGCTACTGTTACTGCTTGTCCATTACTACCTACTAGTCTAAAATATGGACGCTCATTTCCGCTTAAGTTTTCAATTGTATATGATGATTCTCCATTTACCGTTGCAAGTAATTCTCCAGTTTCTTCAATATGATCTGGTGAAGTACTCCAATAAATACGAACTTCTTCTATATTATTTTCCCACTTTATTTGTAACGTATTATCTTCGTTTCTTTCTACAGTTGCTTGTAGCCAATTTCTTTGCTGCTCCATTCTTTCACCAACGCTTTCTCTTATAATCGAATCTTACTCTATTGTATTATAGGAATATCTACTTTGTCGTTCTCATTTTTCTTTTTATCTTACAAACAGGCAAAAAGTTCTTTTACTTGTTCAAAATTTGTACACGGAGTCCCTCGAAATACATATGCGATTTGCTCATCATCTAAATCTTCATATACAACTGTTCCCCGATCTGGGTGCGAATAAAACTCTAACCCGTTTATCATCTGTTTAACGCTATAATTCGTTGTCCATGAAGAAACAGGATAGTACGCTTTGTTTTTATGCCTACAAACCCAAAGTGCATATAGTTTACTATCTTCATCCCAGTATACATACTGCGTTTCGTCATTTCCTAATCCGACCGATTCGAGCTTCCAACTTAACTTTTCATGAATTGGCAATTTCGAATAGATTACGTCATCTGGAGCATTCCACTCACGACATCTTCCTATCTCACCCATTTCACCTCTCTTCGCTTGAAAGCTTAATAAGTGAAATGGTGTATGTAATATCGTTTTCGCAAACTCCATATTTACCGGCTGTAACCCAAATAGAAATCTTTCCATTTCATCTTGGTTTACATACCCACGATCAATAGAAATTTCAATTTGCGTTTTCCATTTAGATGTAACGTAACTTTCTTTTCCCTTATAATTTACACCTTTCCAATACACAAGCCCTTTATATTGAAAACAAGCTCCTTTTGCTTGAGAAATACAACTATCTGGAAATACCGGCTCCATTATATCGAGGAAAAACTCTTTTACCCGAAACATACTAGTTGGCGTAACAACTTGAAACCAAAATGTTTCCCACTTTTCACCCTCATAACGCTCTGAAAATTTTTCGATGTTCCAACCTTCTAACAAGATCTCTGGATACAGTAAAACAAAAGAATGGAATTGTTTTTCCAGCATATATAACCCTCCCGCTAAATGAGTTCGAGAGAGTAAGCCATCCATCCTTCTAAAATATTCTCACATACCGCTCAGTAGAGCTCAGTTGCTGACATCCGTTCTTTTCAAAGACATCCTTCATCCACTCGTTTTGCACATTTGTCTCACCAATATAATAAGATGCGCCTATTTCCTTTAAGACAAACATCGCCCCTGTAAAGAATGCTGCTTCATACCCTTTATTTCGCATATTTGGAGCGACTGCGAAATACATAAGTTTTCCTTCTTCTAACGTACCTCTTTCAATATGCGGGATTACAATTCCTATTGGCTCTTCTTCATCGATACTCGCTGTTAAACAATGTTCTTTCCATTGCCCACCAATTTCTTGTAGCATCATATTTACAAATTGATCATAAGTGACTTGTTCTTCCGTCATTTCGTTCCAAAGAGAATAAAAAGTATCTTCTCCTACTTCTTCAATAAGCTTAAAATCAATTTCACTTTCTACAGCTTCTACTTCATATATATCCTTAAATACGATCATGTTTTCAGTAATATATTCAAATGAATACGTTTCGAAACATTTTTTATACACATCATAATTTGGGCTTTTTGAAGAGATTTCAAAATGTAGTTTTTCTAATCCATCTTTTTCAGCTTCAGCAACGCAATATTGCATCATCTCTTCTAATTGCTCTTCTGTAAAAATCTCTGCATTATTTTCTTTTATCATGACAGAAGAAGCATTTCTTCTTATTTTAAAATATTTTTCTAACTGTTCTATAGTCATCATATACTTCCCTCATCTATGTCATACCCGAATTTCTACTTGTTCTCCTTGCATGAGCAGGATTGTCCTTGAATATATAGAATACTAGAAAACATCGCATCTTTAAAGTGCGGAGGAGGTTCTCCATTGGATATTACAGCGCTGCAACAACAGTTAGAGCTTATACAACAAAATGACTATACGCAACTGCAACATATAGATATTAATGAGTTAACGTTGAACATGCTTCAGTATGTCGGAACGACTGATAGTTACGTTCGTTACCAACTTATCTATAAATGTTTTTCCCATTTTATTCATCACGAATTTCTTATGGATGATCAACTAAAATTACTTTTACAAACTTGTTTAAGTGATGAGTATTTATATTGTGACATTCACTCCCCACATACAGATGGGGTTTTCACACGTTCTTACACTGTTTCGTTAATCGCGTTAATACTCCAATTCGCTAACTCGCACTACTTTTTTACAGAGGAGGATATCGAAAAAATAAAAAACAAACTCATTACATACACAAACTTAGAAATGGATTTTCGAGGCTATATTGAAAATAAAGGATGGGCTCATTGTCTTGCACACGTATCTGATGCCTTCACTGAAATTGTTCATAATTCCTATACGACCTTTGAGTGGTACGAAGAATTAATTCATTGTTTATTAAATAAAATGTTCATTCCATCGGATCTATTTCATAATAACGAAGATGAACGCATTGTTACGCCGTTACTATCGATGCTATATCATGACTTTCCGCAAGATGAGTTAATTTCAATTATTTATAAAAAAATAAAAAGGCTTCCTCAAATTAGAAAACGCCTTTCCCTTAATGAGTATTGTATTTTATGCGCAAACATTAAACTCTTTTTACGCACATTATTTTTTAGAACAAAAGATGATCATAACTTAGCATTTACAGCACGTAAAACAGAAAAAATGTTAAAAGAACTGCCTAATTATTATTAAATATAAGGAGAAGAAATATGGGGTATATTGAAGACATGAGAAATCTAGTAGGAAATCAACCACTTATTTTAATCGGATCACACGCCATTATATTAAATGAGAAAAATGAAATATTATTGCAGCTCCGTACAGATTTTAAGCGCTGGGACATTATTGGCGGCGCCTTAGAATATAACGAAACGTTAGAAGACGCGTTAAAACGAGAAGTATTTGAAGAAACTGGACTTATTATCAAAAATCCAGAACTTTTCCGTACATACTCAGGACCTGATTTCTTTCAAACCTATCCAAACGGTGATCAAGTACATGGTGTACTCGTTGTTTATATTTGCCGAGAATTCCACGGCGAGCTTGTATGCGATCAAACGGAATCGAAAGAACTGCGCTTCTTTTCGCTTGATAAGCTGCCTATTAATCTTCATCCAGTCATTGAGCGGATTATTAAAGAGTTCCAACACTCCAATTAAAAAACATTACATATTTTATATAGAAATAAAACAACCTCATCTCCCGTCATTATAACGTGAAATGAGGTTGTTACCGTTCACCATAAATTCCAATTTCCCCAAAATGATATTAACGCTCTCTTTCTACAGCTTTATATTCCTTTGCAAATAAGAGTGTTATATAAGAAATAATAAATGAAAAAATAGTATACATGCCCACCCAAAAGAAAAATGATGGATCGTATAATGTAATATTTAACATAAGAAAAATAAGAAATGTTACCATTGGCATCATATAAAATGTACCTACTTTATATGTCACAGCTATTGATATAATACAAATAAGCAATGGATATATACAGAAAATAAAAATTGACTCACTCAATGTTATGTCCCCCTTTCTGAAGAAATAATAGGTTTCTCGTAAACATTTTGGGGAACAACAAAGTTTTATATTTTTATTCGTTATTAGTAAATAAAATGTTAGATTGTTATCTCAATCTGATTTCCTTCAGGATCACTTACTACACTTTCGTAGTAACCATCCCCTGTAGTACGCGGGCCGTTTAATACAGGGTATCCTGCTTCTCTTAATGTATTAGTTAATTCGTTCACTTTTTCTTTACTACCTACAGAAAAAGCAATATGTGCATATCCTATTGTTTGTGTTTGTAATGCATCATCTATCCCTACCTGCTTCATAAGTTCTAGACGCGCACCACCTTCAAAAGTTATAAAATAAGATTCAAACTGCTTTTTCGGATTGTGATATAAGCTATTTTCTTCACCATTAAAGTACTGTTTATAGAAATCACGCATTCCTTCTAAATCATTCACCCAAATTGCTATATGTTCAATTTTCATAATCGACACCTTTTCTTTTATGTTATTCAACTGACAATTGGATGCTTCATTGCCAGCACATTTAATTTTCTTTATTTGTTCTCGTAATCATAAGATCAAGTCCAAGACTTTTTAATCCATATAAATAATCTTCTTTCCAATTACTCACTGTTATTTTCGGAATATGTTCTGCCGGGATATACTGCGGACAACTTTTTACAATTTGATCTATTACGAATTGGTTCACTTCATCATCACAGAAGATGAATCCATGAGGGTTAATAATAGCTATACATGTAGCTATTAATCGGGTAATAGCATCTATATTATATTCCTCTGGATTATTAGAATTTTCAACTTCGTCTCCACTTCTCAAAGCTTGCAAGAAATTTTTATTATCGTACTGCGGGACGAAAGATATCTCTCCTGAGAAAAATGTACTTCCGCGTACAACATCTCCATTTACCATAATCCCCGCACCTGGCCCATTTTGACCTGAATACAAATATACAAGAGATGAATTGTCATTACTTCCTGTGTTTTTATGATAGCCGAGCACAGCAGCATTCATATCGTTTTCTATTACTACTGGTATAGAAAACAGTTCCTCCAAATGACTTTTCAAATTAAAATTTTGGAACTTTTCATATCCAGGAATATAGAAAATACGCCCATTATCGACCGCACCAGGAACACCAATTGATATAGAATTTATTTTTGGAAACGTAGCTATAAGACTTTCTATATGTTCTGTTAATACACTTAGGCCCGTATCAATTAATGCACTTGAAGTACTCCCTTGTTCTTTTACTTCCCCTAAACAGTTAAAAATTGTATAGTTCGTCTCATTTCTCTCTAAAAATATCGCTAAACCTAACATATATTCTGGATTATATTCATATCGTTTTGCTCTTCTTCCGCCACTTGAATCATCTAAACCGGCTAAAGTTACTTCACCGTCTTGTTTCATTTTTTCTATAAATTTACTTATCGTTGGAAAACTAATTTCTAATGTATTACTAAGTTCAATTTTCGTTGCACTACCTCGCTCTAGAAGAGCTGTACGAATGCCGCGAAAGATTGTCTCTTTAATCGATTTTTGAGTAACAAATTGTTCACTCAAATCGCTCACCACCTTAATCAACATACTTATTAAACACTTTTAATAAGTTGCGTTGACAATATATCATACATCATTTTCTAAAGCAATAG
>Ga0209130_1001085_pt1 | contig 20318 bp, 19 predicted proteins | sample AraplaMF_Cvi_mLB_FD_184264 | JGI IMG/M metagenome (GOLD analysis project Ga0209130, IMG submission 184264) | Arabidopsis root microbial communities from the University of North Carolina, USA - plate scrape MF_Cvi_mLB (SPAdes) (version 2) | ecosystem: Host-associated > Plants > Roots > Endosphere...
TTCACAAACCTGTTATTTCCCTACCATTTTCATCACAAAATCTGCTAACTGACATGAAAATTGCGATTCTCGATGATTACCAGGATGCAACTCGTGGCCTGGAATGCTTCAAGCTTCTGGATGGCCACGAGGTCAAGGTTTTCAACAATTCCGTGCGTGGCATGGGGCAACTGGTGGCGCGGCTGGCGCCGTTTGAAGCACTGGTCTTGATCCGCGAACGCACCGCGTTCAACCGGGCCTTGCTGTCAAAGCTGCCTAACCTGAAAGTGATTTCGCAGACCGGCAAGGTGAGCGGGCATGTCGATATGGAAGCGTGCCGCGAGCTGGGCATCACGGTGCTGGAAGGCGTCGGTTCGCCGACGGCGCCGGCCGAGCTGACCTGGGCGCTGGTGATGGCGGCGCGGCGCAAGCTGTTCCAATATGCCGGCAAGCTGCGCGACGGACAATGGCAGCAGGTGTCGATCAGCCATGAACACAACACGCTCGGGCTGGTGCTGGCGGGGAGCACGATGGCGATCTGGGGCTACGGCAAGATCGGCAAGCTGGTGGCCGGATACGCGAAGGCGTTCGGCATGCGCGTGAGGGTGTGGGGCAGCGAATCGAGCCGCGCAGCTGCCGTGACGGATGGCTACGAAGCAGCAGCCTCACGCGAGGCCTTCTTTGCTGAAGCAGATGTGCTGTCGCTGCACCTGCGCCTGGCCGACGGCACGCGCGGCATCGTCACATCTGAAGACCTGGCGCGCATGAAACGCGACGCACTGTTCGTCAACGTAAGCCGCGCCGAGCTGGTCACGCCGGGCGCATTGGAAGAAGCGCTAAAGTCCGGCCATCCAGGCTATGCCGCGCTGGACGTCTTCGAAACGGAACCGCTGCCGGAGAATTCGCCGCTGCTGCGCATGCCGAATGTGCTGTGCACCCCCCACCTCGGCTACGTCGAAAAAGCCAGCTACGAGCTCTACTTCCGCCACGCCTTCCAGAACCTGGTCAACCACATCAACGGCTGAGCCCTTGTCACAGTTGGGGTGTGACCCCAGGGTGTGACACGGGCTGGGCCGTGGGGGGCATGGCGTGGACTTTGGTCCAGAGGCCGGCCCAGCCGGGGGGCCAGGTGATCTGTTCTCCGCTGTAGGGCGGCAAGTTGGCGCGGACGGGGACTACCGGTACGGCGGGCATTTCCGTCAGCGGGGCGCCGTGCGGGCGCTGCATGTCGAGGCTGTACATGTAGCCGGGGAGCAGGGCATCGCACACCTGGGCGAACCAGTTCGTATGGTCTTCGTCGCGGCCGAGCGCTTGCGCCAGCCCTTGCGGGTCGAATTTCGCCAGGGCGTGCACCAGTTCTTCCGTCGTCGCGCCAGGCTGGTCGCCCCAGCCCATCACGGGATTGAAAATGTAGTCGGCGCCGGAGCCGTACCAGCCTTCGCGCCAGGAGCGCTGCATCCAGTCGCGCGGTCCGCTGAACAGGTGCCAGCGCCAGTGCAGGCCGGACGCCTTGGGCCAGGAGTACAGGTATAACTTCTGGTAGCCGGCTTTGTGCAACTCGCGCACCACCGCCATCAAGCGTGCGTGGGGCATGCGGTCGGGTGGGGCGCGGCGGAACAGGATCGCTTCGCCGTCGGCAAACTGCACTTCGTCGGTGGAGAGGTTCAGGTCGAGCGTGCGCGACTCGTTGCCAAACCGGGCGGAAATCCAGCCAGTGAGCAAATTGACAGCCGTGATGACGCCATAGCCGCGGTAGCGGTGGAATATCACGGTTCCTGGTGCGAGCGCTTTCATGGTCTTGCCGGGCAAAAAACCCAGTGTAGTCAACTGTTCGGCGGAATGCCAGCCGGAAGTCGCAAACTTTTTCGGCTATCATGCTGCCCATTCTTTGCTTTCATTCTAATTCATCATGACCCTGCGCATCATTGCCACTGGCGGCACCTTCGACAAGCACTACAACGAACTGAATGGCACCCTGGCGTTCACCGAAAGTCACCTGCCGGCCGCGATCAAGCGCGCGCGCATTACCACTCCTTGCGAGCTGGAAGTTGTGTCGCTGCTCGATTCGCTGGACATGGTCGATGCCGACCGCCAGCGCGTGCTGGCCGCTTGCCAGGCTGCTCCTGAAAAAGCGATCGTGATCGTGCACGGCACCGACACCATGCCGCAGACCGCTGCCGTCCTGGGCCCGGCGATCAAGGACAAGACCATCGTCTTCACCGGTGCCATGATCCCTTACGAGATCGATAATTCGGACGCGTTCTTCAATATGGGCTTTGCCTGCGGCGTGGCGCAGGTGCTGCCGCCTGGCGTGTACGTGGCGATGAACGGCCAGATTTTCGCCTGGGATAACGTGCAGAAGAATAAAGCGGCTGGTGTCTTCCAGCCGCTCTGAGTTACCTGAGTTTCGCCAGCGTTTGCTGGAAGCGTGCGGCGTCCTGGTAGCCGATCACGCGCGCTCTTTCCCTGCCCCCGCCGTCGAACAGGATGATGGCGGGCGGTCCGAATAGCCCATAGCGCTTCAGCAGGGCCTTGTCTTCCTCACTGTTGGCAGTGACATCGACCTGCAGCAGCACAGCGCCTTCCAGCGCTGCCTTCACCGGCGCTGCGCTGAAGCTGAGCTTCTCCATCTCCTTGCAGGACACGCACCAGTCGGCGTAGAAGTCGAGCATGACGGGGCGGCCTTCCGCACTCGCTTTCGCCAGTTCTGCTTCCAGCTGCTGCACATTGGCAATTGGCCGGAACGGCAGTACCGACGTGTGTCCGCTAGCCAGCAGCGGCCATGCCATCCATGCTGCCAGCGCCAGCAGCATCACGCCGAATGCGCGTTTGACCCACACCATCCATGCTCCTGCGCGTGGCAGCAGGCCGCCGGCCGATACGCCGACCAGCACCAGCGGCACACTCATGCCGGCCGCCATCGCAAACAGCGCGCTGCCGCCGACCAGCACGTCGCGCGACTGGCTGATGTAGACCAGCGCTCCGGCCAGCGGTGCGGCGACGCACGGTCCGACCATCAGCGCGGAAATGGCGCCCATGCCGAAGACGCCTGCGAGCTTGCCTGCCGTGCGGCGGTTGGCGCTGCCGGCCAGGCGTGATTGCAGGCCTGCCGGCACCTGCAACTCGTAAAGGCCGAACATCGAGAACGCGAGCGCGGACAGCAGCAAGGCAAATGCCCCAATCACCCATGGCTTTTGCAACGATGCGGCAAGGCCTTCACCTGCCAGGCCGGCTGCAATGCCGAAGGCGGTGTACACCAGCGCCATGCCGAGCGAATAGGCGCCCGACAGCAGCAGGCCACGCTTGCGGCTAGGCTTCGCGCCGTCGCCGACGATGATCGAGGACAGGATGGGGACCATCGGCAGCACGCATGGCGTGAATGCCAGCCCGAGGCCGAGCAGCAGGAACATCGGCACGATCGTCAGCAGGCGGCCGTCATGCAGTACTTGCGCCAGCGGTGCGGCCGCTTCGAGCGTGACGCCGGAATCCATCGGCGCATAGCACAGCCCTGCATCGGCGCAGCCCTGGCTCGTCAAGCGCAGCACGAAGGGGCCTTCGCCCTGTACCGGCACGCGCACAGTGACGCGGTGGCGGTAGGTTTCCATTGCCTTGCCAAAGGTCTGGTCAAACTTCACTTTGCCTGGCGGCAGTTCGGGTGCACCCAGCTTGGCGCCATCGGCGCTGAAGCGGAAGCGGTCGCGGTACATGTAGTAGCCGCCGGCGATGTCGAAACTCACTTCGGCGGTACCGCCATCGGCCATCCGCGCCGAGAAGCGGAACGCGGCTTCCGGTTCGAGAAAGTCTTGCGCCACCGCCCTCGCCAGCCCGAACACCGCGAGCAGCAGCGCCAGCAACATGCGCCGCATCATTGCACCTGCAAGGCTTGTACCGCCTGCGCCAGGCCGTGTTCTTCCGGACCCATCACGCGGGCCACGCGGCCGTCGCGGTCAAGCAGGACGATGCTGGGAATCTGGCGTACGCCGAAGGCGTTGAACAGCGCGCCGTCCTGATCGAGCCGCATGGCCATGCGCGACTTTTTGCTGCGCGCGAATTCGTTGACTTCCTTGTCCGACGACCATACCGGCGAGGCGACGGCCAGCCATTCGACACCTGGCGCCCCGGCCAGCGCTTCGGCCTCTTCGCGCACCCGCTGGCAGGCCTGTGCCGTCGCCGGGCGGTTTTCGCGCAGGTAGGATTCGCACCACGGCGAGAAGAACATCAAGGCGCGCGGCTTGCCTTGCGCGGCGGGCAGCGGCAGGCCTTGCGCCAGGTCGCCTACTTTCAGGGCCGCGCGGGCCGGCGCGGCCGCTGCCACCTGCGGCGCCAGCACGGCCCGGCTCGCGGTTGCGCGTTCGCTCACTGCGTGCTGCAGCGCTTTCTCGAGCTCCTTGTCGTGCAGGTGACCGATATGCTGGATGCGGCCGTCGCGGCCAATCACGATGTGCTGCGGCGTGACGCGCAGGTTCAGGCTGGCCGCCAGCGAACCGTCGTCGATGACGATTGGCATGTGCAGGCCATGCTGGGCACGGTAGCTCTTTACTTCCGTTTCGGTGTCGCTGTAGCCGGCGTTGACGGCCACCACGGCCAGCTTGCCGCCGTACTGCTCGAAGGCCTTCTCGAAGGCTGGCATCTGCTCGCGGCAGGGCACGCACCAGGTGGCCCAGAACTTGAGGTAGACCGGCTTCTTGCCGTAATAGGAAGCGAGGTCGATGCGCTGGCCGTCGATGGTTTGCAGCACGGCGGCGGGTCCCGGCTGGCCGACCAGCGCCTTGCCGGCCAGTTTGGCGCGGCTGGCGCCACTGCCTGCTTCGTCGGCGTGGGCGGAAATGACTGAAAGGCTTACCAGCAATGCGGCGATCAAGGGCTTGAAGAACATGATGGCTTTCGTGGATTGGGATGAATCCATGGTACCTTTGCCTTGGGCCATCAAAAAGACGCAAGAATGCACTGAATCTATGTACCATCCACTTGACCTCTCCATCGACCGCAAAGCCGCTGCCACGCTGGCAGACCAGATCTTCCTCGGCCTGCGCGGCGCGATTGGCGATGGCCGGCTGGCGCCCCAAGCGCGCTTGCCGTCGTGGCATGACCTGGCGGCGCAATTGGGCGTGGCGCGCGGCACGGTGCGGCAGGCTTACGAACGGCTGCGCGACGAACAGCTGGTCTACACCGCTGGCGCAGCGGGCACCTTCGTCTGCGGTGGCGCTGCGGCAGGCGCAAGCCGGCCAGGCGGCGACACAGTACGCGCATCAATCGGCGCGGCGGCGCTGGAGGTGGTGCAGGCCTTTCCCGGCCGGGCGGTCAGCACCAATCCTTTCCAGGTCGGCGTGCCGGCCCAGGATGCCTTTCCCTTCAAGACCTGGTCGCGCGTGATGGGCAGGGCCGCGCGCACGGCGGCTGCCATGCCACTGTCCTACCCGGATCCGCGCGGCGAATTCGCGCTTCGTGCCGAGATCGCGGCCTACCTGTGCATGGCGCGCGGACTCGATTGCACGCCGGGGCAGGTCCTGGTCTGCAACGGTTATGCGGGCGCGCTTGGCCTGGTCCTGCGAGCGCTCGAGTTGAACGGCGCGCAGGCGTGGGTTGAGCAGCCGGGATATATGGCGACACGCGATGCGCTTGTGGCGGCGGGCCTGGAGCTGGTGGCGGTCCCTGTCGATCCTGAAGGGCTGGATGTTGCGGCCGGTGTACGGCAGGCACCGCGTGCGCGGCTGGCGGTAGTAACGCCGGGCCAGCAGGCGCCGCTTGGCGTGACGCTGTCGCTGCGCAGGCGCCAGGCCTTGCTGGAGTGGGCGGCGCGAACGGGTGCCTGGGTCATCGAGGACGATTACCTGGGCGAGTTGCAGCCGCAAGGCCGCGCCGCACCTGCCCTGGCTTCGCAGGACCGCAACGGCCGCGTGCTGCACCTTGGCACCTTCAGCAAGACGCTGACGCCATCGCTCAGGGTAGGCTTCCTGGTGGCGCCGCCGGAACTGGCAGGCCTGCTCGCGCAAACGGCTTCCACCTGCGGCAGCGCTCCGCCACCAGTGGTGCAATTTGCGGTCGCCGAATTCCTGCGCAGCGGCGCCTACCTGCGCCATTTGCGGCATATGAAGCGGCTATACCAGGAGCGCAGGAATGCGCTCGGCGATGCGCTGGAGAGGCTGGGTGCGGTCCAGGCGCCGGCAGCACTGGGTGTGCTGCTGCAATTGCCGCCGGGTGTCAGAGATGTGGAAGTCGCGGCGCGGGCGCGCAGCCTTGGGATGGCGCCATCTGCCTTGTCGGCATGGTACGCCGGGCCAGCGCCTGCCACTGGCGGGCTGCTGCTGGGGGTGACCAATGTGCCCGAGGACAAGGCCGCGGGCTATTGCGAGCGCCTGCTGGCGCTCGCACGGTCGTAGCCGGAACTTAAGCCTTGGCTTCGCCGCCCAGGGCGTCGACCACGTCCTGCAACAGCTTGGACAGTTCGCCGGTCATCAGCATGAAGTCGCCATCGAAGCGTTCCTCGTCGTTACGGGTCACGGCATCGTTTTCCTTCATCACGTCCAGCGGCTTGACGCTCTTGATGGCCAGCGCTTCGGTCAGCACGAAGCTGATCTTGCTGTCCCAGGTCATGGCCAGGCGGGTGCACTGTTTGCCGGCCGCGATGTGGCGGCGCACTTCTTCCGGCTCCAGGGTGTGGCGCACGTAGCGCACAGCGGCCTTGCTTTCGCCGGTGGCGCGCAGTTCGGTATCCATGTCGACGGTGAAGCCGGCTGGCGCTTCGTCATCCTGCAGCCAGGCGGTCATCACGCCGACCGGGGAACGCTGCACGCGCAGGCTTTCGATCGGCATGCGGTCGACGGCTTTCAGCAGGTGCTTGATGACGTCGTCGGCCTTGGCAGGGCTGGCGGCATCGACCACCAGCCAGCCATTGACCGGGTCGATCCAGCACCAGGTGTTGCTGCGGATGGTGAAGGCGCGCGGCAGCAGTTCGTCGTGCACGCGTTCCTTCAGTTCCTTCATGGCTTTTTTGCCAGGAGCGAAGCCTTGCTGCTCTTCCATTTCGGCAGCGCGCGCCTTGGCAACCTGGTTGACCACGGTCGATGGCAGCAGCTTTTTCTCGGTGCCCAGCACCATCAGCATCTGCTTGTTGACGACGTGCACCAGGCCGCCGTTTGGACGCGGCTTGTCCCAGCCCTGGCGCATCAGCTCATTGCTGCTGGCAGGAGAGAAGGACTGCGCCTGGAGCGCCTCTTCGAGTTGTTCTGGAGTAAATGCCCATGGGGCGGGCAGACGGTAAACCTGGAGATTCTTGAACCACATACGTGTTTGCAGCCTAACTGAGCATTTTCAAAGGAACGACATTTTAGCAGGAGCTATTTGGGGCAGCTAACGATTAATGTTTTGCCGGCGTTGTCGATGGCGTTCAGCCCTGCCTTGCTGCGGTTGCCGCGCTTGAGCATGCAGTAGCTGCCGAGGGGCGTGGTGACGCGGGCCAGGCTGTCGCCGTTGGGCAACACCGTTTCGGTCATTGAAAAGGCGCCGGAACCTTTGTAGGCCAGGGCGAGGTCCTGCGCCAGCTTCGGCTCGTGCGCCAGCACCCGGTCGTTGTCATTTTTGCTCTCCTTGCGCAGTTCGCGGTCAACGCCGATGGCCGCCGAGCGGGCGCGCTCCACCAGGCTGCGCGCTTCGGGCGCCGGTTGCGCGAAGGGATCGGGCGCGGCCCGCTCTGGTGGCGGTTCTGGCGGCGGCACGCTCGCGGAAATCGGGGCCGCAGGAGCTGCGGGCCCTGCCGGCATGGGTGAAGGCGCTGCGTTGCGGCGAGGCTGCGGCACAGCGACAGGAATGCGCGGCGCTTCCTGCCTTGGCTGCCGCTCCGCGATATGCATCAGGAACACCATTTCGCCTTCCCGCTGAGGCGCGCTGGGAACGGTGCGCGTTGCCGTCATGCGCCAGCAAACCAGCAGGGCCAGGTGCAGGCAGGCAATCACGAACAGCCAGCCATGCCGGCGGCGGAGCATGCTCATGGGCAGGTCTTCACCTGGTATTTGTTCCCGTCGCGGAATGGGTCCTGGCCGGCCGCGCCCACCAGGTTCACCACTTCGCACCATTCCTGGCCGCCGGCGCGGTAGCGTTTCATGGTGCGGCCGTCGGACATGGTGGAGACCTGCTCGAGCACCACCTCGCCTTTGTAGGCGCTTGCCAGCTGCCTGGCCAGTGGGCTTTGCTCTTGCACGATGGTGGCGAACTTGTTCAGGCTTTCCTTGCGCAACTGGCGGTCAATGCCGGCCGCCAGCTTGCGGTTTTTCTCGAGCAGGCTTTCGGACGGTGCGGCCGGCCTGGCGAACGGATCGACGGGATCGCCGGCGGTCGCCGGCACGGTCACCGCCTCGGCAACCGGGGGCTCGCTATCGGACGCCGCGGGCGCGGGGGTCGTGCGCACCAGGGGCGGGGGCGGTGTGTGGCGGCTGGCCGCAGGCGGCGCCGGCGAGGCGGCGGCACTGGGCTTGGGCGGCGCCTGCAGGTAGACCAGTTCGCTTTCACGGCGGGGGCCGGCCTCGCGCCGGCCGGGCAGGCCACGCCAGCACAGGAACACTGCAAGGTGCAGCATGACGATGATAGCCAGCCAGGCGCGGCGCGCCGGGCGGAACTCTGCTTGCATAGGGTAGTCCGTTTTGCAGCCGGACTCAGCTTGCCAGCTCGCGTGGCAAAAATATCACATATTGGCAAAAAGATCACCCTGCGCCGGCTGGGCCCTGGCGGCCTCTTCCAGCGTGCACAGGGCCGACATGCGCACGCCGAGCAGGCGCAGGCGGTCGTCCAGCGGCACGCGGCGCAGGCATTCGCCGGCTGCCCGGCGGATGGCGGCGGCATCGGCCGTGGGCGAGGGCAGGGTGAGGTCGCGCGTGACGGTGCGGAAGTCCGCATAGCGCAGCTTGATGCCTACGGTGCGGCCGGCGTAGCGCTTGCGCGCCAGGTCGTCCGCCACCTTCTGGCACAGGCGGGTGAAGATCTCGGACAGCTCGGCGCGGTCGCGCTTGACGTGCAGGTCGCGCGAAAACGTGGTTTCGCGGCTCACGCCCTTCGGCTCGCTGCGCGTGGCGACGGCGCGCTCGTCGCGGCCATGGGAAATGCGCTGCAGCCATTCAGCGTAGTTGAGGCCGAAGTGTTCCTGCAGCAGGGCGGGATCGGCGGCCGCCAGCTGGCCCACCGTATCGATGCCAAGCGCCACCAGCTTTTTCTCCGCCTTGGGGCCGATGCCATTTACCTTGCGCACCGGCAGCGGCCAGATGCGGGCCGGCACATCGTCGTAGCCGACCACGGTCAGGCCGTTGGGCTTTTCCAGGTCGGAACAGATCTTGGCCAGCAGCTTGTTGGGCGCCACGCCAATCGAGCACGACAGCCCGGTGGCGGCGCGCACCGCATCCTTGATGCGCTGGGCCAGCTCGCGCGTTTCGCCTTCCACCTCGGTCAGGTCGATGTAGATTTCATCGATGCCGCGGTCTTCAATCTGCGGGGCGATGCTGGCAACAGCCGCCTTGAACAGGCGCGAATACTTGCGGTAGGAGTCGAAGTCCACCGGCAGCAGGATGGCGTCGGGCGCCAGCGCCGCCGCCTTCATGGTGCCCATGGCGGAAAACACGCCCAGCGCCCGCGCTTCATAGGTGGAAGTAGTGATCACGCCGCGCCCCACGTAGTCGCGCAGGCGGGAGAACTCGCGCGTGCCATCCGGCAGCTCGCGCGGCTGGTGGCGCCCGCCGCCGCCGATCACCACGGGCAGGCCGCGCAACTCCGGATAGCGCAACAACTCCACAGACGCGTAAAAGGCGTCCATGTCGAGGTGGGCAATGCGGCGGGGCCAGTCCATAACAAATAGTCGAGTTCGCTTGTGATACTGTAATTATATACAGCATTTTAAGCAAGGTGCCTGCTGGATATACTGCTGGCCATGCGCCTCCTTTCATTGCTGTTCGCCCTTGCCGTCGCCGCTCCGGCGCTTGCCGCCCCAACCTGCCCGGCCCCCTTGCATGCCGGCGCCAGCGATCTGGGCCTGGCGTCTTTCCGCGAGGCCGAGAAGGTCAGCGGGGCCGCCATGGACGTGCTGCGCGAACTGGCGCGCCGCACCAATTGCCCGCTCAGCATCAGCTGGTACCCGCGGGCACGGCTGTGGGCCGAGTACGCAAGCGGCCGCATCAACCTGACCGCCAGTTCCGCCCGCAGCGCCGAGCGCGACCGCCTTGGCCAGTTCGTGCCGTTTGTGATGACGCGTTTCGACCTGGTGTTGTCGCATCGCGTGCAGGGCAGCTACAAGTCCCTCGCTGAATTCGTCGAACACGGCAGCGCAAGGCTGAACCTGGTGCGCGGCATCCTGTACTCCCCCGAGGTCGAAGCCCAGGTTGAGCGGCTGCGCGAGCGAGGCCGGGTCGAAGTGGTCAACGACTTTGATATTGCCTTCCGCAAGATGGCCTCGAAGCGCGCCGAGGCGACGCTGGCGCCGCTGACGATCTACTCGCGCTACCTGCAAAGCGCTGGCTTGCAGGAACACGTCAGCGTGATGCCCGTGAGTGAATCGCCGGCCACGCTGGCAGGTGCCTATTTTTCGCGCAACGACTTCACACCCGCTGCGCGCAAGGTGTTCGCCGATGCCTTGCTTGGCATGGTGTCCGACGGCAGCGTGGCACGCATTTACGGCAAATACGTGGGCGAGGCGGCTGGCCGCTCCCTGGTGCCCGATCACGGGCGCGGCATCATTTCAGCCTACCAGCCGCTCCCCTGATGTTGCAGTGGCATTGATCGCGGCGCCGCGTTACCATGCCTGTGCGATCATCGAACAAAAACCACTTTCTGGCGAGGCTTGCATGAGCTTTTCGAACATGAATATCGGTATGCGGCTGGCGATTGGGTTTGCGCTGGCCATTGCGATCCAGCTGGCCATGTCGCTGACAGGGATCAGCCGTTTGAGCCACAACGCGACCCTGACGGACCGCCTGATCAGCGATCGCTACCTGAAGGTGCAGTTGACCAACGAAATGCGCAGCTATTCCAACCGTTCTGCGCAGGCCTTGCGCAACGCCATGCTGGCGCCGGGCAAGGTGAGCAGCGAAGCTTTCCTGGCCAGCATGGCGGAGGCGGACAAGGCCGGGGCGGCGGCGGCCGACAAGTTGCAGAAGATCCTGGTGCGGGAAGACGCCAAGAAGCTGTTTGCCGAAGAAACCCAGGCCTTCGAAGCCTTCCGCGCCAAGCGCGATGACGTACTCAAGCTGTTCAACGAAGGCGACCAGGACAGCGCGGTGCAGACCCTGTTCAAGCAGGCCATTCCATTGCAAAACGCCTACTTCGGCAAGCTCGATGCCATCCTTGAACTGCAGAACAGGCTGATGAACGAGGATGGCGAAGAGGCGGCCAAATCGGCCTCGCAGGCCACCATGCTGATGATTGGCCTGCTGGTGCTGGCGACTGTGTTGTCGATTGTCGCAGGCTACCTGATTACCCGCTCGGTGACCGGCCCGCTGCTGCAGGCCGTATCGGTGGCGGAAACCGTGGCGCAAGGCGACCTGACGGCCGACATCGACACTAGCCGCAAGGACGAAACCGGCCGCCTGCTGCATGCGCTGAAGGACATGGTCGCCTCCCTGAAGCGCACCGTGGGTTCGGTGCGCACTTCCACCGATACGATCAATACCGCGGCGGCGGAAATCGCAGCGGGCAACCTCGACCTGTCGCGCCGCACCGAACAACAGGCGGCCAGCCTGGAGGAAACCGCTTCGTCGATGGAAGAACTGACGTCGACCGTGCGGCAGAATGCGGACAATGCACGCCAGGCCAACCAGCTCGTGGTGTCGGCGGCCAGCCATGCCGGCGAAGGCGGCCAGGTGGTGGGTGAAGTGGTCGATACCATGGGGGCGATCAAGGCCAGTTCGGCGCGCATGGCGGACATCATCAGCGTGATTGACGGCATTGCGTTCCAGACCAATATCCTGGCCTTGAATGCCGCAGTCGAAGCAGCGCGCGCCGGCGAGCAGGGGCGCGGCTTTGCCGTGGTCGCGTCGGAAGTGCGCAATCTTGCGCAGCGGAGCGCGGCAGCGGCCAAGGAGATCAAGGAGCTGATCGACGATTCGATCTCCAAGGTCGATGCCGGCGGCGCGCTGGTCGATCGCGCCGGGGCGACCATGCAGCAGATCGTCACTTCGGTGCAGCAGGTGGCGGACATCATGAACGAGATTACCTCGGCCAGCCAGGAGCAGTCGTCCGGCATCGAGCAGGTGAACAAGGCCATTGTGGAAATGGATAACGCGACGCAGCAGAACGCCGCCTTGGTGGAGCAGGCCGCGGCGGCGGCGCGCAGCATGCAGGAGCAGTCGGAGCGACTGGTGGAAGCGGTGGCGGTGTTCAGGATGGAGGGCCCGGCAGCCGGGTACGCAGCTGCGAGGACACAGGTGACGCCTTCTTCCACTGCCGTCAGCCTGCCGGTACGGCCGACAGTGCCGGTGTTGAGGGCAGCACGCAGGGACGCTGCGGCCAACGCCAAGGCGGCGGCAGCAGATGCGACGGCGGACGACATCGTGGAAACGGCAGCCGCAGGCGGGCCGGACGCTTCGGCGACATCGGCGGCACCGCGCGCGTCGGCCGCCCCTGCCGCGGCGAAGCGCTCCACAGCGCCACGGGCTGCGACGGCGCGGGCCGCTTCGGCAAAACCGGCGGCGGCACAAGCGCGCACCACGCCGCCGGGCGACGACTGGGAAGAGTTCTAAGCCGACTGTTTGCGGAACCACTCCGCCGTCGCCACGTCGGCGGGGAAGAAGGCCTCCATGCGCAACTCGTGCACCGTCACATCATGCGGCGTGCCGAGCGTCGTAATGGTGGTGAACAGGTTGAGCTCCACGCCATCCTTGCGCACCGTGAACGGCAAAAAAGGCAGCGCACGGCGATCCAGGTTGGGCGTCTTCGACGCGGCGCGGATGCCCGGGATCGCCAGCAGTTCCTCCAGCAGCAGCGTAGCCTCGCTGCCCGGCCCGTCGCCCATGGCCTCGCGCTGGATCCACTGCAGCAGGTCAACGCTGACCTCCTCCCAGTTGACGACGTATTTGCGCAGGCCGTCCGGCGCCAGCGTCAGCTTGATGACATTGCCGGTGGACGGCGGGCCATCGAGCAGCCACTCGATCATCTTGCCGGCCGGGCCATTGCTCATGACCAGGTTCCACAGGCGGTCCACCACCAGCGCCGGATAGGGCGCCTGCTGTTGCAGCATGAAGTCCAGCGCCTGCTTCACCGCCTTCATTTCGGGATCGGACAGGTTGCGTTCCTGGTAGGCGGGCGCGTAGCCGGCCGCCAGCAGCATCACGTTGCGCTCCCGCAGCGGAATATCGAGCACGATGCCCAGCTTCAGGATCATCTCGCGGCTGGGCTGCGAGCGCCCGCTTTCCAGGAAGCTGATGTGGCGCTGCGAGATGCCGCTCTCGGTCGACAGCCGCAACTGGCTGAAGCCGCGCTTGCCGCGCCAGTAGCGCATCGCCGCCGCATAGTCGCTGAAGTACTGTCCTGTTGCCGCCGCTCCCATAGTGCTCCTTTCATGACTGGATAAAGTCCAGCAGGTCCTGATTCACTCGTGCCATGTGGGTCAGGAACATACCATGCGGCGCGCCTTCGTACACGTGCAGCTTCGCATTCGGCAGCAGGGCGGCACTGGGCTTGGCCGTCAGCTCGAACGGCGCGCTGGCGTCGCTGGTGCCGGCAATCAGCAGCACCGGCAGCGTGATGCGCGGCAGCTCGGCGCGGAAGTCTTCCCGCTGCAAGGAGCGGTTGCATTCGTACAGCGCCTGCAGAGAAGCCTGCAGCGGCATGGCGCGCAGCCAGTCGCGCATGCCTTGCGGCGTATCCTCTGCCACAAACGGCGGCAGGTTTTCATCGATCCACTTGGGCAGGTCCTTCATCAGCTGCTCCTGGCGGAAGTATTCAAGCAGTGCCTGGTCGACGCCACCCGGGTTGTCTGCGGACTTGGCGATGCAGGGCGTCATGGTGCCGAGCAAGGCGACGCGCTTGATGCGGCGCTGCCCATGGCGGGTCAGGTAGCGCACCGCTTCATTGCAGCCCATCGAGTGCGCCACCAGGGTGACTTCCTCCAGGTCCAGCGCTTCCAGCACGGCAGCCAGGTCGTCGGCCAGGGTGTTGAAGTCGTAACCGCGGCCCGGATCGCTGGAGCGGCCATGGCCGCGCCGGTCGAAGGCAATCACGCGCATGCCCTGTTCCGCCAGCGCCAGCATCTGGTAGCACCAGGAATCGGCCCCCAGCGACCAGCCGCCAACGAACAGCACCGGCTCGCCATCGCCCCAGTCACGGTAGAACAGGTTGACGCCGTCGGCAGTACGCACGGTGTTCGGCTCGATCACGCGCGCGCCGGAGATTTTGTATGCGGTCATGATTGCCTCCCTTCCTTACTGTGCGAAGTAGTCGATGAAGCCGGTAACGCTGCCCAGGCGGCCATCTGCTGCGATCACGGCGAAGTCGGTGCCCTTGGCCACCGGCTCCTTGCCCGGCACACCCAACGTCCACGAGAAGCGCAGCACGTCGTTATGGCTGTCCGGGGTGCCGGCCAGTTCGAAGCGGTGGCCAGGAAAGTGGCCTTGCGCACCGGCGATCATCGCATCGATGGCGGCATGGCCGGCGCCCTGCATCAGGGGATCCCTGTAGCTGGCTTCCGGGGCGAAGGCGGCGGCGACCCGGGCAAGGCGTTCTTCGGCATTGCGTTCGTTCCAGGCGGCGAGGTATTGTTCTACGATCTGCATGGTGTTCTCCTTTCGTTGATTGGTGAAGCCATTGTCAACAAATGCGCGCCGTGCGACGATTACCTCCCAGGTAATAGAACTTGAGAAAACAGGAGTTTTACGTGAAATCGATTTTGTTTGCGGCCAGCCTGGCCTTGAGCACTGCCGCAACCGTGGCGGCAGCCGCTGCGCCATCCGCGCCGGCCAAACCGGCCAAGCCGGCTGCCCCTGCCGCTCCGGCCGCAGCGCCGGTGCAGACACGCGACGTGCAGGTCAACCAGTTCATGCAGGGGCGCCTGCCTTTCGAGATTCCGCTGAACGTGCCGGTACCGGTGGAATATGAGCAGTCCAAGGTCAAGAAGATCGGCTACTCCTACTGGATGCGCCCGGCCGATGCGGCGGTTGCGACCGCGGCGGCACTGCCGAACCGCAACGGCTACTTTTATGGTTCGACTGCGACCAACGTCACCTACGATGCGCAGCACCATGTGTTTTACGGCATCGACGATCCGGGTTCGCTGAACAAGCTGCGCGGCGCGGCGACCAATATCCAGGTCAAGCAGTTCAAGGAAGGCAAGCATCCGGCTGTGATGATCTCCATGATCAGCGGCACGACAGGCCAGCCGGCTTACTTCATGTACATGGCGACGGGCAAGAAGAACGAAACCTTCTTCCTGTCCTTCCGCGCGCCGGACGGGCGTCCGGATATCGGCGATGCCGTCTGGGCCAAGCTGGCCGCCAACATCAAATAAGCAGGATCGCGCGGAAGTCGTTCACATTGGTGCGCGTGGGCCCCGTCACCACCAGGTCGCCCAGCGCGGCGAAGAAGCTGTAGCCGTCGTTGTTATCCAGCAGGGCCTGGGCGTCCAGGCCTTGCTCGGCGGCGCGCTGCAGCGTGTCGGGGCCCAATACGGCACCGGCATTGTCTTCCGTGCCGTCGATGCCATCGGTATCGCAGGCGATGGCATGCACGCCCGGCGCCCCTTTCAGCGCCACGGCCAGCGCCAGCAGGTACTCCGCATTGCGACCGCCACGGCCCGTGCCGCGCACGGTGACGCTGGTTTCCCCTCCTGACAGGATCACGCACGGCGGGCGCAATGGGCTGCCATGCTCGATCACGCCCTGCGCCAGCGCCGCGTGCGACACCGCCACGGTGCGCGCTTCCCCTTCCAGCCGGTCGCTCAGTATCAGCGGGCGCAAGCCTTCGGCGCGGGCGACGTCGGCTGCCGCTTGCAGCGCATGCCTGGCAGAGGCAATCACGGCGACGCTATTGCGCGCCAGGCGCGGGTCGCCGGGCTTGGGCGTTTCCTGCGCCGGGTCCTCCAACACGGCGCGCACCGACGGCGGGACCTCGATGCCGTATTGCTGCAGGATGCGCAGTGCATCCTGCGCGGTCGATGGATCGGCCAGCGTGGGCCCGCTGGCCACCACGGCAGGATCGTCGCCCGGCACGTCAGACAGCACCAGCGTCACCACCCGCGCTTCGCCGCAGGCCAGCGCCAGCCGGCCGCCCTTGATGGCCGACAGGTGCTTGCGCACGATGTTGATCTCGCCAATCGGCGCGCCGCTGTTCAGCAGGGCCTTGTTGATGTCGCGCTTCTGCTCCAGCGTCACGCCGGGGGCCGGCAGCGACATCAGGGCCGAGCCGCCGCCGGATATCAGGCATAGCACCATATCGTCCGGCCCCAGGCCGCGCACCGCGGCCAGCATGCGCCGTGCGGCGGCCTGGCTGGCGTCGTCCGGCACCGGATGGCCAGCCTCGATCACTTCCACCTGCCTGGTCGCTGCGCCATGGCCGTAGCGCGTCACCACCACGCCGCTGAGGGGACCATGCCAGCGGCGCTCCACGCCCTGCGCCATGCGCGCAGAGGCCTTGCCGGCGCCAATGATGACGGTGCGTCCTTTGGGAGGCGGCGGCAAATGGGCCGCGATGGTTTCCAGCGGATCGGCCGCGCGCAAGGCGGCGTTGAACAGTTCGGATAACAGTGCGCGCCCAGTCTTCACAGCATTTCTCCTTTACGGCCCACGCACAGCAGCACCAGCGCGCCGCCCGCCGCCAGACTGGCCGCTACCAGCAACATGCCATTGGCCGTGCTGTGGGTCGCATCCTTGATCGCGCCCACCAGGTAGGGGCTGACGAAGCCGGCCAGGTTGCCCAGCGAATTGATCATCGCAATGCCCGCCGCCGCCGCGGACCCGCCCAGCATGGCGGTCGGGATGCTCCAGAACACGGGAAAGGTGCTGAGGATGCCGGCTGTCGCCACGCTCAGCGCCGCCAGCGCCAGCACCGGGCTGTTCGCATAATGCGTCGACGCCAGCAGCGCCGCAGCGCCGATAAAGGCCGCCAGCGCGACATGCCAGCGCCGTTCTCCCGTGTGGTCGGAGTGGCGCGCAACCAGGATCATCGCCACTGCAGCGATGCCATAGGGGATGGCGGTCAACAGGCCGATATTGAGCACGTCCTGCACCCCGGTGTTGCGAATCAGTTGCGGCAGCCAGAAGCCAACGCCGTACAGTCCCATCACGAGCAGGAAGTACACCAGCGCCAGTATCCATACGCGGCTGCTGCCAAACACATGCCGCAGCCCCCACTGCGCACGCGGCGCCCCATCGCGTGCCAGTTCGTGTTTCAGCAGCGCCTTTTCCTCGTCGTTCAGCCAGTTCGCATCGTCAATGCCATCATCCAGCAGGGCCAGCGTCAGCACGCCGAGCGCCACGGCCGGCAAGCCTTCCAGCAGGAACAGCCACTGCCACCCGGCCAGGCCGCCCTGGCCGGCGAAATGCGACATGATCCATCCCGATAGCGGCCCGCCCACCACGCCCGCCACCGCGACCCCGCTCATGAAGATCGCCACGATGCGGGCACGCCGCTGCGCCGGATACCAGTAAGTCAGGTACATGATCACGCCGGGGAAGAAGCCGGCTTCCGCGACGCCAAGCAGGAAGCGCATCAGGTAAAAGCTGGCGGGGCTGCTGGTGAACAGCATCGCTGCCGACAACAGGCCCCAGCTGGCCATGATGCGCGCAATCCAGCGCCTTGCCCCGACGCGCAGCATCAGCAGGTTGGATGGCACTTCGCACAGGAAGTAGCCGACGAAGAAGATACCGGCCCCCAGGCCGTACACGGTATCGGAAAACTGCAGGTCCGCCTGCATCTGCAGCTTGGCAAAGCCGACGTTGACCCGGTCCAGGTATGCCACCACGTAGCACAGGAACAGGAAGGGCAGCAGGCGCTTGCCGACGCGCGCATACAGCTTTTCGGTAGTGATCATTCTTGTTGTATTTCCAACTATGGCACCCTAGAATCATTGCACATTTTTCCTCCTGGAGCTGAAGAAATGAGCAAACGCCTGATCACCAGCCTGCTGCTGCCGCTGCTGGCAGCACCGGCCTTTGCGGCGGACCTGCCGCAGCCGCCGATCGCCGAAAAGACGCAGTGGATGGAAACCCGCCACGGTGAACAAGTCACCGACGATTACCGCTGGCTGCAGGAAAAGACCAATCCTGCCGTCATTGAATACCTGAACGCGGAAAATAGCTACACCGCCGCCATGACCGAAGGCATCAAGCCCTTCGCCGACGCGCTGTACAAGGAGTTCAAGGACCGCACGCAGCCGGTCGACCTCTCGGTGCCGGCGCGCCGCGGCGCCTACTACTATTACACCCGCGTTGAAGCGGGCAAGCAGTACCAGCTCAATTGCCGCCGCAAGGCCGCTGCAGACGGCAGCTACGACGCCGCCGCGCCGGAAGAAATCATGCTGGACCAGAATGCCATGGCAGAAGGCCTGAAGTACTTCGCCCTGGGCATGGTGTTGCCTAGCCCGGACGGCAAGCTGCTGGCCTACACCACGGACAATAACGGCTTCCGCCAGTACGAGCTGCATGTGAAGGACCTCGGCACCGGCAAGGTCCTGTCAACCACCATGCCGCGCGCCACCACGATCGCCTGGGCCGCCGACAACAAGACCCTGTTCGTGGTGCAGGAAGACCCGACCACCAAACGTTCCGACCGCCTGTTCCGCCTGGCGCTCGATGGCCAGCCGGAACAGGTGTTTTACGAGCCCGTCGAGCAGTTTGCCCTGCAGGTCTACAACGACTCGGACAACAAGCATGTCTTCCTGCTGTCCGCCGCAACCGACACCACCGAAGTCTTGATGCTGCCTGCCGACCAGCCCAAGGACAGCTTCAAATCGGTGCTGGGCCGCACCAAGGGACACCGCTACAATGTGAGCCACCGCGACGGCAAGCTGTACATCCGCACCAACAAGGACGCCAAGAACTTCCGCCTGGTGACTGCGCCCCTGTCCAATCCGAAGAAGTGGACCGAGATCGTCCCGCACGACAAGGACACGCTGCTGCAAAGCGCCATGCTGTTCAAGGGCTTCCTGGCCGTGAACGAAAAGTCGCGCGCCTTGAACCGCACCCGCATCTACGACTTCGCCACCAAGAAGTGGCTGACCGTGAAATTCGACGATGAAGTCTATGTCTCGCAGCCGGCTGGCCAGATGGACTACAACGTCACCAAGTACCGCATCAATTACCAATCGCCGTTGTCGCCGCCGGCCATCATTGACGTGGACATGAAAACCGGCGAACGCACCGTGCTGAAAAAGCAGGAAGTGGCGGGCGGCTTCGATTTCAGCCAGTACGAAACCAAACGCCTGTGGGCGACCGCGCGCGATGGCGTCAAGGTGCCGCTGTGGGTGGCCTACAAGAAGGGCGTCAAGCAGGATGGCTCGGCGCCGCTGGTGCTGTATTCCTACGGTTCTTACGGTGTCGCGCAGGAAGCGACTTTTTCGCTGCCCCGCCTGAGCATGCTGGAACGCGGCGTGATCTACGCCGCTGCGCATATCCGCGGCGGCAACGACATGGGCGAGAAATGGCATGACGACGGCATGCTGATGAAGAAGATGAACACCTTCAACGACTTCATCGACAGCGCCGAATACCTGGTCCGGGAAAAATGGACCTCGCGCGACCGCCTGGCAATCCAGGGCGGCAGCGCCGGCGGCCTGTTGATGGGCGCCGTGGTGAATATGCGTCCCGACCTGTTCAAGGCAGTGCACGCGGCCGTGCCATTCGTGGACGTGATGAACACCATGATGGACGCCAGCCTGCCGCTGACCACCGGCGAGTACCTGGAGTGGGGCAATCCGAACGAGAAGGCGGCTTACGACTACATGCGCAGCTATTCCCCGTATGACAACATCTTGTTGAAAGATTATCCGGCCATGCTGGTCACCACGGGACTGAACGACAGCCAGGTGATGTACTGGGAGCCGGCCAAGTACGTGGCCAAGCTGCGCCGCAACAAGACCGACAGCAATCCGCTGCTGCTGAAGGTGAATATGGGGGCGGGGCATGGCGGCTCGTCCGGGCGCTACAACGCGCTGGGCGAGAAAGCCTTTGAGATGGCCTGGCTGCTATCGCAAATCGGGGTTTCCAAATAATTTTTGAGGTTTTTTGGAAAAACCCTTGCGCGGCTTTCGAAATCCATCCTATAATGCGGCCTCTTCTGAACGTTGTGACAAACGTTCGACAGTGAAGGCAGGGGCGTTTAGCTCAGTTGGTAGAGCGGATCCCTTACAAGGATTAGGTCGGGAGTTCGACCCTCTC
>Ga0209130_1001086_pt1 | contig 20315 bp, 18 predicted proteins | sample AraplaMF_Cvi_mLB_FD_184264 | JGI IMG/M metagenome (GOLD analysis project Ga0209130, IMG submission 184264) | Arabidopsis root microbial communities from the University of North Carolina, USA - plate scrape MF_Cvi_mLB (SPAdes) (version 2) | ecosystem: Host-associated > Plants > Roots > Endosphere...
CATCGCCCGCAGCGAGGCGATGATCTCGACCGGCTGGTGCGTCGGCCCGTTCTTGCCGATGCCGATCGAATCGTGGCTGAAGACGAACAATGTCGGCAGCCCCATCAGCGCCGCCATGCGCATGGCCGGCCGCTCATAGTCCGAGAAGGGCAGGTAGGTCACCGCGAGCGGGATCACGCCGCCATGCGCCGCCATGCCGTTGGTGAGCGCCCCCATTGCATGCTCACGCACGCCACAATGCAGGTAGCGGCCAGCCCGGTCGGTCGCGTTGAAGGCGGCGAGCTGGCGCTTGTGATTGGTCGGCGCCTCCAGATCGGCGCAGGCCGTCATCATCTCCGGGAGAACCTCGTAGAGAGCGGCTGCGATCTCGCCGGAGGACGCGATCGAGAACTCGGCTTTGCCGCCCTGCGCGGCGCGCGCCTTGAAGGCGTGGATGGCCTCGCGCCAACCGGCTTTCAGGGTGCGCTCGTGCACGCGCCCGAATTCGTCGCGGATGACGCTGCTCGTCTCCGCGAGCCGTGCGGTCCAGGCCGCACGCTCCTGCGCTCCGCGCGATGCCGTTGCCCGCCAGGCCGCTGCGATCTGCTCAGGAATCGCGAAAGATCCACCCGCCCAGTCGAAGCGCTCCGCCATCTGCGCGCGGTCCTCCGGGAAGAGCTTGCCGGAATGGCCGCCGCGTTGCCCCTCGAGGCGCGGAATGCCGCGCGCGATCACCGTCCTGCAGGCGATCAGCGAGGGGCGCGGATCGGTCTTGGCGGCGGTGATCGCTACATCGATCGCTGCAATGTCATGGCCGTCGATCTCCTGGACATGCCAGCCGGCGACGCGGAAGCGCTCGGCGACGTCTTCGGAGATCGAAAGCTCGGTGGAGCCATCATCGGTGATGGCGTTGTCGTCCCAGAAGAATGTGAGCTTGCCCAGCCGCAGATGGCCGGCGAGCTGGATGACCTCCTGCCCGAGCCCCTCCTGCAGACAGCCATCGCCGACGAAGGCCCAGGTCCGGTGGTCGATGAGCCCATCGCCGAAGCGGGCATTGAGCGACGCTTCCGCGATCGCCATGCCCAGCGCATTGGCGATGCCCTGGCCGAGCGGGCCGGTGGTGGTCTCGATGCCGGCCGTCGGCTCATATTCGGGATGTCCGGCGCAAGGTGAGCCAAGTTCACGAAAGCGCTTCACCGCGTCGAGCGAGATGTGATGATAACCGGAGAGGTGCAGCAGGGAATAGAGCAGCATCGAACCATGGCCGTTCGACAGCACGACCCGGTCGCGGTCGGGCCATGTCGGATCGGCTGGGTCGAACTTCAGATGCCGTGCGTAGAGGGCTGTGGCGATCTCGGCCATGCCCAGAGGTACGCCCTGATGGCCTTCACCGGCGGCGAGAATGGCGTCGACAGAGAGAAACCGGATCGCATGAGCCATCTCGGCAAGAGCGACCGGATGCGATCCAGCGGACGCGACCCACTGTGAAATATTCAAGCTCTGCCTCTCCCGATTCAGTTTCAAGGAGCAGATTGTGCCCAAGTTCCAGTGCTCGCTAAAACGCGAAAATTAGAGCGACACATGAACCTGAATCAGCTTTCAACGCTCGATCAATCGGGCCTGGCGCGCAGTGAAAGCCCGCGCTTGCCAGCGGGACCGCGTGACGGCAATCTCCGGCCCGGTTAAGACCTTCAACAGATGTATGCCGGAGTATTCTCTCGTCGGGCAGCAGGACATGGGAAGTCCAGAAACATGATCATCGACGATAGCAATGCCGATGCCCGCAAGCTGCACGAGATCGCGCTGCGCGGGCGCCGGGCGGGCCTGATCGGCCGGCGCTCCTTCCTGGCCGGTTCGGCCGCCGGTCTCGGCGCGCTCGCGATGGGCGGTTGCACGACCGACGGCATGAGCCTCGCCGAGGCGCAGAAGCTCTACGGGCCGGTGCCGGAAGAGAAATTCCCGATCCCGGCGATCGACGTCACCCATGTCGATCCGAAATATTTCCGCCGGACGGTCGCCTACAACACCAAGGAAGCGCCGGGCACGATCATCGTCGATCCCGGCAACTACTATGTCTACCGCGTCGAGGACGGCGGAAGCGCCACTCGCTATGGCGCCAATGTCGGCCGCGACGGCTTCCGCTGGACCGGCGATGCCTATGTCGGGCGCAAGTCCGAATGGGCGACCTGGACGCCGCCGAAGGAGATGATCAAGCGCCAGCCCGAAGCGGCCAAATATGCCCGCGGCATGCCCGGCGGCCTCGACAACCCGCTCGGCGCCCGCACGCTGCATCTCTACCAGAACGGAGCCTACACCCTTTACACGATCTATGCGTCCCTCGACGCGGAATCGATCGGAAACGGCATCACCAGCGGCTGCATCGGCCTGCTCACGCAGGACATGATCCACCTCTACAACAACACACCGGTCAAGACGAAGGTGGTCGTGCTGCCGGCTTGAGGCAGCAGCGTCAGACCATGATCCGAGCGCTGCCGCTGCAGGCAGCGTCGAGACGGGCCTGCTCCCGACATCCCGACGATTGTGCAGGCGGTGATTCCCCCGGAAATCGCCGCCTCGTCTTTTATGGCCATGCGAGCCGAGCTGGCAGCCTCAGCTGACGAGGGCGACTCAGGTCAAATTTGCTGCTCCAGAGAGCTGGAGCCCATGGCGGAATGCGCCAAGGCACCCCGCCAATTCGCGGTCGGTCGCGTGCCCGCGAGCGTCTCGGCGTCGGACGAGCACTCCACATGATTTCCAAGAGGCGCTCGCCGTGGCGCCTCGGTCCGAGCGAAATCTCATCGCTTTGATAATCAAAGCAATTTCGTCCCATCACTGAACGTCGGCGCCAGATTTCCCCGTGAAATCGAGTGGGCGATTTACCGCTCGTTAACCATTCGATTCCTACATCTGGGGAACCGAAAATTTACCAAGATGACCGCCGTGTTAACCCAACCCCGGCCTATCCGCCTCAAGGGGCGCTCCTATCTCGCGTTGACGCTCACGCCCGAGCTGCCCTTCGAGGATTGGCTGGTGCGGCTCGACGATCTCGCCGGCCGCTCCGCCGGCTTCTTCCTGCGGCGACCGGTGGTGCTGGACGTCGAGGGCCTCGAGATCGACCGCGCCCAATTGCGCGATCTCGTCGGCAGGCTCGGCACGCGCAATGTCCGGATCATGGGCATCGAGGGCGCCCGCCCCTCCATGCTCGGCAATGACCTGCCGCCGGCCATGTCGGGCGGCAAGGCGACCGGCGACATCGAGGAACCTGCGGCCGCAGCGGCCAGCGAGCCCCCTGCTGCGGCCCCTGCCCCCGTCGAGAGCACGGCGGAGATACCGGCCGCGCCGCTGCCCACCACCGGTGCACCGACCTCGATCGTCGTCACCCAGCCGGTGCGCTCCGGGCAATCCATCTTCACCGAGGGCGACATCACCATCCTCGGCTCGGTCGCCTCCGGCGCCGAGGTCATCGCCGGCGGTTCGATCCATATCTACGGCACGCTGCGCGGCCGGGCGATGGCCGGCACGCTCGGCAATGCCGCGGCGCGCATCTTCTGCCGCAAGCTGGAGGCCGAGATGGTCGCCATCGACGGCTTCTACAAGACGGCCGAGGAGCTCGAACCCGGCCTGCGCGGCAAGCCCGCGCAATTCTGGCTGGAAGGCGAGACCTTCACCGCCGGATCAATGGCTTAGAGCCTTTTAAAATCGACAGACGGCGCGTCCCCAGGAACTAGGAGAGGTCAATGGGCAAGGTCATCGTGGTCACATCGGGCAAGGGCGGCGTCGGCAAGACGACCTCGTCGGCTGCCCTCGGCGCAGCTTTGGCGCAGAACGGCGACAAGGTCGTGGTCGTCGACTTCGATGTCGGCCTGCGCAATCTCGACCTCGTCATGGGCGCCGAGCGCCGCGTGGTCTACGACCTCGTCAACGTGATCCAGGGCGAGGCCAAGCTGACGCAGGCGCTGATCCGCGACAAACGGCTGGAGTCGCTCTATCTACTGCCGGCCTCGCAGACGCGCGACAAGGACAACCTCACCGCCGAGGGCGTCGAGAAGGTGGTCGGCGCGCTGAAGACGCATTTCGACTGGGTGATCTGCGACAGCCCGGCCGGCATCGAGCGCGGCGCCACGCTCGCCATGCGCCATGCCGACGTCGCGATCGTGGTGACCAATCCGGAAGTCTCCTCGGTGCGCGATTCCGACCGGATCATCGGCCTGCTCGATTCGAAGACAGCGAAGGCCGAAGCCGGCGAGCGCATCGAGAAGCATTTGCTCCTCACCCGCTACGACCCCGCCCGGGCCGAGCGCGGCGACATGCTGAAGGTCGACGACGTCCTCGAGATCCTGTCGATCCCGCTGCTCGGCATCATCCCCGAGAGCATGGACGTGCTGCGCGCCTCCAATATCGGCTCGCCGGTCACCCTCGCGGATGAGCGCAGCGCGCCGGCGATCGCCTATTTCGACGCGGTGCGCCGGCTCAAGGGCGAGAGCCTCCCCGTCACCATCCCCGGCGAGAAGCGCGGCTTCTTCGGCAAGTTCTTCGGAAGGAAAGCGGCATGAACCTGCGTCGTCTCTTCTTCCGGCCGCAGTCGGCACCGGCCGCGCGCGAGCGCCTGCAGGTCCTGCTCGCGCATGAGCGCCTCTCGGCCGATGGCTCCGACCTCGTCACCAAATTGCGCGACGAGATCCTGCAGGTGATCGCCAGGCATGTTCAGGTCGACAGCGAGAAGGTCAGCGTCCGCATGGAACGCGGCGCCCAGGTCTCGACATTGGCCGTCGACATCGAGATCCCGTTCGACGCGGGCAAGAAGGCGGCCTGAGGGCCGCCTTTTCCTTCTCAGGCGGTCTTACATCACCGCCGGGCCGCGGCCGTCATATTCGGCGTCGGTGACCTTCTCCAGCCAGTCGACGACCTTGCCGTCCCTGGCCTCCTGCACGGCGATATGGGTCATCGCCGTCTCCGGCCCGGCGCCGTGCCAGTGCTTCTCGCCCGGTGGGAACCAGACGACATCGCCCGGCCTGATCTCCTCGACCGGCCCACCCCAGCGCTGCACCCGGCCAAAGCCGGCGGTGACGACCAACGTCTGGCCGAGCGGGTGGGTGTGCCAGGCCGTGCGCGCACCCGGCTCGAAGGTGACGCTGGCGCCCTGCACGCGCTCGGGCGCATGCGGGTTGAACAGCGGATCGATGCGGACGGTGCCGCTGAACCAGTCGCCCGGGCCTTTCGCCGATGGCCGTGTGCCGGCGCGGATGATGTCCATGGGGGTCTCCTCAGGCTGTCTTCGAAAACGAATTCGGTGGCCGCATTCTAGGGCGCTTTTCATTCTGGCTGCATCGCCATTACGAGCGTAGCGAAGCAATCCAGGGCAGTGCCCTACGTCTTCCTGGATTGCTTCGTCGCTTTCGCTCCTCGCAATGACAGCTGCGCGATCCAAGCCATATCCAACTCAATGGAAATCGCGGGATTTCGGCAGGATCCGGACATTGCGCGGATGACGGGCCCGCGGGATCTGCGGGTGCTGGAACTCGTCGGCGCGAGTCAGCACGATCTCGGCGCGGTGGGTATCGGAGAGGCTGAGCAGCTCGGCCGAGCGGTCGACGACGCGCTTCGCCATCAGATGGACGACACCCTCCGGGCTCTTCTGCACTCGGCCCTCGACGAGGAGCAGCCGCGCCGCCATCACCTCGCGGCGGAAGCGCTCGAAATCGCGGGCCCAGAGCACGACATTGGTGATGCCGGTCTCGTCCTCCAGCGTGATGAAGATGGCATTGCCCTTGCCGGGGCGCTGGCGCACCAGCACGACGCCGGCGACGCTCGCCCAGGTACCGTCGCGCATCGCTGACATCTGCGCGCAGCTGGCGATGCGCTCGCGGGCGAAGCGGGTCCGCAGCAGGCCCATCGGATGGCCCTTCAGCGAGAGCCGCGCCGTCTGGTAGTCGGCGACGACATGCTCGGCGAGCGGCATCGCAGGTAGCGCCATGGCCCGTTCCGCGCCGAGTTCGCGCGCCTGTGCGGCTTCGAACAATGGCAGCGCCTCATCGTCCGGCAGGCGGCGCACCGCCCAGAGCGCCTCGCGCCGATCCAAGCCCAGCGAGCGGAAGGCGTCGGCATCGGCGAGGAGGCGCATGGCGCGGGCCGGCAGGCGGGCGCGGCGGGCGAGCTCCTCGACATCGCGATAGCCCTCGCCGCGCGCCCCAGCGAGGCGTTCCGCCCAATCCTGCTTGAAGCCGTCGAGCTGGCGCAGGCCGAGGCGTAAAGCGAAGCGCTTCTTCTCCCTCCCCCCGCTTGCGGTGGGGAGGGCCGGGGTGGGGGGCAGCTCCGCTCGGCGCGACGTTTCCGGGCAGAGTTCTGGCTTTCCGTCCCCCCACCCTAACCCTCCCCACCGCAGGCGGGGGGAGGGAACAGCGTCTGAGACCTCCTCCAGCAGATTGTCCCAGGCGCTGGAATTGACGTCGATCGGCCGAGGCTCGACGCCGCCATTCTCCTGCGCCTCACGGACGATCTGAGCGGGAGCATAGAAGCCCATGGGCTGCGAGTTCAGCAGGGCCGCAGCGAAGATCGCCGGATGATGGCATTTCAGCCATGAGGAGACATAGACCAGCTTGGCGAAGGAAGCGGCGTGGCTTTCAGGGAAGCCATAGCTGCCGAAGCCCTTGATCTGCTCGAAGCAGCGCTGGGCGAAATCGCGCTCATAGCCGCGCGCGACCATGCGCTCGACCATCATCGCCTCGTATTGGCCGATGGTGCCGACATTGCGGAAGGTCGCCATGGCACGGCGCAGGCCGTTGGCTTCGATGTCGCTGAACCTCGCCGCGACCATGGCGAGCCGCATGGCCTGCTCCTGGAAAAGCGGGACGCCCTCCGTCTTGTTGAGGACCTCGAAGAGTTCGTCGTGCGGACCGTGTTCCGGCGAGGGCGACGGATAGGTCACGTCCTCGATCCCGGCGCGCCGCTTCAGATAGGGATGGACCATGTTGCCCTGGATCGGGCCGGGGCGGACGATCGCAACCTGGATGACGAGATCATAAATCTTTCGCGGCTTCAGCCGCGGCAGCATGTTGATCTGCGCCCGGCTCTCGACCTGGAAGACGCCGAGCGACTTGCCCTCGCAGAGCATGTCGTAGGTTGCATCGTCGTCTTGCGGGACGTCGGCGAGGCCGAAATCCTCGCCCTCATGTTGGCGCAGCAAGTCGAAGGCTTTGCGGATGCAGGTCAGCATGCCCAAAGCGAGCACGTCGACCTTCATCAGGCCGACCGCGTCGATATCGTCGCGGTCCCATTCGATGAAGGTGCGGTCCTCCATCGCGGCATTGCCGATCGGCACGGTCTCGTCGAGGCGCTCGCGCATCAGCACGAAGCCGCCGACATGCTGCGAGAGGTGGCGCGGAAAGCCGAGCAGGCGCACAGCGAAGCGTACGGCCCGCGCAATCACCGGATTATCAGGATCGAGCCCGGCCTGGCGGATCTGGTTGCGGGTGATGTCGGAGCCCCAGCTGCCCCATTGCGTGGAGGCGAGGCGGGCGGTGACGTCCTCGGTCAGCCCCAGCGCCTTGCCGGCCTCGCGCATGGCGCTGCGCGGCCGGTAATGGATCACGGTCGCAGCGATACCGGCGCGATCGCGCGTGTATCTTTCATAGATCCACTGGATCACCTCCTCGCGCCGCTCGTGCTCGAAATCGACATCGATATCGGGTGGCTCGCGCCGCTCAGTCGAGATGAAGCGCTCGAACAGCACGTCACTTTCGGCCGGGTTCACGGCGGTGATCCCGAGCACATAGCAGACGGCGGAGTTGGCAGCCGAGCCGCGGCCCTGACAGAGGATGCCCCTGCTCTCGGCGAAGTCGACGATCTGGCGGATGGTGAGGAAATAGCGGGCGTAATCGAGCTTGCCGATCAAAGCGAGCTCCTTGGCCAACAAGTCACGGACCTTGTCCGGCACACCTTCCGGATAGCGGATCTCGCCACGTCTGCGGACAAGCTCCTCCAGCCAGGCCTGAGGGTTCCAGCCGGGCGGGACCGGCTCGTCGGGATATTCGTATTTCAGCTCGCCGAGATCGAACGCGATGCGGCCGAAGAGATGCTGGTTCTCCTCGATCGCCTCCGGCGCCTCCCTGAAGAGCCGGAGCATCTCCTGCGGCGGCTTGAGATGACGCTCGGCATTGGCTTCGAGCAGGCGGCCGGCCTTGTCGATCGTCGTGCCCTCGCGAATGCAGGTCAGCAGGTCCTGCAGATCGCGCTGCTCCGGCGCGTCGTAGAGCACGTCATTGGTCGCGATCAGCGGCGTGCGGGTCGGCGCCGCGATGCTTTTCAGCCTGGCGAGGCGGCGGCGGTCGTCGCCGCGACGCGACATGGTCGCGGCGAGCCAGACCGCGCCGGGCGCGGCGGCATCGAGCCGAGCGAGGATGTCGGAGAAGCCGTCGAGCCGGCGCTCCGGCATGACGATCAAGAGGAGGTCGCGGGCATCGTTCAGGAGGTCATCGAGGGTGAGGATGCACTCGCCCTTGGCGCCGCGCAGATTGCCAGATGTCAGCAGGCGGCAGAGCCGGCCCCAGCCGGCGCGGTTGGCGGGATAGACGACGATATCGGGCGTGCCGTCGGCGAAGACGAGGCGGCTGCCGGTGACGAGCTTGAAGGCCTTCGCCATCGCTTGCAGTTGCGGCAAGGTGAAGGGCAGATCGGCGAAAGCCGGATTCTCGACCCAGATATATTCGCCTGGACTGCCGCCCTCGCGGATCTTTTCGGGGGCCAGCACGCCGTCCTCGCGCAGATCGCGCAGCGCACTCCAGGCCCGCACCACGCCGGCGACCGTATTGCGATCGGCGATGCCGAGGCCGCTCTGGCCGAGCAGCAGCGCCGTCATCACCAGGTTCGGCCCGGGCGAAGCTCCGCGCAGGAAGGAGAAGTTCGTCGCGGCGACGGGCTCGGCGTAAGTCGTCATGCGAACAGCCCGTGCAAATACCAGCGCGGCGCCGTCGTCTCGCGGCCATAGAGGCCGGCGCGGAACAGCCAGAAGCGGCGCCCCTGCGCATCCTCGACGCGGTAATAATCGCGCGTGTGCTCTCCCGGCCCGTCGCGCCACCAGTCCGGCGCGATCCGCTCCGGCCCCTCGGCCCGGGCGATCTCATGCAGAACGCGCCGCCAGCGGAAGCGCAGGGGCGGACCATCCGGCACCTCGGCCAGGGTCTCGACCGGCTGCGGCGGCTCGAAAAGCTGGAGCGGGCGGGCCGGCGGCTCGTCCGGTTGGACGACGGGCCAGGGCGTCTCGTCCGACTTCCCGGCCGCAGCCGGAACCAGAGCCGCCTCGCGCTCGGGCTGATGGCTGTCCTGCGCGACGAAGCGCAAGACGCGCTCGCGGCCGAAGCGGGCGACCAGCCGGTCGACCAGATCGGCCACCGCCTCCTCCTCGACGGCGCGCCCGTCGAGGCTCGCCTGCGGCGTGCCGAGCGGCTCGCAGACCGGGACGGCGAGCCGGATCGCGTCATAGCCGAAGCCGGGATCGAGCGGGTCGGCGAGGCTGTCGATGCGCTCGCGATAGAGCCGCAGGATCGCAGCAGCGTCACGCGAGGGCCGGCCGGTCTCCAGCTGAAGCCTTCGCACCGCGCCGTCGCTGCGGAAGAAGCTGACCTCGAAGGCGCGCCCGCCCTCGCCGCGCGCCTCGAGCAGGCGCCCGGCCTCGCCGAGCAGGCGCGCGATGATCTCTTCGAGCCCGTCGGTATCCTGCAGCGGATCGGGAAAATGCCGCTCGACCACGCAATCGGGCGGCACCCGCAACGGCGTGATCCGGGCATCCTCATGGCCGAGAATGCGGCGCAGCTTCGTGACGAGCCCCTCGCCGAAGCGGGCGGCGAGCGTATGCGAGGGGCGGCCGGCGAGATCGCCCAGTGTCTTCAGCCCGGCGCGCGACAGGGCGATCACCGTCTCGGAGGAAACCTCCAGTGCGGAGACGGGCAGCGGCAACGTCCGCTCTTCATCCTCGCCGGGAAGCGAGATGGCACAGCGGCCGAAGCGGGAGAGTGCACGGGCCGCTTCGGGCGTGCCGGCGATGCTGGCGAAGACGGTGAAGCCCAACCAATCCATGCTGCGGCCAACGCGCTGGCGCAGGGCCGCCTCGCCGCCGAAGAGATGGGCGCAGCCGGTGATATCGAGCACGAGCCCATGCGGCGGATCGAGCGCGACGAGCGGGGTGAAACGGTCGCAGAGCGCGGCGAGCCATTCGATCAGGCGCTGATCGGCGGCCGGATCGGCCTCGACCACCGTCAGCTCCGGGATGCGGGCGCGGGCATCGGCCAGGGTCAGTCCGCGGGTCAGGCCGAGCGCGACGGCGCGCCTGTCGCAATCGGCGAGGCGCAGCGCGCCGCGATCCTTCTCGACCAGGACGAGCGGGCGCTCATCCGGCCCGGCGGAGCCCCGCCGGCGCAGGCGCTCGCTCGCCAGATAGGGAAACCAGAGGGCGAGATAGCGGCGCTGCATCCCCCGCTCCATTGTTGCTGCCTCCCTCGCTCCCGATCCTGTCCCGGAAACATCGTTCGTCACGGTTCCACTCCACACGCCACTCACGCTCACCAAGGCCGCCGCGATGGCGCAGCAGCCGTAACCCGAAGGCCGGGTCGCCCGGCGCCTGCGCCTCCCGCGCCCGCGACGGCAGAGCGCGCACCTGCCAGCGCGTACTGGCGGCGCTGGGCTGCGGCTGCGCCGCCACCCGCAGCAGCAGGGTCAGGACGCCGGAGGTCTCAGCCGCCAGCGCCAGGCGGCGGCTGGCGGTCAGGTCGAACTGGCGCGGCGCGCCCCAGGGCTCGATCAGGGTCGCGCCGAGCGCGGCGCAACGCGCTGCTTCCGCCCCGGCCCGCAGCGCGCCCTCGCCATCCCTGACCCGGACCAGGAGGATCTGCGCGGGATCGAGGCCGAGCTCGGCCAGGCCCGGCGGGTGCAGCCGTCCGGCCTCGGCGTCGAGGAAATCCTGCCGGACCCAGAGCAGCGGCCGCGATCCGGCAGCGCGCAAGGCCAGGGCCGCGGCGAAGCCCGTGGCGGCGGGCAGGTCGGCCCCGGCCGAGGCATAGACCTCATGCAAGGCGGCTCGCACCAAGCCACCACCCAGCGGCTCGTCCAGCGAGGGCGAGCCGAAGGCGATCCGCTCCACCGGCGCAAGCTCGCGCGCCAGCCCCGCCAGAGCGAGGCTCTGCCGCAGGGCAGCCAGGGAGCGGGTGGATGCATCGGCCATAGGGCATATGTTCACTTTTTGTTCCAAGCATAAAGCGACTCCAAACGACACCGGAGTCAAGCCCGCATCCGCTCCTGCTTGCCTGCGGGCGCTTCACTGCTGTCATATCGGGGGAAATCGGATCGCCTATCAGCTGTGTGCCGCAAGTCCGCGGCCTCGCCTGGAGACCGCCATGAGTTCGGGATTGTTCGCCCTTCTCGACGACGTCGCAGCCTTGGCCAAGGTCGCTGCGGCCGCGCTCGACGATGCCGCGGCGCAGGCGACCAAGGCCGGCGCCAAGGCGGCCGGCATCGTCATCGACGACGCCGCGGTGACGCCGCGCTATGCCGTCGGCTTCGCGGCGGAGCGCGAACTGCCAATCATCTGGAAGATCGCGCTCGGCTCGCTGAAGAACAAGCTCATCTTCCTGCTGCCGGCGGCGCTGGTGCTCAGCCTGGTCGCGCCCTGGGCGATCACGCCGCTGCTGATGGCGGGCGGCGCATATCTCTGCTTCGAGGGCTTCGAGAAGGTCTACGAGCTCGTGGTGCCGCATGCGCATCACGACGAAGCCGCCGGCGAGGGCGGCACCGGCATCCTCGACGCCAAGGAGCTCGAAGACCAGAAGATCGCCGGCGCGATCAAGACCGATTTCATCCTCTCGGCCGAGATCATGGCGATCACGCTCTCCACCATCACCGCCTCCTCCTTCTGGATGCAGGCGCTGGTGCTGGCCGTGGTCGGGCTCGGCATGACCGTGCTGGTCTATGGCGTCGTCGCCCTGATCGTGAAGGCCGACGATGCCGGCGTCGCGCTGGCGCGCAGCAGCATCCTCCCGGTCCGGCTCCTCGGCCGCGGCCTCGTCACCGGCATGCCGCCCTTCCTCAAGCTGCTGAGCGCCGTCGGCACGGCGGCGATGCTCTGGGTCGGCGGCGGAATCATCATCCATGGCCTCGCCGGCTACGGGCTCGCCGGGATCGAGCATGTCATTCACGATATTGCCATCGCGGTCGGGCGCGCCTGGCCGACGCTCACTAGCGTGCTCGAATGGCTGACGACTGCAGCGGCCTCGGCGCTGTTCGGGCTCGTCGTCGGCGGGCTCTGCCTCGTCGGCATGCATGTCATCGTCGAGCCGGTGCTGAAGGCCCGGCGCAGCAACAGCGCGAAGACTGCCACCGCGGAGGCGGAGCGGCACTGAACGCTGCCCAAGCGCAGGCCCCATGCGTCTGTGGCAGCCGCGCACTTTGCTGAAATCTGCTAGCGCGATCGCACAGGCCCGTCCCGCGGGCGACCGGTCCACCCATGCTGCAATTCCTCGCCACCAGCACGCCCTTCTTCGCGGTGATCGCGCTCGGCGCCCTCACCGCCTGGCGCGGCATGTTCGCGGCCGACACGGTCAGGGTGTTCAACACCTTCGCCTTCATGGTGGCGACGCCGGCGATGGTGCTGCGGGTGATGTCGCGCCAGCCGATCGCGGAATTGTGGAACGGCGTCTTCTTCGCAGCGTTGGCGCTAATCGGAGTTGGGGTGCTCGCCCTCGCCATCTTGCTGCAGCGGCGCCTGCTCGGCCTGCCTTTTCCCCACGCCGTATCGCGAGGGCAGGCGCTGGTCGGCGGCAATTTCGCCTTTCTCGGCATCCCGCTGATGCTCGCCTTCCTCGGCGACAGCGCCGCGGCGCCGATCGCGATCGGCCTGATCTGCGACACCGCCCTGATCGTGCCGCTCTCGATCGGGCTGATCGAGGCCGGGCGCGGCCAAGGCTCGCCGCTGACGATCGCGCTCAGGCTCGTCCGTGGCACGATCGTCAACCCCTTCATGCTCTCAATCATGGCCGGCATCTCGCTGTCGCTGAGCGGGGTCGCGCTGCCGGAGCCGGTCGACCGATTCCTGCTCTTCCTCGGCGCCTCGGCGGCGCCGGTCGGCGTCTTCGCGTTGGGGATCGCCGCCTTCCAGTGGAGCCGGCAGGGCAAGCTGCCCTTGCGCGGCGTGCTGCCGCTGGTCGTCGGCAAGCTCGTCCTGCATCCCCTGCTGACCTGGGTGGTGCTGGCGCTGGTGCTGAAGCTCGATCCATTCTGGGTCCAGGCCGGCGTGCTCTATGCAGCACTGCCGATCGCGGCCAATGTCTTCGTCATTTCCGAACGCTTCGACACCGGCAGCCGCCCGATCGCGGCTGCGATCGTGATCTCGACCGCAGCCGCCGCCCTCACCTTCCCCCTTGCGATCTGGCTGATCTCACCCTGAACGCCAGCCCGGAGACGTCCATGCCCAGCCAACTCTTCCAGTCCTTCGATCTCGGCGGCCTGCACCTGTCCAATCGCATCGTGATCGCCCCGATGTGCCAATATTCGGCAGAAGACGGCTCGGCGACCGACTGGCACCTGATCCATCTCGGCAATCTCTCCCTGTCGGGCGCCGGGCTCCTGATCATCGAGGCGACCGCGGTCGAGCCGGAGGGGCGGATCAGCCCGGACGATCTCGGCCTGTGGAGCGATGCGAACGAGGCGGCGCTGGCGCGCGTGCTCGACGGAATCCGCCGTCACTCCGACATGCCTGTCGGCATCCAGCTCGGCCATGCCGGCCGCAAGGCCTCGGTCCACTCGCCCTGGACCGGCGGCGGCCAGCGCGCGCTCGAGGACAACGGCTGGCAGACGCTCGCCCCCTCCGCATTGCCGATGCAGGCCAAGGACCGCCCGCCGCTGCCACTCGACGCCGCCGGGCTGAAGCGGATCCGCGAGGCCTTCGTCGCGACGGCGCGCCGGGCGGTGCGGCTCGGCCTGCAGGCGATCGAGCTGCATTGCGCCCATGGCTATCTGCTGCACCAGTTCCTGTCGCCGCTGGCAAACCAGCGCGACGACGCCTATGGCGGCTCGCTGGAAAATCGCATGCGCTTCCCGCTCGAAGTCTTCGACGCGGTGCGCGAGGCGGTCCCCGCCGCGATCCCGGTCGGCGTGCGTGTCTCCGGGACCGACTGGGTCGAGGGCGGCTGGGACATCGGCCAGACTGCCGCCTTCTGCGAGGCGCTGAAGGCGCGTGGCGTCAGCTTCATCCATGTCTCAAGCGGCGGCGTCTCGGCCGAGCAAAAGATCGCGCTGTCGCCGGGCTATCAGGTGCCGCTGGCCCGGGCGGTGAAGGCGGCGACGGGCGTGCCGACCATCGCCGTCGGCCTGATCACCGATTACGAGCATGCCGAGGCGATCGTCGCCGGCGGCGATGCCGACATGGTCGCACTCGCTCGCGGCATCCTCTACGAGCCACGCTGGCCCTGGCATGCCGCCGCCCATCTCGGCGCCAGCGTCAAGGCGCCGAAACAGTATCTGCGCTCGCAGCCGAGCCGGTTCCGAACGCTGTTCGAAAGCTGAGGGCAGGCAGGCTCAATCGCCCGGCTGCGCGCCCTCATAGCCTTCGATGATGACGAGGTCGATCGGGCCGACCTTGGCGAGGTGCTGCACGGCCGCCTGGTATTCCGGCGATTCATAGCAGGCGCGCGCCGTCTCGATGTCCCTGAACTCGATGACGACATTGTGCTTGCGGCCCTCGCCGCGGGCGAGCTTGTACTCGCCGCCGCGGACGACGAACCTGCCGCCATATTTGGCGAAGGCGATGGCGTTGAGCGAGCGGTAGGTGGCGTATTCCGACTCGTTCTGCACGTCGACGCGGGCGATCCAGTAGCCTTTCGCCATGGTCACGCCCCCTCGACCGCGACCAGGTCGATCTCGCCGGCGCCCTCGCGCAGCTTGCGCGCCTCGCCATACTCGACCGAGAACAGATAGGCCTTCGCCGCCGTGTAGTCGGGGAATTCGAGGACGACGTTGCGGGCCCGGCCTTCGCCCTCGCCGACCGACATCTGGCCGCCGCGCACCAAAGGCGTGCCGCCATACTGCTTGATCACCTCGGAGGCTTTCGCGGCATAGACCGCCCATTGCGTCGCATTGGTCACCTTGGCGCGACCGATCACATATCCCTTGGGCATTGCCGTGTCCGTATCCGATGGAAAGGAGCGGCAGACTATGCGGCGCCCGCGATCTCGTCCATGACCGCGGCCGCCGCTGCACGCGGGTCTGCCGCGCGGATGATGGGACGCCCGACGACGAGATGATCGGCGCCGGCGCGGATCGCCTCGGCCGGGGTCAGCGTGCGCTTCTGGTCGCCCACGGCGCTGCCGGCCGGGCGGATGCCGGGGGTGACGATTGCCATGTCGGGGCCGATCACGTCGCGGACGATCTCGGTCTCGGCGGCGGAGCAGACGATGCCGTCGACGCCGGCGCTGCGGGCCTGCTGCGCCCTCATGCGTACGAGGTCGCGCACGGCGAGGCCGTAGCCGGCATCCTTCAAGTCGCCATCGTCATAGGAGGTCAGGGCGGTGACGGCGAGCAGCTTCAGCGCCGCCTCGCCGCGGCCTTCGACCGCGCCGCGCATGGTCTGCGGATAGGCGTGCACGGTGAGGAAGGTGACGCCGAGCTTGGTCAGCGATTCCACGCCTTCGGTCACGGTGTTGCCGATGTCGTGCAGCTTGAGATCGAGGAAGACCTTTTTGCCCTCGATCACGAGCTGGCGGGCGAGGTCGAGCCCGCCGGCGAAGGCGAGCCGGTAGCCGATCTTGTAGAAACTCGCCCCGTCGCCCAGCGTCGAGACGATGCGGTAGGCGTCCCAGACCGTCGGCACGTCGAGCGCGACGATCATGCGGTCCCGGAGATCGTTGATCTTCTGCGTCATCGCCCTGCCCTCCACCTGCTCTGCGGTGAAAGGCACGATTCGAGCGGTGGCGCAAGGATTATCTCATTTTTGAGACAGATCCTTTTTTCGATCCCGCGACGGATGTACTGCGGAACGCCTCATTCATCCTCGTCATGAGGCTTCGACGCCAGCACCTGCGCGAAGACCTGGGTCCAGACTTCCGGCGGCTGGGCGCCCGACACCGCGAGCTTGCCGTCGACGATGAAGAAGGGCACCCCGGTGACGCCGACCTTCTGGGCATGCGCCTCCAACCCGATGATGGTCTCGCGCAATTCGTCATTGGCGAGTTCGTCGCGCGCCGCCTGCTCGTCGAAGCCCTGCTCGACAGCGATCGCGACCAGCGTCTCGATATCGCCGATATCGCGCCCGTCCTGCCAATAGGCCTTGAACAGCGCCGCGGTCATCTCACCGCCGCGCTGCACGGTCGCGGCGGCAGCGACCAGCATATGCGCCATGCGGGTGTTGACGCTCTTCGTGACCTTCGTCCAGTTGAAAGTGACGCCGCTCTCCAGCGCCGCCTCCGAAAGGCGCAGTTCGATCTCGCGACGCTTGCCGGGACCGAACTTGCCGTCGAGATAGGCGGTGCGGTCCATGCCCTCGGCCGGCATTTCCGGATTGAGCTCATAGGGCAGCCAGGTGATGGCGACGCGCTCGGTGAGATTGTGGTTGGCGAGCGCCGTTTCGAGCCGGGTCTTGCCGATGAAGCACCAGGGGCAGGCGATGTCGGAGACGATCGCGAGCGGCAGCTTGTCGGGCGCGGAGGGGGTCAGCATGGCCTTTTAATCCTACGCGGAACGCCGCGGCGGGGCTGCCTCAGACCGGCGGATAGGCGTGGAGCTCGCCATGGCGATCCTCCGCGAAGCCTTGCGCGCCGGGCGTCTCGCAGCCCGAAAGGAAGGCGGGCCCGACCGGAATCTTGCCGGCCCCGCCGGGGATGTCGAGGATATAGGTCGGCTGGCACAGGCCGGAAAGGTTGCCGCGCAGGCTTTTGACCAGCGCCTGCCCTTCCGCCAGCGAGAGCCGGAAATGCGAAGTCCCCGGCGCGAGGTCGGGATGGTGCAGGTAATAGGGCTTCACCCGGTTCTCGACGAAAGCGCGCATCAGCGCCGACAGCGTTTCGACATCGGCGTTGACGCCCTTGAGCAGCACGCTCTGGCTGACCAGGACATGGCCGGCATCGGCCAAGCGCGCCAGCGCAGCCTGCGAGTCCGCGGTGAACTCGCGCGGATGATTGGCGTGGACGGCGATGTAGCTCGCTTTGCCGGGGATGCGCAGCGCGCGGGCATAATCCTCGGTGATGCGCTCGGGCTGGACCATCGGCACGCGCGTGTGCCAGCGCGCCACCTTGATATGCGGGATCGCGGCGAGGCGTTTCGCGATCTCACGTACCCGCCGGGCGGAGAGGATCAGCGGGTCGCCGCCGGTCATGATCACCTCCCAGATCTCCGGGCGGGAGGCGAGGTAGGCGAGCGCGGCCTCGAGCTTGTCGCCGGTCAGCGCATCGCCACCAGGCCCGACCATCTCGCGGCGGAAGCAGAAGCGGCAATAGACCGGGCAAGCATGGACCAGCTTGAGCAAAGCCCGGTCCGGGTAGCGATGGACGACGCTCTCGACCGGCGAATGCGCCTCGTCGCCGATCGGGTCAGCCAGCTCTTCCGGCAGCGTGGTCAGCTCGGCCGCGGCGGGGATGAACTGGCGGGCGATAGGATCGGCCTCGTCGGCCGGATCGATCAGCGCCGCGACCGCCGGCGTCACCGAGACCGCATACCGCTTCGCCACCTCGCCCAGAACCGGGCGCTTTTCGGGCACGACGAGGCCGCGCTCGACGAGGGCGTCGAGCGTCCTGAGCGGCTGGCCGGGCGGCTGGTGGATCGTCATCGCCCTCCCCTGCCCGGTTCCGCGACCGGCGTCCAGAGCACATCCTCGATCCGGCGCGCGCCGGTCGCGAGCATGACGAGGCGATCGAAGCCGAGCGCAATGCCCGAAGCCTGCGGCATCTGGCCGAGCGCGGCGAGGAAATCCTCGTCGATCGGGTAGCGCTCGCCATAGATGCGCTGCTTCTCGTCCATGTCGGCCTCGAAACGCCGGCGCTGCTCCGCCGGGTCGGTCAATTCGCCGAAGGCATTGGCGAGCTCGACGCCGCAGGCATAGAGCTCGAAACGCTCGGCGACGCGCGGATCGCCGGGCTTGGGCCGGGCCAGCGCCGCCTCCGAGATCGGGTATTCGCACAGGATGGTGGCACGGCCGCGGCCGAGTCCGGGCTCGACCGTCTCGGAGAGGACGCGGCTGAAGATGTCGGACCAGCTGTCATCCTCCGCGAGGCGGATGCCGGCGGCCCGTGCCTGCGCAGCCAGCGCCGCGCGATCGACCGCGCCATCGCCCGAGATCGTCGCCAGCAGGTCGATGCCGGCATGGCGGGCGAAAGCCTCGTGCAAGGTCACGCGCTCGGGCTCGGCAAAGGGATCGACCTCGCTGCCGCGCCAGCGCAGGACCGTCGTGCCGGCAGCACGGGCGGCCTCGGCCAGCAGCGCGGCGCAGTCCCGCATCAGCGCCTCGTAGTCCTCCCCGGCGCGATACCATTCCAGCATGGTGAATTCGGGATGATGCAGCGCCGTGCGCTCGCGATTACGGAAGACGCGGGCGAAATCGAAGATCCGCGGCTCGCCGGCAGCCAGCAGCTTCTTGGCGGCGAATTCCGGCGAGGTGTGCAGATAATAGGGGTGACCGACGCCGGCATCGTCGATCAACGTCGTCGAAAACCCGTGCAGATGCGTCTCGTTGCCTGGCGAGAGCTGCAGGATCGCGGCCTCGACCTCGATGAAGTCGCGCGCCTCGAACCAGCGTCGCAGCGCCGCCTTGATCCGCCCGCGTGCGAGCAGAGCGGGGCGCCGGTCGGCATGGATGTCCGGCCGCCAGAAGGGCGGGAGCGTCTCGCTCATTGAACCTCGCTGCGCTGAAAGCCTTTCAAAAGCGGCCTGCGCGCTTCCGTTTGCGCCCCGAATGCGGTAGTGGCGCGGCACAGGAATTCGCATAGCGCGCGGACAGCGCCCGCGCCAGCCAAGGAAATAGTCACGTGGTCAAGGTCATCGCCTCTTCCGTCCGCAAGGGCAACGTCCTCGAAGTCGACGGGCATCTCTGCTCGGTGCTTTCGGCCGAGAGCTTCTTCCCGGGCAAGGGCACGCCGACGACGCAGATCGACATGCGCCGCATCGCCGACGGCGTGAAGGTCTCGCAGCGCTACAAGACGACCGAGCAGGTCGAGCGCGCTTATGTCGAGGACCGTGACTTCACCTATCTCTACCAGGACGGCGAGCAGTACGTGTTCATGAACCCCGAGACCTACGACCAGCTTCCGGTCGATGGCGACGTGGTCGGCGACATGGCGCCTTATCTCCAGGAAGGCATGAAGGTCACGCTCTCGGTCTTCGACGACCGCGCCGTCGCGATCGAGCTGCCGCAGCGCGTCACCCTCGAGGTCGCCGAGACCGAGCCGGTGACCAAGGGCCAGACGGCCTCGTCCTCCTACAAGCCGGCGATCCTCTCCAACGGCGTGCGCAGCGCCGTGCCGCCGCATGTCGGCGTCGGCACCCGCATCGTGGTGATGACCGCCGACGGCTCCTATGTCGAGCGCGCCAAGGACTAAAGGTCTTCTGCCGCTGACAGCGGCGGAGAAGCCTTATATCGATGAACGCAGCGGGCCCTTTCCGGGCCCGTTTCCGTTGGTGAGGTTTCCCGATGCCGCTTTCCGCCTATGACGCCGTCTTCCCCGGTTTCATCCAGACCCTGAAGGCGCTCGACGCCATCCTCGACAAGGCGGGGGCCGAAGCCTCCCAGCGCAAGATCCAGGCGGAGGTGTTGCTGGCGAGCCGGCTCGCGCCGGACATGCTGTCCTTCACCCGGCAGATCCAGCTGATGTCGGATTTCGCCAAGAACGCCGCGGCCCGCCTGAGCGGGGCGGAGAATCCGCGCTTCCCCGACGAAGAGACGAGCTTCGAGGAGCTGAAGGCGCGCATCGCCAAGACGCTCGACTTCATCGCCTCGGTCGACAAGGGCGCGCTCGATGCCGGTCTCGACAAGGACGTGACCTTCCCGCGCGGCCCCTCGGCCACGGTGACGATGAAGGGCGCCGATTATCTCACCCGCTTCGCCGTGCCGAACTTCTATTTCCACGCCACGACGGCCTACGACATCCTGCGCGAGAACGGCTTCCAGATCGGGAAGCAGGACTTCCTCAAGGGCGTGTTCGACGCCTGAGATGTTCCGCCGTCATGCTCGCCCTTGTGGCGAGCATCCACGTCTTGAACACCACCTTGCCCGAAGGAAGACGTGGATGGTCGGGACAAGCCCGACCATGACGGAAAGGGGTCTGCCCCTGATAGCCACCTCTCTCACAGGTAAGGCGAGCAGAGCCAGA